>OKSB01001788.1_pt1 | contig 20601 bp, 20 predicted proteins | sample 1601171 | NCBI WGS metagenome assembly OKSB01 (sample SAMEA3541496, study PRJEB24748) | human gut metagenome | biome: human gut; feature: human-associated habitat; material: faeces | place: China | collected 2012 | reverse complement strand
TAGCAGTCAATGATGCAGGCAGAAATATCCGCAGTACGAAGGATGTACAGCCCGGAGAAGACATAATGATCCGGGTAACGGATGGAGCGGTACTTGCAAAAGTGACAGGCATAAAGGAGCAGATAAGATGGGAGAAGAACTGACATTAGAGGAGTATTTTTCCGGACTCGAAGAAATTATCGAAAAGATGCAGGATACAGAAGTGTCGTTAGAAGATTCGTTTGCCCTGTATGAACAGGGAATGAAAATGTTAAAAAACTGCAATCAGAAAATTGATGCAGTAGAAAAAAAGATGTTGAAAATGAATGAACAGGGAGAATTGGAGGAGTTTTAAGAGGGACTATGGATAGAAAAAAAGAAGTTGAGCAGATTGTGACATCCTTTCTTCCAAAAGAGGAAGGTTATCAGAAAACCGTATTAGAAGCAATGAATTACAGTGTATCCGCAGGAGGAAAACGACTTCGTCCGATGCTGATGCTTGAGACATACCGTATGTTTGGCGGCACATCAAAGGTCATTGAACCGTTTATGGCAGCCATAGAGATGATCCACACATATTCACTGATTCACGATGATCTGCCGGCAATGGACAATGACGACCTGCGCCGCGGCAAGCCCACCAGCCACAAGGCCTTCGGGGAAGGGGTAGCCATTCTGGCGGGAGACGCCCTGCTGACGGAAGCCTTTGCCGTGATCGCCCAGGTGGACGACACGGAACGCTACACTGTCCGGGATTATGTCCGGGAACTGGCGGCTACCGGCGGCAGCACGATGCTCATCGGCGGCCAGATTCTGGACCTGGAAGGGGAGCACAAGCAGCTCTCCGAACCGGAAGTGCGCGCCGTGTACGAAGGGAAGACGGCGGCCCTGCTGACCACGGCCCTCCGCTTCGGCGCCATGTCCGCGAACGCCACGGAAGCCCAGTTGGAAGCCGTCACGGACTTCGGCTACAACCTTGGCCTCGCCTTCCAGGTAATTGATGACATTCTGGACCTGACCGCCTCCACGGAAAAGCTCGGCAAGACCGCCGGCAAGGACGTGAACGCCCAGAAATCCACCTGCCCGGCCCTGATAGGCATGGACGGAGCCCGTTCCGAAGCGAAATGCCGCACCCAGGCGGCCCTGGACGCCCTGATGATCTTCCCGGAAGAACGCCGCACCCGCCTGGTGGAACTGGCCAACTATCTCCTCAACCGCGAATATTAAGCCGCATTTTCTTTCATGCCCGCAGAAACCGTATCCGACAACGTGGAAACCCTGATCAATCTGGCGCTGGCCGAAGACTTCGGCCCCGGGGATGTGACTTCCACATACTTCGTCCCGGAACACCTGACCGCCAGAGCCATTCTGACGCCCCGGAAAAAGGGCGTTCTTTCCGGCGTCAACGTGGCGGCGGAAGTCTTCCGCAAGGTGGACCCCTCCCTGAAGGTGGAAGTCTACCTGCATGACGGGGAGGCCGTGGCGCCCGGCGCCGTGGTGATGCTCATTGAAGGCTCCGCCCGCTCCATCCTGGGAGCGGAACGCACTGCGCTCAACTTCATCCAGCGCCTTTCCGGCGTAGCCACGCTCACCAGGAAATACGTGAAGGCCGTTTCCCACACCAGCGCCCGCATCCTGGACACCCGCAAGACCACTCCCGGCTACCGCCTGCTGGAAAAGGCAGCCGTGGCCCACGGCGGAGGCACCAACCACCGCATGGGCCTTTATGACCGCGCCATGGTGAAGGACAACCACCTGATGACGGACGGCAACACGGAACACCTCCAGCAGTGCATCAACAGGCTGCGCGCGGAAAAGCCCGGCGTGGAAATCCAGCTGGAAGCGGACACTCTGGAACAGGTGGAAGCCTTCCTCAAGCTGGAAGGAGTGGACCACATTCTTCTGGACAACATGACGCCGGAGATGCTGAAGCAGGCCGTCGCCATGCGCGGCGACCGCGCCACACCCCTGATAGAAGCCAGCGGGGGCGTCAACCTGGACACGGTGGCCGCCATTGCGGAATCCGGCGTGGACTTCGTTTCCGTGGGCTACGTCACCCACTCCGCCCCCTCCCTGGACCTGGGGCTGGATTTCAGCGTGGAATAACACTTACCTTTCACCCTATCATGGACCTGTCCAATTTCAGAGAAGAATACCTCAAGGGCCAGCTTCACAGAAAAGACCTGGCGGAAAACCCCTTTGAACAATTCCAGACCTGGTTTGAACAGGCCCTGAAAGCGGACATTCCGGAACCCAACGCCTTTTCCCTGGCTACGGTGAACGCCCACGGCAGGCCCTCCCTGCGTACGGTGCTGCTCAAATACTTTGACCAGACAGGCTTCGTCTTTTTCACCAACTACGGCAGCCACAAGGCCCATGACATTGAAGAAAACCCGCAGGTCTGCATGATGCTGCCATGGGTGATGCTGGAACGCCAGGTCATCATTTACGGGAAGGCCGTCAAGGTTTCCCGCGCGGAATCCCTGAAATACTTCCTCACCCGTCCCAAGGAATCCCAGCTTGGCGCGTGGGTCTCTCAGCAAAGCTCCGTCATCTCCGGAAGAAAACTGCTGGAAATGAAGCTGATGGAGCTGAAAAACAAATTCTCCAAGGGAGAAATCCCCCTGCCCTCCTTCTGGGGCGGCTACCGGATCATTCCGGACACCTTTGAATTCTGGCAGGGCGGTCCCGGCCGCGTTCACGACCGTTTCATGTACAAGCTCCAGGAAAACGGTTCCTGGACGATCGAACGCCTCCAGCCATGATTACCCGGCGAGCAACAGACCAGGGAGTCACTTTCCTGGACGTGGAAACACCGCTCTGTACAGCCACCCTGTGCCTGCAAGGGGCGCACCTCACGTCATGGAAGCCGGAGGGGCAGGAAGAATGCCTCTTCCTTTCCCCCAATGCGGTCTTTGCGCCCGGCAAAGCCATCCGCGGCGGCATTCCCGTCTGCTGGCCCTGGTTCGGTCCGCGGAAGGGCGAACCGTCCCACGGCGTGGCGCGCACCTCGGAATGGCGCCTCCATCACCAGGAGACGGACAAGCGGGGGAACGCCCTGCTTTCCCTGGCCTTCTATCCGGAAGACGAATCCTACCCCGCCGCCATCCTGCGCCTGGCGCTGGGCCGCACGCTGGCCATGAAGCTGGAAACCACCGCCCGCATGCAGCCCTGCAAGCTCACGGAAGCCTTTCACAACTACTTTGCCGTCGGCAACCTGACCAAATGCCGCGTACACGGGCTGGACGACGTACCGTTCCGGGAAGAAGCGGCCCAGCCCATGAAGCACGGAGAACGCCCGCTGGCCCCCCTGGGGTGCCTGGACCGCGTTTACGACTGCCCGGCCTGTTCCGGGAAAATCGTGCTGGAAGACTTCGTGCTGAACCGCGCCATCACCGTGGAGCGGGACCACGCCTCTTCCGTCATCATCTGGAACCCGGGACAGCAGGGAGCCGGAAACATGGCGGATCTGGGCGCGGAATCCTGGAACAAATTCCTGTGCGTGGAAATGGGCAATGCCGATTCCCGTTGCATTCCCCTCGCCTCCGGACAATCCCACACCCTGTGCCAGAAAATCACGGTGGGACCGCTGGAATAGCAGGCATTCCCCCTCCCTTCCGCCTCCGGATGAACGGACGGCTGGCAGGAAACCCCATGCGCGGGGAATGACCTCCCAGGCCGTTCCGTACCGCTTCCGGACAGGGGAGCATGAAGAACGGCAGCCTTTCCGTCCTCCCCTTCAAAAGGTGAAATTGGACTCCCCCGGAACTTTTGTTCCCTGAATCATCCCTCCGTGGAGCTCTCCGGCAGGATTCGGCTTGCAAAAACCCCCCTTTTAAGGTTTGGTAGATTCCGAGCCTTTTGGCGCGTTCCCTACCAAGATGCATACAAACCCACCTTCCGATGTTGGCAACGCCGCAACCTTCATTGCGGAAATTTACGGTCAGGATGTCTTCAACATGGAGACCATGCGCAACTACCTGCCCCGTCCCGTCTACAAGAAACTGCTGGCTACCATCCGCAAGGACGAAAAGCTGGACCCGGACATTGCCAATGAAGTGGCCCAGGCCATGATGACGTGGGCTCTGGAAAAGGGCGCCAGCCATTACACCCACTGGTTCCAGCCCCTCAACGGAAGCACGGCGGAAAAGCATGACTCCTTCGTGGACGTGGACCCGGAAGGAAACCTGGAACTCAAATTCTCAGGAAAGAGCCTGGTTCAGGGCGAGCCGGACGCCTCCAGCTTCCCCTCCGGCGGCCTCCGCGCCACCTTTGAAGCCCGCGGCTACACTGCCTGGGATCCCACCAGCCCCGCCTTCATCAAGCGGACGGAAAACGGCGCAACCCTCTGCATCCCCACCGCCTTCTGCTCCTATAAGGGACAGGCGCTGGACAAAAAGACTCCCCTTCTCCGCTCCATGACCGCCGTCACCCGCCAGGCCAGGCGCCTGCTGTCCTGCTTCGGCGGCCCGTCCAACATCCACGTCAGCGCCGATCTGGGCGCGGAGCAGGAATACTTCCTGGTGGACAAGCAGCTTTACGCCCTGCGCCCGGACCTGATGATGTGCGGCCGCACCCTCTTCGGCAACGTCCCCCCCAAGCACCAGCAGATGGAAGACCACTACTTCGGCTCCATCAAGGACCGCGTGCTGGAATTCATGGTGGACGTGGACGAAGCCCTCTGGAAACTTGGCATTCCGGCCAAAACGCGCCACAATGAAGTTGCGCCCGGCCAGTTTGAAATTGCGCCCATCTTTGAAAGCCAGAACCTGGCCGTGGACCATAATATGCTGGTCATGGAGGTGCTCCGGAAAACTGCCAACAAGCATGACATGGTCTGCCTGCTGCATGAAAAGCCCTTCTCCGGCATGAACGGCTCCGGCAAGCACAACAACTGGTCCCTCTCCGCGCCCGGTTACGGCAGCCTGCTCAACCCGGGTTCCAGCCCGCAGGAAAACGCCATCTTCCTCACCCTGCTCTGCGCCACGATCAAGGCCGTGGACGAACACGCGGACCTGCTGCGCGCCTCCGTCGCCAAATCCGGAAACGAACACCGCCTGGGTGCCCATGAAGCGCCTCCGGCCATCATCTCCATCTTTCTGGGGGATCTGCTGGATGAAATCATTGAGCAGATTGAAAAGGGCGGCACCAAAAAGGCGTGCACCCAGAAAACCATCAACATCGGCGTGGATACCCTGCCGATGTTCCCCCTGGACGCCTCCGACAGGAACCGCACCAGCCCCTTCGCCTTCACGGGCAATAAATTCGAATTCCGCGCCGTAGGCTCCTCCCAGACCTGCGCCTGGCCCATGACGGTGCTCAACACCATCGTGGCGGAAAGCCTGGATGAAATCTGCACCATCCTGGAACCCGTCAAGGACAAGCCGGAGGAATTCCATGCCACGCTGAACAAGCTGCTTCAGAACATCATCAAGAAGCACAAGCGCATCCTTTTCAGCGGAGACGGCTACGGGGAAGCCTGGATTGAAGAAGCGGAACGCCGCAAACTGCCCAACGTTCCCGGCACCATTGAAGCCCTGGCCGCGCTGGAAACGCCCAAGGCCAAGACCCTCTTTGAAAAATACAAGGTGGTCAGCCCCGTGGAGCTCCACGCCCGCCATGAAATCCAGACGGAAATATTCCACAAGGAAATCAGCATTGAAGCGGAAACCGCCCTTCTGATGGTGGAAACCCTCTACATCCCCGCCGTGACGGAACAGCTCACGCAGCTCACCACCGCCATAGCCCAGATGAAAGCCGCCGGAATCAAGGCGGGCATGAAAGCCACCGCGGACCGCGCCAACCAGATCGGCACGCTGCTGGACCTTCTCCCCACCCAGGTGCAGGAACTCCGCCGCGCCGTGGACAAAGCCGAGACGAAGGTCATCCAGACGGGCATGGACAATCTGAGAAGCACCATCGACATGCTGGAAAGCCTGACGGACGCAGACCTGTGGCCCGTTCCCACCTATGCGGAACTGCTCTTTCTGTAAAACAAAGGGCTCCCTCCGGAACAGAAAATAACTGGCTATCAACCATAAACATCACTTATTCCAGTACCTTCCCCAAGAAAAAGGGCAAATTAATCGCCTGACGGATTGACAAAACAGCCAAAATAGTTATCCTTTCCGTCCGGTTGTGCATAGGCCGCTTAGACGGACGGCACTGAATCTAGTAATTCACAAGAAGCATCTTTCAACATCATGAGCAAGAGGACTTATCAACCATCCAAGCGTTGCCGCAAGCGTCAGTTCGGATTCCGTGCACGCATGGCTACCAAGAACGGAGCAGACATCATTCGCCGCCGCCGCGCCAAAGGCCGCAAGCGCCTGCTTCCCAAGGGAGCCGAAATCCAGTACAAGCGCCATACCATCCAGCACGGCCGTTAATTCAGCCGCCAGGACTTGGTTAACGCCTCCTTGGAACTTTTTCACGGGCCGACCCGCGGGAGATGCGTCTTACTCGTCAACAAAGCATGACCAGGGCATTCCAATTTGCCCGGGTGCGCAACGAGGGACCATCCGTAGCAGGTCGGCTTATTGTTTTAAGTGCAGCCCCGCTGGAACATCCGGAGGAACCCTCCAAATTCGGCATCATCTGCACGAAAAAAATCGGCTGCGCCGTCGTCCGCAACAAGCTGCGGAGACGCGTACGGGAAATCCTGAGGGCGCACGGAGCCCCCTTTGAACACGGCGTGCACCTGGTGTGCGTCCTCCGCTGGCGGGCCGTGGAAGCCAGCTATGCAGACCTGGAGCGGGACTGGCAGAAAGCCGCCCGCAAGCTCAAACTTCAACTTCTTTCCCGGGAACAAGACAAAGCATGATGAAATGGCTGCTCATTGCCCTGGTACGGGGCTACCAAACCTTCATCAGCGCCCCCCTGCATGCGCTGGGGGGCCCCGGCAGCGGCTGCCGCTATACTCCCTCCTGTTCCCAGTACTTCATCCAGGCCGTCCGGGTCCATGGAGCCTGGCGCGGCTTTCTTCTTGGCTCATGGCGCATTTTAAGATGCAACCCGTGGGGCGGTTCAGGGTATGATCCCGTGCCTCCGGCCCGCACGCCGCATTAAATTACCTTTCTCTCCCCTCCCTCCCAACCAACTTCAATCAAGCTATATCACATTATGGATCGCACAGCATGGATCGTCATAGGCGTTTGCGCCGCCCTTCTGGGCCTGAACATTTACATGGGCAACAATAAAAAGGAAGAGCCCGTCCCCGCCGCCCCCGCTCCCGTCCAGCAGACGGCCGCCGCTCCGGCAAGCGTCCCGGCTCCCGGAGCACAGGCGCCCGCCGCTCCCAGCGCCCCGGAACAGCCTTCCGTCAACAAGGCCCTTGAAGAAGACAAGACCAGCCCGATCACGCTGACGGCCACGCAGGAAGCGGACGGCAAGCAGGAACCCTTCATCACGTACACCTTCAACCGCATCGGCGGCTCCATCGGCGCCGTTACCCTCCACAACGACATTGTGGACTCCCAAAAAGTCGCGGACCACAACATCACCATCAACGAAGCCCAGCAGAGGGGCATTGGCGAGCTCGTCTTCAACATGGACGCCACCCAGGACCCGTCCTATGACAACACCGTGTACAAGGAAGTCAGCCGCACGGCGGACTCCGTCACCCTGGAGGGCTATGATCCCGCACGGCAGCTCTTCATCTCCAAGACCTACACCCTGCACCCCGTCAAGAATCTGGAAGGAAAAGTACTGCCCGGCAGCAAGTACCTCATCCGTCTGACCGTCTCCCTGCTCAACAAATCCCCCAACGTCCAGGATCTGCGCTACATGGGCATCTTCGGCGGCAGCGCCTACCCCATCGCCAAGAGTGAACCGAAGGACACCTACACCCACTTCTTCTACCATGCGGACGGTTCCCTGGAACAGGAAGTGCCCTCCTACTTCACGGGCGGCTTTTTCAGCACCGCAAAGGCACGCGTCCTGGAAGGCCCCTTGCAGGACCTGACCTATGCCGGCGTGATGAGCCAGTACTACGCCACCATTCTTCTTCCCCAGAACGAATCCAAGGGCTCCACCGTGTACGCCACCCGCCAGGAATTCCCGCTGGCGCATGAAAACAACACGCTGGTGCCCGGCGTCACCGTAGCCATGGGCATCCCCAACCTGACCATGGCGCCCAACGAAATAAAGACGCTCACCTACGACATCTACACCGGTCCCAAATTCAACGCCTACCTGCGCGACCTGAACCTCACCTACCCCGCCATCAGCGACATCATGGCGTACGGCTGGCTCGTCTTCCTGAGCGTGCCGATGAACTGGCTGCTCAACCTCTTCCACGGATGGTTCGGAAACTGGGGCGTGGCCATCATCTGCATGACCATCGTCGTCCGCGCGCTCATCTGGCCGCTGCACAAGAAATCCTACATGGCCATGAAGCGCATGTCCCTGGTTCAGCCGGAGATGGCCAAGCTTAAGGAAAAATATCCGGACGACCCCCAGAAGGTGAACATGGAGATGATGAAGCTGTACCAGAAATACGGCATCAACCCTGCCAGCGGCTGCGTGCCCATGCTCATCCAGATCCCCATCTTCTTCGCCTTCTACCGCGTGCTCCAGTATTCCGCGGAGCTGAGGGGCCAGCCCTTCTGCCTGTGGATGACGGACCTGTCCCTGCCCGACACCGTAGGCCACCTGTTCGGCATCCCGATCAACATCCTGCCCCTCATCATGGCCGTGACCATGATTGTCCAGATGCGGATGACCCCGCAGGCGGGCGAACGCTCCCAGCGCATCATCATGAACCTGATGCCCCTGATGTTCTTCCTGTTCTGTTATAACTTCGCTTCCGCCCTGGCCCTGTACTGGACCACGCAGAACCTGATTTCCATCGGCCAGACGGCCCTCATCCGCCGCCTGCCCATGCCCGTGCTCTCCGCCGCCAAAAAGAAGAAGCCCGGCTTCTTCCAGAGGATGATGGACCAGCAGCGCGTGGCCCTGGAGGAACAGCAGCGCAAGGCCAAGGGCCGCAACATGCGCAACATAACGCCCAAGAAGTAGGGGCGCGCCTTTACTCTCTCTTCCCTGCAAGTGCGGCTGTTCACACGGCCGCACTTTTTTATTGGGGCGGATGATGGAAAGAAAATCCCTCCATGACAAGCGCTGGAAGAAAAGGGAAATTTCCATACGGCAGCCCCCTCAAAAAAACCGGACTCCTCCATTCGGAGAAGCCCGGTTTTCCTCGTCATATATTCTTTGTGTAGCTAATTGGAGCGGCCCGGCAGAAAATGCCAAACACCCACCAGAATCAACTTAGCGAATTTGGAATCCGGTATGGATTCCATAGCCGGAAATACTGCCCTTCGCTATGCTCCAAAACGGTCCAAATTGACGCTCCGCCAATATTTCTCCCATCTCCTTTTCACAGCCGCATATCGCCCCGGGAGACAGGGCATCCCGGTCCTGATGGACCGCCTGTGGAGAGGCCCGGGGGCTATTGGATAAGAAGCTTCCGCTGCGCTACAGAAAGAGTTTCAACAACGAAAGGAGGGAGCCTTCCGTTCCCAGGCGCCGCAACCGCAAAACCGCCCTCCATCAATATTCCACCGTTCCCTTTCACAGCCGCATACCGTCCGGGAGACAGGGCACCCGGCTCTGATGGCTACCGCCGCCGAAGTGTAAAGACGGTTATTAATGATTGCCGGAACGAAAAGAAAGCCCGTCACATCACGAACTCCCTATGGCAATTCCCAGGATATTGGCAAGTTCAATCCCCTGAAAACGTTTTTCTTTCAGTTTTGTAGGCTTGACTCCGGATTCCAAATCCGTCTGCCGCTCTAAAGCCTGAACCCCAGCCTGCGGCACAGCCGCCCCCGCACCCCTTCTGAAAAAAGAGCCCAAAAAAGGAAATATGGCGGACGTCTTCTTACGGCGCAGTCAAATCTTCCGGCATCAGAATAGCCGCCACGGCAAAGGCGGCGATGCCTTCCCGGCGGCCCAGCGCGCCGAGCTGTTCATTGGTGGTGGCCTTCACCCCCACGCGCGCCGGAGAGATGCCCAGGGCGGTTCCCAGGGCGCCCTTCATCTGTTCCAGGTAGGGAGAGATGCGCGGAGCTTCCGCAATCAGGGAGGAATCCACGTTCACCACGCGGCCGCCGCGCTCACGAATCAGGGAAACGGCCTTCGCCACGATGTCCAGGGAAGAAATATCCTTGCAGCCAGGGTCTCCCGGCGGGAACCAGTAGCCGATGTCCGGCAATCCGGCCGCACCCAGCAGCGCGTCTGCAATGGCGTGGCACAAAACGTCCGCATCGGAATGGCCGTCCAGCCCGCGGGCGGAAGGAATGTGCACGCCGCCCAGCATCAGGGGACGCGGAGCTTCCGCAAAACGGTGGATGTCATATCCCAGCCCGGTCAGTGCAATCATGTCTTTCATACAATACTGCGGCAATGTCGTTCAAGTTATTCGTCCAGCGCTTCCATGATCGGAATGCGGCCGTTCCAGGCGACGATGGCGAATTGTTCCGGATTGTCCTCCTTTGGTTCCAGGACAACCTTCCCTCCCGCAGCTTCCACCAGCAGAACCCCGGCGGCGATGTCCCAGATGGAAATGACGCTTTCCACATAGGCGTCAAACCTGCCGCAGGCAATATACGCCAGAGCCAGGGCCGCGGAACCGTTGTTGCGCACCTTGCGTACCTGCCAGGCGATTTTTGCGAAGCGTTCGATTCCCTTTTCCTTGGAACCGTCCGTCTTGCCGTGTCCCACGAACACCACGGCCTCCGCCATCTTTTCCCGGCGGCTGCAATGCATGGGATGGTCATTCATGTACGGAATGCCTCCCTTTTCCACATGCCAGCATTCGTCCATCATGGGATCGTAAATCACGCCCAGCACTATTTCCCCGCGGCGGCGCAGGGCGATGGAGACGCAGAACCAGGGAATGGTGTAAAAGTAATTCACCGTCCCGTCAATAGGGTCCACAATCCATTCATATTCACTGTTGCGGTCTCCGGTATACCCTTCCTCGCCCAAAACGGCGTGGGTGGGGAACACGGAGAGGATTTCCTCCGTAATCAGTTTCTGGGAGAGCTTGTCCAGCTCCAGCTTGATGTCGTTCTGGCTGGCTTCATCCACCTTCTTCTGGTCGTAAAAATGCTTTTTCAGGAAGGCTCCGGCGGATTTGGCGGCCAGGATGGCCGCGGTCATTTCAGGTGAGTGGTTCATGATATTCTATTAATGGAAAATTGGATGCCATCAGGTGTCCTGCTCCGCAGGAGCTTCCTTCTCCCGGCGCTCCCGGACGGCTTTGCGGCGGTTTTCCTCCGCCCGGTCATACACTTCCCCGGCCAGCGCGGCGGAGGTCTTCGCCAGTGCGGAGGCAACGCCCTTCTTTTTATAGACGGCTTCATCCGGCTCGTCGAAGCCCACCCAGACAAAGACCGTGAAATAACGCCCCATGACGGCGGAGAAATGCCCCGTGTTTTCCGGCAGCCTGACATTGACGGACGTCTTCCTGGAGCGTTCGTCGTAACGGAAGGGAGGAAGGGCCGCTACCAGGTGGGCGGATTCACGCGGCAGGATTTCCCGGCGGCTTTCTTCCGGAGAGGGAGCGTTCACCATCACCAGGTTTTTCTTGGTGGTGCCCACCTGCCTGACGGAGGAAATCTGCACGTTGCGCCCGTCGTTGCCGATGAGGTACAGCGCATTGACGGCATGCGAGAGAGGCGCGCGGAACCTGCCGGCATACAAATCCGGGGAACGGGGAAGGTCCCCCTTGTACCCGGCCTTCTGCGCCGTTTCTATCACCGTATTGAACCCTACCCCGCGCCCGGTCACTTCAGGACTGCTGCGAATAACAGTCCTGCGCTGGTCCACGGCGCACAGGTTGACGACGGGGGTAAACAGGTCGCCGGGCATCACCATCGTCTGCCACCGGTCCACGCCGTCCAGCGCAGAGCGCCCCCCCGTCACGGCCAGCAGGTCCCCTTTGCGGGAATCCACGCACAGCACGGCTGCCTGCACGCAATTCTTCAACTGGTTGTCCACTCTCCTGGGCAGTCCGGCCCACACGGGGGAAGCTTCCAGCGCGGTCAGCGCAGGCTCGCTTATTTCCTCCACCATCCGCTGGAATTCCAAATCCAGCGTAGTCATTACAAAAATGCTGGAAGTTCCCTCCTGCTCGTCGCAGCAGTCCAGGTCACTCAGCTCACGGGAAATGACCAGGATGGGATAGGAGCCGGGACGCGCTTCCCGTTCTCCCGCCACCGTCATCGGTTCGCGGGACGCCTGCCATAGTTGTTCCTGGGTGATGAATTCGCACTCAAACATCCTTTCCAGCGTCGCGTTGCGCACCTTGACGGCCGCCTCCGGACTGTAAACCGGGTTGTAAATGGAAGGTCCGCGCACCAGCCCGGCCAGCGTGGCGCATTCCGCCAGCGTCAGGTCCGCTACTTTTTTGCCGAAGTACAAATCCGCCGCCTGCGCAATGCCGTAGCACTGCTGTCCGAAGTAAATGCGGTTCAGGTAGGCCGTCAGAATTTCATCCTTGGAGTATTTGCCTTCTATGCGGCGCGCCACGGCCATTTCCAGAACCTTGCGGTCCAGGGTCTTCCCCCCCAGTTCATAGCAATTCCGCGCCAGCTGCATCGTGATGGTGGAAGCCCCCTGCGCATAGGACAGCGTGGTCAGGTTCCGGCAAATGGAGCGGATGATGGAGGAATACACGATTCCTCCGTGATCGAAAAAGGCTTCGTCCTCCCGGGCAATGAAGGCATTCACCAGGTTGTCAGGCAGTTCATTGCGGGCCACATACACCCGGTCGTGGTCCGTCAGGGTGCCTATCCACTGGCCGTTGCGGTCATACGCGGCGCAATTTTCCAGTGGGGCCAGCACCTCGTCCAGTTCATACTGGTCCGCCCTCCAGGCGTAAACGAGCAGGACGATGATGAAGGCAATAGGAATGAGGCCCAGCCACAGCAGCAGACGGCCCAGATTGCGCGGCAGCAATCCGAACAGATCATACCATCTTTTACGCCTGTTCTCCATTCCGGTTCCGATCCTTGGGGACGCCTAGCGGGCATCCGGGGGCAGTGATTCGTCATCCTGCTTCCAATCCGGGAACTCCTTCTGCAGGCGCGCCCGGTACTGGGAAGCCTCCGACTTGCGGCCAGCCTTGTCCAGCGCTTCCGCCGCCTTGAACAGGGCCTTGGGTTTCAATTCGGCGTCATTGACGAACAACTCGGCCGTGACGCCGTAATGCTTGGCTGCTTCATCAAACTTTTTCTCCGCATAGGAAATGTCCCCCAGAACAATTTTCAGGGAGGCCATCAGGGGGCCTTCCACTCCCAGGGCCAGCGCTTCCTCCGCCGTCTTCCGGGCGTCCGAGTACTTGCCCAGCCCCAGCAGGATGGAGGCCTTGTCCAGCATGCCGTCCGCACGGCGGTAGGGCTGGTCCTCATCCTTCAGGAAGTTGTTGGAAGCCACCAGGGCGCGGTCATACTTCTTGAGCGCCAGGCGCACCTTCGCCAGGTTGCGCCAGATCACTTTCTTCACATTTTGAAGCTGGTCGTTCTGCGTAGCCCAGGTCATGTACTTGTCCGCCGTTTCCAGGTCCTTCATGCCATAGGCCTGAAGGCCCAGCCATGCGGGGATGACGTCCGGCACGCGGGCCACGGCGGAGGGGTTTTCCTTTTGCAGGGTTTCCAGGGCCTCCTTCAATTTATTCACGTCCTGGAGCTTGTGATAGGACAGAACGGAAAGCACATTGACCTGTTCCCCGTACTTCTGGGGGTCCAGCGTCTTGGCTTCCGCCATGTGGCTGATGGAGGATTTGAAGTCTCCCTGATCAAACGCCGCACGCCCCAGCAGGAAATGAGCTTCCGCCAGAGCGGCGGGGGACGCCTTCGGGAAATTCTGAATCAGGCCTTCATAATACTTGGCCATGTTCACCATATCCTGGCGGCCCGCATAAATCTGGGCGGCCCGCTGCCACGCGGCGGCGGCGGATTCCGCCTTCGGCCAGCGAGCGATCACCCGGTCAAAATCCATCAGGGCCTCCGCTTCCTTCTTGGTCTTGGCGTACATGTCCCCGCGCAGGGTCAGCGCCTCGCAAATGCGCGGGTCCCGCGGGAAATCGTTGATGAAATCCGTCAGCAGTTTGGCGGCCACGCCCCGGTTCCCGGCCTGGGCGATCGCCCACGCGCTCTTGTACAGGATATCCGCGCGCATCCTGGGGGGCACCTTGTCAAAATCAATGCTGGCGTAAAACCGGGCGGCATCCGCCGGATTGGTGTTGAACAGGTTCTCCGCGGCCATCAGGCGCACCATGTCGTGCAGTTCGCTGGTCGGAAAGGCCTTGGCGTAATGGTTCAGGAAGCTCTGTGCCCGCTGGGGAAGGTCCTTCTGCTTGAGTTCATTATAGCACAGCAGACGGTAAAAGGAGGCCTGCATGGCTTCCTGCGTATAGGGAACGGCCTTCTCCGCCTCCAGGAAGAAATCCGCCGCCTTCTGGTACTCCTTCAGCTTGTAGGCAGACTGGCCCAGAAGCATCAGCAGGCGCACCTGGCCGTCCTTGGTCGGCATCTTCATGTCCTTCTGCTGCTCGTGCTGGGAAAGGATCTCCTTGTACTTGCCCATGTTGTACAGCCCCAGCAGCAGCCCCATGCGGGCTTCCGGCGCCATTTCCTTCAGGGATTCGTCCTTCAAAAGCCGTTCATAGAGGTTCTGGGCCTCCGCGGTCTTTTTCAGCCTGGTTGCCAGCATGGCGGCCTGAAGGGTGGCGATGCCCCGGTTCCTGTCATCCACGCCTGGCGTTTCCAGCACCTTGCGGTATTCGGAATAGGCTTCACCCAGACGGCCCGTATCCGCACACAGGGCGGCATACCCCATCCGGGACACCAAAACAAATTTCGCATCCGCTTCCGGATTGCCTATCACCGCGCAGAACATGGTGGCGGCGGCGTCCGGATTCCCGCTGGCAAGAAACAGACGTCCCAGGCGGTACTGGGCGTCCACTTTCAAATCATTCTGTTCCGCATTGCGGACCACGAGCTGGTAATACTGGATAGCCTTGTCCGTTTCCCCGGCAGCGGAGGCGTCCGTCGCCAGGCGGTAGGCGGAAGCGGCAACCAGAGCCGGGCCGCCCGTCTGGGTCAGCCTGCGGAACAGGGTGTGCGCGTCCTCCTTCCTGCCGAGCTCCTCCAGGCACATGGCGGCGCGGTACTCCGCCAGGGGAGCCTGGGCGGACTGGGGGAAACGCTGGGCAAATTCAAGATACTTGCGCAGGCTCAAATCAAGCAGGCGGCCATATTCCTGCCGGTTTGCCTTCGTCGCCGGTTCCTGGGCCTGCTTGTACAGCATGTCCGCCATGTCCAGGGAATCCTGCTCCGGATTGGCGACCAGCGGACCGTCCGCAATGGGAGCGGCGTCCGGAATGTTTTCCTGCGCGGCGGCGAACGCCGCCAAAGTCATTAAACCTGCATTGATGAAAAGTAACGCTTTCATGAAGCCTGGGGGTTGGGAACATTGACGGAAGAGGGAGCCGGAGGCCGCGTGGAGAAGGAAACATTGTTCAGCCCGGCCTTCAGGCAGGCGTCCATCACATGCACCACCACGCCGGATTCCGCCTTCTCATCCACGCGGATGCGGACGAGCATGGTTTTATCCAGCCGGGCGACGGAAAGAAGCTTGTCCTCCAGCTGCGGCATGGTATACGCCTGGCGGTTGATCACCACGGTGCCGTCCTTCCGGATATTCACGATGATTTCATTGGAAACGTTTTCACCGGGCTTGGGAGTCTCCGCGGAGGGGAGGTTGATGGAAAGGTCCGGCTCGTCATCCTCAAACGTCTGGGTCACGATGAAAAACACCAGCAGCAGAAACACGATGTCCAGCATGGGCGCGAGCTGGAACCCGATGGGGCTGGGCATTTTATAGTGGAATTTCATACGTTCTTCCGGTGTGGTGGGGATGGCCGCTTCCGGCTAAAGCCCGCGCACGTCGCGCAGGGAGGTGGGGTCAACGGGAACCCTGGGAAGTTCTTCCTCATGGAAGGCTCCGGCTACGCCGGCACGCGGCTTCTGGAGCTGGGTGGCTACTACGGAAACGCTGTGCGTCACGGCGGCTTCCAGGTCCCCCACGCGCTTGTGAACGCGGCTGCGGAAGTACACATAGGCCAGGATGGCGGGGATCCCCAGCATCAGGCCGCCCGCGGTCGTAATCAGGGCTTCCGCCACGCCGCCCGCCATGTCGATGCGCTGCTTGCCGCCGGAGAAATCACCGTTGGCGATCTCAAAAAAGGTCTTCATCATCCCGACTACGGTTCCCAGCAGGCCCAGCATGGGAGCCAGGGCGCCGATGTCCGACAGCCAGGAAATCTGGCGGCTCAGGAAGCCCGCCTGGCGGCCGCCTTCCGCGGCGGCTATTTCCCTCACCTCCTCAAACTGGGCGGAAGGATTGCGCAGCATGAAACTGGCCACCGTCAGCATTACGCGCGCGTAGCAGGAGTCCCCATCCTTGCAAAGGATGGAAAGGCCCGTATAATCCCTCTTGCGGATGAAGGATTCCGCCTGCTCCACCAGCTTGGTGGGCAGAACGGCGGAGGCGCGGGTGGAAAAACAGCACATGACCAGCACCACCACCCCGGCGATGGATAACAGGAGCAGCGGCCACATGATGAAGCCGCCTTTCATAAACAGCTCGGAGAGGGGATAATTTCTATCTCCCACCACAAAGTCCATGGCGGCAGCCAGCGTGGTAAACGGTACAGGATTCATACAAAAGACGTAGGGGATTATACAGAAGAAGTCTTCCTAGGCAAGCCAAGTAGCCGTAATGCAGTACGTTTCCGCAGTTTCATTTCTTGCCGCATATGGCATAATAATCCCCGTGGCAGATCGTGAGAAACCATCTCTGAAGGAACTCTGGAGGCAAACTCCGCATAAACCCGGCGTTTACATCATGAAAGACGCCCTGGGGAATACCATTTACGTGGGCAAGGCCAAGGACCTCCACCGCCGCCTGGGCAACTACTTTTCCCCCACGGGGGCCACCCTGTCCAACCACAAGACAAGGGCGCTCATCAATGCCATTGCGTCATTCGACTACTTTGAAACCAGGAACGACCAGGAGGCTTTTCTGCTGGAAAGCAAGCTCATCAAGCAGTACCGCCCGCATTACAACATCCAGATGAAGGATGACAAGCGCTATCCCCTGCTGAAGATTCCCAAGGGGGAAAAACTGCCGCGCTTCCAGCTGGCGCGGGTGCGCAAGGACGACGGAGCGCGCTACTTCGGCCCCTTTGTCCACTCCCAGGCGCTTTACGCCACGCAGGAATGGCTGAACCGGCATTTCCGGCTGCGGACCTGCAAGGCCAAAAATCCGGGTCTCCACGAGTTCAAGCACTGCCATGCGGACGTGATACGCAACTGCTCCGCCCCGTGCATCGGGCGCATTTCCGTGAGCGACTATAACCGGAACTTCGACCAGGCGGCGCGCCTGCTGGAGGGGACCGGCAAAAAAAGCACTCTGGACGAGCTCACCCGGGAAATGATGCAGGCCTCCGACGAGCTGGACTTCGAGCGCGCAGCGTACCTGCGGGACATCCGGGACAACCTGGTCAAGGTTCTGGAGCCCGCGCGGCGGTTCCAGAAGGGAACGCCCAACCTGCCCGGCACCGTGCGCCCGGAAGAAGACATGAAGGAACTGGGGCTGGCCCTGGGCCTGGAAGAGCCTCCAGCCATCATGGAATGTTTTGATATTTCCAACGTCTCCTCCAACCACATCGTGGCCTCCATGGTGCGCTTCACCAACGGCAAACCGGACAACAAGGCCTACCGCCGCTACCGCATCCGCACGGTGGACGGGCAGAACGACTTCGCCTCCATGTCTGAAGTGATCCGGAGGCGCTACTCCCGCATTCTGGCGGAGAGCGACGCCGTAGCCTCACGGCCCGCAGACATGACCCTGTACCAGTGGCTCAAGAAGCTCAGCGGAGAAGGAAAAGCCCCCATCAAGGTTCCGGACCTGGTGGTGGTGGACGGCGGCAAAGGCCAGCTCTCCTCCGCCCTGGCCGATCTGGAAGCCATCGGACTGGGTGACATGCCCATCGTCGGCCTCGCCAAGCAGCGGGAGGAAATCTTCTTCCCCCACCAGCCACAGCCCCTCTGCCTGCCGCACAGCACGGGAGCCCTCAAGCTCATGCAGCGCATCCGCGACGAAGCCCACCGCTTCGCCAACGGCTATAACGAACTGCTTTACCGGAAGCGCATGCGGGAAAGCGCCCTGGACGACGCCCCGGGCATGAGCGCGGCAAAAAAAAGCATGCTGCTGGAAAAATTCAAGTCCGTGGCCGCCATCAAAAGGGCGGACCCGGCTTCCATCGCCGCCATCCGCGGCATTTCGGAAACCTGGGCCCGCAACCTGCTGAACTACCTCAATTCATCCTCCAACTCCTGACTTCTCATGCAATTCCTGATTCTGGCCGCAGGCAAGCCGGCCCTGGGCTATGCCCGGGAAGGCGTGGAACTCTACCTCAACCGCCTCAAGCCTTTCGGCAAGACGGAACTCAAACTCGTCAAAGACGGAAGCTCCAAAGACGTTTCAGAACGCCTGCTGGCCGCCAGCGAGGGCTGCCTGCGCATCGCCATGGACGAACGCGGAGAACTCTGGACCACGGAGAAGCTGGTCAAACTGGCGCGGGACTGGCAGATGCGTTCCGTGCGCCGCATCGCGTTCCTCATCGGGGCCTCGGACGGCCACACGGAAGAACTGCGTTCCCGGTGCGGCCATATCCTGGCCCTGAGCAAATTCACCCTCCAGCATGAGCTGGCGCTCGTCGTCCTGCTGGAACAGCTTTACCGCTGCCATACCATTCTGGCGGGAACGCCGTACCACCGGTAAACGGCTAAAGCTTTCCTTGCTGCCGCGGTGAGTCCATCAAGGCTTTCACCGTCACGGAAACGGCCGCGAGCACGGCCACACCCCATGCCATGGAGTCGCCCGCAATTCCCGTGGCAAACGCCGGAAAAGGATTGAACGCCACCGCAAGGGAACCAAACACCCAGCCCCAGCCGGGAAAGCCTTTCTTAAAGGCCACGTAAGCCAGATAGAAATACAAGGCCACGCCTGCAAATTGAAACAAAGGGAAAGCGGGACCGTATTCCACCTTCCTGAGGCCGGAGACATTGCCCGCCATGCGATGGGAATGTTTCAGAAAAGAGGCTATCACCAGAAAAAGCGGAGCAAGCAGTAAAGGAGCAATAGGGAAAACGCTTCTTTCCGTTTTTTCTTCTTCCGGAGAAGAATCCGGAATTCCGTCCTGCTGCCGACCTTCTTCCATAATAATTAATCGTAACAGCAACCAGCTTCCCCTGCAACGAAAAAGGAGTACTCCGCAGGGAGCACTCCTTTTCCGAGAAAGAAATGGTAAAGCCAGTTCCTTCGCAGCCAGCCAAGCTTAGCGCTTGGAGAACTGGTAACGCTTGCGGGCGCCGGGACGACCGGGCTTTTTACGTTCCTTCATGCGGGAATCACGGGTCAGAAGACCGAATTCACGCAGCTGGGCGCGGGAAGCTTCATCAACCTGAACCAGAGCGCGGGCAATCGCCATGCGGATGGCGCCCACCTGGCCGTGAATGCCGCCGCCCTTGGTGACGACGTTCACGTCGAATTTGTTCATGGTGTTGGTAACCTGGAAGGGCTGGAGAACGGCGTTCTGCAACTGGACGGTGGGAAGGTATTCTTCAAAACCGCGACGATTGATCGTGATGCGGCCGGCACCTTCAGTAAGCCAAGCGTGTGCAATGGCGGTCTTGCGGCGGCCGGTGGCGTTGTATGGGGTTGTCTGACTCATGTCTGGGGAAATCAATTAGAGAGTGATGGCAGTGGGCTGCTGGGCTTCATGAGGATGACCGGCGCCGGCATAAACCTTCAGCTTGGTCATTTGCTGACGGCCCAGGCGGGTGTGGGGCACCATGCCCTTGACGGCCAGTTCCAGAAGAAGTTCGGGGCGGCGGGCGCGGATTTTCCGCGGAGTGTCCACCTGCTTGCCGCCGACGTATCCGGAGAAACGGGTGTAAATCTTGGCGTTTTCCTTGTTGCCGGTCAGCACCACCTTGTCCGCGTTCACGATAATGACAAAGTCGCCACAATCAACGTGGGGGGTGAAAATTGTCTTGTTCTTGCCACGCAAAATGTTAGCCGCTTCAACGGCAACACGGCCGAGCACCTTGTCGGCAGCGTCTATAACATACCATTTGCGCTCTACTTCTTGCGGTTTGGCTGAGAAGGTCTTCATGGTTCAATTCTTCGTTCTCGTTTTTCGGCATCCTGCCGTAATCTTCCAATTCGGGGGCGCATTCCTAATGATTATTCGCGTAAATGTCAAATACTTTTTCTCTTTTACTCCCCTTTTGCGGCCTTTTTTCCGTCCCTTCCGCAGAATCGCGGCTTAATTGCGGCGTTTCCACATTCAGGACTTGCCCTCGTGGAAATATGGCCTATTATTCGCCTGCGCGAAAATTCGTACACGCGCGTTCATTTTAACCTTACAAGGAGAATCCTATCAGCCCGAATCCAAGATCCAGCAGCCGCCCCAGCGGCGTCAAGTGGCATTCACGTCAATCAATCTGGAAGAAACGCTCCGCATTTCGATGCAGAATCAGT
>OKSB01001778.1_pt1 | contig 20694 bp, 27 predicted proteins | sample 1601171 | NCBI WGS metagenome assembly OKSB01 (sample SAMEA3541496, study PRJEB24748) | human gut metagenome | biome: human gut; feature: human-associated habitat; material: faeces | place: China | collected 2012 | reverse complement strand
CTCGATCACGCTGCTCGACTGCTGTACGGAGATCGGCACTCCGCCCCCGATCTGATTGAAAGCGGAAAGGACGGGCGCGAACATTTCTGTCGCCCGTGAAGTCATAACCGACTCTCCGTTCGACAAACGCGCAGGAATACTATCAGACGTTCCGGAACCGGGACCGGTAACCAAACCACCCTCAGCGAATTTGGCTGATTTAATAATGCTCGTGGCCTGAGTCATTAAAGCTAATATCTTGGCAACACCAGCCGCCGTTGTGAGAATACCCACTAAGCCCTTCTTGGCCTCAGCCCCTACCAACTGGGATATGGCAAGTCCTGTATTAATCGCAACCTCGGCAAGAGCCAACACCTTAGACAAGGTGGCCATTGCTTTATTATCCTCGCCTAATTCGGCGAATAAATCCGACATTCCTCCGGCGATCATTGCTGCCGCTTCCCATTTAGCATATTGTATTTCTTTTTCTCTGTCCGCGAGCGCCTTTTTTGCATCGACGTAATTCTGCTCGGCCTCCAACTGCCGGGCTTTAAATTCCGCGTCCGATTCGCCCTCCATTTGATGCAATGCTTCCAACTCAGACCGCCGATACTCTACCTCTAACTGTAATGTATCTTCGTGCTGCAAGGCAGCTTCGTTGATCTTATTCTGCCATTCGAGCGCCAATTCTTCGGCCGCCTTATTGCGAAGATTCTCAGCCGTCTTCGCCCGCTCATCCTCGATCAACTTATTGTACTTAGCCTCAACCTCGACCCGGGCAATACCCAACTCTTCCGCCGCACGTATCTCCTCGGCCTTCTGCAACTCCAGCTGCTGAATTCTGAGCGCCAGTTCTTCATCGCTGCCCTCCTTAAGCGCGGATAGGCGTAACTCGATCAGCTTCGCCTGCTTGTCGGCTTCTTTCTGAATCTCGTCCTTGTTGGCTTGCTGGCGAATCTGCGCGAGGTCGATTTCCTTTTTGTCCTCAAGTGCGTTGATTTGGGAGTTAATCGCCTTCTTTGCGGCAACAGTCAAGTCCTTTTCCGTTTCAAGCCGCTTCTTCAGGTCCTCGATCTGTCGATTATAAGTCGCCTCAGTTTGAGTCAACTGCCGTTCCGATTCCGAAGTTATCAGCGCGAAGATCGCATCCTGTGCAGCTCGGACGGCTTCGAGTTCTTTCTGTTGCTGCTCTTTCCGAATTTCAACGGCCTTTTTTGCTCCTTCTGTTCTTTGCTTTACATCATTGATTGTTGCTTCCCGATTTATTGCATTCAACTGATCTAAAGCATCTTCCTGCATCCGCTGAGCCTCCTTCAATTGTTCTTTGGTGGCATTCCCCTTGCCGTAAGCATCAATCACCTTGCTCAAATTGATATCAGCCAAGGCAACAGCCGTTTTAGCTGCCTCTTTTCTGATATTTATAAATTCTGCTTGTGATTTTCCCGATGCTTCAGCAATAGCAACATCAAAATCGGAATCAGATTTTAATTGCTCCAAAACACTGTTGGTTTTTTCTATTTCTTGCCCTAATTCTTTTTGCCTTTCCTTTGCCTCTTTACTTCTGAATGCAAAGACAGTAAGAGCCCCGGCAGCCGCAAGAACAACTGTGACGAACAACCCAATCGGATTTGCCGATACAACCGCATTCAACGCTTTTTGAACGACTATCGCTGCTTTGCTGACGATGATATTTTTCGACTGTGCGGCAGTCTTGAGTCCAACCATAAACGCCTGATCCTTGTCGAGCATATTGGTTACCGCCGTCAGGCCATTCGTCAGTGCAATAGCAGCCTGTAACTTGGTCTGCACGGCCTCAAAATCTTCGCTTTCGACACCAACGGCAGCCATAGCTCCCTGCCATGCGCTGAACCCACCGGCAATACCTGTAAGGCCGGACATCAAAGCATCGAGTTTCGCGGTCGGAGGCTCAAGATTGTTGATTTGGTCGTTCACGGCCCGCTGGGCACCGGCCAATTCCACGGACTCTTTCAACAAAGCCTGATATTGTTCGGTATTCCCTTTGCCCTGCACCTCAAGCTGCATCATTTCCTCGCGCAATTCGCGCATCCGCTGTCTCACACTTACGCTTTCGCCCTGTAGAGAACTGAGCGTCTGGGTAAACTGGTCGCATTCGGCTTTCGCCTGATCGTATGCAGAAGCCACCTGTTTGTACTCGGCCGACTGCCCGCGTCCTTTTTTTTCAAGCTGGTCCATCCGAGCTTTGAGCGAGACCATGATACTATCGAGTCCGGACAACGCTTTTTGATAATCTCCGACACTCATTTTCTGCTTTGTATAAGCATCGGTATTCAACTTGATAAGCGCCGTATTGGCCTCAATAATCGTATTCAATTCGTCGATTTCGTTCTTCTGAGTATTGAAATCGAGCGAGCGTCTAACCTCGCGCAGTTTCCGGTTTTCAGCGTTCAATTCGGCAATGGAGTCTCGTCTACGCCGGTTCGCATCAATCGTCTCTTTGATTGTCGCCATTGTAATTTTGCTGGCCGAATCCTGTTGCTTCTGTAGCTTGATTTCCTCCTGAATCGCCTTACTCAGGTCCCGAACAGCACTTTTATACTCAGTCTGCGCTGCCTTGACGGCGATTATTTTCTTTCGATATTCATCCTTATTGTCAGAATTCTGTTTTTCTTGCTCACGCAATTTTTTTTCCTCCTCTCGGCTTTCTTCAAGCATAGTATTATAACGATTGATCTCGTTGACCGCTTTGGTAACGTCAACCCGTAAAACGAGGATTTTCTCTTTCGTGTCTGAATTCGCCATATCTATGATATTTACTGATTTGCCGATTCCGATAACTGCAATAGTTGCACCTCGCAAATATGCGCGGAGCTCGTCTGTATCGTGACAATACCGTAATACCGGCCGTATTGCCGCAAATAGACGGGGACAGTGTAATCAAGCGTCTGAAGATCATATTCGGTCAAGGTAAAACGTTCTTTAATAACGACGGGCTGATTTATTAACGCCTGATAGTTGACATAATAATCTGCTATCAATTCACTGAATTTCAATCCATCGAACGAAAGCGCGCATTTACCCGACACGTTCGTCAGATTCATAATGCGGGGCTCGACCTTCACTTCTTCGAGCTCTCGCCCTTCACCACTCGTCGAGTCTTTCCATTCATAGTGCGCGATGATGTTTCCGGACGAGGCTGCAAACGGAAGTGTAATAAGGTCTTCCTCCGGATCAAGGCTCTCGTCATCCACGGCAAGAACTCCGTCCGCATCAATCTTTACCGTATCATCCTCCTTGTATTTCAAATTATTCCTTTGTGCGAAATCCCCGAACGTGAAAGCTGTTGACTTCGGCTCGTGATCTCCAGCATCAATCAATTTGTTCGACCAATCAATCGCACTGCCTATGTTCGACAATAGCACATCTGGCGATACCAAACGGATCGTGTTCGGCGTGCCCGAAGGCATGGCAAAAAGCCCGAACATCGCGCATAATGCCTTGATGAAATCGATCTGCTTAATATTCGGAAGATTTGGAACGATTGGATATGCCGTCGGGTAATGCAGGTCTACGTCGTAAGGACTCACGTATACCGCCGCATCGGTCAGTCGCCAATCACTGGTCGAGATCAGCCAGAAGGACGTGCCTTTTTTCAGGGTAACCACTTGATCGAATAATATAGTATACCCTTGATCGGGATGACCGGAAATAGGTTCAGCATCCCATTTGTAATCGGGAACCGCAGCGCCGACGACTTCGTCCCACGTCGATCCTTCGTACAACCTGACCGACGGATTGTCCCAATGCGTATCTATCGCCGATTTTTTCAGCATCTGTCCTGACACGTAAATCCGGACTCGACTGCTGCCCCCTGTGTCGAAATAGGGATCGGTCCAAATCTGCGAGCTTTGTGTGTATGTTGTCGGGAGAATCGCATACCATGTATCTCCGGAAACCCCGGTAGCCCTTCCCGAATAGCTGTCGGAAGATTTGTAGCCTTGCGCATTCCAACTCGTGATGTTACCGTTGGTTTCAAACAATGGAATCGCCAGTTTTTCAATCGCTTCTTTTTGCGGCGACGGAATATCGAGCGTAAACCCGTTGGCTTGTTCGATCTGCTCCAGAATCCAAGCGACCCGAACTGACGGATGAATATTGCCGAACTTCTTGGCTTCCGAAAGCATGGGGACTCCTGTATTATAATCGGCGAAGAAAGCGCCAGCCGCAGGCGGATAAGAATCCGGCACCGTATTCTCGTCCCACGCGAGCGTCGTACCTTCATCCGGCAAATCGGATAATTTAGGAGCATCGGATACCCATGTCTTCAAAGCCTGCAATACGCCCCACGTCAGAGCGATCTCGTAACTTTCGGAACTCTCCATTACGATAGCTGTCGCGCTGTCGATTACAATCATTCCATTGCGCAGATACCGCGCGGCATGAGTCCGATAGCGGAAACGGCTGTCGTAGGCCGGAGCCGTCGGATTATCCAATACGCAACGATTACGAGTCGTTTTAGGCAACTGAATCGTATAGCTGTTCGACGCCGTGATTTTGCTGATGTCATGTAGAATATTCGACTTGAAGTTCAGCGTGATCGGTTTGTCCGGATACAGGTCTACGATCTGATCATCTATGTATAGTTCTTCTTTCATGCCTCACAAGATTTGCGCGTTTTTCTCGGGCAGGGTAATCGATACATTGAAATCTTGCAGCAGGTCGTTGCTTCGCGTCCGCGATCCCGTAGCCACATTCACTCTCCGCCACATCGGCACCCCTTCATCGTCGTAACCGGTGAACAGATCGACCACCGGCGACTGTGCCAGATCAGACAGATAGTCGTATGTCGGATCGTCGATCAATGGAGCTACTATCGTGAGCGTTTCGGCCTGTCGTAGAATCTGGCGTGTCGATGTCCCGATATTCACCCCGTCAACGTATTGAGCGGGGTTGCTCATTTCATTACGTGAAAATGACTCGTCTTTACTTATGGCGTATTCGTGAGCTGTCCGTTGGAATAGGTAGTATTCGTACTGCCCTTGCCGGTCGATCCACCGCAGATACACGCCCGAACAATCGCGGCTTATTCGCAAATCGTATGACGTTACGCCGACCCGTTCCACGTCATTGCGAATCTGCAAGGCATTCGGAATGGCAACGTACAGACGGCGGTTTGCCAAGAAGGTATCGAAAACGCGGGCCGGATTGACTATGTAATGATGATAATCGTCCTCGTCGGTCGTCGTCAACCCGAAGGCGAGCGAACTGACCGGCCCGTCGTCACACTTGACATCGAAAAAGTTGCTTGGTTTGGAAATCACATTGAACGTGAAAGGGTAGTTTACGAACCATGTACGGATATACGGGCCCCCGCACCGCTCGCCGGCATCGAGAGCGCCCCACACGCAATCCATATCGAACTCGAACGTCGTTACGCTTACCGTGACTTTTACATGAATTTTTCGGACGATAGGACTGTCTGAAAATCGAACAGAATAATCGACAACCGAATGCCTGATGCCTTCGAGAATCATCTGCAAATAACGCTGGATATCGAACACGACTCCGCCAGCAGGTGATGCCTTGCGGTTCTCTGTGTAACTCTGACCCGTCGAGTCGCAGGTAATCTCGACAGAGGCCGATTTGATTCGGCCCGAAACGCTGATAATCGCCGGCGTGAAGGCGAAATGTACCGAGTTAGGGTAGGTGATCGAAAAACCTAAGCCCGCATCCCATATTCTCATGCTCTATTCTATTTTTTGGTTATCGATTCGTCTATCGCCACGTCAAAGATACCGGCGAGACGACTGGCAATCCGATCAATCGTCGCAGGAATTTCGTTTGAATAAATATCTGTCCGGCCACCGGTGCGATATAGCTTCGAGCCTTTCGTCATAATGTTGTACGCAATACCTCCGGCCGGCGCGGAGATACCCTTTCTCGCAGCCCATTCGGCCATCAGATCGATGAAAAACTTCGGCGGCCGAATGTACTGCCTTTTCCAAGGACGCGATCCCTTTTCAAGCGTGGAAAAGAACGAGCGCCCCCACAAAATACCAGTGATTCCGGCCGACCCTTCCGTCACTTCAGGTGTCAGGCTATTGGCCGTTGCTCCACTTGCGCGCTGACCGGCTGCGTCCATGTTGGCAATAATACGTTGACGTAGCGCTTCGAGTTCCTCTGCAACTACCTCTGCTCCCTGATATCTAAGCGTTTCCATTACTCCGTCAAATTACGCGCGCAAACACCCATAATTTCTCGCAATACCAATTCGACCGTCACGAGCGCGAGGTTCCGATCCAATTTGTCGAACATACAGGTATAGATCATCGGGCCACTAACCGGCTCGAATAGCCCGCTACCGTTCACACGCACGACAAATTGCATCGCCAATTGCTTCATACGTTCGACGACTTGCTGCACTTCGTCGGCCGGAGCATCAAGCCGAATTTCATCACCGAACGCGAGCACGCAGTTCGGAGCATCGACAATCTGGCCATTGTTGTTCCAGTAAATCGTACCGCGCTGCGGCAGTACGTTGATGCAAATAGGGTAGGATAACACTCGCGTCCGCTTTTTTCGATCAAGCTCGACATTCGCGCCGTGCCACGACTCGAACAAATACGCAATGCCCATTGCCTCGATGATTTCCCTGATCTTTTCTTCGACGCTCTTTTTCATAGCTTGTTCTTTTGCTGGTAAATATCTCGTAACCGGCGTTCGTATTCAGCTCGACGTGCATCGATCCGAGCACATTCGTACAGGCGAAGCCAAGGCAAAGCCATGACCTGATCGTGATCGGCTATGTGCATGCGCTGGGCGAACCAATCGACCATCCCGAACGGACCGAAACGCAGCCTTTCGATACCGGCGGCGATCTCTTCTTTTGTCGGATTTACAATCGTGCTTTGGAAAAGCTTGTTGATGCGCTCTATTTCGGTCCCGACCCAAAGAGCAAAACCTATTGCATCGCGCGCCGATGTCCTCATGATTTTCGCAGCAGGAAGCCCGAGGATGATTTCAGGCGGAATGAGTAACAAGGCATGTACGTTTCGTATGGTTTGTAAACGACAGAGCTGCTCGAACATCAGGCTGTCGAGATTGTTCGGCACTTGACGGCCGCATAGGCGGGACGGCTTCGGGAAATTCTCGGCCGTCATCTCCACCTCGTCTGTCAACGCCTGCTGTATGTGCAGAAATTCCCGTAATGTAATCTTTCTCATCGTGGCAAACTACCTACAGATACTCTCGTTTTGCGGACCGGCCCTCTATGGAACTCGCGCTCAACAATGCCGGTCAGGGCATCGGCCGCATCGTCGAACCGATTCGCCCGGAACAGTCGCTTGTAGGCCGTCACCATAACATAGAATGAAGGCCAGATTTTTCCCCATTCGGAGGGAAATTTTATGCGATTTATTACGGATGCCGAATTAGTCAATATCCTTGACTCTTTATTGCCAGACTGATGAAACCATTCGACACGGACTGCCGGGGCCAGTCTACCCACTGCACGCGCGAATCCCCGGCCGCCGTTGTTACTCTCGATGTAAGCTATCCTTGTATCGTTCCGCAAAAGCATTTGCGCGGTTATCGGCTCGGTCACTTCCATAGGCTCCTGCGTAAAAAGCACGTCAGTCACATAGGCAAAGCCATCACGGCTCACGACATAGCAGATTGAGCACAGGTAGTCGTCACCCAAATCGGCCGTATCGGTGTAATTCGCTTTCTTGATAATCTCGTTAGCCGGAGGAAGTTCGTCGTATGTCTGGAATTCGGCTCCATATAGCAGCCCTTCTTTAGTTGCCGGGCGGCCTTGATACAGACTGTCGAAACCCACCGGATCGAGCGCACGGCGGCGAACTAACGATTGTAGGCTATGCCGCTCGGGCCATAGTGGCTGCCCGAGTTCGCGCGGATCGAGGTCTGTGCGTGGCCCCTCCTTGATCGCCTCGAAATCGACCTTCAGCCACGCATCGGGATCACAGCCCGATAGCTGCCTGAGCGATGTCAGGTTAACCACCTTTTCTGAGGCTTCGATCCGGCCGATCAGGTCGTCCTCATGCCATCGCGTAAAGACGATCAGTTCTTGCGAGTCGTTGTGCAGACGAGTTTCCGCAACAGACGTATACCATTCCCAAACCGCGTCACGAATGAGCGGAGAATTGGCCTCTGCCGCATTTTTGTACAGGTCGTCCAAAATAAGAACATCGACAGTCTGTCCGGTCAGACCACCACTTCGCCCCACAGCCGTAAGCTTCCCTTCGCAGCCTATTATTTCAAACTCGCCTGCGGTCCGAGCCCACCTGCTCGAATCATCGGCTACCGGACTACCGGCGAGTTGCGTATCGGGGAAAAGCGTATAGTATCTTTCGGAGTCGATAATCCGCTGAATCTCTCGATTGAATTTCCGGGCGAATCGGTCCGAATACGAGGCAATCGCTATTTTCAAGTCCGGATACAGTCCGAACAGATAGGCCGGGAGCAACCGGGTCGATCCCTCTGATTTACCATGCTGGGGAGGAATGGAAACTATCAACCTCTTGATGCGCTTGTGAGCAAAGGCATTCAGAATTTTGTAGTACACCAAATGAAAAGGGGTAAAGAAATCTTTACCCTTCATCATCGCCGTAAACAACGGGAAACTTTGCCGGGCGCCCTGTTGCGCCGCAGCTATGTACTTTGCATCACTCATCACTCAGAAGCTCGGCAATCTCGTCCTTACCCATCCCGGCAATGAGCTTCGCCCCAGCCAGCAGGTCTTTGCCGTCTTTCCCTGTGACTTCCTGCGATTGACGGTTTTTCCAACGCTCGGGTGCGATATTCGTCAGCAAAAAGATAGCAGCCCCGACGTTGACAGGCTCGCGCATCGTCTTAGTCGTATGCTTCTTTTTGTATAGATTGCCCATCTTGTCATAACCGTACTCAGTTATCGATTGTGTCCATTCGCAACCTTTGGCTATATTGGAAATGGACTTCACTATGTCCCGCTCAAGCAGATCGCGATATTCCTCCTTCGCTTTTTTAATAGCTTCCGCAAATTCCGCATTTTCGAGCCATCGGTAGTATGTTTGATAGTCTATTCCTACATAATTACAAAAGTCCCGAAGACGCGCTCCTCCGTAATCAATGAGGCCATTGTTACGCACCCAGTCGGCCCACTCCTTGATTTTTTCTTTACTGTATTTTGCCATAACGTGCAATGTTTCAACATAACATAGAATTACCCCCCGATTTTTTTCCTGATTTTTGAAGAAAGTGCAAAAAAAATTTTGTCGAACTTGTTGTACAAACATTTCTGGCTTTCCGGCCCGGGCCATTCAGAATACGGTCGTCCCTCGAAGAACTTCCACTCAAAGATGATGCGGTCGCGCTTGGGCAGTTCAAGTTCATCCAATGTGTCAATGACAATTTGATAACATTTGTCAAGATTGAGATCGTCAATATCGACTCTCGGTTCCGGATGCTCCTCTGACCAGTCAACCGAATACGTGCAATGTTGGCCTCGTTTGTACCGAAAGGATGAACGAGGGGATATGATGTTACGCTTAATAATTGAAAGGACAAAGAAGTCGAGCTCGGTGTACCCGTCGCGGGCACACTGCATCAGCATTTCTAAACGCAGCGGAGATCGCGAAAGAAGGCTGCAGAGAACATCGTTAAGCACTTCGGCCGGTTCGATTGACAGTCCGGATGCAAGGCAATGATAGGCCGCGTAATCAAGCCACCGGTCATATCTTTTCGATATATAGTCATTCAACGTCACTGCTACCCAAATAATTCTTGACCTCTTCGATAAACTGCTCGATGTGCCGTACTACCACACACTTGTTTCCGTTCATTTCGGCCCATTGCAGCCATTCTTTCTGTGCCGGCGACAATCTGCCCGTCTCAGTCTTTAATTCAATGCAGAGAGCCCCGAAATGACCTCGCGGAACCAGTAGAATCAGATCGCTAACCCCGGCAACCGTACCTTCGGCTTTCATCCGCGCCGCCTCGATACGGTTCCGCGAGCCGCCGTTCGGAACTGCGAACAGCAGTCCTCGATACTGTGGATATTGCATAGTAAACCACCGAACGCACGCTATTTGCAAGTCGCTTTCCCTGTGCCTCATTGTAGAATATCCTTTACTTTTATTGCCATCTCTCGGAAAATAGGGGAGGTGTCGTATTCGGCTTGGTAGCGATTAATCAGGTAGCCAATACTCCCACGATCCCGGTGAATTGCCTGCCCGATCTCTCGGGCCGACGCGCCGCGTTTGTGAATCTCACGGCACAGAATGATCCGCGCCCGAACTACCGGTAGTATCCTGCTACGAGCTCGTATATCCTCCAATCCGAAGCCCGTCGCCTGTTCGACGGCTGCGGATATACGCTGTATCTCTCTATCAAGAATCGTCATCGTCCCAATGCTTTATTGATTGCTTTCTCGGCCTTTGATATGGCATCCATCCATCTGTTAGGAATAGGGGGTAATAGAGTGTTATCTGCGTCCAAATCATGTTGGCGAACAATTTCCCGCAATGCCGCCAGCATTTCCGGTGCGGCAGCGATCAGGCGGGCATTGGCTTCGGACTCTATTTTAGAGTCCGGAATTGCACACGCCACAAGTTGTTCTTTATCATCGATTACATCGATAATCCAATTTGAGGAGCCGTGGTCATAAGTGGCAAACCATGCCCCCGGAGTACCCTTGAATTCTGTTTTCATCACTTCACCAGTTCAAACTCGATTCGCCAAACAAAAGGATTCCGATCCCACGTTCCCCGTCCCGACACCTTATCGATCAGCGAGGCGAAGGCTTCGCGGGGTGAGTCGAACATGTAATATCGTAAATGTTCATCTGCATATCCCCATTGTATACGGCCATCATCAGCCGATACTAATAATGTTATCCCTTCCTTAAAGTAATCGTCTGAAATATCCTGCAAGCGCTCAATCCGAAGGTCGGTAATCTGGATTCGGTGAGGCATCAGGTCGGCCTGAACGAACATTTTGTTGTGCCAACCTGCCTTATCATGCACTACGGCATTTTTGAAGCTATCGTAACAATCATCCCCAAAATCTCCGATCATCAATTCGCTATGTATGTCTGCGTAACACTGCGCCACCGCCACGATCTCTCCAATCTTATAGGGGCACTTGTGCTCAATCACAAGCTTCCCATTATTGGCTATCACATGGATAATATCACCTTTTATCTCTTCAGCCTCTATTTTATAAATCGGCCACCAAGCATCTTTTACTACGCGCCTTGTCACCGTCTTTCGACCACTGATAACCGCCTGTGTCAGGCCGTAACGGTCGTTAAACATCATCTTTTTCATTGTCGTCTATTTTTATCAGGTCCGCATTATCATGGATGTTGCCTATAACCCACATTTGATACGAATCGCCAAAACAATCAGACAGATCGAAAATATCCGTGTCTCCGAAGTTCACGACAAAACCACCGTCTCTCCATTCGACGACCCCCATGCTTCCAAATTTGTCGGTAAGGATATCTGCCTCATATACCTTCTTCCCGTTCCTGTCTTTCATACCCGTGTACTGGCCGACGGTGTCCGGATCGATTTCTACCGCAGCGACGACGATGCGGCCGTCATCGTTATCCTCAATCGTGGTCTCGCTCGTTGCATGGTAAATAAAGAATCGCCCTTGATTCTCGATTAGGTCGCCGTACTCCCACACCCCATTATCGAGGCGTTTCCCTCTGCAAAGTATCTCTCGCATGATTTACAATTTTTGTTAGTTATCGGTTTTAGATTTCTGAATCCCCTTGAGTATCTCTTGCGCCGGGATAAATCGACCTTCCTTTTCTGCGTCAACCGCCATTGCTCCGACGATTGCGAGGCCGGCAAGGAAATCTTCAGCAGAATATCCTATCCTACTTCTGTAAGTACGGCCATTTTTCCAAATCTTCTTTGCGTACTTTCGGGCAGCTTCTTCTGGTGTTTTCATTTTATCCTACGTTTTAACCGTTTAATAAAATTCCTTATATTCAGCGCCTGTTCGTAGTAGCAATCCTTCTCCACCACTATTCTCTCCTTGTAGACCGGCAATCCGTCAAAGCCCATCGCACACTCCCGAATCACGTCGGCCGGCTTGATCTCGCCTGTTTTGTAGTTGAAAGAGAACAGAGTGTGCCCCGGTACCTTCTTCATGCGTCCGATCAATTTCAACTCTTGCTGCTTTTTGATTTGGGCCTCGATGCGGGATTGTTCTCTTTTATCCCAAACTATGTCTGCATCAGGGATCATTTTCATAGCTCATTCTTTAAAGTGTTTAATGTTTTTTAAAGGTTCAGTTGTCAATTATTATTTGACAACTGGAGGATGAAGCGGTCATTTATCCCGCACGCAACGCACGCTGAAGCCGTAGGCGCGATTGCCGTAGTACAGCGGGTAGACGAAGCCCGAGAAGAAGAAGAGGCTGCCCGCGTAGCTGTTGCCTCCGTAGTGCGGCGACGAGGACCAATAGTAGCCGTTGTAGCTCGCGTAGGCCAACTCGCCGCTACTGTTGGTGCGCAGGCCCGCAGCAGGAAGGAATAGCGAGCCCTTGTGGTCCGAGTCGTGATTACCCCCGAACCAACGGCCCTTTAACTCATCGTCCCAAGTCGAGTCGAGATCGCATAATGCCACCCATTCCTCCCGGGTCGGCAGGCGCTTCCCGACGGACCTCGCGGCTTCCATCGCTTCATGCCATGTGTAGTAATGATGGCCGTCCTTCTCGTAACCGCCGATTGTCAGGTTGTCACGGTCCCACAGCAGGCCGCAAAGCTCGATGGAGTCGGACTGGGGATCGGACGCAGAATCGGCCGCAACCGGATTATCCTCCCTCCATTGAGCGCCGGTAATGAACCCGTTTATCCATCCCATGCGAATAAGTTCATCAGACATGTCGTCGATCGCCGGATCGTAATCCTCTAAACGATACGGGCAAAGTTCATCGGCTACTTCACGTAATGTTTTCATAATCGTCTCAATTTTTCGTAATCGTTAATCGTCTCGAATATCCGCAGTGCTACCTGCGGCACTATGGCGTTGCCCGGTGCGCAAAACGTATGTTTAACTATGACCGACCTACATCCAGCCAGTCCGTCGGGAATCCCATAATCATCAAGACAAACCGGTAATTCAGAATCCCACGGAAGCCCAGTTTGAATAACTGCTCCGGCAAACCTCCGGCAGACCGGTGCTGCCGGCGTGCATACATTGGTGAAGAAAGATTGGCCCTCATGTAGTCGGATGCCACCGGGGTAAGCAACCATGTAACACCGCGCCCGGCGGTGCGGGGCACCGACTTCTGACGCACTTGTATCCCGCCATTCTGCATTATACCCCAACCCGGCCATACTCTCAAGGATGAAGGCGAAATCACACCCGTCATTGACTTTTCTAATGTTGGAGACGTTTTCCGCAATAACATACCGCGGCTGGATTTCCCGTATTGCCCGGAGCATTTCAGTATACAGCCCCGTGCGTTCCCCCTGCAAGCCGAGCTGTCCGGCTCCGTTCTGTTTGGCAATACTCGCATCTTGGCACGGGAATCCGCCGGTGAGAACGTCGATACGGTCTCGCCAAACGGTAAAGTCAGTTGTTCGGATGTCTTCATATTGTGCTGCTTTCGGAAAATGGTATTTTAGAACCTTACGGCAAAACGGGTCGATCTCGCAGTTGAACACGTTAGTCCAACCTGCCCATTCTGCGGCCAGATCGAAGCCGCCGATACCGGAAAAAAGAGACGCGTGGGTCATGGCTTCAGTTTGTAATACGTGCTATTGACCGTCGGCCCGCAAACGAGCATTCCGGCATCGACCAGACGGTCCAACTCGCCTTGCAGATCGGGCCCCGAATAGTGGGCGGCGATCTCAGGGTACAAGGCTATGAACGGGGGCTTTTTCGCTGCGCGCTTGCCTTCGATAATGGCTTCTATGATGTCGAAAACGCTATCCATGATTGCCCCGGTTACTCTGTCCGTCCAAAATGATCGTCGTCATGTCCCGCATTCGGTCGTACACCCGTTCGCCGTACCTCCCACGGATCGACTCCTTGTTGAGATTCGTCACGACTATCGTAACTTTCCGCTCGTCGGCCCGCCGGTGCAGAATATCGGCAAGCGGCATGATCTCGTTCCCGTAATGCTTGACAGTGGTCGGTTCCACGCCGAGATCGTCGATGGCCACAGTCCGGTAACGAAAGAACATCGGACATATATCGCTGTCGGCCCGGAAAGCATCGGCCACATCCGAGGCGTGGAAGATGTTGACGAACGCTCTTTCGCTAAGCGGAACTCGCTGCATGTAGTCGTTCACGAACAACCGAATCGCCTCCATCAGCGTACTCTTGCCGGTTCCGATTCCGCCCATGATCTTCAGTCCCCAAGTATTGCCGGAGGTCAGCCACCCGGCCGCGATGTCGATAGCCCGGTAGTGCGCCGGGGTGAAGCGAGCCGCTTTCCCGCTCCCGGCAATCAACTGCCCGCAAATGGCCAGCAGATTGTCCCGGACTTCCTGCACCGGCCGACCGATCCTAAAAAACCTCGTAGTGGCTCGGAACGGCAAGGCGCTCGTTAATCTGCCTATTGCTTTCGGTTCCATACTGTTGCGATTTTTCTTTGTTTTCATACTTGCCTTCCAGCACTTTCACGAAATTTTCCGGTCTGAAAATCCAATCGAAGTCGGCCGTCCATCCGCGAGTATTCTGTCCGGCGAGAAACGACGACCGGCCGGCGGCCCGGATCACGTTGAAAACAGCCTCCCGGCCGTGCTCGCGGAGCCGGGTAGATACGGCCGCCCGCCGCTTGTCGGTAAGAATTTTTACGGGACGCAGCGACTGGCAGGGGTCGTTGTAGAACTTTACGACCTCAGCAAAAAAGCGAACATCCGTTTTTTGGGCCTTATTTTTGCCAATCTCACCCTCTGGCGACAAATTGACCGCATCGGGAATTTCATTTGAAATTCCAGCCGCTTCCGTGCGATTTTCGGGTATTGTATGCTTCGAGGCCATAGGCGAGTCCGCAGATTTGTTAATATCCGGCTTAGAGGCAATATTCGTTTTTTCAGAATTTACCGTACTTCCCGAATCTCCATTTCCCGAAGTTCCGAACGACAATTCAGCGTCCTCCGATTTAGGAGGACTTATAGGAGGTTTTTGTTTTTGTTTTTCTCCTATAAGAGGTGTATCGGCCGTTTTGCTATGTGTTTTGCTAAAGTTTTTACTAAAGTTTTTGCTAAAGTTTTTGCTAAAGTTTTTGCTAAAATTATTTAAGTTTAAAAGAGTGTATACCGGAGATTGAGCCCGCCTTTTCCCTTTTACAAACTCAATAAATCCTTTCTGCTGTAATCTATTGCGTGCATCGATCAAGGTAGGTTCGCTCATACCGATTGAGACGCAGATCAACCCGTTGGGACACTCAAAGGGATTCTCCCAATTTTGCGTATTGCATTCCTGAAGAAGAAAAAAATACAGGTCGGCCTCTACGCTGGACAATCGCACTCTACGTCGTGTTTGCCAAAAAAGGTTTATCAGTTCGATATAGTTCATAACTCAACTCCTGCTTTTACCAATGCGCTCTTGCATATAGCCACGACGCACTCGCACTGAAATTCGTCGAACATGCCGATGTGACATACTTCCGGCTCGATACCCATTTGTGCGGCCAGCCATCGGTAAGCCTTATTCCGGTTCGATATGCCCGGAATGTATTTCGGCCATATCCGGTTGATAAGCGGTGTACGGGAAATCGGGTCGAAATAGTAATGAGCCCGTTTTTTCCACTCGCGAAGAGATCGGTTAGCCAGTCGGCCGAGCGCCTTGTCCGTACCCCGGTGAACGCCCACGTAAGCGTCGCACTTGCGGCACAGGTAGATCATCCCGTAGCTGATCCCGTGATAGACGGCAGCGCTATCGACATACTCCGTCGGCTGTCCGCAGTAAGGGCAGATTTTGCCGGTCAAAATCAAAGTCGTATCGTAAAATCGTCGTCCCATGATTTACATATACACGTTCGTCAATACCCGCGTCCGGTTCTGTATGCAATACGTCCCCGGCTTATAAGAGGCGAGCTGCAAATCCTCGACCCGGCCGAAGCGGTTGAAATTGCCGCACAGATCGACGATCCAGCCCTCGGCCTTCGACGGGTGAGGACGAATCGCCCGGCCCACCATTTGGTAGTACAGAGCCAGCGAAAGCGTCGGCCGGGCCAGTACCACCGTGTCGAGCTCCGGATAGTCGAAGCCCGTCGTCAGCACGCCGACATTCGTAACGACCTTGATTCGTCCCGCCTTGAAGTCGGCGAGGATGCGCTCGCGCTCCTTTTTCGGCGTATTCTGCGACACGATAGCCGCCATACCCGGCAGGCTGTCGGAAATGTACTGAGCCTCCTCCACGAACCGGGAGAACAGCAATATGCCCCGACGATTCACCCGAAGAAGCCGCCGAACGATATTCAGCACTCCGTCGTTGAAGCTCACGCGCCTATACTCGCGCTGCACGGAGTCGTCCGTATAGTCGGCCCCGGTCGAATTCCTGCGCAACCGGTTCAGATCGATCAGCGGGATGCGGTAGTAGTTCAGCTTGGCCAGATACCCCTGCCCGAACAAATAGCCGATCTGCACGAAGAACAACAGGCGCGAGAAGACGCGCGGGCTGGTATTCGTGATAAAGCGCAGGACCGCGCCGTTTCGCGTCGAATACAGGCGGTACGGCGTAGCCGTCAGGCCGATGATCTTACACCGGATCGCCTTGAAGAAGTCGCGGTACATTCCCTCCTTCGGATTGACCAAATGGCACTCGTCCACGATCACATACCGGAAGTGCGAGAACTCCTCGACGTGGTTCTTCACGCTGCCGATTGTGGCAAAGGTGATACGGGAGATAGCCTTGCTATTGCAGGAGGCCGAGTAGACCGCGCATTCGAGGATGTCGTATGCGCAGAGCTTCGCGTAGTTCTGCTCCAGTATCTCCTTGCTCGGCTGGAACACCAGCACCGGAGCGCCGAGCCGAGCGGCGATGTCGGCAATGACCAGACTCTTGCCGCTGCCCGTCGGAAGAACCATAATACCGTTGGCCGTAGCGGTGCGGTCCTTGAAATACCGCACCGCTACGTCGGCGGCCTGTTGCTGATATGGACGAAGCCGGTACATGGTCTATTCTTCCTCAAGCGTTTCGTCGCTATCGTCGCCGATCTCCGAGTCGTCCTCGAAATCGGCACTCTCGCCGTCGCCTTCGGCCATATCCTCGTCCAGAAGATTCTCTTGCTCCTTCTTGCGGAAGTCGAAGCCGAACATATCGAAAAGAGCCTGCGCGTTCTTGTCCTGCATGTTGAACAATTCGCGGCGCTCCCACTCGGGAATCAGGCACACGTCGGCCAGCTTGAACTGTCCGTTCGCCCATGTGTAGTACAGGTAATGGTTATCCACCGCGATCCGGTACGTCGTATCCTGCGGCAAATCGATCTCCTTGCTGCCGGCCTTGACCTCTTTAACCAGATTATCGATGCGGGTCAGGGTTGCCTGAAGGCGTTCCTTCGCGTCCTTGACGCGCTGTTTGGCCTCCGCCTCGATCTTCACGAGCTCCGTCTCGTGCTTGATCTTGTCGCCCTCCATCAGCTCCGCGTAATTATTGCGCATCGTCTGCTTCTCGTAAGCGTCGAGAAAGCGGACGACCTTCGGCCCGGCATTCAGAGCGACGAACTTGTCGGCCAACAGCTTCTCGATCTCTGCCAGCGAGTCGGCTCCCTCGAAAAGCACTTTAGGAAAGCGATCCGCCGCTTTCGGCAGATTGAACTTGATCTCGTCCGGAATGTAGTTAGATAAGTCTTTCATGTTTTACGATTTAGATTTGGTTGTCGTACTGATGTTCGAATTGATCCCAATACCGGTCCTCCGGGTTCGGAAGCTCGATCCCGAGCTCCGACGAAGCAAAGGCCCGGATGTGTTCGAGATACTGAGTGAACCGGAGCGAATCGAGAGCGGAGGTGGACACGGGACGGTACAGGGTCGTACCCCAGATCGTTTTCGTATCGACCCCCAAAAACTTCTGCTTGAAATACTCGTGCAGATCGTCCTTGTCCTGCCCCGTCTCGTCGCTGATGCACTTGATCCAAAGCCACAGCAGGCGGTTCTGATCGACCGACCGCCGCTCGCGGTGGCGCACGACGGTCACATCGTAAGCCTTGCCCTCCGGAAGCCGGTCGAGGTAAGCCATGACGGCCTGTTTGTCCCGCGCTTTTTCGACTCTGAATTTCATAGCGCCCGGGTTCAGAAGGGAAGATCGTCCGGATTATCGGCCGGGGGAACCGTATAGCCTCCCGAATATTGGCTATCCGCCCGGGTGGCGGTCCCCTGATTGCCGTAAGGAGCTTGGCCGGCTGCCGGGTAAGGTTGGCCGGCGTACCCCTGCGGAGCCGTTGCCGGACCCTGCTGTCCGTAACCGGTCGGGCCGGCCCCCTGACGGCTATAACCCTGCGGGGCCTGATTCGGGTCCCGCTCGTCGAACAACTGCACCCAGCCGTCCCATCCGCCCGCAGGGATCGTGTCGAACTTGATGCTGATGCCGCCCCGGTCGCTGTGGAATGCCTTGCCGACAGTCACCCAGCGAGTCTTCTCCTGCCCGGCGTTGTCCGTGTATTTCGTACCGAAACACACGTTCTGTCGCTTTAATACTGCCATAATTATGCGTTATTGAAAATCTTCTTGTCGGTAATCTTATCCCGGCGCGCTTCGAGAAACTCGATGAAACGTTCGCAATGTTCCCGAAGCCGCTGCCGGCTATCGTCGTAGTGGAAGTCGTACCACTCCTGATACGTGTTCTTAAAATCGGTTACCGTGTACTCGAATCCCCGGATGCGGCAACCCATCTGATCGAGGCAGAACGGATAAACGTCCTTCTGCCAAGCCATGCGGAACTTGCCGAACTCGTAACGACTCGTCGTCTTGATGTCGAAAACCGTATCCTGAATCAGTTCGTCGATGTAACCGTAGAGCTCCACGTCGCCGTACTGCGTTTCGAGCGTACCCGAGCAGAAGACCTGCGAAGCCGCTCCCCGGAAATAATCGACGAACTCCTGCACGATTTTCACCGGGAAATCGAAAATATAGGTCGTGCCCATACGCGACTTATGATCGATGCGGATCAGTTCGGTCCCCGCCTTGTCGGTCGCGTTGCTTGAGATTGTCATCATGCCGGCAAGAGCGGCATCGACAAGGTTGTTAAAGCAGGTGCCGCGCTCGGCCGCCTCGCTCTCGAACGGCACGCGGTTGATCGCGTCGAGAAGTCCCCGTTCGATCTCCGCCTCCACGTCGGAAGGGGCCTTATCGGCATTCCACGACTTCTCGATAGCGGCATCGATGTAACGATACTCGTTGAAACGGTCGAGAAGTGACGGATATATCCTGTATTTAGGCGGCCGGCTCATATTTCCCTGTCTCTTTGTTAAACCGGCAAGAGAGCGCGGCGGCTTTCGCCACGAGCTTGCGCGATGCCTGAATCTTCGAATCCCAAATCGTCTCGAAATCCCGCAATCGGGACGTCGCATCGTTCAGGCTGTCGCAATCGGTGATAGCCTCGACATTCCGGTCGATCAGCGCGATCAGGTCGTTATACTTCCTGACTTCCTCCTTGCGCTTTTCGAGATTCTCTTGGTAAGACTTGAAGATGTTCGTCAGCAAGTCGTTCGGAGCGATCACGGTCCCGTTCTCGTCGATCAGCCTCGGAATGTTGATGACGCTGGGAAGATTGCAAGTATTCTTGCCGTAAAACTTCTCGCACGGGTCGAACGAGATCGTCCGCTGCTTGCCGATGGCCTGAACGTATCCCACCAGGTCCAGCTCCTTAATCAGGTCCCCGGCCGACGAGCCTCCGATCTCCGGCCGGATGATCTTCTGGTCGCCCTCCTTTTCCTCGCGCTCGTGAGCCACGAAAACAATGTGCTTGCCCATGATCGAGATCGATTTAAGGACCCGGATAAACTCGGCCTTGCGCGCTCCGTAGCCTTTCAGGGACAGGCTGCCGTCCCGTTGGCCCAGCTTCGGGTCGTTTTGGATCAGCCACGCCCCCATGTAGTCGAGCATCTTGCCCGCCGTATCGATCACGATAGTCTTGAACGGAGCGAGCTCTCCGCTTTGCATCACTTCGAGAAAATCGTTGTAAGAGCTCACCTGAAGCGTGGGGGTCTGGTGCGCGACATTGACGCGGTGAACGCCGTTGTCGAAGTCCAGAAGTACCGGATAAGGCGCAGAAAGCGCGTCGGTCGTCTTACCGATGCCCGGCTGTCCGTACAGCAGGGCTTTGATCGTGGTCTGAACCTGAAGCTCAGACGGCTTTTTAATCAATCCCATAATCGTATCGTTTTAAAAAAGTTGTGTATCTTTGTCCGGTCGGACGGAGTCGGACAACTACCGGCCGGCTTTTAATCAATCCCAAGCTCCCGATATCACCCGTCGGGGGCTTTTTCTTTTCAAGAACTATTCTTTGTCCCGCACGCAACGCACGCTGAAGCCGAGGGCGCGACCGTTGTAGCTCAGCGGGTTGACGTAGCCCGAGTAGAAGCCGAGGGTGCCCGCGCCGTTGTCGCCTCCGTAGTACGGCGACGAGGACCAATAGTAGCCGTAGGAGCTCGTGCTGGCCAACTCGCCGCTATTGCTGTAGCGCAGACCCGCAGCAGGCAGGAATAGCGAGCCTTTGTGGTCCGAGTCGTGATTACCCCCGAACCAACGGCCCTTTAACTCATCGTCCC
>OKSB01001773.1_pt1 | contig 20726 bp, 20 predicted proteins | sample 1601171 | NCBI WGS metagenome assembly OKSB01 (sample SAMEA3541496, study PRJEB24748) | human gut metagenome | biome: human gut; feature: human-associated habitat; material: faeces | place: China | collected 2012 | reverse complement strand
CGGAGCGCGAGCTCTACGACGCGGGCCTGGTGCGCCGCGGCAGAAACGGCGGCGTGTACGACGCCTTCCGGAACCGCCTGATGTTCCCGGTCATCGACGTGCGCGGGAACGTCATCGCCTTCTCGGGCCGCATCCTCGGCGACGGGGAGCCGAAGTACCTCAACAGCCCCGAAACGCCGGTTTTTAGCAAAAGCCATAACTTATTCGGCCTGAATCTGGCTAAAAAGTCCAAATCCGGGTACATTATCCTCGTCGAGGGCAACATCGACGTCGTGTCCCTGCATCAGGCGGGGTTCGACAGCGCGGTGGCCTCGCTGGGCACCTCGCTGACGCCGGAGCAGGCGCGGCTGATCTCGCGGTACAAAAACGAGGTAGTCATCGCCTACGACGCGGACGCGGCGGGCCAGAAGGCCTCGCAGCGGGCGATAGGCATCCTCGAGAAGCTGGAGCTGAAGGTAAGGGTGTTGACCGTCAAGGGCGCCAAGGACCCGGACGAGTTCATCAAGGCCAAGGGCGCGGAGGCGTTCCAGAACCTGCTCGCGGAGAGCGAGAACCACGTGGAATACCGGCTCGACGCGGTGAAGGCGAAGTACGACCTCGCCACGGACGAGGGCAAGGTGGGCTACCTCAAGGACGCGGCGGCGGTGCTCGCGGAGCTGCCGGACAGGGCGGCGCGCGAGGTGTACGCCATGCGCGCGGCGTCGCTGTGCGGCGTGTCGCCGGAGGCGGTGCAGGACGAGATAAAGCAGCTCCGCCGCCGGAAGGCGGCCTCGGCCCGGCGCAAGGACGAGCGCGAGCAGCTCCGGCCCGTGCGGATGAGCCAGCCGCAGGCCCAGGGCATAAGATACGAAAATCCCCGCTCCGCGGCGGCGGAGCAGGGCGTCATAAGGCTGCTGTATATCGACCCGGAGCTCTTCAAGAACGTCGAGCTCGGCGAGGGGGACTTCTCCTCCAAGGAGCTCTGGCAGATATACTCCGCGCTGAGGCGGCACGTGGACGGGGGCGGCAAGCTCTCGCCGGCGGCGCTGAGCGCGAGCTTTGAGATCACGGGTCCCGTCAGCTCATAGATCAGCGTGCCGCAGAGAACGATGGCACGTATCTGCCCGGCATACTGCGGGACTACGCTGTCCGCGACGAGCGTCAGACCGATCGCAACTCCCGCCTGCGGGACGAGCGTCCAGCCGAGGTACTTGCGCACCGTTTTCGGTGCGTGCGTGATGACCGCGCCGACAAACGCGCCGACAAACTTTCCGACGACGCGCATAATAACGTAGATCGCGCCGATAAGTCCGATCTTCGGGATCAGCGTTACATCAAGCTGCGCGCCCGACACGACGAAGAACAGCATGAACACCGGCGGCGTCACCGTATCGGCAATGCGGAACACGTCGTCCGCATCCTTCGATATGTTCACAAGGAGCGCGCCGAATATCATGCACGAGAGAAGCGAGGACGCACCGAAGAAATCCGCCGCCGCCGAGCAGAGGAACACCACGCCGCAGACCGCGCACAGCCTGTTCGAGGTTTTTTTGAAAAAGTGAAGCGGGATCATCATCACCGCCGCCGCTGCCGCGCCCACGACGATCGATATGCCGAGCTCGATGAACGGCTCCGCGATCGACATTGCGATGTTCACGTCCGATGCGGAATTGAGCGTTTTCGCCACCGTCACGGCAAATCCGAACGCGATCAGCGCGACCGCGTCGTCGAGCGCGACGACCGAGAGAAGCGTCTTTGTGAGCGGTCCGTTCGCGTTGTACTGCCGGATAACCATGATCGTCGCGGCGGGCGCCGTTGCGGATGCGATCGCGCCGAGCACGAGCGAAAACGCAAGCGTCTGTCCGGCAAAAAGAAGTCCGCACACGACCGCGCCCATTGCGCAGAGCCCCTCGAGGATCGCAATCACCACGGGGCGGACGCCGACCTCACGGAAATACGAAAGCTTGAACTCCGCGCCGATCGACAGTGCGATGAAGCCGAGCGCCATCTCCGACACCATCGAGATCGACGATGCCGCGTCGGCGGGAATTATCTTGAGAACGTACGGCCCGACGATAAGCCCGGCGACAAGATACCCCGTCACGTTGGGCAATCCGACCTTTTTCGCAAGGCGGCCGAAAAGAAGTCCGCCGAGAAGCATTATCCCGAGGTAAAAAAGCATGCTCATTACTTGTTAAGCCCCTTTCCGCGGGCAAAGTCGATCGGGAGAGAGAACATGATCCCGACATCCGGCTGAGAGAAATCGCCGACGATCTCCTCGGTTATCCGCACTATCGTATCAAGCTGATCCTCCCTTATGACGGTAAGGACGGTCTTGCTCGTCTTTCTCGTATCGTCCGTGAGGTATTTGCGGATCGAGCCGAAGAACGATATCTCCTCCTCGTCGTGCTTTGCTCCGTAAAGCTCGCGCGCCATTCCCGTGGAGTCGATTATCGTCGCGCCGCAGATCGCCGCGTGCGCGTATGCCGCCATGAGATCGTCAAGCTTTTCCGTCCTGTTCAGTATGAGAACAAACAGCTTCATAAAATTTCACCGTCTTTCGTTTTTTTGCGGCAGAGCGTTCCCGTGCTGCAATGCGTGCCGCGCGGCGCCGCCTTATGCATACGGATGTGCCGCATGATTTTCAGTGTACATTATAATACTGTTTTCCCCAAAATGCAAGCATTTGAAAAAACGCCTTTAATTTTTATCGCAAACACGCAAAGCGAAGGTATTTTAATCTTGATAAATCGCCGCCGCTGTGATATCATATACAATGTAAGGTCGTGCGCCGCACACATTGCGCCGCTTTCGCCTTTCGCAAACCTCGCTGATACGGAAAGGTAATTATATACCGATGTACAAAATAGTAAAAAAGGAAAATCTGAACCCGACGGTCACGAAGATGGTGATCGACGCGCCGCTCGTCGCCGCAAAGGTCGAACCGGGTCAGTTCATAATTCTTCGCGTTGACGAAAACGGAGAGCGCATTCCGCTCACCGTGGCTGATTACGACCGCAAAGGCGGCACCGTCACGATAATCTTCCAGATCGTCGGTGCGACGACGGAAAAGCTGAACGCCCTCTCCGAGGGTGAATATATACGGGACTTCGTCGGTCCGCTCGGACGCGCGACCGAAACCGAAGGCAGGAAGAAGGTCGCCGTCATCGGCGGCGGTGTCGGATGCGCGATCGCATATCCCGTGGCGAAAAAATTCCACGAAAACGGCGCGGCCGTTCACTCGGTAGTCGGCTTCCGCACGAAAGATCTCGTGATCCTCGAGAACGAGTTCCGCGCGGTATCCGACGAATACCGTCTGATGTCCGACGACGGAAGCGCGGGCGAAAAGGGACTTGTCACCGACGCTCTGCGCGCGCTGATCGAATCGGGTGAGAAGTACGACGAGGTCATTGCGATCGGTCCGCTCGTGATGATGAAATTCGTATGTCTTCTTACAAAGGAATATGGGATAAAGACCACCGTGTCGATGAATCCCATAATGATCGACGGAACGGGAATGTGCGGCGGCTGCCGTCTCACGGTCGGCGGCGAGGTGAAGTTCGCCTGCGTCGACGGTCCCGATTTCGACGGACACCTCGTCGATTTCGACGAGGCGATGAAGCGCGGCGCGATCTACCGCAGCGAAGAGGCTGCCGCCCGCGAGCATGTATGCAATCTTCTGAAGAAAGGCGGTGAAAACTGATGCCGAACATGTCGCCGAAAAAGAATGAAATGCCCTCCCAGGCGCCCGAGGTGCGTGCGCGCAACTTCGACGAGGTCGCTCTCGGATACACCGAGGAGCAGGCAATCGACGAGGCGAAGCGGTGTCTTAACTGCAGGAATATGCCGTGCGTCTCCGGATGCCCGGTCAGGATACACATTCCCGCGTTTATCGCAAAGGTCGCCGAGGGGGATTTCGAGGGCGCGTACCGCGTGATCTCCGAGGCAAGCTCGCTTCCCGCCGTATGCGGCAGAGTATGTCCGCAGGAGACGCAGTGCGAGTCGAAGTGCGTCCGCAGAATAAAGGGCGAGAGTGTCGGCATCGGCCGTCTCGAGCGCTTTGTCGCGGACTATCATATGAAGCATTCCGAGGAGAAGGTCGCCGAGCCGAAAAAGAACGGTCACCGCGTTGCGGTGATCGGTTCGGGTCCCGCGTCGCTTGCGTGTGCGGGCGATCTTGCGAAGCGCGGCTTTGACGTTACGGTATTCGAGGCGCTCCACACGCCGGGCGGCGTGCTTGTCTACGGGATCCCGGAATTCCGTCTGCCGAAGGAGATCGTGCGCCGTGAGATCGACGGTCTGCGCGAGCTCGGCGTGGACATCGAGTGCAACATGGTCATCGGAAAGATCCTCTCGATCGACGAGCTCGAGGAGCGCGGATACGAAGCCGTATTCATCGGCACGGGCGCCGGACTTCCGAAATTCATGAACATACCGGGCGAGAATCTCCCGGGTGTGCTTTCCGCAAACGAATTCCTCACGAGAGTAAATCTGATGAAGGCATACCGCGAGGACTCCGACACGCCGATACGCCGTTCGTCCCGCGTTGCGGTAGTCGGAGGCGGAAACGTTGCGATGGATGCCGCGCGCTGCGCGCTCCGTCTCGGTGCGAAGGAGGTCTCGATCGTATACCGCCGCAGCGAAGCGGAGCTTCCCGCGCGGCGCGAGGAGGTCGAGCACGCGAAGGAGGAGGGGATCGTATTCCGCTTCCTGACGAATCCCACCGAGATACTTGCGGGCGAGGACGGAACCGTCGGCGCGCTGAAGTGCGTCGAGATGGAGCTCGGCGAAGCCGATGCGAGCGGACGCCGCCGCCCCGTGACGAAGGAGGGCAGCGATTTCGTCATTGAAGCCGACACGGTGATAATGGCTCTCGGCACAAGTCCGAATCCGCTTATCAAATCGACCACGGAGGGACTCGAGACCCAAAAGTGGGGCGGCATTGTTGCGGACGAGCACGGTCTGACCTCGCGCGAGAACGTATACGCCGGCGGAGACGCCGTGACCGGTGCGGCAACCGTAATTCTGGCGATGGGCGCCGGCAAGGCTGCCGCTCAGGCGATCGCGGAGAAATTTGAGCAATAAGGTCGGCGGGCAGTGCCCGCAGCCAAAAGGACACGGATTACAAAAAACGTAACTGTGTGTTTACTTACCGTGTCCGCGAGAATAGGACATGGTATAACGTATAGCCTAACCTGTACGTTCACTTACCATGTCCCCGAAAACGGAGCAGCGCTCCGTTTTCCAACGTAGGACTGACTTTGTACGGCGCTAATCTCCAACGTGAGACCTGTATCTGCGAAGTATAGCAAAACTTACAAGCTATCTGCCGATTTTAAGTGTTCTTCAGAGAGAAAGTCTTGCCCCAATACCCCTCAGTTCAAAAGGTTTTGGAGGTTTCAGGAACCTTTTTTCAAAAGGTTCCCGAGTCCGTTCCCTCCGTTTCCTCTCCCTCCCCGAAGCGGGTTTCGATCAGGCGGGGGCAGCATTCGGGGGAATATCTCCATTCCGAGATATGCGGTGTGCGGTCGGGATCAACGAAGTACCGCAGCGGCGGTCTTGTCTGTATCTGCGCCGCCGTATCTATAATGATAAGTTTTATTTTCATCCTTTCGGGGATAATACTTTTGATGTAGACCGCGCAGTGCTTGCCGGGTGCGGCTCCGTCGCGCAGCTCCGCAAGCCCGCAGAGATTCGGCATCAGCTCGACGAACACGCCGTATTCCTCGACCGATCTCACCGTTCCCGTGACCGTCTGCGCCGGACTGAACAGCGCGGCGTTCTCCTCCCATGTGCCGAGCAGCTCACGCAGGCTCATATATATGCGCGATCCGTTATCCCCGACGTCCCTGACCGCCGCCCACAGCTTCTCGCCGACGGCAACGCGCTCTCTCGGATGGGATATCCGCGATACCGAAAGCGTATCCACGGTCATGAGTGCGACAAGCCCGCATCCTATATCAACGAACGCGCCGAAGCTTTCGAGATGCGTCACGCGCACGGGGATTATGTCCCCCGGTACAAGGCGCGACACCCGATCCTCAAAGCACCTCTTCTGCGCCTGCGCACGCGACAGCATCGCTGCCGTCCGCCCGTCGGCGTCGGTGAAAAAGCCCGTCACTGTAAACGCAACCGCGTGTCCGACCCGCGTTATCACCGCGATATCCTTGATCTCCTCCCCGGCGGGGGAATACGCCGCGCTGTCGCGCTTTATGTATCCGTTCATTCCTCCGAGGTCCACCGTGAGCGTCATTTCGGTACAGTCGCACTTCACGGCGAGCGCTTCAAGTATCCGCCCCTCGCGCATTGCGCGTTCGAGCATTTCGCGCGACGATATGTACTCGGTATTCTGCGGCGTGCCGAAAAGCCCGCCCTCCGGGAGATAGCTTTTGTCCGTCATTTTGGTTTTTCCTTTCGGTTTTTATTTTTCTTGTAAATCATATGAAACGTGTCCCCTGATAATTCCTTATATCCTGCAAGTTGATTCGGCTTTTACATAAGATTTTTACCGCCGCCGGGCGGAAAGGAGATGCTATGAGAGAAAAGTCAAAGTCCGTCAAAAGATCCCCCCGCACCGTTCTTGCGGAGGTCGTTACGGTAATTTTCGCTTCTGTACTGTTCGGAATATCGATGAACGCTTTTCTTGTTCATTCGGGTCTGATTATAGGCGGTGCGACCGGTATTGCAACCGTGGTGAACTATCTGTTCCGCATTCCGATCGGTATCGTCGTTATCGCGGTAAACCTTCCGCTTCTGATAATCAACGTCCGGCAAAACGGCATTCGTTCAATGATGAAAACGATAATCGGAACTGTCGTTTCCTCCGTTGCGATCGACGTGTTCTCGTTTGTCCCGGCGATGTCCGACGATATGCTGCTGTGCGCGCTTGCCGGCGGCGGCGGAATGGGCGTCGGCGCGGGGATCATGTTCATCCGCGGCTTTACGACGGGCGGCGGCGACCTGTGTGCGTCGATGATAAACAGGCGCGCGCCGCGCTTCTCTCCGGGGCGTCTGATCCTCATAATCGATGCGACCATAATTGTGGCGGCGGCGATCCTAATGCGGAAATATGAGATTCTGATATACTGTCTCGCGGCGTCGGCATCGTACGGTCTTGCCGTGGATTTCGTGATAAACGGCGCGTTCATCTGCCGCAGCGTATTCATTATATCGGATATGCACGAAAAGATCGCCGACCGAATCATACACGAGCTTGACCGCGGCGTGACGGTTCTCGAGGGGGAGGGCTGGTATACGAAGGAGCCGCGGAAGGTGCTGCTCTGCGTTGTCCGCCGCCGCGAGGAATTCTCGCTGCGAAAGCTTGTCGCCGAGATTGATCCGAATGCATTTATCATACTTTCGTCGGGCGCCGAGGTCATCGGTCACGGCTTTGAAAGAGAACGGTAGGAAAACGAACGCAGAAGAACGGGGTTGGGATGTTTTTGATAATTTACCGGTTTACGAATCCTCCGCCCCTTCGGGCATGCAGTGCCGAGAACACGTTCTGCCGAAAGAATGCCGTAATTATCTGATATTTAACAGAGTAAAAATTTTGTTAAACCGTTGATTTAATGGCAGAGGTGCGGTATAATAGTTACGGAAAGGCTTGTTATGTAATTTCCTGCGGCTTCCGCCGGAGCGCACCTTGCGTGGCTCATATATCATATATAAAGATATCTTTTTCTCGGGAGGTACACCATGAGAAGCAACGACAACGAAAAAACGATCACGTTCACACTCGGCTCAAACGACGAACGTGAGATGAAAATGATCCTCTCCGCTGTCTATGAGGCGCTGAGCGAAAAGGGTTACAATCCGGTTCACCAAATAGTCGGATACATCCTTTCCGGGGATCCCACATACATTACAAACCATAAAAACGCGCGCAGCCTTATCTGCCGCATCGACCGCGACGAGCTCATGAGCGCGCTTGTCCGTACATATCTCGGGATAGACCGCAAATGACGGTATATGATCTGACAAAACATGCCGAGTGCTCACTGCCCGAAAATACGGCGGTGGCGCTCGGCAATTTTGACGGTGTTCACATAGGGCACCGCCGCCTGTTTGATGCGCTCGAAGGGGATTTGCCGAAGGCTGTATTCACCTTCACCGATCTTCACCGAGCCTCGCCGTGCGTCCTGACGGAGACCGACGAAAAGCTTTCGCTGATTGCCTCCTGCGGAGTGGAATACGCAATTCTCACCCCGTTTGCCGAGGTTCGCGGCATGACGCCGGAGGCTTTCTGCGATTTCCTTGCGGACGGTTTGAAGATTTCCCGCGCGGTATGCGGATACAATTTCACGTTCGGAGCGGGCGCCGCCGGGAAAAGTGCCGATCTCGAGCGCCTTCTCAAGGAGCGCTCCGTCGGCTGCACGGTGATCGGTCCCGTATCGGTCGGGGGCGAGACCGTATCTTCAACAAAAATCCGCGCGTTTCTCGCCGACGGCGAGGTCGGTCGCGCCGCCGAGTTTCTCGGACGCGATTATTCCGTATCGTTCCCCGTGATCCACGGCAGGGAGCTCGGTCGGACGATCGGGATTCCCACGGTAAATCAAGTGTTCCCCGACGGTCACGTTATTCCGAAGCACGGAGTTTATGCCGTGCGCGCATACCTCGGCGGCATGGCTTATTCCGGAGTATGCAACATCGGGCTCCGTCCCACGGTGGGGGATCAACGCGGTGTGACTGCGGAGACACACATCATCGACTTTTCCGGGTGGCTTTACGGCGAGACGGTGAGAATAGAATTCGTAAGCTATCTCCGACCTGAGGTGAAGTTCCCCACGCTCGACGCGCTGCGCGCACAGATACTGACGGATATCGAAAAAACGAAAGCGCTTGTCTGAGTCCGCGCCGGAACGCGGCATATCGACGGCGGCGCTCCCGAGCCGTCCGCGCTCGGCGGATGCGCCGTATTCAAAACAAAAGATCACCCCAAAAGAAAGGATGCTTTCGCCCGGCGAAAGCCGTATCGGTGAAAAATGAAAAGATTACTTGCCCTGATTTTCTCCCTGATCTTCATCGCCTCGCTGTCGCTCCCTTCGTTTGCGATCGACGATCCGCCCGAGGTCGAAAAATGTCAGTCCGCGTATCTTTATTCGTTCGCAAACAACCGCGTACTGTATGAATACAATCCCGAAAAGAGGGTCTACCCCACTTCTGCGGTCAAGATAATGACGGGACTTCTCGCGCTCGAGCATTTTGCGGGAGCGCTCGACACCGAGGTCACCGTCACTAAGGAAATGCTGTCGAAAGTCAAGGGAAATAAGCTCTCTCCGTCGCTCACCGCCGGGGAGGTCGTAACGGTCGAACAGATGCTCTACGGATGTCTTGTCGGCGGCGCAAATGATGCCGCCTATGTTCTCGCTTATGCGACAAGCGGAAATGTTGAATCCTTTATAACCGATATGAACGCAAAGGCGGCTCTGATCGGCGCGTATTCCACAAAATACACAAACCCCACCGGAATGCACGACGATGCTATGTACACGACGGCGCGCGACACCGCGCAGATTGCGATATACGCGCAGAAGAACGAGGATTTCGCACGGATAGTCAAGACCCCGAAATACGTTATGGAGAAAACGGATCTGCGTCAATACCGCGATATTTACAACCGCAATGCGATGATCTCGAAATTTTACGCGGCGGGATACTACGACGAGCGCGCCGTGGGCATCAACGCAGGAGCCACCTCGTCCGGCGGATATTGCACGGTGCAGATGATGACGGACAGCAAAACAAATCTCTCATATCTCGCTGTCGTGATGGGTGCCGAGGAAAACGAGGCGGAGAAGAAAATCTATTCATATGAGAACGCAAAGGCACTGCTCGATTGGGCGTTTGCGTCGTTTACATACACGGAGGTTTTGTCGACGGATAAGGTCGTCTGCGAGATTCCGGTTTCTCTTTCGTCCGCAGTGGATTATGTAACACTGCAGCCGAAGGAGAGCCTGACGGTGTATCTCCCGTCAGATGTTGACTTGAAAACCGATATCACAATTCACTACACAACGCTTTACGAAACGCTTGCCGCCCCCGTGAAATCCGGAGATATCGCGGGGCAGGTCACGGTTATGTACAACGACGAAATACTCGGCACGGTCGATCTTATCACGACGGCGGACATATCACGGAGCGAATTCCTTTATATGCTGTCGCAGATTGAGGAATTCACGAAAAGCAAGGGGTTTATCGCCTTTGCGGTCAGCGCGGTCGTGCTGTCGGTAGGATATGTGCTGATACAGGCGTTTCGCCGCGGACGCGCCGCTCGCCGTCTGTAAAGTGCCGGCTGCGGCTGTAAGGGTGGCGGCCGGAACCGTACGGCGGCTGCTCCCGAGGCTGTGCGGACGATTTCCTTGCTGTGCCGCACGGGCAGTTGAAGCTGTACAGTGTATGGGCTGATAGAAACGGTAATGCACGAGCGGCTGAAGCTGTACGGCAGAGCCTCGGCATGGCGGGCTGACAATTGCGGTAAGCCGGTTGACCGAGCGCAAGCGCGGACGATTTTCGCACCGCGACGTGACGGAATGCGGGTATTTTTGAAGTTTCACTTTCAATTTACGTTGTTAAAACAACGGAATTCGTTCTGCCGAGCGCAAGCGCGGACGATTTTCGCGCCGCGACGTGACGGAATGCGACGTGCGCAATCCCGTTTCCGGACTCTCCGCCACCGGCGGACGGGCAGTGCATCTCGTCGAACACCTCCCGCGCGGCGCGGTATTTTTATATTTTCAAGAAAAAACGAAATTGTACTTGATTTTTCTCTTGCTATGTGGTATAATTCTATGGAATTAAAAGTGAATACCGTTTTTACTCGGAGAAGTCGCGTAGCTGGTCGAGCGCGCACGATTGGAAATCGTGTAACCCTTAACGGGGTTCGAGAGTTCGAATCTCTCCTTCTCCGCCAAAAAAAGCGCTCTGTTTTCAGAGTGCTTTTTTGCATACTTTATCAGTAATTTCGGCGAGTGCGGGGCGCTGCATGTCTATGTCATAGTGACTGTACAGGTCGAGCGTTATACCGACCGAAGAATGACCCAAAATGCGTGACACTATTTTCGGATTGATTCCGTTTTTCATCATTACAGTCGCGTATGTATGCCTCAGATCGTGGAAGCGTATGTGCGGAAGCGACAATTTGCGCTGCACTCTGTTAAAGCGGTTATTCAGCGAATTGCTTGAAATCCGTTTGCCGTTCCGGCTGCGAAGAAACCAGCCTTCGGAGTTCTCGGCTCTTCTCCGGTCATACTCCGTGAGAGCCGAAACAACATCATCAGACAAAAGAATTTCCCGTTTACTCAGTTTGGTTTTGCAGTCGGTCGAAATCATTTCATGATTCAGATAGGTCGAGGACTGACGGACAGCAACGGAATGGCGACCGATATCGGAAGTCCTGATGCCGAGGCACTCACCGCGCCGGAGACCGAAGCAGCCTGCCAAAAGCACGGCGGGGCAAATATCGTTATCGGTTTCATGAAGATAGGAGATAATCTTTATAAGCTCTTCTGCCGTGTATGTGGAATACTCAAATTCATTTTTCCTCGGAAGATCGAAATCCTGAATGATATTGTATTCGAGATATCGGCGCTTAACGGCGAAGGAAAATGCCTTTTTCATGACAGCATAAACATAATGTATCGAAGTGCCGTTCAGCTTCTTCGATACAAGAACGGCGGTCAGACGGTCAAGGCACAGAAAATCGATTTCCGATAACTCTTTATCGCCGATATACGGCAGGATATGATTATTTATATTAACAAGATATCCGTTAACAGTTGTCGGCTTAAGCTTCAAACGCATATACGAAGATTCAAAAATATCAAACAATTCCTTTACGGTCAAACTGTATCCCCGCCTTTCAGCCGATTACCGATACGGCGTTTATTATAATAAGTCTTAACGACAGTAATGCTCAAAGAAGAATCTTCATCCGTCAAAAGAAAAGCCGTCCGATACTGCGGTTCAAGACCGTCAACACGTTTTTCGGCATCACACAGCGGCATATATTCAATATCCGGGTTTTTTATCCCTCGGCTTGTTCTGTAAAACCTGACGCCTTTCGGATACAGATCAAGACGGGCGCCCTTGACGAACTTCTTAGTTACTTTCTTTCCGTCTTCCGGAACTTCAGCTTCAACAACAGATTCCGAACTATAGTTTTCACACTCTTCGACCGGAAGGTTACAAAGATAAGCGGAAAAATAAGCGCCGATGTTATCAACGGAAGAAACGGATTTGGTTTTACAAAAACCGTGATTCCATATAGAGGAAACCTTATCATTCGGAATAAAAGGTGCTTTGTGATTCCAGATAAGAAAAACATGATGATGCCACGCCCCGCGCGCTTGAGGTTCGATAACGTCAATGTATTCGGGAATATCAACAGATTCAGACTTAAGATGATACTTCATGCGTTTCCAAAATTTATCCCAATCACGGTAAAGGCGTTTAACGTCAGTCATATTCTCGGCATATGTCAGAGTAAGCCACAAAAGATTTTCGGATTCAGTGCAGTTCGCATTGATTAAATCTCTGAGTTTTTGCACACTCTTGCGAAGTGAATTCTTTCCGTCCGCACGGTTTTCCCAATGCTCAAATTCTTTAACTTCGCCCGAAGATATAACCGTGTACCGATCGGAATCGATCTTGCGTATGCGGGCGATTCTGTTCCGATGATCGGCAGACATAAGCATAACGGAATTTCCCGCAGAAACATATTTACATTCGGAAAAAGGATCAAAAGCGGGAGCAGCGGGAAGATATGAAACTTTCAAAGACTAACTCCTTTCTCGTAAAGTTGAATCATAATCAAGTTAAAAGAAGCCGAGCCGCTCCGGGACTACCAGGAAGACGCTGCGGCGGGAGACGGTGCAGCGGGAAGACGGTGCGCCGGAATAACGCTTGCTTTCCTAAATTCCGCGCATCCGGGATGTCGCTCCGGCTCTGCACTTTTTCACATGAACGCTGCGCGTCCTTTTCCCCCTGCGCAGCTTCGTGCGCGGTCGGGGGAGCCGCGCAGCGTTCATGTGAAAAACCTGCTTCCACCCTTCCGAAACTTCGTTTCGGCGGGACCCTCGCAGGTGCGTGCAGGTGACTTGACCGCCCGGAGCGCTCTCCCGGATGCGCGGTCTTCCCGGATCCGTATCGGCTTCGCAGTTTCATTTTTTATGGATTTTACTTGTATAATAGAATTATAGTATTCGATTAATGTGTAGTCAATGTTTAGGTCAACAAATTTACAAGAAATTCATAAAACATATTGAAAAAGCTTTGAAAATACAGTATAATCGTATTTACGATCAGGCGCGGGAGGGTATCATTAATGTTTTACGGAAATGATTTTGAACCGTATGAATTGCAGTTTGATAACGAAAAACGAAAGAAAATGTTCAGCGAATCTCTCAAAGAATTGCGCAAATCAAAAAACCTGACGCAAAAGCAAGTTGCCGAAAAACTCGGTATAAAATACACCACATATAACGGGTATGAAAAAGGAATAAACGAACCGCCGATGGAAACAATCGTAAGATTGGCATTCCTCTTTAACTGTTCGACAGACATAATACTTCAAAAAGACAACCTCGCCGGAACAAGGGAAGATATGAAAAAAGCGATTGAAGAACTGCCCGGAATAATAGAAAAAATGCGTCAAGAATTGCTTAATAAAGGAGATACCGATACAAAGATTCTTGCAAATGCAATAAAAGAATTAACAGAGTCGATGAAGCAGTTTAACTTAGACAACAACTGAAAAAATCGGCGCGTTAAAAACGGCGCCGATTTTTCTATAATTGGAAATCGTGTAACCCTTAACGGGGTTCGAGAGTTCGAATCTCTCCTTCTCCGCCACAAAAAGCGCTCTGTTTTCAGAGTGCTTTTTTGCATACTTTATCAGTAATTTCAGTGAGTGCGGGGCGAGCGTGCGGACTGCGTGGAAAAGCGGGTGCGGTGCGCCTCCGAAGCGAAAGAGGTCGCGCGGACCTTCCGCCGAGGCAGAAAAAGATATGAGAAAGCTCTCCCGGCGCGGCTGCTCCGATGCGGGGATTTGTGACAAACTCCCTCACCTTGCAGTGTGTGCGCTGCTTCGCCGCAAAAATGCGGCGCGTCTGCCGCCGAAATTCCCCGCCGATTCGCCCTGAAGCTTCGCAAATAAGCCTGCCGAATGCTTCGCCGCCAAAGCTTTTACCGTAAAACAGATTCGCCGCGAAAATGCGGCGCGATCCGCAAGTCAGGAGGAACATATGAATCCCGTTATCCGAAAAATGCGCGAGGACGACTTCGATATGCTGTATGCGCTGCTGTCCGATCCTGCGGTTATGGCTTATCTCGAGCCGCCGTACGGCGAGGAGCAGACAAGGCGATTTCTTGAAAGCGCGGGGCTGTCGGAGCCGCCGCTCATCTGCGCCGCCGAGGACGACGGAAAATTCATCGGATATGTGATCCTGCACGGATACGACGAACACAGCATGGAGGCGGGGTGGGTTCTCCTCCCCGAATTCTGGGGGCGCGGATACGCTTCGGCGCTGACCGATCTGCTTATCGCCGAGGCGGAGCGTAAAGAAAAGGACCTTGTGATCGAATGCAGCCCGGATCAAACGGCAACAAAGCATATCGCCGCAAAGAAGGGCTTCACATACCGCGGATGCGACGGCGGACTTGAGATATACCGGCTTGACCTCCGGAAAGCGGACACGGATCACGCCGAGTGAGGGTACGGAATCGCTCGGCGGGAGAGTTTCGGAAAGGCGGAAGGTCCGAAAACCCGCGAAATTCGAGAATCCGCAGATCGTGACGCCCGGTGAAACACACGTACCGCGAAAACGTCTTACATCCGTCCCCCGACCCTCGGGGATTTTTTATTATGTGCTTTCTCTCAGCCCGATCGCCCGCCGCCGTTGTGCCTTGACACCTGTTATGAAATATGTTACAATTAATACACATAATTACCGATAAAATCGAACATCCCGTCCGGCGGAAGCGGAAAAATCCGTCTCCGCCGCTTATGAACCGAAACAATACAACGAAAAGAAAGGACGCTTTCGGATGCCGAAAGCCGAGATCTGCAAAATGAAAAAAACGATAGCCCTTGCGCTCAGCCTCTGCACGCTTGCATCGTCTCTTATGTCATGCTCCTCCTCAGATGCCGGAAAATACTCTCCCGAAATCACCGTATCGTCATCGAATGCGGAGGATTATGCGGTATGGCTGACGAACCGCCTCGGAGACAAGCTTACCGACAGCATCTATCTTGCGCTCGGAAGCGATGCCTCCCGCGGCATCGACATGACGGATTTTGAAAACGACGGATACATACTGCGCACCGAAGGCGGCAGTGTGACCGTCGCGGGAAAGACCGAGACCGGACTTGACCTCGCCGTGCGCAGGTATGCGAACGCGGTCGAGGCGGGCACCGCGTCTGAGCTCGACGCATCGTACCACGAGGGATACCGCATCGAAAAGCTTATGCTCGCGGGGCACGATATATCCGAATACGCGATCGAGTATCCCGCAGAGCACAACGAGAACATGCTCTATGCCGTCTCGGAGATGCAGAGGCTCATAAAAAAGGCATGCGGCGCAGAGCTTGATGCCGCGCAGGGAATCTCGGTCAGAGAATGCGCGATAGAATTCCGCCACAGCCGGGACGATAGCCTGCGCTATGACGGATACCGCTACTTCTTCGAGGGAAGCCGCCTTGTCATCGAGGGCGCCGTCGAGCGCGGATGCATGTGGGGCGTGTGGTTCTTCCTCGAAAACGAGCTCGGCTGGGAATGCATAAACTACGGAAACAGTCTCCTCCGCGAAGCCGATCTCATCGAGGTGAGCGCCGACTGCGAAAAGACCGCCGTTCCGTCGTTCGACTATTTCGATCCCCACGTAACGTACGGTATGAAGACGGACACGGAGCGCTACAATCCCCGGAAGTCAATCGATCCGAAATATTCCTACGGCGCGATCTCATACGCATGCCACGGAACCCAGATGAAAAAATGGGGCGCCTACAACACGGTAGATTATCAGCTCTGCTACACCGACGAGGGTGTGTTCTACAATGTAAAGGATGATATCATCGAGCGGACCGAGAATGCTCTTGCCGCCGGCTCGGTCATCGGAAAGGACCTCAAATCCGTCGATGTCTCACAGGGTGACAACGGCAACTACTGCCACTGCACGGAGTGCATGAAGGTCTTCAAGGAAGAGGGCGGTGCCATGTCGGGCTGCGTTGTGCGCTGGGCGAACAGGCTTGAGGAGGAGATTTCGGCAGAGGAAGGCGGAAAATACGACGGGCTTGTGTATCTTATCTTCGCGTACATGGGAACTCAGCCCCACTGCAGGACCGCGCCGAACGAAAACGTGTATCTTACCTTTGCGATGAACGGCACCTGCTCCGCGCACGGCATCAACAGCCGCAAATGCACATCGCGCGGCCCGCTTGGCCCGGTCACGGAGCAGCCGATAATAAACAACGACAACTTCGCCGAATGGACGAAGGGCTGGTGCGATCTTTCGGACAACATCTACATCTGGTACTACGGACTTGACACAAGCGTACAGCAGTACACGATAATCGACGCGTTCTTTGACGATATGAAATTCTTCGCGGAATGCGGAGCCGCCGGAGTGTTCCTACAGTTTGAGACAAACGGGCTCGGAATGCAGCCCGTATGGGGACAGCTCGCCTACATGATGAATTGGAATCCCGACATGACGCGCGAGGAATACGATCTCGCTCTCGAGCATCTTCTGCAGAAGGATTACGGCGACGGATACGGGTACATTCTCGAATACCTCGATATCTGGCAGGAATCGCAGGACAAAAACAACTGCTGGGACTGCTGGGAATATGCAAGCATCCTCTCGGACACATACGACACGGAATACTACGCGGAGAATTTCGACCGCTCGGTATACCTTCTCGAGCGCGCCGCCGAGCTTGCGTCGAGCAAGGCGCAGCAGACGAGATGCGAGCTTCTGACGGCACATATATATTATGAAGGATGCTATTCCTCATATTTCAGGGCATACGACAACGGCGACACCGAGCGGATAGAGGTTCTTTCCGAGCGGTACGACCGGATAATGAAGATACTCGCGGAGAACCGTATAAACTACAAGTGGATGAACGGCGGTGCCGCCGCTATTCAGACGAATCTCGAGGATTCCGCATGGCTCGACTGGATCAAGGTGCGCGACGAGCTCCCGTGCGGGGATGTTCGGCGCCCCATGCCGGATAAGTATTCGGGCTGAACGGCGCGCGGGGAGGCTCGGGGTCCGTCTTCGAGGCAAACGGGGGGCACACGGACACTCCCGCCCGGCGCAGCGGAGCGATCGAGGCGGCGCGGGGAAGCGGGAGAAGATGTGAGGCAGCACACCGAGCATAGAGATACTGCATCCGAAACGAAAGCGGACGGGACTGCGTGTCCGACGCGGCAGACAAACAAGGTTGCGCGCCCCGTCTCCGAGACAGAAGAGATGTGAGACGGCAAGCCCGGCGCGGGAAGCGCAGACGGACGAAGGAGAACGTACATTCGCGCAAATACGGTGATCCAGCCGCGGCAAGCCCCGCTGCGGGAACGTGAAGTGCCTCCCCCGCCGAAGAGGCGGTGAGGCGAACACTGCGAGAACGGGCGAGGATGCGTGTTCGATGTGATATGGGTGTTTTCCGGAATTCGAAGTCGGCGCGTTCGCCCCGAGTGCGGCGACATGGTATTTTCCGGCTTCCGAAAACGATTTACATTGTTAAAACAACGGAATTGCATTAATATGCCGCTGTTTAGGGCGTTTCCCGACCGCCGTGTCAGGGAAACGCCTTTTCATTATCTGCGCGGCTTTTTCTCCGTCTGCCGAACGGATCGCCTGCGCCGAGTAAAACCGTCCGCCGCCGCGCATCGCACGGATAATTTCGTCTCGCTAAAGCCGAATTCCGTTGTTTTAACAACGCAAATCACAAAATAATTTGCAGAAATACCCGCCCCTCTCCATCTGCGGCGTGAAAACGGCAGGTTTTCCGCATATCTGGGAACGGACATTATCGCCCGACGCGGGAACAGGCAAAACAGCGTGAGGCGAGAGCGCCGCCGGATCGATGCGAACGTATATTCGTGCACATACGGCAAGCCCGGCGCGGCGGCTGCCGGACGGAGGGATTTGGCTGTCCGTCCCTTCGCCCGAGGTGGGAATGCGTCCGCGGGAACCTGCGGCATCCGTCTTTCCCGACGCTGTGCCGCCGGGGACATGGGCGGCGTATCCCGCCGCAAATTCTCCCGTCCGGCTCGCCGCTCCTCGGCAGGACACAAATTCTCCCGTTCGCCTCGCCGCTCCTCGGCAAAACACAAATTCTCCCGTCCGCCTCACCGCGCCTCGGCAAAACACAAATTCTCCCGTCCGCCTCACCGCGCATCGGCAGGACGACGGAAAATCCGAAAAAACCGCCCGCAGCTATTGACAAGCGGTGTTTTTTTGTGATATAATGATTCTACCTCACGCGGGGAGGTCTTTTTTCTGTGCACTAAAGTGCGGAAAACGCCCCGCTTATGCGAGGGAGGCACGGTTAGTATACCGTATTCACGGGGAAACCCGAATTTTCAAGGAGGTGCCGAAACATGAGAGTAAAGATCACTCTCGCCTGCAGCGAATGCAAGCAGCGTAACTACGATACGAAGAAGAACAAGAAAAACGATCCCGACAGACTCGAGATGAATAAGTATTGCCGCTTCTGCCGTAAGCATACGCTTCACAAGGAAACCAAATAAGGTGAAAGGAGCAAATGATGGCTGACATCGAAAAGAATGTCCGTACCGAAGAAGGTACCGACGCCAAAGAGCTTCCCAAAAAGAAGTCCGCTGACAAAGCTGACAAAAAAGCAAAGAAAAGCGATAAGCCTGCGCTCCGTACCCGCATGGGAGCATGGTTTAAAGCGTTCAAGTCCGAGTTCGGAAAGATCGTCTGGACCTCCCCGCGCGCAGTGCTCATGAATACCGCCATGGTGCTTGTCACCGTTGCGATCGTCGCGGCGGTAATCGGTCTGCTCGACTACGTTTTCTCAACCACAATCGTCGGTCTGAGCCGTATTATCTGAGAAAATGAGCGATTTCAACGAGCAGAACGTCGGAGCAAGATGGTATGTCGCGCATACCTACTCCGGCTATGAAAACAAAGTCAAGATGAATCTCGAAAAGATCATCGAGAACCGTAACCTTTCTCATCTTATCTTCGACATCCGCATCCCGACGGAGACCATTGTGGAATCAAACGGCGGTGAGGAAAAGGAGATCGAGGAGAAAATATTTCCCGCGTATGTCCTTATTAAAATGATCATGACGGACGAAAGCTGGCACGTTGTGCGCAACATTCGCGGCGTGACGGGCTTTGTCGGTCCGGGATCAAAGCCCGTTCCGCTCTCCGACGAGGAAGCGGAGGCTATCATCAGCGAAAGCCGCACTTCGCAGAAGGAATCGACGCTCAAGGTCGGCGATGCTGTCGATATCGTCGAGGGCATCTTCGCGGATTACAGCGGTCGTCTCGATGAGATCTCACCCGACGGAAACGAAGTCACCGTTATCGTATCGACGGTCGGACGCGACATGCCGATCAAGCTCGATATGAAGCAGATCAGAAAGAAAAAGGACGACTGATCTTCGGGATGCCGCCCCGGTAAAACGGCATTTGTGGGAGGGGGAAAATTCTTCATTCCCCCGTCATAAACCACGACCGCGCAGTCTCTGCGCGAAAGAAAGGATTTTTGAAAATGGCAAAGAAAATAATCGGCTATATCAAGCTTCAGCTCCCCGCGGGCAAGGCAACTCCCGCTCCTCCCGTGGGACCTGCTCTCGGTGCGTACGGTGTGCCGATCCCGAACTTCACCAAAGAGTTCAACGAGCGTACCAAGAATGACATGGGTCTTATCATCCCCGTTGTCATCACCGTTTACGCCGATCACTCCTTCTCCTTCATCACCAAGACTCCGCCCGCCGCCGTTCTTATAAAGAAGGCTTGCGGAATCGAGACCGCTTCGGGTACTCCGAACAAGACGAAGGTTGCGACGATCACCAAGGCGCAGATCGAAGAGATCGCAAAGACGAAGATGCCCGACCTCAATGCGGGCAGCCTTGAGACCGCAATGAGCATGATCGCAGGTACGGCACGCTCCATGGGCGTTACCGTTGCCGACTGAGGAGGGTTTGACAGATGAAATTCGGTAAGAAATACACTGACAGCGTTAAGCTGATCGATACTTCAAAGCTTTACGACGCAGGCGAGGCAATCGATCTCGTTTGCCAGACCTCCAAGGCTAAGTTCGACGAGACGATCGAGCTTCACATCCGCCTCGGCGTTGACTCCCGTCACGCAGACCAGCAGGTCCGCGGTGCGGTCGTTCTCCCGAACGGAACCGGTAAGACCGTCCGCACTCTCGTATTTGCGAAGGGTGATGCCGCAAAGGCTGCTGCCGAGGCAGGCGCCGACTATGTCGGCGAGGCTGACCTCGCAGAGAAGATCCAGAAGGAAAACTGGTTCGACTTCGATGTTGTTATCGCAACTCCCGACATGATGGGCGTTATCGGACGTCTCGGTAAGATCCTCGGACCTAAGGGACTCATGCCGAACCCGAAGGCAGGCACCGTTACCATGGATGTTGCGCGTGCGGTAAACGAGGCTAAGGCAGGTAAGATTGAGTACCGTCTCGACAAGACGAACATCATCCACTGCCCGATCGGCAAGGCTTCCTTCGGCAAGGATAAGCTTCA
>OKSB01001759.1_pt1 | contig 20816 bp, 17 predicted proteins | sample 1601171 | NCBI WGS metagenome assembly OKSB01 (sample SAMEA3541496, study PRJEB24748) | human gut metagenome | biome: human gut; feature: human-associated habitat; material: faeces | place: China | collected 2012 | reverse complement strand
ATGCTCTACCAACTGAGCTATTTCCGCGATTGCGGATGCAAAGGTAGATATTTTCTCCAAACCTGCAAACATTCCGCCCGTTTTTTTCGCGAAGAAAACTATACATCTCCTCCACTCTGAAGACATGTTTTTGATTATCAACTCATTCTGTCCCGATAATCTTCGTAAGAAAATTGCCTGAATATTTCAGCCTTCCCATCTTTTGTCCACATAGCAATAGCAGGATGATGGATTCCGTTGAACATATTTGTTTTTACCATAGTGTAATGAATCATATCTTCGAAGACTATGCGCTCTCCGATTTGCAGTTCATGATCGAAACTCCAATCTCCCATATAATCACCGCTCAGGCATGAGTTCCCCCCTAAACGATATACATGGCAGCCATTATTTCCCATTTCAGCACCACGTACAGTGGGCTGATAAGGCATTTCAAGACAGTCGGGCATGTGGCAAGTGAAGCTCGTGTTCAGTACGGCCGTTTTTATGCCTTTGTCTTCAACGATGTCGACAACGGTTGCCACAAGTTCGCCGGTCTGCCATGCAAAGGCTGAACCCGGTTCGAGGATGATTTGCAGTTCCGGGTGGCGCGCCTTGAATTCCTTGAGTATCGAAACCAAATGTTTTGTGTCGTAGTCCTTGTGTGTCATGAGGTGCCCGCCGCCGAGGTTGAGCCATTTGAGCGAAGGAAGCCAACGGCCGAACTTGTTCTCGATTTGCAACAAGGTACGTTCGAGTGCATGCGAATCATTCTCGCAATGGCAGTGGCAATGGAATCCTTCTACGCCGGGGGGGAGAGTTTCAGGCATTTTTTCTGCGGCAATGCCGAAGCGCGTGCCCGGTGCGCATGGGTTGTATATTTCGGTTGTTATTTCGGAGCGTTCGGGGTTTATGCGAAGTCCTACGGTGATTTTATGATTTGCACTTGAAGCATTCCATTCTTTTATTAATGGATAGAAATTACTGTATTGTGTGAGAGAGTTGAACGTTATGCTTTTTGAGCACTCCATTATTTCGCGGAACGTTTTTGTCTCGTAGGCCGGGGAATATGTGTGCGCCAGGCTGCCGAACTCATCTTTTGCGAGCCGGGCTTCATATGGGGAGCTGGCTGTAGTGAAATGTATGTAACGCCTGAATACAGGGAATGTTTTCCATAAAGCATAGGCTTTGAAAGCAAGGATTATTTCCACACCAGCATTAGCGGAAACACTTTTTATCAGTTCAAGATTGTGCAGCAGACGGTTTTCGTCTAAAATATAATATGGTGTGTCTTGCCCGACTGGGATATCGTAAGTGTTGTTATACATACTGGGATATATGAAAAAAGTTCCACGTCAGTCTTGTTGTTTTGTTTGCCGACTGAGTAGTGGAACTTTGTTTGTTAATACCGTTTGCTATGAATATGATTCAAACGATGAAAAAATTATTTGCAGCACAGTATCACATTATGCCGGCTTTCCTCAAATGAAGTTGCCACTTCCATGCAGAACTGAGCGCGTCCTCAAGGGTGTGTACGGCTTTCCAGCCCAAAACATTGTTGGCTTTGTCTACATTACCCCAAATTTTTTCAATGTCGCCGGCACGACGTCCTACTACTTTGTAGTTCAGTTTGACACCGGTGCATTTTTCGAAAGTGTCGATGAGCTGCTGTACCGAAACACCTGAGCCGGTACCGATGTTGAATATTTCAACGCTGTCTTCACTTTTCCCGTCTAATATGCGAGCCATGGCGCAAACGTGAGCTTTGGCAAGATCTACAACGTATATGAAGTCGCGAATACATGTTCCGTCGGGCGTGTTGTAGTCATTTCCGAAAACGCTTAACTGAGGACGAATGCCTATCGCCGTCTGTGTTATATAAGGTATAAGGTTTGCGGGCACGCCGTTGGGCAGTTCACCTATTATTGCACTGGGGTGTGCACCAATGGGATTGAAGTAGCGCAGTATAACGGCTTTGATTGGGGAACCGCTTTTTATCGTGTCGGCTATTATTTCTTCATTAATTTGTTTTGTGTTGCCGTAAGGGCTTTCGGCTTTCTTTATGGGAGCTTGTTCTGTAACGGGCAGGTTTTCCGGATCCGGCTGGCCGTAAACGGTGCAAGAAGAAGAGAATATTATTCCTTTTACATCGTATTTTGGCATTAACTCGAGTATGTTTACGAGCGATACAATATTGTTACGATAATAAAGCAACGGCTTTTCTACAGATTCTCCAACTGCTTTGCTTGCTGCAAAATGAATGATTCCGGAGATAGAGGGGTACTTCTTGAATACGCCTTCCAGCGCGTCTTTGTCAAGGCAGTCTACTTTTTCAAAAGCAGGGCGTATGCCTGTTATTTTTTCAATGCCGTCAACGACATCGGCGTTAGAGTTTGAAAGATTGTCTACAATCACAACATCATAACCAGCTTGCTGAAGCTCAACTGTTGTGTGAGAACCGATGAATCCGGTTCCACCGGTAACTAAAACTGTTTGTTTCATGTTATTATTTGAAGTTTAGACGTTTTTTATCATCTTTTGATTATATCTTCAAAGTTTGTCGCATTCGCTCAGCCATATATAGACATCTGCGTCGGAAGGCATTCGCCAATCGCCACGCGGGCTAAGAGAACAACTCCCCACTTTAGGTCCGTCGGGCAGGCAACTCCTTTTGAATTGCTGTGAGAAAAAGCGTTGGAAGAATGTCTTTAGCCAATACTTGATGGTCTCGTTATCATAGTAGGGTGCTTTTATGTCCTGGGTATTTGATTTTTCGCAATGCTTGCAATTGCCGTTAAAAGCATTACGTGCCAGGAAATATATTTTTTCAGGTCCGAAACCATAACGTATTGCATAGTATATAAAGAAATCATGCAACTCGTAAGGGCCTATTTTATCTTCCGTTTTTTGGGTTATTTGCCCGTTTTCGTCGGTAGGGATAAGTTCCGGGCTTATTGGAGTATTTATAATGTCTATTAGAGTGCCTCGCTCAATTGCATTGGATGTGTTTCCTGCAATCCATTTTATTAAATGCCTTATAAGGGTTTTGGGTATTGAGCTATTTACCCCGTACATGCTCATGTGGTCGCCATTGTATGTAGCCCAGCCCAAGGCAAGCTCGCTCAAGTCTCCCGTACCGATTACGAGTCCGTTTGTTTGGTTCGCAACATCCATAAGTACTTGAGTCCGTTCTCTTGCCTGACTATTTTCATACGTTGTGTCGTGTATGTCAGGATTATGCCCTATGTCGCTGAAATGTTGCAGGCATGCTTGCTTTATGGGGATTTCTCTTATAGTTACACCCAACTCAGTCATTAACGAAAGCGCGTTTGAATGGGTCCCCTTACTTGTCCCGAATCCGGGCATGGTTACGCCTATTATGTTTTTGTGGCTTATACCTAATGCGTCAAAAGTTTTGGCGCATATTAGCAATGCAAGCGTCGAATCCAAACCTCCACTTACTCCTATTACAACGGCTTTTGCTTTCGTGTGAAGGATTCTTTTTGCCAATCCTTCTGTTTGTATGTTTATAATTTCATTGCAACGCTCGTCCAAATCGTCAACCGGCACAAATGGATGAGGAGAGATTCTTCTTGTTAGCGTAAAATCTGTTTTATCGTTTGGGGCTTTATCTATGTATGTTGTTTTGAAATTTTCGTTTCCAATTTCAATGGCGGCACAATTGCAGAACGTAGTGTTTACTCGGCGTTCATGGCGCAATAGCTCAATGTCGATTTCACTTGTAATAAGTTGCTCCCGCATGCAAAAGCGCTCACTGCTTGCTATTATCCTGCCGTTTTCGCATATTATAGCGTTGCCTGCAAAAACTACATCTTGCGTGCTTTCTCCAAATCCGCAACTTGAAAAAACATATCCTGACAAAGTTCTTGCACTTTGTTCGCGAAGCATGGATTTCAGGTAACTGTTTTTTCCTACACCTTCGTTGTCTGCGCTCAGGTTAAATATTATTTCTGCTCCTGCCAAACATAGTTTGGAACTTCTTGGAACAGGTGCCCACAAGTCCTCGCATATTTCAATTCCGAATGTAGCTTCTTGTGTCTTAAAAATAAGACCGGAACTTACCGGAACTTCTTTTCCGAGTATTTTTATCTCCTGTTCTTTTATATTGCTTGCAGAGGCGAACCAGCGTTGTTCATAAAATTCTTTGTAATTTGGAAGGTATGTTTTGGGGACAACACCTATTATGTCTCCTCTGTGCAGCACGACCGCACAATTCGCAAGAAAATTGCCTATAACTAACGGCAAGCCAACTATTTCAATGGCATTAAGGTTTTGTGTTGCTTTGCATATTACATCCAATGACTTTTCTGCTTCTTTTATTAGTACACTGCTTTCAAAAAGGTCTTGGCAGGTGTATCCTGTTATGCTTAATTCGGGGAAGCATACAATGTCAGCATTTTCTTCCTCTGCTTGCAGCATAAGGTTTATGATACTTTCCGTATTGTATTTGCAGTTCCCCGGGCGCACTCCTGGAATGGCGCTTGCTACTTTTACAAAACCGTATTTCATTGCGAACTAAAAGGTAGTTATATTAGTAAAGAAAATAATGCCTTTTTACTTTTTCTCTTTACTTGCTTTGTAACGCTTGTTTAATCCTTTAAGGACATCTTGCGTTATGTTCATGGCCTTGTCTGCATATAGAATATTGCTTTCTATTTTGCTAAGTATTATGGAGTATTTGTGTGTCTTATTATAGTCTTTTAGGAAATTCTCGATAGAGTCACGCATTTCTTCATTGTATTTCTGACGCTCCTCTTCGAATTCGCGGGTCAGTTTTTCTTGCAATACACGTAAATCCTCATCTTGCTTTTGTAAGGATGCTTGTGCCTCTACAGCTTGTTCTTGCGATGTAAATGCTCCCTGTTGTACTTTTTGCTGGAAATTAGCAGCGGCGTTTTGCAGTGCTTTGCCTTTTGAACTTAATGTGGCTTGTATATTTGCTCCCTTTTTTTCTAATATTTTTGAGTGGTCCACGCAGAACTGATAGCTGCTTAATATGGAGTCAACCTCAACAAACGCTATCTTAGGAATAGCTACACTCTCGCTGTTGCTGTTAGCTGTTGTTTCTGAAGTCTTTTTGGCGTTGTCAGACTTTTGGCAACCCGTAAAAAATGCGCTTCCTACTATAAGTGCCGCTGATAGTAATATACTGTTGGTTGTTTTCATTTCTTCGTCTCTTTTAAATTATTATTGCTTTGTTGTGGTTGTTTTGTTTTGGTATTTGTTTAATTTTGTCTGTGCAAAGATAATCAATTACACTGATTAAGACGGATAAACAGAAAAAACTTGATAAAATGGAAAATTTAAATTTGGAGCCTCGCAAAGTATTCGACTGCTTTGCTCTCGTAAATAAGGTCCCACGTCCTTCCAAAAAGGAGGAAAAAATGATAGCATTCCTTAAAGAATACGGCGAAAGTCTCGGGCTTGAGACCAATGTAGATGAGGTTGGAAATGTAATAATAAAAAAGCCTGCTTCGAAGGGTTATGAAAGTTGTGCCACAACAATTATACAAAGCCACATGGATATGGTTTGCGAAAAGAACGCCGATGTGGATTTTGATTTTATGAATGACGCAATTCAAACAGAAATAGACGGTGAATGGATGCGCGCAAAAGGTACGACCTTAGGAGCAGATGACGGTATCGGCGTGGCAATGGAATTGGCCTTGCTTGCTGATGATACAATTGAACACGGACCTATAGAATGTGTCTTTACACGCGATGAAGAAACTGGTCTTACCGGTGCGCAAGGTATGAAACCTGGTTTTATGAGCGGTAAGTATCTTCTCAATTTGGATAGCGAGGACGAAGGACAGATATTTGTCAGTTGCGCGGGTGGTGCACGAACAGAAGTGACTTTCAATTTTAATTGCGAACAGGCACCTGAAAATTATTTCTTCTTTAAGGTCGGGGTCAAGGGCCTTACTGGCGGCCATTCGGGGGACGATATTAATAAAAAGCGGGCGAACGCCAATAAGCTGTTGGTGCGTTTCATGTATAATGAGATGAAGAAATACGGACTGCGTGTTTCTGACATCCAGAGCGGAGGTTTGCATAATGCAATACCTCGCGAAGGCTGGGCTGTTTGTGCAGTGCCAGTGGAGTATAAGGAAAATGTTCGTGTCGATTTGAATGTGTTTGCTTCTGAGGTGGAAGAAGAATATTCACAAACCGAAAAGTCTGTACAGTTCACATTGGAAAGTGTAGAACCCTCAGAAGTAATAGAAAAAAACATAAGCGATAAGATAATCACCGCACTCCAGGCCGTATATAACGGCGTATTTGCCATGAGCCAGGATTTGGACTGGCTTGTGGAAACTTCGTCTAATCTGGCAAGCATTCATAAGGTTGGAAATAAAGTGCTGATTAATTCTTCTCAAAGGTCGAGCCTTGGCAGTGCACGCAGGAACATGAGTGATACTTTTGCCGCAACTTTCGAACTTGCCGGTGCGGAAGTGAAGATAGGCGAAGGCTATCCGGGCTGGAAGATGAACCCCGACAGCGAAATCCTGAAAATAACGCAAGAGGCTTACAAGCGGTTGTTTAATAAAGACTGTAAGGTTCTTGCCATACATGCCGGTTTGGAATGCGGCCTGTTCAGTGAAAAATACCCCGGGCTTGACATGGTTTCTTTCGGTCCTACGTTGCGCGGAGTGCATTCACCGGACGAGAAGTTGCTTATACCTACTGTAAAGATGGTATGGGACTTGCTTCTTGAGATACTTAAAAATATTCCGAAAGTAAAATAATAGTCTTTACGCCACAGTCTGCCGTAATAACCGGCGTCTGTGGCGTATTTTACGGATATTCAGAAAATACGTGAAATGAGTTTTGGCTTGAAAGTTTGCCGGATGGCGGCAGGTCGTATGTATTTGCTGTTGCTGACTACGCTGTTGTTCGCGGCGCATGGTGTGTTTGTTTCGTGCGACGATAATGAGGATTTTACGACATCGCCTTCGGCCAAATTGACATTCCCGGCCGATACCCTTCGGTTGGACACCGCGCTTACCGTAGTTAGCTCGCCAACATATTCCTTTACGGTGCATAATCGCACGAGTAAAGGCATACGAATTACGAACGTTGCCCTGGCTAACCCGGAAAGTTCCGGCTTCCGGGTCAATGTAGACGGTACTTTCATCAACGATGATTATGATTACGCCATAGAGGTGCGTAGTCACGACAGCATTGCGGTGTGGGTGGACATAACGCCCCGTTTTCAAGATAGCGACGAACCTGTACTTGTAACCGACCGACTAATGTTCACACTCGAGAGCGGGGTAGTGCAGCAGGTTGTTCTGCAGGCTGTAACCCAGGATGTAAATGTTATGGAGCATGTGTTGCTGGACAAGGATACATGCCTGTCGTCGCGACGTCCGTATTTTGTTAAAGACACGCTCCGGGTGGCAGAAGGCTCGACTCTTACCATATCGCCGGGTGTGCGGATGTTGTTTGCTCCAAAGGCGGGAATGCTTGTTGAAGGTACGCTTGTGGCCCGTGGTGAGCGCGATTCGCTCATACTGTTTCGCGGCGGTCGTATGGATTATATGTTTGACGGGCAGCCTTACGACCGCATTCCCGGTCAGTGGAGCGGGATAACCTTTGCGTCTTCGAGTTATGACAATGAGATGGAGTATTGCGACGTGCATAGCGGCACGTTTGGCATACGTTGTGACTCGTCGGATGTAACGCGACGCAAGTTGACGGTAGAAAATTCAATAGTAAACAACATGAAGGGTGATTGCCTGACGCTTGTAAACAGTGACATTCTTGTGGGGAATTCGCAGATTACCAATGCTATGGGAAATACAGTTACAGTGCATGGCGGTCGCAATCGCTTTGTGCATTGCACGATAGCCAATTTCTATCCTTTTACGGGCGGACGCGGAAAGGCTTTGTACCTGTTCAATTCTTTGAATGGCACACCTTTGCCCCTTGTTGAAGCTACTTTCGGAAATTGCATAATTTCGGGTTGGAGTGCCGATGAGGTAGGCTTTATGTTCTTGGATGAGCCTTCGCTGCAGAAAAATTATCTTTTTGAGTCGTGTCTGATAACGGCAGAGGCTTCGGATGATACGGAGCATTACAGGAACAACGTGTTCGAATCACCGGATGACGAAGTTTGGGGAAGCGATAATTTCATTTCGTTCGATAACGAAACCCTTATATACGATTTCAGGCTGGATACACTTTCGAGGGCACGCAACATGGCCGATACGGTAATAACAAAAGATTATTATCCCGAGGATTTCTACGGTGTTGTGCGTTTGGCCGACAAGCATTCCGATGCTGGTTGTTATGAATTCGAATAAGTGTAAACAGAAAGTACATTTTTGAAACCAGAATTTAGAACAGTTTTAAATTATCTATTTTAAAGATTTACAGTAGTTTGAAGCTGCAAAAAATACAAGGCACATATTTCAAAATATGTGCCTTGTATTTTAAAATATGTCCGACCTATTTTTCGCGATGTTTTTGAGGCTTGTCCTAATATGTCTGCCTGAAATGCAACATTCGGATAACTGTTTAAAACACCGTGCCGCCACGGTTTGGAAATGCTTCTTAAAAGATAGTATTATTTAACCTTTTTTCTGCCGGGCGGATAAATATTTTTTTCACCATAAATATTATCTTTGTAGGCGGAGAATGAAAGATCTGTTTCAAATAAGGAAACAGCTAAGGTTTTAATTTAAATACTAAGGAACTATGATTTCAGAAAAGTTAGTTCAGGCCATCAACAAACAAATCGTCGCAGAGATGTGGTCGGCAAACCTGTATCTCTCGATGTCTTATTTTGTAAAACAGCAAGGTTTCGATGGATTTGCACACTGGCTGAAAAAGCAGTCGGTAGAAGAAATGGAACACTCTTACGGGCTTGCCGATTACGTCATAAAACGCGGAGGCAACGTAGTTATCGGAAAAGTTGACGAAGTGCCCGTTGCATGGGACAGCATAGCTGCTCTTTTCAAGAATGTTTACGAACACGAGTGCAAAGTATCGGCTATGATAGACGAACTTGTAAATTTGGCTTCCGATTTGCGCGACAAGGCGTCGGAGGACTTCCTGCTCACATACGTAAGGGAACAGGTAGAAGAGGAAGATACCGCCCAAGGAATAATGGAGCGTGTAACCAAGGCTGACAGCTCGGCACTTTTCTTCCTTGACGAGAAGATGTCGCAGCGGGCGTAAGAAAATTTTAATGTATTATGTGCGAAGGCGCATTGCTCGTAAGCAATGCGCTTTTTTTAAATGCTGTCGACAAGCAGCCACACGTTAAGCGCTGTAACTATTGCGGCAAGCGAATAAAGAACGGCAGAATTCCATTTCTTGTTTACATACTTGCCCATAACCTTTCGCGACGACGTAAGGTAAACCTGCAGGAACACGGCAAAAGGAAGCTGTATGCTCAGGACCGTCTGCGATATGATAAGCCCCTGGAACGGATTGTCGATAAAACATATTATAAGAAGCGCTGCCACGAGCGACAAGGCCACGCCTGTAACAGAGTGCACATCTTTAATATTATAAGGCTCGCCGAATATGCCGGCAAAAATAGTGCCCGCAGCCATGCCGCTCGTTACGGTAGACGAAAGCCCGGCCATAAGCAACGCTATGGCAAACACGTTGGCAGCATTGCCGCCAAGCAACGGCGCAAGCAGCGACTGCGCCTGCGACAAGTCGCTTACAGCCTGCCCGGCCTTGAACACCGTAGCCGCGGCAAGCAATATCATAGCACTGTTTATGGCCCAGCCCACCAGCATGGAAAACAACGTATCGAACAGTTCATAATCCAAAGCCTTACGGATACTTTTGTCGTCACGCTTATGGAATTCGCGGCTTTGAACCACTTCGGAGTGCAGGAACAGATTGTGCGGCATGACCACCGCCCCTATCACACTCATTACTATAAGCAGGCTTCCTTCGGGAACAGACGGCGTTATGCTGCTTAAAGCCGCCTGCTTCCAGTCGATGTCGATAAGAAACAGTTCGTAAATGAACGACAAGCCTATTACGGAAACAAAACCTATTATTGCCTTTTCAATTCTGCGGTAAGAGCTTGTGAACAACATTATTGCAGTAAACGCCGTGGCAAGCACCGCGCCACACACAATGGGAATGCCGAATAGCATTTGCAACGCAATCGCACTTCCGAGTATCTCGGCCAACGACGTGGAAATGCTTGCACATACGGCGGTGCAAAGAATCGGACGACTGACCCATGCGGGAGTGTGCTTCGTGGCGGCCTCGCTAAGGCAAAGGCCGGTAGCTATGCCCAGGTGGGCAACATTGTGTTGCAACATTATCAGCATTACCGTAGACAGGGTAACTACCCAAAGCAAAGCATAACCATATTGAGAACCGGCGGCAAAATTACTTGCCCAGTTGCCGGGGTCGATAAATCCTACCGTAACAAGCAGCCCAGGACCTATGTACCTGAAAATTTCCAGGCCACCAAGAAGCCGCGGGTGGTCCTTGCGCTTGAGTTCTTTAAAAAAACTGCCAATCTGCATTCCTTATATATCTATTATTGTCAGAAAACGGGAGGAAAGTTACTCATTAAAAAACAAAACGCCGCACAACCGCCTTGCAAATACCAGTTTATCCGCATATTTCCCGGGACAATACCCGCAAAAGGTTAATCGCAACGTATGGCGAAATCATCATTTTACGGTATTTGAGCGAAAAAGCCAAACAAATATCTTTGCACCAAAACCAAATATTTTATGTTATGAAGAAAACATTAGTTGTTTACGGCTCATCAACGGGCACATGCCAGGACTTGGCTGAAAGAATCGCAAAGAAATTAGGCTTGCCGTCGGATTGCGTTGTCGACGTGGCTAAACTTACGAACACGCAGATTGCCGACGCTGAAGCACTGCTGCTCGGAAGCTCTACTTGGGGCGACGGCGAACTGCAAGACGACTGGTACGACGGTTTGAAAACGCTCAAGTCGGCCGGTTTGGGCGGCAAAACCGTTGCATTGTTCGGCTGCGGCGACTCGGCCTCTTATCCCGACACATTCTGCAGCGCCATAGGCGAGATATACAAGGAAATAGCCGACAGCGGCTGCACAATCACAGGAAAAGTAGCAATAGAAGGCTACACTTTCGACGGTTCGGAAGCCGTGATTGACGGCGAGTTCGTAGGCCTGCCCCTCGACGAAATAAACGAGAGCGACATGACCGACCAGCGAATCGACACGTGGTTAGACAGCATTAAAGGCAAACTCGCATAAAAAGTAAGGAGGCGGCTTATGAACAACACAGAAGTCAACACATCCGACTTGAAAGTCTTTACCAACCATATATATGAGCTGGAAAAGGGCGTGAGGCGAATGGTGCTGTACACAACGCACGGAAGAAACCGCGACTTCGTGGTGCGCCGCCTCGACAACCGCAACATTAGCTACGTTGAGCAGCCTGTGGGTAACGGACGGATAAACATTTTTTTCGGCTCAGACGAATGTATCGACGCCGTGCGCCTGCTGCTCAGCCGCCCGCTGTACGAACTTACGCCGGAAGAGGATTTCATCCTCGGAGCTATGCTCGGATATGATATTTGCACCCAATGCAAACGCTACTGCCGCCGCAAGGGAGCACAATGCGACGCCAAGCTGCGTAGCTGGCCCTTAACCGGCAGGGGCTAAGAGCTGGCAACCGTAGCCGGCAGGAAGAAACGAAAATTGCCGGAATCTTTAAGAAGCCATATAGCTATACAAAAAAACAAGCCTGACATTTTTACTTTAATGTCAGGCTTGTTTTTCGTCCGGTTAAGAACTTGCTTTCCGCTCCGGCGGAAGTAGTATCAAGTAAGTTCTGCGAACTTGCGCATTTCCATTATTATCCGTCGTGTTTCAACGGCAATCTGTTCTATTTCCTGCAACATGTGCAACACGAGTGTAGTGGAAGTTATGTTTTTGTCGTGAGTTTGTATCTCCACCATTATCTTGTTGCGGAATTCGGAAATCTCGTTACGCAATGCCTTGCATTCGGCACGTATCTCATCGCCGTCGGCAAGGTTGAGTGCAGCGAAGTTTCCGGCCGTTTCGTTCATAAGTATAACGAGTTTGCCTCGCAGGTAGCGCACGTATTCGGCATCGGTACGGTCAACGGGCGAGAAGTTGTTGTCTACGTGCTCGAGTGCCGGGTCGGCAATACGCACAAGGCTGTAGTACATCTGGTACAGCGAGTTGTGCACAAGGTGGAAAGGCGTGCTCACCCTTACCATCACAGCCGGGTCGGTGCGTCGCAGGCAAATTATCTCGCGCCGGCGCAACGTCTTCAGCGTGTATTTGAAGCCGCGCAGGTTGCTCCTGTTCTTGCGCAAGCGGTGCAAATCTTCCGAGAAGAGGCCTTCGGTCGAATCTATAAGGCTGTCGGAGTACTTGTCTATTACTTCCGACACGTTCTTTCCTATGTGTTCGCGGAAAAGTTTCACAACTTCGGCGCTGTCGGTCGTCGAAAGCATCCGGTTGAACAGCTCGTCGCCGTTCTTTTCCTTGGCGTTATGCACAAAGCGAGCATTGCTGCGTATAAGGGCGAAGATACCTATCGCAACTATGGCAGCCATTACTATCACGCCGCCGAACTTCATTGCCAGCGCCACGAAGAAACACGCCGCAAAGGCCACGCCGCCTGTTATGAACCAGCCGCCTATGACGGTAAGCACGCCGGTTATGCGGAACACTGCGCTCTCGCGGCTCCATGCGCGGTCGGCAAGCGACGAACCCATTGCAACCATAAAGGTAACATAGGTTGTTGAAAGCGGCAGCTTGAGCGATGTTCCCAGAGCTATGAGCAAAGCCGACACAACAAGGTTAACCGACGCGCGTATAAGGTCGTAAGCGGCGGCATTGCTTCCGGCCGCGGCAACGGGGCGCTGGAAACGGCTGTCGATATACCGCTGCACGCTTATTGGTGTAATGCGCAGCATGAAAGAGCCCACAGTATTGGCGCCGCGTACTATACTGCGTGCGGCGCGTGAGGAGCCGAACATCTCGTCGCCCTCATTCTGGCGCGAGAGGTTGACTTCGGTATCGGTGACACGGCGCGCCTTTTTCGACGTTGCGAGCGAGAACACCATCACCGCGCCTGCCGCAACGAGGAATATGAGCGGCGTCTTGGCCGAGCCGTTGAGCGAATCCATCATGAAAGACGTGGGGTCGGTTGCGCCCGAGGCGGTAAAGTCGCAATACGACGAATAACCGGCCAAGGGAACACCGATGAAGTTAACGAGGTCGTTGCCGGCAAACGCCATGGCGAGCGAGAATGTTCCGAGCATTACTATTACCTTGAGCACGTTCACGCCCATGCTGTGCAGCAACTGCATTAGCACGGCGAAGAAAACGAAGCAGCCCATGAGTATCACCACAGTGTTTTCGTTTATGGCCGCTATTACATCGGGCGACATGAACGAAAGGTCCTTCATGCCTTTGAACAGCATGAAGTAGATTATCGACGTAACGGCTATGCCGCCGAAGATACCTATTTTATATTTGAGGTTTACCTTGTAGTTGAAGGTAAATATTATACGCGCTATGTATTGTATGAGCGAACCGAACACAAAAGCTATGGCAACCGAAGTGAAAATGGCAAGTATCACCGACAGGGCCTTCTCGCTGTTCAGATAGTCGCCGAACATTGCCCCGTCGCCGCCCATAACCTTGATAAGCGCAAAGGCGAACGCCGCTCCCAACAGTTCGAAAACCATGGAAACCGTGGTCGACGTAGGCATACCCAACGAATTGAACACGTCGAGCAGCACGATGTCAGTAACCATTACGGCCAGGTAGATTACCATAACGTCCTCGAACGAGAACATCTCGGGCCGGAATATGCCGTGCCGGGCAATGTCCATCATCCCGTTGCTCATTATCGCGCCGCAAAGCACACCTACGGAAGCTACTATCACCACCGTGCGGAAACGGGCGGCCTTTGAACCGATGGCAGAGTTCATGAAGTTAACGGCATCGTTGCTCACGCCGACATACAGGTCGAAAACTGCCAGCACGAACAGGAATACCACCATCAAAAGAAAAATCCATTCCATAATGTCTTATATATATTATGTATTATCATTTCTTACCGGTTGCAAAATTATGTTCATCCTGTTAGGCGTTTGTTACATATCTGTTAAGAATGTGTTAAGACGGAAACATCTTCGCCAAGGTTTGCGACGCACTGTTTTTGAACTTTTCAACAAAACCGGAAAGCACATATAATAATACACACAAAAAGCAGCCAAAAGGCTTGTCCCTGTTTGTCCGCCTTTTCGGCACAGTTTTCAAACGGGTTTTCAGGGGGTAAAAAATAGGTCTGAGATATTTTAAAAAAGCAAGGCACATATTTTAAAATATGTGCCTTGCTTTTTTTCTTTGCTCCCATGTGGGGTAAACGCACTGAAAATCAGTTTTCAATTTTTCCACTCAAAAAACGCCCTTTTTCCGCCCCGGTTTTCCGTCGCCCGATGTCCGTATCCGCTCTCGGGGAACGCACGGAAAAGCACGACGGCCGCATGCTGAGCCGCCTTGCAATGCGGCGCATACATCGGCGCGCAAATCTCTTAATCAAATCTTAACGCCACCAATTGCCTCCACTACGCCATAAATGCGTAATATTGCACGACATATCACATCGACGTATGAACAAAGGAAGGATTTTAGTAGTAGACGACGAACCGGATTTGCGCGAAATCCTCGAGGTCAACCTCGAGGGCGCAGGATATGAAGTAGACACCGCTTCTTCGGCCGAAGAAGCCCTCGACATGCTCGGCCCGCAGCACGATCTGATACTCCTCGATGTCATGATGGGCGGGATGTCGGGCTTTGCCATGGCAAAAAAACTGCGCACCGAACTGAAAAACGACATACCCGTGATATTCCTCACAGCCAAGGACACGGAAAACGACCTGCTCACAGGCTTCTCGGCCGGAGGCGACGACTACATCCCCAAACCGTTCTCCATACACGAGGTTCTGGCCCGCGTGGCAGCAGTGCTGCGCCGCCGCAAGTCGCCTGCAAAAGACACCGAAGCCAACGAAAACAAGATAGTGTCGCTCGGAGGAATAGAAATCGACACTTCCACCAAGACAGTAACGGCAGGCGGCGGCAAAGTAATGCTCACACCCAAGGAGTTCGGCATACTCAAACTGCTGATGTGCGAGCCCGGGCGCGTGTTCTCGCGCGAAGAAATACTCGAGCGCGTATGGCGCAACGACACACTTGTGCTCGCACGCACCGTAGACGTGCACATAGCACGCATACGCACCAAACTCGGCGAAGAAGGCAAACAGATAACCAACCGCCAGGGATACGGCTACTGCTTCATTGAAAGCAAATGATAAAACTAAGCTACAAATACAAACTGCTCCTGTCGTTCACGGCAACGTTCGCCGTGTTCGCGGCCGTACTCGTGGCATTCGAAATGAGCCACGAGCAAAGCTACAGCGCACGACTGCTGCGCGAACGGCTGCAATGCTACGCCGACCTCACGTCCGGGATAATGGAACGCGACACCGGAAGGACGGCCACAGCGAAAATAGAGCATTTCGTGAGAATGCTGCCCGACAGCGCCATAAGGCTTACCATAATGAGGCACAACGGGAGCGTGCTCTACGAATCGGAACACAACGCCCCCGAGCGGATGGGAAACCACGCCGACCGCCCAGAGGTAGTGGAAGCGCTCACCAAGACCGACGGCTACGACATACGCGAGTCGGCCACGATGAAAGCGGAGTATTTCTACTACGCCAAATCGTACCCGCACTTCATCGTGAGGGTGGCCCTGCCGTATACGCCCGACATACGCAACTTCCTGCGGCCGAGCAGCGTGTTCCTGTGGTTCGTGCTCATAGTGTTCCCCATAGTGATAGTAATGCTCATTTTCCTGTCCGACCGCATGGGCAAATCCATATCGCGCCTGCGCACTTTCATCAGCGAGGCCGAAAAAGGGCGGCTGCCTTACGTGGAAATCGACTTCCCCCACTCGGAGCTCGGCGAGATAGGACGCAAGATAATGGAAGCTTACAAGGAGCTTGACGAAAAAGGCCGCGAGGCGCGGGCCGGACGCGAAAGGCTGCTCAAGCACTTCCAGTACTTCGAAGGCGGGATAGCCATATTCAACGACCGGCGCGAGATTATCTACGCCAACCCGCGCTTCACGCAATACGTGAACGCCATACTGCCCAACCCTACCGGCGACATAAGCACGCTGTGGGACGACCCGGCATTCAGCCCGGCGCTGCAATACGTGGAACTGAACAGCAGGGCGGGACGCACGCCGAGCGGCACCGCGCCGGTAACGCGCTTCACGATAACCTCGGGAGGGACACACTTCTCCGTGCAGGTGCTCATATATTCGGAGGGCGACTTCGAAATCACCATGTACGACATCACCCACGCCGAGAAAAACCACGTGATAAAACAGCAGATGAGCAACAACATAACCCACGAACTGCGAACACCGGTGAGCAGCATACGCGGGTATATCGAAACGATAATGGAATGCAAGGGACTTTCGGAAGAAAAGAAGATGTATTTCCTGCAACGTGCCCACAATCAGGTGCTGCGACTTACCGAACTGATACGCGACGTGTCGATAATAAACAAGGTTGAGGAAGCGCCCGAAACTATGACTAAGGAAATCATACACCCCGCCGAAATAATGGACGACGTGCTTGAAGAACTGCGGGCCAAAATAGAAGAAGCCGGAATAAAGACCGAGAGCCTCATACCGCAGGACACTGAAGTTTACGGCAACTACTCGCTGGTGTATTCTATTTTCAGGAATCTCGTGGAAAACAGCGTGCGCTACGCCGGACAAGGGGTAACGATACATGCCGAATGCTACAAAAGCGGCGACGATTTCTGCTATTTCCTGTTCTACGACACGGGAAAGGGCTGCCCCGAAAAACATCTGCCCCGCCTGTTCGAACGCTTTTACCGCGCCGAAGAAGGGCGCACGCGCGAACTGGGAGGCTCGGGCCTCGGCCTTTCGATTGTGCGCAACGCCGTTACTTTCCACCACGGGAACATTACGGTGCGCAACCGCAAAAGCGGAGGACTGGAATTCCTGTTCACACTGCAAAGAAAGCCGTTGCAATAAAAACCATACGGCAAGGCAAAACCCTGCCGCGCAGTACCTGCCGCCGGCAAAAACGGCAGGAAAACCCAAACGCGTGCACTGCGTGTTAAAAGAAATGCCCCACCTGCGTCAAAGCGGATTAGGCATTTTTTGCTTAAAAAGCCACTTTCAGCGCCGGAAATGCCGGAAATATAACATTTATTAAGTGCACGAGGCGCGGCTATCTTTTGCGTTAATGTTAAATTTGCGAACAATAACCTTTAATAACTGTAAATATCATGAATTTCAAAAAAATCTGTCTGCTCATCAGCTTTATCCTCGTATCGTCATCAGTTGCCGCACACCTCAGCCCTAAACAGAAAGGCTACGTCGTAGTTACCGACTACATAAAGAACGACGGCAAAAAGGACGTAAGCGATGCAATCCAAAAGATAATCGACAACAACCCCAACCGTACAATATATTTCCCCGACGGGACGTACCTCATAAGCGCTTTGAAAAGGTCTATTTCCATTGGCTTGATACCTTATAAGCAAACCAATACTCACGCCCGCCGACCCCAAGAAGAGCGTGGCGCTCATGCTCTCGAACTACGCCATAATACGCGCCGACGCCAACTGGAAACACGACGAGGCAATGATTCGCTTAGGCGGCAAAGACCCGTACAACGACATACGCATTCCGGGCAGCAACTATTTCCTTGACGGAGGAATAATCGACGGGAACAAGGTGGCCAAAGGAGTGTCTATCGACGGCGGGCGCGAGACCGTGGTGCGCAACACGTCGATTAAGAACGTTACCGTGGGCCTGCACATAAAGCATGGAGCCAACAGCGGCTCGTCGGACAGCGACATACACGATGTGAATATCGTGGGCAACTTCACGTCTGAGAGTGTGGGCGTGCTTGTCGAGGGGTTCGACAACACGCTTACCAACATGCGCATTGGCGGGGTGCACATAGGCGTGTACCTCAAGTCGAGCGGCAACAGCATGCGCAACCTCCACCCGCTCTACTACAACAACAAGGAAGGATACGAAAGCAGCTGCGGATTCATTGACGAGGGCGGGAACAACTGGTACGACTTCTGCTACAGCGACCAGTTTGCCACCGGATTCTACACCAACGGGGGCGCGAGCCTGTACAACAACTGCTTTGTTTACTGGTACAGTAACCGTGGCGAGAAGCACACCGTGTTCCGCACCAAGGGCAGGTTCAATGCCCGCGTGATGAACATGAACGCCGGGATAAGCAAGGGCAACGCGGCAAAGGAGAACAAGATTCTCGAAGCCACCGAAAGCGGAGGCAACGGAATTTTCTTCAACCTTACGGTTACCGACCCCAACTGCCTTACCGACCATTCTCACGAAAGATACATGACTCGATAAACCCTACGCACTGCAACGGCACATGCCAAACGTGCCGGGCACATGGCAAAACGGACTTTAGGGAACAGAAAACCCGTGCCGGAAAAAATGCTTTCCGCACGGGTTTGTTTTTTACACGTTAAAAAGGCGCGAAAAAATATGTCCGACCTATTTTAAAATATGTCAGACATATTTTGAATTATGTGCCTTGTATTTTTTCTTTTCTCCCGGGAGTGTAAAACCTTCTCATTTCCAGCACTGAAAACTCATGCCCGAAAACAGACACAAAACAGACACCGTCAATCCGTTTTGCCGGAGCTGTTTTTCCGCACGAGTTTGTCCATCCTCACCAGCGCCTCGATAAAGTAATAGTCGGCATACGTGAGCGGCACATCCACTTCGCTCTTTCCGGGTTTGCTGCCCACACTGTGCATGAGCAGGAAATTGCCGTTAGTTCCCGGAGCGGCCATGTAGGACGGCGAAGCCAGGTTGCGCAGCTGCCTTTCGGCCACATCCAGATACTCCGCCCCTTTCTTGCCTGCAAAGCCGCTCAGCTCCACAAGCGCCGACGCCATTATTGCCCCGGCCGAAGCGTCGCGCACATCGTCGGGAATAAGCGGCGAGTCGAAGTCCCAGTACGGTATTCCGTCCTCGGGCAACAGCGGAATAAGCATGTCGGCAATGCCCTGCGCCTGCTCGAGGTAACGTTTATCACCCGTATAGCGGTACATCATGGTATAGCCGTACAGTGCCCAGGCCTGGCCTCTCGCCCACTTTGACCCGTCGCTGTAACCTTGCACGGTCTGTTTGCCGATTGGCTTGCCCGTTGCCGGGTCGTAGTCCACAAGGTGGTATGAACTGAAATCCGGGCGGAAATGGTTGCGCATGGTAGTGTTTGCATGGGCGACAGCCACGTTTTTCAGGGTATCGATTCCGTCGTTGCCGGCTACCCACATCAGCAGCTCAAGGTTCATCATGTTGTCGATTATTACGGGAAACTTCCAGCGGTTGTGCGAATGGTCCCAGCTGCGGGTTGCGCCTACTGCCGGGTTAAAGCGTGCCGCAAGAATGCCTGCCCCCTTGCGCAATACACCGAGGTAGGCCGTGTCGCCGGTAAGGCGGTATCCGTTGCCGAAACTGCAAAACAGCTGGAAGCCGATGTCGTGGTCGGTTTTGCGCGACAGGAGCGGCTTGAGCAGTTCCGTGTACGAGTGGGCAAGCTCCTTGATTTTTCCAGAACCGGTATATTCGTACAGATACCACAGCGTGCCCGGATAAAAACCGCTGCACCACCAGCCTATATCGGCCTGCACCAGGCGTCCGCCCGAAAAGGTGCGCGGCATTTTGCCTTTCTTCAGCCCGGAAGCCATATCGGCATAACGTTCCGCCGCCTGCAACATAACTTTGTCTATCAACTGCGGCATATCACAGCCCTTTTGCGCCGGGGACGCAACCGCCAGCAACAAAACGCCCAAAAGGGTTCTCACTCTTGCAGGAATCATAACAACACAACTTGAATTAAACATTACGTATCGGAATACCTTTATTTATTAAAGCACATAAACCATGCAACCTCGCGCCTGCAAAGCAACATGGCGTACACAGGGTTAAAGTTAGGAAAATCCCACGAGAAAGCAAAAGCCTGAAGATTAACAATATCACGGTTTACCGACGCCGCGGCCCTTGACTATTTAATGAAAACGTATCAACAGGTTAACACATTTGAAACATCCGTTTCGGACCTTTATACCTCAAAAAACATATCATATACTACAGATGAAAGGACGTGTTCTATCAGTAATGTTATTATGCCTTTCGCTCCCGGCAATACTGGCGGCGCAACGCATAAAGGGAAGCGATACGGTTCTTCCGCTCACGCAAAGCCTTTCGGAGATGTACATGCGGCAAAATCCCAATGCCACCGTCACCGTAACCGGCGGCGGCAGCGGCGTGGGCATATCCGCATTAATGGAAGGCACTACCGACCTGGCAATGGCCTCGCGGCGAATAAAGTTCAGCGAGAAGATGAAAATGAAACAGTCGAAACACGACCCGGCAGAGGTTATAGTGGCCTACGACGCGCTGGCCATAATAGTAAATCCGGAAAATCCGGTAAAACAACTGACACGAGAACAACTGGAAAACATATTCCGCGGAAAGATAACCAACTGGAAGGAAGTAGGCGGCAAAGACATGAAAATAGTGGTTTACTCGCGCGAGACTTCCTCGGGAACATACGAGTTTTTCAAGGAAAGCGTACTTAAAAACAAGAACTACATGAGCAGCATACTGTCCATGCCCGCAACAGGCGCGATAATCCAGTCGGTGCGTCAAACAAAAGGAGCCATAGGCTACGTGGGACTGGCTTACCTG
>OKSB01001750.1_pt1 | contig 20907 bp, 20 predicted proteins | sample 1601171 | NCBI WGS metagenome assembly OKSB01 (sample SAMEA3541496, study PRJEB24748) | human gut metagenome | biome: human gut; feature: human-associated habitat; material: faeces | place: China | collected 2012 | reverse complement strand
GGCTGTCCCCGTTGGCGACAACGGAACCATACGGGGATCGACAGCAGCGATAACCGCGCTTTTTCCGGAATGCCCCCTTTGAAACGCAAAGCGTTTCAAAGGTAATCTATTCTAGTCTCTGATCACAAAAATTTCGAGCATAGCCATGCTCTCAATTTTCGCAGGATCATCAGCGAAAAACCGCGTTTTTCACTGCCCCACGGCGGCTACGTCCCGCAAAACCCTACAGGTTTTGGATGTCTAATTTTTCAAATCAGACTCTGGCCCTGATCCAGTCATTGAGCCCGGTGAGATCCTCGCCCCAGGGGAAGGGGCCGCCCTTGAGCTCCTGCCCTACCCCGTAGAACAAGGTGCCCACCTGTTCCGCCGCGTCGCGGTCCGTCACGGCGTCGCCCACCATCAGGGCGTTTTCGGGCTCCACCCCGGCGCTGCGCACGATTTCGGCCAGCAATTGGGCCTTGGCGGGCGGCGAACCGTGAATACCGGTAAAATAGCCTTCCAGCCGCCGTTCGTGCAGCACCAGGCGCAGTTCCTCTTCCGGCGCGCCGGAGCAGACATAGAGCGGCAATCTGCCGTGCCAGCTTTCCAGCACGTCCCGCACGCCGGGAATCAGCGGGCAGCGACGCACTTCGTCCAGGGCATACTCCGCGAAGCGGCGGCCCCATTGGGTGGATTCCTCTTGGCTGATCTCGCGGCCCAGCACTTCGCGGAAGAACCACTCGAACTTCTTGTAGCGGCTGACCCCCCCGTGCACCGTATGGTACATGACGAAGCGGTCCCGCGCTTCCGGGCCGAAAGGCTCGGCCAGCCGGGCGAAGGCCCGCGTCTTGACCGGCACGCTGTCCAGAATCACTCCGTCGCAGTCAAAAACCAGACATTGCAAAGGCATAAATTTTCCTCAAAAAATAACGTCACGTATTGTCCCGGTTGCAACGGCGCATGCGAGAGCATTTCAAGTGGCAAATGCTCCGGGGCTGTTTCTAAATTGAGGAGTTTTGCCTTTCCAGCGAGGAAAACAAGCTTTTTGCGAAAGGAGTATACTCTCAATGGTACTCGACTGGAGCAAAAAGCGCAGATTGACGAAGCTGGAAGGCAAAAGAACCAATTTAGGACAGCCCCTAGCCCCGGCGGCCGATAACCTTGGCCGGCACCCCGGCCACAATGGAAAAAGGAGCCACATTGCGCGTCACCACAGCGCCCGCGCCGACCACGGCCCCGCGCCCGATGCGCACGTCGGGCGTGATCACGCAGTTGGCCCCAATCCAGACATCGTCTTCAATAATCACTTGGCCCGGCTGATGGCCCTGGTGCATGATGGGCAGATCCTGGCGCGCGAAGCGGTGATTGGCCGCGCGGATCACCGTGCCCGGCCCGATGGCCGTCTGCGCGCCGATCTCGATGCGGCCGTTGTCGGCCCCCAGATGGGCGCAGGGCGACACGGCCACATTCTCGCCCAGCGTCAGGCTGCCGCCCCCGGCGGTCACGAAACAGCCCCGGCCCAGACGCACGCCCCGGCCCAGACGCATATTGCGGCACCCGGCCAAGGTCAGGCCCGTGCCGAAACGCACCGAGCCGCAGGCCGCGAACAGCCAGCGCCAGGCCAGCAGGCGCAGGGCCAGGCCCAGAGGCGTGGGCACCCAGGCAAAAAGTGCGATCCAGAACTCTTCCAGGGCGGCTCCCAGGCGGGATTGGGCCGACGGCCTGTCTACATGCCCTGGGCCGCACGCACCACAGGAGCCGCAAGAACCGGAAGCCCCGGCGGAATCGGAAGAGCCCGGCGCGCCCGGAGGCGTGGCGGGCGAAGCGGGCCGCGCCATTTACTTGCTGTACTCCCGCATCAGGTCGTCGCCCTCCATGAGCCGGGCCACGCGCGCCAGGTCCTCGGGCGTGTCCACGCTCCAGGTGCGGCAGTCCGTGGGCACCATGCGCACTTTTTCCCCGTATTCCAAAATACGCATCATATCCACGGATTCGTAGATTTCCAGCGGACTTTCCTCCATTTCATTGAAGCGGAGCAGATAATCGCGTCGGAAGGGAATAATGCAGACCTGTTTGCGCATGGGCACTTTATCCGAGCCTTTTTTACGGGACGGAATGGGCTCGCGCGAGAAGTACAGGGCGTTATTGAAGCGGTCCACCACCACCTTGACCTCGTTGGGGTCCTCGAATTCTTCCAGGGTGTCCATCTCGGCCATGAGATTGACCACATTGATGGACGGATCGTCCAGCATGGGCTGCACGGCGGCGTCGATCATCTCCGGCCGGACCATGGGCTCGTCGCCCTGGACCATGACCACGATGTCGGCCTTCTTGCCCGTGGCCTCTTCGATCTTGAGCAGGGCCTCGGCGGTGCGCGTGGAGCAGCGCACATGGTGGTCGCCGGTCATCACGCATTTGAGGCCCGCATTCTTGCAGTAATCCTCAATGATGCTGTCGCAGGTGGCCACATAGGTATCGGACAGCACCTTGCTCATGGCCGTGCGGAAGGTCACATGGCCCACCATGGGCACATTGTGGATCAGGGCCAGCGGCTTGCCGGGATAGCGGCTGGAACCCATGCGCGCCGGGATGATGGCGATGATGTTCATTGATTCCTTCTCCTTGGAAAAGATGGCGATGTTATGTACGCGGCTGCAGACGCCGCAGCAGATCTTCCAGTTTTTTCCGCGCCGCGCTTTCGGCGGCCAGCCGCTCCCGCAGGGAGTTCAGGGCCTGTTCACTTTTGCCGATGGTATCAAAGAGCCCCCGCAAAAGATAGAAGGCCCCACCCTCGCCGTAGGCCGCGTTGTCCACCGGCCCGGCATAGGGGCTGCCGCCCAGGCGCAGCCAGCGGGCGTAATCCCGCTGCCATTCGGGGAAGCAGGCGGCCGTGAGCCCGTCGTTCCAGAGCTTGTACGCGCCGAAGGCGTGCACCACAGGCGCATACACGGCCGCCGGATTGCGAGGATGGCAGTTGAAGCGCCGGGGCAATTCGGCCAGTTCGCCGGGCCGCTCGATGCGCATCCACTGGGCCAAGGCATTGAGAGCCGCCTGATCCGGATAGCGCAGCTTGGGACCATGGGCTTGCAGAAAATCCAGACAGCGTCGCTCCAGCGCCTCCGGATCGCGCAGGCCGCGCCGCCAGACCATGACGCCGGTATTCAGATTGGGCGCGTCGCCGTCCACACCGGGCACGGGCTCATAAAAATTGACAGCCGCCCCGCAGGTGCGGCCCTCGCCGGTGAATTCGGGATCTTCCACGGCCAGAGCCAGCGGGCCGTGGCTGAAGACATCCCCCAGGTCGTCCTGCACCACCAGGTCGGTATCCAGCCAGAGCACGCTTTCATAGTCGGCCAGCAGGCGGAAACAGGCGAATTTGGCCAGGGAGAGCGGGGAAAGAAGGCGCACGGCCTCGGGTCGAAGACCGTCGCAGGCCACGGCAAACGGTTCGCAATGCGCGCCCAGGCCTTCCAGCAGGGCCCGGTCCGACGGGCGCAGGCCGTCGTCGTGAAAGACGAGAATATCCGCGCCCAGATCCGGATTGTGCCGCCGCAGGGCCAGCAGCAATGTCCCGGCCGCAAAGGCCCAGTCGCCGGTGACGCCCAACGTCACCAGACGGGAGGACTTGCGGGCAGGCGCGCGACCAGGCTCGCAAAAAGGCCGGGCGTCGCCGCCCGCCAGGGCGTCAGGCGCCGTCTCAGTCATCCGTGGGGACCAGATATCCCCCTTCGGCCTGCAATTCCGTGTGCAGTTCCCTGTGCTCATCTTCCATGACCCGCAAAATGCCCTGCCCCAGGTCCACTGTCAGCGGCGGCACCAGCTTGCGGCCCACCTTGGGCATGAAAGCGTAGGGCGTGACCTGGTAATGTCCGCTGTTGGGATCGTTCTGATAGTTGATGGTCAGCTCCTTGCCGAGCATTTCGCCGATCATCTTGAACAGATCCCCGACCCGCATGGGCTGGTTGCCGGAAATGATGATGTTCTGATTCTCGAATTCCGGGGCCAGCACCGCCAGGGTGGCCGTGGAGGCGTCGTCCACGTGCACGTATTCGCGCAGGGCCGTGGGCGCGCCGTAATAGGTGATCGCGCCCGTGGTCAAGGCTTCGTAGACAAAGCGGTGGATGGCGTTGCGCCTGTCCGCGCGCGGGCCGTAGAGCGAGCCGTAGCGCAGTATGGTATACGGCAACTTGTGCATGGCCTGGTAGTTCTCGATATAAATCTCGCAGGCCTGCTTGCTGCAACGGTAAAAGCCGCCGGATTTGCCGTAGACATAGAGGGAAGAGGCGAAGACGTAACGCCTGACCCGCTCCCTGCGGCAGGCCTCAAGGATCATGACGTTGCCCAGGACGTTGATCCGCGCCGTGTCCACCGGGCGGTTGTTGGCCTCGCTGATGTCCGCGATGCCCGCGTAGTTGAAGACCATGTCCGCGCCTTCCACGCCCCGGCGCACGGTTTCTTCGTCCAGGATATTGCCGGTCAGCATAGTCTGGTCCGGACGCAGCCAGGGCGAGGGATGCAGATCCACAATGGTCACCGCGTGCCCGGCCTCGGAGAGCTTGTCGCAGATATGCGAGCCCAGAAAGCCGGAACCGCCGAAAACAGTTATTTTCACAGCTAGTTCTCCACGCCGGGGCGTTCGGCCCCTTGCCATAAAAATACCGAATCAATGCCGTAGGCGATGAAACGGCTGCCCGCCGCCACCTGCCGGGCCAGTTCCGCCGGGTCCGGCTGCACGATGTGCAGGCCCATGCGCGCCTTGTGCTTGCGGCAGGCCGCCTGAATGCGCGCCATGGCCGCCTGGAAGTCCGGATGGTCGAATTGCGCGGTCAGGCCCATGCTGCCCGAAAGGTCGTAGGGCCCCACCATGATGGCGTCCAGGCGGGGATGGGTCAGAATGGCGTCCAGATTGTCCACGGCCCGGATGTGTTCGATCTGGGCCACCAGGAACAGCCCCGGCGCGCGTTCCCGCCGGTAGTTCTCAAAATCCTTGCCGAAGACGTTGGCCCGGCAATAGCCCACGCCGCGATATTCCGCGGCGGTTTCGCCCGCTTTGCGCCAACTGTCCTGACCGGGATACACGGACCAGTCAATGGCCCGGTCGAGCTGTTCCCGGCTTTCGATCATGGGAAAGATCAGGCCCTGGGCCCCGGCTTCCAGCGCGGACTTGATCTGGCTTTTTGCAGCATCGGGCAGGCGGGCGAAGGGCGCGGCCCCTCCGCACTCAATGGCCCGGAAGATATCCGGCAGGCCGGTGCGGCCGAAGGAGCCGTGTTCCATGTCCACGGCCACCCAGTCGTATCCGGCGCGCGCCATGAGCTCGGCCACGTCCGTGGAGGGCAGTTGCAGCCAGGTGCCCACGGTGGGCTTGTCGCGGGCCAGCAGGGCGCGGATGTCATGTACTGTCATATGAAAACGGCTTGCCGCCGGGGGTTGGAGTTGCGGGACGATGCAGCATAACGCTTGGCCGTTCGGGGCGCAATATCTCCGCCGGGGGCATGCAGGGCAATCAAATGAATAGGATGAGCATTTTTTGTGTCCGGAGTGAAAAAGAAAAACACTCTTGCCCCAGCCTTCCTGTACCTTTGCAATTATTTTACAAAATCCGCCTCTTCCGCGCGGGCGGCGTTATCGGCGCGTTTTTGCTGCTCACGTACTTGAGTAGCGCACCTCACGGTGGAAAAGATCGCGCGGCACAGACGGGAAGGCCGTAACCAGGTCGTGAAGGCCCAGAGGCGCAGCCCGCAGAAATGACACCCCCGAAGCGGCTGCCGCAGTTCGCCCCACAGTCGGAACCAAAGGTTCTCTTCTCCCGGCAAGAAGAACGCCCCCACTTTTCGCAAGTGGAGGCGTTCTCTGAGTCTAGGGGAATATTTTATAAGTAGGCCCCTATTCTTCCCATTTTGAAAGACGCTGTAATATAAAAGTCATCCGCTGGTATTTTAGTATTTCTTCGTCTGTAGCATCCTTCAAAAATCTAATAAATTCTTTCGATGACTCTTCTATTATTTCTTGTAGAGGGCCATCGTCAATTTGTACTACTAGAGAAATAGGTAAGCCTAATCCTTTAGATATAGCAAAAATTCGGGAATAAGCAGGATTTTCTCGTCCATGCTCAATGTTTGATAATGTATTTGCCGGTACACCGGATAATCGTGATAGATCTGCAAGCGATAAATTGGCTTGTTCCCGAAAGCACTTTATACGCTTTCCAATGCGTATTAACTCTTCCGATTCTTTATAGCTATTTTTAGCCATTGTACTTACATCAAATATTAGTTATTAATCTTTTTCTTTCCAAGAATTGATTCTTTGAAATATAAGAATAAGTTGACTGAGTTTTTTACGTTCTGCATCAGTCAATTCATTAAACAATATTAGCAGTTCTTTTGCGGACTCAATATATATATCCCGCAACATCATATCCTCATATTGGACAAGAACTGTAATAGGTATACCTAATCCAGCAGCTAAATTACATAGTGTATCGTATCGGGGGTTTCCTTTTCCCCGTTCAATATCGGCAAGTGTAGTCGGTGCCACATCAGCCAGTGCAGCGAGTTGGGCGATAGTAAGCCCAGATCGCTCTCTATACGTCCGTATTCGGCTGCCAAGTAGAATCGACCGGCTTATGCGCTTTTCTGACTGATTCATCCTTTATACATAGCAGAAAACACTATCAATGGGATCAGTTTATTACGTAAAAATTGGAACAGTATATATTAAAAAAATTTCTACTTAACAATATCTATTACTACAGATATAAATTTAAAAATATAATAATTTTACATAGATAAAAATTATTTCCGAAAAATTTAACTTAAGTAAATATGATAAACACTATAAAAAATATACATACAAACTGTCCATAGGCAAATCTATCATAACTAGCTGTATTCTTTAAATAGATTTCCTCTTTCCACCATTACATCAGCATAACTATTTAAAATGAAAGAATATTTAAAAAAGAAGTGTCAAATTTGGAAGAGGTCAATGGAACCAAATTTTTCTAGATATCCCATGACCTCATATGATTCCAGCGTATTATTTGATTGTATTAATGAAAAAAAGTCACGCATCGCCCAAGTGGATACTTACTGGACGCGAGGAGCAGTATATCACCGCTAACTCAGAATCTATTTCTAAAAAAATAGATATAATTATGCAGTTAGCTAATGAAAATAAAATGGTTAGAAAAATAATGCTGGATCTATATGGAAAGAAAAGTCGCTTTTTATCCTAACTATATCCATATTACTAATACAAATAAATCAAATATTTTATTTTTTGAATATAGTTGTAGTCCAAATTTGAAATAATGTAATGCTCTAATTTTTTATGCTCCGCAGAATAAAGTGAATGTAAGAAATCATTATACCTGAATTTCTAACACTTGGAGACAATATGTTATTAAATATAACATCTCAAAACAAGTTTGATATTTATGTAGATGACCCCAAATATATTCTTATACGCTTATACGAAGTTACAAAAACAACCAAACCGCAAGAGCTGGCAGAGATACTTCACACTGATATTTCTGACATCGCAACTCTTATGGAAGAAAATCACATTCCAATGTACTGGTTGATGGTACTTCACGCAACAAACAATGTTTCTCCAATGTGGATTCTCTTTTGTATAGTAGATATTTATTACAAGGATTGCTATTTTGATGCACTCGGTCTTCATTCTGCATGGGTTGGTTAGCTATAGGTTCTGTTATTCAACATTTAACTAGGAGTCTATCATGACTACAGAATCAAAAACATCAACCAATTTTGGGGAAAAATTTTCTTCAAAACTATTAGAACCAATCCTTCAACGACTTAATGTAAATACATCTTTTGAGGCCGCAATGATTCTTGATATGCGGCCATCAGTCTTTTATGAGAGTGAAAAAAAGGCAGCATTTCAGATGAAATTTATATAGCTCTAGCACGACACGGTATTGACATAAGAGAGCTTATATCAAAAAAAGCGCCTATAGAAATAGTAGAGCTTTTATCTGAAATTTGGGGTGTTGAACCCGAAGCAAGTGTTATTGCCCAAGCACTTGGAGTAAGAAATGAAGATATTACATTGTGTGAAAAATTAGACTATATAACAAATAAACTCTGTATTGCACTTGCAAGAAAGGGCTATGATATTAGAGAGTTTTGGATGAATACAGCCTCCTTGGAGCAATGAAAGTTCTCCCAAAAGCCCCATCTGGGGCTTTTTGTAAATCTCTATGCTGATAAAACAACTTATTATAAAAGTATTTCAATACCTTTTCGACTGATTATGTCTAAAAGTTTGCATGAAGGGCCGCCAGTATTTTTTGCCTGCCTCCCATGCGGGTACTGTCGAGGTGCTGGTATTTATGTACATGGCAAACACGCTCTGGCTTACTTGCAAGCTACTACGCAATGCTTTGACTTGTTCTGTATATTTGGGCACTTGAAGAGCTTGATAGATAGCTTCATATGTCTGCAAACGACGCTTGTTCATGATTCCTGCCGAATGCGGATCATTCGCAGTTTCATAGACTCCCTCTAAAATCCGACTACGTTCAGGCATGATGTACCTCCTGAATTTTTCCCTCTATGATGGCGGTATCTAAATCTGAATCTGTATACTCTAGCAAATCCTGAGCAAGCATTTGCAGATACGAAAGTTCCGCCAGGGTAAGATTTTCTTTTTCATTCCGGCGTTTTTTCATGATCGCCGCCGCGCGGCCCCGCCAAAGCCCGTCCTTCTTTCCCTTTGCCCGCAAAGCGGCTATGCTGGCCGGGAACACGTTTATCCGCGCAATTGGCGCAATTGGCGCAATTGGCGCCATCGGCCCCAGGAGAAGCCCATGTCTTTCAAACGCAACGTCTATCTGAAAACCCTGCCCCTGCCCGAGGCAGTGGTCAAAGTGCTGGACGCCCTGGCCCAACCCACAGTGCGGGGTGACGTGCCCGCGCCCGCGCCGGGCAAAACGCTCTGCCCGGCCCAGGAGGCCGTGGGCCGGGTGCTGTACGAGGCCGTGCACGCCCGCTACTCCTCGCCCACCTGCCATGCGGCGGCCATGGACGGCTACGCCGTGCGCGCGGCGGACACCTTTGCGGCGCGCGAGGGCGAGCCCGTGTTGCTGCGCGAGGGCGAAAGCTGTTTCGCGGTCAATACCGGCCATCCCCTGCCCGCGGACTGCGACGCCGTGATCATGATCGAGCATGTGGCCGTGGACGGCAAGGGCGGCGTGAGCATCGAGGCCCCGGCCTTTCCCTGGCAGCATGTGCGGCGCATCGGCGAGGACATTGTGGCCACGGAACTGCTCTTCCCGCGCAACCACCAGATCCGGCCCTGCGACGTAGGGGCCCTGCTCTCCGGCGGCATCTGGGAGGTGCCGGTATGGGAGCGGGTGCTGGTGCGCATCATCCCCACCGGCGACGAGGTGCTGGATTTCGAACAACGGCCCGATCCGGGCCGGGGGCAGGTGGTGGAATCCAACTCCCAGGTGCTGGCGGCCCTGGCCCGCGAGCTGGGCTGCCGGGTGGAGCGCGTCAAACCCGTGCCGGACCAGCCTGAGCAATTGCGCGCGGCCCTGCGGGACAGCCTGGACGCGGGCGCGCATGTGGTCATCTTCTGCGCCGGTTCCTCGGCGGGCAGCAAGGACTACACCCGCTCGATCCTGGAAAGCGAAGGGGAAATTCTGGTCCACGGCATCGCGGCCATGCCCGGCAAGCCCTCGCTGGCGGCCATCTGCCGGGGGCGGCCCGTGTTCGGCGCGCCGGGCTATCCGGTGAGCAGCCTGATCTGCTTTGAGGAACTGATCACCCCGGCCATCTGCCTGCTGGCCCATCGGCCCCTGCCCGCGCGGCCCGAAATCGAAGTGGAGCTGACCCGCAGCCTGCCTTCGCGCCTGGGCCTGGAGGAATTCGTGCATCTGGCCGTGGGCCGGGTGGGGGAAAAGGCCGTGGGCATCCCGCTCAACCGGGGCGCGGGCAACATCAGCACCGTGACGCGCGCCCAGGCGGTCATGCGCATCCCGGCCGAGGCCGAGGGCGCGGCCGAAGGCAGCTTGGTGCGGGCGCGGCTTTCCGTGCCGCCCGCCCGGCTCTATGACAATCTGATCTGCGTGGGCAGCCACGACAACGTGCTGGACCTCCTGGCCGATGAACTCATGGGCCTGCCGCACGCCTTCCGCCTGATTTCCGCGCACGTGGGCAGCATGGGCGGCATCACGGCCCTGAAAAAGAATACCTGCCATATGGCGGGCATGCATCTGCTGGAAGAAGATACCGGCGACTTCAATTTCGCCTTTCTGCACAAATATTATCCCGAAGGCAGAATCATCCTGCTCAATCTGGCCATCCGTCAGCAGGGCCTGATCGTCCCGGCGGGCAACCCCAAAGGCATTCAGGGCGTGGAGGATCTCAAGGGCCGGGGCCTGCGCTACATCAACCGCCAGCGCGGCGCGGGCACGCGCATTCTCTTTGACTGGCATCTGCGGCGCGCGGGCCTCAAACCGGCCGACGTGGACGGCTACGCCAAGGAGGAAAGCACCCATATGGCCGTGGCCGTCAACGTGCTGACCGGCGCGGCGGACTGCGGCATGGGTATTTTCGCGGCGGCGCGGGCTTTGGGCCTGGATTTCGTGCCCCTGGCGCGCGAGCGCTATGATCTGGCTGTTCCCGAACGCTTCTGGGAAGACCCGCGCATTCTGGCCGTGCGCGACATGCTGCTGACCGATGCCTTCAAAACCCGCCTGGAAAATCTGGGCGGCTATGAAACCCGGCTCACCGGCCGGATCATGCGGCCCGGCGTCCGATTGGGGGAATAGAACGTTATGCGCCTGGGCGGCGAGCAATGTTCAGGCGGCCCACATCGCCCGCCGCCCCATGTTCCCATTATTCCACTGTTCCGCTGTAAATGACGGCATAAAGGGCCACGGGCTCGAAGTTACACGCATATCTCAGGAGGACATACCATGAAAGTCGGCATTATTCGTTGCCAGCAGACAGAGGATTACTGCCCCGGAACCACGGACTTCGTCACGGCCGCCAAAGGCAAGGGCTCGTTTGAAGCTCTGGGGGCCTGCGAGGTGGTGGGCTTCATTTCCTGCGGGGGCTGTCCCGGCAAGCGCGCCGTGCTGCGTGCCCAGATGCTCCGCGACCGGGGCGCCGAGGCCGTGGCCCTGGCCTCCTGTATCACCAAGGGCAACCCCATCGGCTTTCCCTGTCCCAACCGGGACATGATGTTGGCGGCCATCCGCCGCAAACTGGGAGACGATTTCCCGGTGTTGGAATACACCCATTAGAGCAAAATAACTTTGAAAAGGCGGCTGCGAAAACTGGCACCTTCTCAAAGGTAATCCGCTCCAAGGCGGATCGCCTTGCTTCAGATGAAAGCAGGAGCGGCGGCCGGATCGCATATCCGGACGCCGCTCCCTCTTTTTTATCCGTCTGGGAAACCCGTTCAGGCCTTTTGCCAGGAAAATACCAGGGGGTCTCTCCGCTCCGACGGCGGCAGCTTTCCTTTGCTGTAGCCCAGACTCATGGGACAGACCAGGGAGTAGGACCCTGGTACGTTGTGAGCCCGCTTGAATTCGGGCGTATCCAGAACATGCTCGCCGAAGCCCAGCCAGCAGGAACCGATGCCCATGCTGTGCGCGGCAAGCATAATATTGGCCGCGCACAGAGTGCAGTCGTAGACATACCAGTGGGACGCCGTATCGCCGTAAATAAGCAACAAGGTGTCGGCATGGTTGAACACGCTGTAGGAAGGTTTGTCCAGCCACTCCCTGTATTGCTCAAAATAGGGGTAGGCGTCGAGATTTTCCAGAAGCCAGGCCCTGGCCGTTTCGGAAAGGAAGCGGATTTCCTCCCTGTCCTGAATGACCGCGAAACCCCAAGGCTGCTCGTTGGAGCCCGTGGCCGCCTTGACGCCCAGCGTCAGAAGTTCGCGCAGGGTCTCCTCCTCAATGTGCCTGTCCGTATATGTGCGTATGCTGCGTCGTGTTCTGATGCATTCCAGAATGTTCATATTGTTTCTCCTTACGAATAAAATGACACGCCCCAAGCATACCTCCACTCCGCACCAAAGACAAAGGGGCGCGCCGCCGTGCGACGCGCCCCCTCAGGCGAAAAAACGCTGCCCCGCGCCTTACCTGGACACGGCCAGGATGACGTGCATGGCCTTGACGATGGCCGTGACTTTTTTGCCCGGAGCCAGCTGGAGCTTGTCCACGCTGCCCATGGTCACGATGGAGGTGATGCCCGCGCCGCCGGGCAGGTCCACCAGCACTTCGGCATTGACCGCGCCGGGAGTGACCTTGGCCACCGTGCCGTTGAACTGGTTGCGGGTGGAGAGCAGATAGTCCTCGGCGTCGTTCATCAGCAGGACAAAGCTGGCCTTGATCAGGGCCATGGCTTCCACGCCGGGCTTGAGGCCCAGCTTTTCGGTGCTGGCCTGGGTGATGGAAGCCACAATGGTTTGGCCGCCCTCGACGCTCAGTTCCACTTCATCATTGACCGCGCCGGAACGGACCGCAATAACTTTGCCGTGAAAAACATTTCTTGCGCTGGTTTTCATACTCTTTCTCCTTGCTGCGGTGCGAAGTCCGCATCTATGGCGACGGTTTTCCGCCGCCGCAATGTCATTATTGAATACCTGATTATATAAACGCTTTCAGATCAAAGGTCCAGCCTGTCACGCTTTCCGGTGCCCATCCCGCCTTGCCGCGGAGTCATTCCACTCCCCGCGCGCCGCCAACTCCCTGAACCCCTTTAAAATCACGCTTTCAACAAAAAGCGTGATCATTCTCACGCTTTTGCCTCCGCCGATCCTTAATCGACGGCCCCAGATATTTTTTTAGAAAAAATATCCCGGGCATACAAAAAGGCGGAGGGGGAGCTCCGCCTTTTGCCATCCGGATGGAGGCCGGATGTTGTATCCCGGCGTGATTGAGGCACGCCCGGCATTTGGAAATTCTGTTTCTATTTTTCTGCGGACACACCTCAGAAGGGCCAAATATTATCCATCAGCCGTGTAAACCAGCCCGGCTTCTGCTTGTCGGCCAGCACGCCGCGTCCGTAGTATTCAATGCTCGCATCCGCGATCTGGGTGGAATAGACGCTGTTTTCCGCATCCACGTCCTTGGCGCGGATCATGCCGCGCACCACCATGTACTCGGTTTCCTCGTTGACCCGGATCTCGCGCGCGCCCTCGATCTGCAGCAGGCCGCCGGGCAGCACGCGCAGGACACGGGCCGCCATGGAGGTGGTCACGTAATTTTCGCGCTTGGTCTTGCCCGTGGCCGAAAGATCGCTGACCGACGAGGTGTTCAGCACCGGCGTGCCCACGCGGGCCTGCGGGCCGATGCCCACCAGGGGCACAAAGCCGGTCTTGCTTTTGCCGAACATGGCGGCGACCTGGTAGTCGTTGGAGCCGTCCTTGTTGGCCGTGGTTTCGGCCTTGTTCTGGGCCTTGGTGTTTTCCACCAGTTTGACCACCACGATGTCGCCCACGCGCCGGGCGCGGCTGTCGGCAAAGAGGGTGTCCTCCTCGCTGGCGGCGAAGAGCGAGCCGGGATTGTTCGGGCCGCTGGTTTCCTGGCGGTATTCCTGCGGCGGCGTGACCGGATGCTGCAGGGCCGGGCGCTTGTGCGCGCCGCCTCCGCAGGCCGCGCAGAGCAGAAAAGCCAGCCCCAGGACCGGGACGATCAGTTGTGTCTTCATACGCTCCACTCCTCTCAGCCGCGATGAGACGGCCTAATGTATCTCCACTGTGCTGCCGTCTTTGACGGTGGCGTAGATCTGCTTTTTGGTCTGCAAATTCCGCACCGGAATCGTGGCGCCGGGTTCGCCGTCCGCCAGGGCTTCCGCCTGGGTGGTCATGCGCAGATTGCCGCGCGTGTAAATCAAGCTCAGTATCGTGCCGCGCCGGACCATAAGCTGGCTGGCAAGATCGCTCTGCAGGATGGGCTCGCCCGTGATCAGGGAACGCGTCACCTGCCAGGGGCCGCCGTGGCCGTCCCAGGGCAGATCGCGCAGCTGGCTGGCGTTGATGCGCATGAAGGTCACGGCTTCGGGCGTCAGCGCGTCGCCTTTGCCCAAAGGCCGGGAAGCCGCGGGCACGGTGATCCAGAGGGTCAGGTTGACCGTGCCGGACACCCGCCGCAGCACCGTGCCGTCCGCCTCCTGCACGGCGAAGCGCAGAGGCACGCGGCCCGGCGTGAGCTTGCCGGGCTCCAGCTGGACGCGCTGCTGACTGTGCGCCAGGAAAATGTATTCCGGCAGACGAAACTCGTTCAGTTCCGCCTCTCCGGGCATGGCGGACAGTTGCGGCGTCAGGCTTTTGACGACATAGGAACGCAGGTCATCTTCCCTGAACACCAGGCCGCCGCGCTGGATCACCAGCGAGGTGGGCAGAATGCAGCGCGCGGCCAGCTCATTGCCCAGGCTCTGGCGCAGGGCCTGGGAGAGGCGGGAGCGGTTGATCTGAAGGGGTTTGCCCTCTTCCGGCGGCGCGGGCCAGAGCCGGCGGCTTTTAAGGTCGCTCCAGAGCGCGGGGTCCATATGCCCCAGGGGCGCGGCAATGTCGCCCAGCAGCACGCTGTCGGTATTGGTCACGGCCGCCGGGGCCACCTTGAGCCGCCACTCGCCCTGTTCCAGCATGGGCAACTGGTCTCCGGACGCCGGGGGCGCCGCCAGGGGCGCGGCATTGGCCGCGATGAGACCGCGGGTCTTGGCCGCGCGCTGGTCCTGGGCATCGTCGGCCAGAGGCAACTGGGCGGCGCGCACCTGCGGCGGACGCAACTGGCGCTTGATCTGCGAGGGCGAGCGGCGGTTGTTGCGCTCGCTGTCCTGCCAGACGGCCTGCGGCACGCCGCCCTGGGGCCAGGCCCGCAACGGCGCGGGCCACAGGGTGCAGAGCAAGGCCAGGACCACGGCCAGAACCGGCGCAACAGCCGATTTTCGCGCCGAAATCCCTTGCATGGTAAGCATATGCCGTCCGCCCCGCATCTCCCTTCGCTCCTAATTGAAATGCCCTAACTGCGCTTGAGCTGCACAGCCATGCCCAGCATGGAGTCCGAAGTCTGAATGGCCTTGGAGTTGACCTCGTAAGCGCGCTGGCCCACGATCATATTGACCATCTCGTCCACCACTTCCACATTGGACATTTCCAGAAAGCCCTGGGCCAGAGTGCCCACGTTGTCCGTGCCGGGCACGCCTTCGGTTTCCGCGCCCGAGGCTTCGGTGGGCGTGTAGAGGTTGCGGCCGCGCGCGTCCAGGCCCGCCGGATTGATGAAGGTGTAGAGAGGAATTTCCGCGCCCGCGATTTCCTGGCCCTCGCTGTCCAAGGCCGCGATGTGCCCGGTGGAGGAAATGGAAATGTTCTTGGTTTCCGCCGGGACGGCGAATTCCGGCTGCAGAATGTAGCCGTTGGCCGTGACCACGGTGCCGTCCTGATTGAGCTTGAAGGAACCGGCGCGGGTGTACATCAGTTCGCCGTTCACATCCACCTGGAAAAAGCCGTCGCCTTCAACGGCCACGTCCAGGGCGTTGCCCGTATTCTGGAAGTCGCCCTGGGTGAAGAACTTGTGCACGGCCGTGGGCCGCACGCCCATGCCCACCTGGATGCCCACGGGCAGCCGGTTGTCGCCTTCAGTAATGGACCCGGCGATCTTCATGGTCTGGTACATCAGATCCTCAAACTCGGCCCGGCTTTTTTTGAAGCCCGTGGTGTTGACGTTGGCCAGGTTGTTGGAAATGACGTCGATGTTGAGCTGCTGGGCCACCATGCCCGTGGCGCCGGTATACAGGGAACGCATCATGGGGATTTCTCCTTCTCTCAGTCACGCGGGAGGGCCGCGCGCGGGCTAGCCCTGACGGCGCCCTATTTTTTCATTGGCCGCACGGTCCAGGCTGTCCGAGGACTGCATCACCTTTTGATAAGCCTCAAACTGACGCTGCACCTCGATCATATTGACCATTTCCGTCACCACCTGCACGTTGGCCGCTTCGGCGAAGCCCTGCTCCAACCGCGCACCGGCCAGGTAGGCGTCGCCCTCGGCCACAGCCACTTTTTCGCGCGGGCGGAAAAGGTTATGGCCCAGTTTTTCCAGGTTCTGCGGATCGTCCACGTTGATCAGCGCGATCTGGTTGACCACCGCTCCGTCGGCAATGACCTGGCCGTCGCCGCCGATGAGCACATTGCGCGTGCCCGCCGGGATGACGACATTGCCGCCCGTTCCCTGGAGCGGGTAGCCCTGGGGCGTCATCACCGTGCCGTCGCCGGACAACAGAAAATGCCCATTGCGCGTCAAATAATCCCCGTTGGGCGTGGTTACCCGGAAAAAGGCGTTTTCGCCGTTGATGGCCACATCCAGCGGATCGCCGGTGAACTGCATGGAGCCCTGGGAAAAGTCGATTTGGGACACGGCGACGCGCGGGCGCGCCATGTTCTTGGGCTCGGGAAACAGGGGGTCGGAACGCAGATTCATCAGCGGCTCGCGGATTTCGTCATGCGCGTAGGAGGCCATGGTATCCTTGAATGCCAGGGTGTCGCGCTTGTAGCCGTGGGTATTCACGTTCGCCAAATTATTGGCGATGAAGTTCATGCGGTGTTCTGTGGTCAGCGCGCCGAACAGCCCGCTAAACAACGCGTCTTGCATAAAAAACTCCTTTGTCCGCGGCTTGTTGCCCAAAACGGGACGAAGCCGTTGCCCAAGGCCGGAGAGGCCTTTGCCGGAAAATATGCAAGGAGCGGGCCAATCAGCGGCGGCACGGCCGGGACGTGAACGGAGCCCTATGGATTTGCAGGCACTCCGGACCGACTCTGAGTAAATATTTTTATGTTCTATATCAGTTAATTAATTATTTATTACATAGAAGTACAACAAGTAAAGAAAACTTTTCTCATTTTGAAATGCGGAACATCGTCGGACCGGCAAAAACAGTAACGCAAAAATAACTTGCCTTGTATCCACACAGCATGTTATGTATCTGATACAATCCGAAAAAGGAGGTGCGCCTATGCCTTGGCAGAATATGCTCAATGAAAATATGACGACAGCTGAGCAACTGCAAAAGCACATCTTCTTCCGGGAAGAGCATTTGGAGCAATTGCAACGGATTAGCAAGCGGTTTCCCTTCTCGATTCCGCCCTATTATCTGTCTCTGATCGACCCATCAGATCCTCATGATCCCATACGGAAGATGTGCGTTCCCGCCCTGGACGAGCTTGACCCGGGCGGACGCCTCGACACCAGCGGCGAAGCATCAAATACGGTGCTGACAGGCTTGCAGCACAAGTACAGACAGACGGCGCTGGTTCTCTCCACCAATGCCTGCGCCATGTACTGCCGCCATTGCTTCCGCAAGCGCCTGGTGGGTCTGGAAGGCCGGGAAACGCAGCCGCGGCGCGACAAGATCCTGGCGTATATCCGCAAGCATCACGAGATCAGCAATGTTCTGCTTTCCGGCGGCGACGCCCTGCTCAACCCCACGCCCGTGCTCCATGAATACCTGGAGGAGCTGAGCGGCATGGAGCATCTGGATGTCGTCAGGATTTGCAGCCGCACGCCGGTGGTTCTGCCCATGCGGATTTACATGGATCAGAAGCTGCTGGACCTGTTCAAGGAATACGGCGCGCAAAAACATCTCTGTCTGGTCACCCAGTTCAACCACCCGCGCGAACTGAGCCCGCAGGCCCAGCGGGCCCTGGACGCCTTGCAGGAATGCGGCGTCATGGTGCGCAATCAGACAGTGCTGCTGCACGGCGTCAACGATCACGGCCCGACCCTGGGAAAGCTGCTGAAGGAGTTGGTGCGCCGAGGCGTCGTGCCCTACTACGTTTTTCAATGCCGCCCTGTAACCGGAGTAAAAAACAACTTCCAGGTGCCCATTTCGCAAGCCTACGCCATCGTGGAAGAGGCCAAGCAAATGCAGAACGGCCTGGGCAAGACATTCCGCTATGTGCTTTCGCACGAGACAGGCAAGATAGAAATACTCGGTCCTGTGGGAAACGGGCGCTGGCTCTTCAAGTATCACCAGGCCAAGACGCAGGAAGACCAGGGCCGTCTGTTCAGCGTGACGCTGCGCCCAGGCCAGCGCTGGCTGGGCGGGAAGGATGTGCGTGAGATTCCGTGGGAAGACGCGGAGGATTCCGTGGGCGCGTCCGCCTGAGCATGTCAACACAAGAAGATTGCGGAATGCTCCGGTGATGAAACGTCAAAGCCCGGCTGTTGGAATGGCCGGGCTTTGACGTTTCGAGTTCTTCACGGCGGCCGCCATAAAAAACCGTGCCCCATTGCGGAGGCACGGCAATAAAGTGCAGATGCAATACCCACGCTCGGCTTGCGGGGCGCGTGACGGGCCATCACTTGGCGAGATAAGCCTCCAGCGGCTTGACCCTGTAGCTGTTGACGGGCATCAGATCTGTGGTCACATATCCCGGAGCGGCATTGATCAGATCCGGGATACGGTTCACAATGATGGCGCAGGTCAATTCCACCGTGGCCGGACGGTTGATGATCACTTGCGTGTCCGGTTCCCCGTAAAGGGTCCAATCGTTGCGGTCAAATTCCTCGGGCGCGTAGACCTTGCCCACACACTCGGTTTCCAGGGTCACGCCCTCCTCGGTCTCGGTGGTGACCACAGCGGACATGCCCGTGGCATGGCCTGCGGGAATGGTCATGCCTAGGGTTTCCGAATGTAATTCCTTGTCATAAGTCTGAGGAACACATTTCTGCACCTGGCTTTTGACGGTCAGGCCCAGACGTTCGGCCAGCCAGCCGTTGACGTTCCACATATAGGAGGGCAGAAATTCGCCTTGGTCGATAAGTTTCTGCCGTTCCGCCGGAGAAATATTGTCTGCGGCCGCGATCTCTTTCTCAAAGTCGGCCAGGTTCAGGCCCGTGCCGTGGGCTTTGGCCAGGGCGATGCCGTAGTCCTCCACATTGTAGCTGGAGCTGCCCCGAATCGTGTTGATTTTGTGCATGGCCCCGGCCAATGTGGCGATAAGATTGCCCCAGAAAACATCCTGATAGCCCGAGCCGCTGATAGTGCAGCCGGTCTTTTTCGCCAGGGCGTCCACCTCGCGGGTCAGGGAGGGCGAGGAGTTCATGGGGAAAATGGCTTCCTCATTGGTGGTAATGGCATTGACGCCGTTTTTGGCGCAGACCAACAGAGCGTCGCGGATGTCGCGCATCAGGCTCATGGTGGTGATAATGCAGGCGTCGGGCTTGAGAGAGGCCAATACGGCATCCGCCTCGGCGGCGTCACGCACCTTCACGCCCTTGGCCGGGCTGCCCATGATCTCACCGATATCCTTGCCGATAATTTCCGGATTGACGTCAAAGGCAGCCACAATTTCTCCGCCCTTTTCATATACGTAGCGCATGGTATATTTAGCCATTTTACCGCAGCCGTACTGCGCGATGCGTAACTTAGCCATGGCCGTTCTCCTTGAAGTTGAAGATGGGAGAGACAAGCAGTCTCTATCCTAGAGAGTTAGTGCCGGAAGCGGCAAAGCACAAGTGGGCAGGATACGCCGAGATAGCGTCAAGGAAGCGGCGTGCAGGCGCGAAGAAGCCCGAGAGGATACCCCCCAGCGGCAAAAAAGCCCCCTGGGCAGTTTTAGAAGCAGGCGCGCGGGTTTTCCAGCCTGTCCGGTTCAAGGCAAGGTGAAGAAGGAAGGAAGGAAGGAAGCGGTGGGCTGGTTCGGGAATTCGCGGAGTTGGGGGGGTCTTGCAGGCGCGGCAGCATAGAGCGGACAAGAGAAGCCCCCCTTGCGCTGAGAGCGGCGAGGGGGGCTTCCGAGCAATTTTTGGCAGCGGCCTACTTTCCCACATGACGTTATGCAGTATCATCGGCGAGGAAGAGCTTAACTACCGAGTTCGGAATGGGATCGGGTGTACCCTCTTCTCTATGGCTGCCAAAAAATTTGGCAAAATATAATTGACAGGGAAGGAAGGAGTTTTTCAAGAGAACAAGCCTCACGGGCTATTAGTACTGGTCAGCTCCACGCCTCGCGGCGCTTCCACCCCCAGCCTATCAACGAGGTAGTCTACCTCGGCCCTTCAGGACTTGCGTCAGGGAGAACTTATCTTAAGGCAGGCTTCCCGCTTAGATGCTTTCAGCGGTTATCCCTTCCGCACATAGCTACCCTGCTATGCCGTTGGCACGACAACAGGTCCACCAGGGGTGCGTCCATCCCGGTCCTCTCGTACTAGGGACAGGCCCTTTCAATTCTCCAGCGCCCACAGAAGATAGGGACCAAACTGTCTCACGACGTTTTAAACCCAGCTCGCGTACCACTTTAAACGGCGAACAGCCGTACCCTTGGGACCTGCTTCAGCCCCAGGATGTGATGAGCCGACATCGAGGTGCCAAACCGCATCGTCGATGTGAACTCTTGGATGCGATCAGCCTGTTATCCCCGGCGTACCTTTTATCCAATGAGCGATGGCCCTTCCATTCGGGACCACCGGATCACTAACACCTACTTTCGTACCTGCTCGAGATGTCTCTCTCGCAGTCAAGCTCCCTTATGCGTTTGCACTCGACGGCTGGTTTCCAATCAGCCTGAGGGAACCTTTGCATGCCTCCGTTACATTTTAGGAGGCGACCGCCCCAGTCAAACTACCCACCAGACACTGTTCCCTCGCCGGCTTACGGCTGAGGGTTAGGGACCTGAAAAAACAAGGGTGGTATTTCAACAATGGCTCCCTCCATACTAGCGTACAGAGTTCACAGCCTCCCACCTATCCTACACATGCAGGTTCAAATCCCAATGTCAAGCTATAGTAAAGGTGCACAGGGTCTTTCCGTCTTTCTGCGGGTACACGGCATTTTCACCGCGACTTCAATTTCACCGAGTCTCTGGCCGAGACAGTGTGGAGATCGTTACGCCATTCGTGCAGGTCGGAACTTACCCGACAAGGAATTTCGCTACCTT
>OKSB01001737.1_pt1 | contig 21047 bp, 24 predicted proteins | sample 1601171 | NCBI WGS metagenome assembly OKSB01 (sample SAMEA3541496, study PRJEB24748) | human gut metagenome | biome: human gut; feature: human-associated habitat; material: faeces | place: China | collected 2012 | reverse complement strand
TGCCGTAAACTCGGGGATGGCGATGCCAAAGCGGCGGTACACCTCCATGACAAGGCCGTAGCAGTCGTAGCCACGAGGGGACCGGCCATGATTGACAAAGGGTATCCCCAGCAGGTCACTATAGTCAATCATACATATATCCCTCCTTGGTCAATCCCCGGGAAACCGCCGAAACGATTACTACAGCCGCGCTCCCGGCAGTCGGAGAGGGAGCGGTTGCAGGTCGTAAACTCCGTACCGACGTAGCCGCACTGGGGGCCGCCAAACTGGCGGTACCGGCAGCTGTTTTTTGTATAGCGGCCTTCGGGGCGCCTAGAGTGCGGGCTGTAGGCGGTCCCCACCGTGACCGTTACCCATTGCTCCGTTGCCGTAAGGCGCGTGATGCGGTAGTGCTCCTCGACTTCGGGGACCGGGCTATCGAGCGCCTCGGTATTTACGATATAAAAGACAATTTCGCCGTTGTTGGCGCCGTTCGAGGCCTCGACGTAGTAGGTGAGCGCCTGGCTGGTGTTGTCTATCTTAAGCTCAAAGGACGGGACGCTCCCGCTCTTATCCTCCGATACTTTTCCGATTTCAAAAGGAAACGCTTGCCAGGTGTGGCCGGCCCAGTCGATGTCCTCCGTGTTATGGCAGACGTATATCGGGTCAATGCCCTCCATAGGGATATTGAGCTGTAACAATAATACAAACGTACTATCAGAGTTTAATTTGTTCTTTTCGCGTAATGCGACAGCCGATAAGGCTAGTACCATACGCTCACCTCCTTAGTCCTCCCGGATGGTAATGCTCCCGGATACTGTGCCCGTTGTCCTCGTCTCAAATGGCTCCTTGGACGAAAAGCGGGCCGTGTAGGTCTTGCCGTCGAGCGGCGAGGTCCACAAAAAGGCGCTCGCCGAAAAATGGACGGTGTTGATTAAAAAATCCATGAGTGTGAGGTAATCCGCCTTGGGGAGCGCGGTCCATTTCAGCTCCCAGGTCCGACGGCTCTTGGTAAATTTCCGCCGGCCTTGGACCGTGCCGTCCTCAAAGGTAGAGCGCAGGGACGTGTCCTCCACGTCCTCCGTCGTGCCGTACTCCGGCGGCTTAATGTCTGGCCAGGTTGGGATAGCCATGTTATACACCTCCTACAGCGCCCTTAATGAGAGACCGGGCGCCCATATAATCCGTCGCGATGGCTTCGAGGACCGTCGTCACGATGAGCTTTTTGCCGTCGACTTGGGCGGTCGTCTGCGTCGCCTTGACCTGCTGGCCGGACTCGTTCACCACGCGGACCTCGACGTTCTGGAGGCCCGCGCCGGACTGGGCGGGCGACGCCGCGGCGCGTAAGATGTCCGCCGTGTCTTTGGCGTTATAGACGTAGCCAGAGCCGCTCATCTGGATGAGCTCCCGGCCGCCTTCGCCCGCCATGATATAGCCGGGGGCGACGACCTGGCCGCCAGAGGCAAATCCCGTGATGCCATGGCTGTAGCTGTAGCTGGTGGGTAGGTACGAGCCGGTGTCGAGAGTCGCCCCGCCCGTAAAGCTGGGGAGAACCGACGACGTGAGCGCGCTCGATACACTTGTCGCGCTCCCGCCCATACCCAGGAGCGACATGACCGTGTTCGCGATGAGGCCCTGCATGATAATTTTCATCATGGTATTTAGGACGATGTTCGCGACACCGGTGACCAGGTTGGTCATACGCTGGCCAAAGGATTCAGACGACGTGAGCATATCGTCAAAGGCGCCCTCCGCTTGTTGCGTGATGCTGTTCCAGCCATTCGTAAGGGCGGTCCCGATGTCCTGCGTATAGGTGCGCATGTTACGGCCCAGTTGCTGTAAGCCCTGGCCCCAGTCGCCTTTGGCTTCGAGACTATGGAGCTTCTGGAGGTTACTGTAGAGTTCCTCTTCAAGCTTCGTCCGCTGGGCGAGGGTGAGCTGGGCGGTCTTTAATTGCTCTTGTTGGTAGGCTGTAAAGGTCCGCAGCTCTTCGGCCTGGTTTTGCTCAAGGTGCGCCGTGTAGTCGTCCTGGAGACCGGCCATGCTTTCGAGGTGCGTCATGTACTCGTCGTGCTGCGTCTGCCGGAGCTCGCGCTCTTTGGCCGCTTCTTCACGGAGCGCTTTTTCCCGCATCGCCGTTTCGTATCGCGCGACGATGGCTTCGCCTTCTTTGTCATCAGTCCCAGAGCCTACGACAGCCTTGTAGACGTCGTCGCGCTTTTCTTCGAGCTCTCTAAGCATCTTTTGTACATTGAGTTGTAAGGCGCTTAAGCGTGTATCGCCGTAGCCCAGGCCGATGTCGGCGGCAGTTGCGGCCGCATCATCGCTATACTGGTTCCGGCGGTCCTGCCAGTCCTTGATAACTTTGGCGACGGCTTCTTTTTGGTAGTCGCTGAGGCGCTGGTATGCTGTGTCCATAAAAGGCGACTTATAGACACTCGTGCCCGTCGGCGCAAGGTCCGTCCCGGAGCCGCCGATGGACTCGTAGATGGAGCGGACGCCCTCGACGTAGCTGTCCGTCCCGTCGCCGTAGGCCTTGACGCCGGCCCAAATGTCGCCGCCATGCTCCCGGATTTTACCGGATAAGAGGTCAATCGCAGCGATGGTGTTCTGCCGGTCCGTCGCCGCATAATCGCTCGGGATGGCGTGCCGCTGTCCGTCGGCTCCCAGGTAGTCCTGACCGGACAAAATCTGGAACAAGCCCGCGGCGCCGGAGGCCGGGTTGTAGGTGTTGGAGCCGATGGTACTCACGTTCTTCTGGTCGCCGCTTTCGTAGGTGGCAATAGCGAGGAGCAGCTTATAGTAGGGGCTGTTCATTTCGCTGACGACCTGCGCGATGGTCCGTATCTTTTCAGTCTGCGGGATCGCCGCCGAGGCCTGCGAGATGGTGGGCGTAACCGGCGCCGATGCCGTCCCCGCTGGGAGCGACGTGCCGTTATCCGTAAAGTGGACATTATTGCTCCCATAGTACTGGCCATTCGGGCCATACTGCGTTTCGTACTCATCGAGTGCATTTAGGCCGATAGTCGCCGCGTAGTCCGCCAGCTGGTGCCGGAGGTCTGCGTTATTGGCTAGGTTATCATCGGAGAGGTCAAAAGCCTGGCCGCTGTCATGGTACGAGCTCCCGTCGCCATAGCGGTGCATGCTGGTCACCGTCGGCTGCGTGCCTGTAAGCTCATAGTACTTTTCGGCAAGTAGATGGAGCTTTTGGGCGGTCAGCGTCGTGATAGCATCGTCGCCACTTAAGAGCGATTCTTGCCAGTTCTGGGCGGTCGAGTAACTGCCGGAGCTGGTGCCAGCCGTCGGGCTAAAGGTCTTTAGGGTCGTGACGCCGCTTGCTATCTGCTTACTAATCCCAGATACCTCGCGGGCTATGCGTGCCATGTCTACCTGGTACTGCGTCCCGGTGAGACCGAGTATCTTATCGTTTAAGCTATCAATGATATTGGATATTTTTTCATTGACCTGCGCAATGCGCTGGGAGTTTTCGGCGATGGTGTTGGCGTATTCCTTATTTGCCTTGGCCTGGTCCTGGGCGGCTTTAGCCGCTTCGCGCTGAGCCGCGGCTGCTTCCTTATTGGCTTTCTTAGCGGCGTCTCCGTCGTCATCGTCGCCAGGAGGATACTTACCGGTAACCTTATCGATAAGATCAGGGCGTTCCTTTGCGATTGCCTCTTGCATGCGCTTAGCTTTTTCCATGCTGGCAATCATTTCATTCTTTTCCTGTTCTTCCTGCTGGCGCTTCAACTCTTGTTCATGCTCAGCATTCATCTTCTTGACGGCTGCAACGTCGTCCGGGTTTTCCTTGCCCCAGCCGGCAACTACACCGATGTAGTCGGTAGCGACACCGGTGTAGTCGAGACCTGTCGGGACGTTGGCGTCCTGCCTCGTCGCGTTGCCGTTGCGGTCTACCACCCAAGTGCTGCCGTTGTACCAGTACGTATGGTCTTTGCCCCATTCGTTCTCAGCGCTGGCGTATTGATAGAGTTTATAAAGCGCGTAGCCAATTGCAGCCGCGACACCTACCCAGCCGCCGATGAGATTAAAGGAAAGGTTAGTCAGACTTCGGACCGCGTTGCCAGCGACGGCAATTGCGCTGACTGTCCGAGCGCTGGCTACTTCGGCAGCCACTCCCGCCGCTGTGGAAGCCGCCGACGTTGTGGCGGTCGTGGCAGCCAGTGCCGCCTGTGCCTCTTTTGCCGTAGCCGCGGCGGCTACCTGTTGCCCGCTTGTCGCGACAGCCTGGGGGCCCTGGAGCTCAAACGCGATCGTCGTGGCCATCACCTGTTCAGCCAGCTCTACCTGGCCCATGCGGACGAGGTTAATGGCCTCCGTCGCGCGGGCCGCCATCATGCCGGCTGTGGTTCCCTGCGCGTCCATAGTGGCCGTTGTCTCCAGGATACGCGTCGCGAGCTCTGTTTCGCCGGCACGCATGGCAGCCAGTGCCCCTTCAAAGGCTGTCCGGGTACGCTGTGCGGCCGTCATGCGCGCTACTTCGGCGTCAATATTGGCCTGTATCGACGTATTAAGCGCTGCGTTTAGGCTGATTTCTTTGGCAACGTTTTCCGCGCTCATAAGGGACCGCGCGCCAGACGTCGAGGTCTGGGCGAGGCTGGTCATGGCGCTGTTGGCAACGGCCATATTGGCGGAGCGCTGTGCCGCGGTCTGGGCCTCCATCTGGACGCGTGTCTCTGCGATCGCGCGGCCCAGGAAAGTCTGCGCCTCTGCCGCGCCGGTTAATGCGTTGCGGTAATCCGTAATATAATAGCCGATCTTACCAGATACCCATAGCGCCAGGGTAAGCTCCGTGAGCGTCGTCGTGTGTTCGGCGGCCAGCTCGATGAGGGAGGCAAACGCGCTCAAGGCCGGAGAGGCAATAGTGGCAATGTCCTGGCCTACCTGGACCATGCCTGCGCCAAAGTGTTCGGCGACAATGGCGGCGTTGCGGATGCTTTCGATAGCGTCGCCGTTAAGCCCCAGGACGTTTCCGTGATCGTCGATGGCGACGAGGCTATTGGCGAGCTTGCTCATCTCTTCCGTCGCGTCTGTGATAATGGGTGTTAAGGCTTCGCCGCCGATACGGCTTATCGATTCTTTTAAGTGATTTAGGCGCCCTTCAAAGGTTTCAAGATAGTGCTGGTTGGCTTCCATTTCGCCGCGGAGCCGCTCTTGTAAAAAGTTGTAGAGGCCGTCGGCGGACTGCTTGGCCTGTTTGATGTCGTCGTTGGTAATCCCCAGCTGCATGCCGAGGACCGTCCGCTGGACGTTATTGCCTGTGATGAGGTCGCGGACGTCCCTAGAAAGGATATTGCCATCGATGCCCATGGCCTTGCCGGTGGTGGTAAGAGCGCTCGCGAGCTTTAGCGTCTGATCGATGGTCATTTTGGCGTTTAGTGCGTTCGGCAGCATCGCCCTAAATACTTCGGAGATTTCCTTCGTGCTGGCGCCGGTGACAAGTGCCTGGTCCGATAGTTCCCGCATCAGCGTGCGCGACATGCCAAGAGCTTCGTTCCATTCGATCGTTTTCCCGCCGATCTCACCCATCGACATGAGCGAGCCGGCCAAAGAGATGGCGCCGGTTTGCATGGTGTTGTAAAACTCAATGGCAGAGCTGGCCGCCTCGTGGAGTGCGTCGGTGATGCCACCGAGGCCCATGATGGCGGCGCCGTAGGCGGCGGTGTTACCCAGGACGCTATGGAGGGAGCCTACGGACTGGCCGAGTGTGTCCATCTGCTGTTGTGTGCTTTTGGCTTCACGGGCGACGCTTTTAAACGCGCCCGTCGCGTCATCCTTACCGATGATGCGGATTTGTACATCATTATTTGGCATTGTCTATCAACTCCCTTATGCGTTTTAACTCATAGCGTTCGAGTAATTGGATTTTTTGGACGTCACCTGGGGCAAGGTCGATGTCGAGGCTTTTGGCCATGGCAAAGACGCCGGCGTAGTCGAGGCCCGTCGGGATAGGCGCCGAGCCGCCCATACCGCCTATCGTGCTATAGCGCCATTGCGTCTGGGACCTTGCCCAGACCTCATAGGCCGTATAATTAAGCCGGTCGAGCGTTGGCGGGTGAAACTCACAAGACGCGCAGTCGTCGTCTTGTCCTAGGTCCTGGCACGTCTGGCAGTAGTCGGCTTTAGTTACTGCCCACTCCCAGACGTCAGTCAGTTTTTTTCGGAGAGCTTATTCGAGTACGTCCGGCTGATGACCAGCTCGCAAAATACCGTAACGGCGTTATTGGGGAGATCGTCAAAATCAAAATCAGGGTACACTGTATCGCAGACATAATCGGCGACCGCTTCGCTCACTGTGATAGGTGTCACATAGTCGCCTTTTTCGTAGCTCTGCTTGACCGGGTTGATGCCTTTGGCATCGAGCTCTTTCCGCTGGCGTCGTGTAAGGGCCTTGATTTTCGGGAGCTGTCCTGCGTCAATCATCTTGTAAATGACTTCGTTCGCCGTGAGCCGGTCGTCGACAAGGCTTGTCAGTTTGTCCGTCACCTCAGAGAGCGTCGCGGCGGCCTGTTCTGCATCTTTTTTTGCTTTATCTGCCATGGTAGTCCTCCTTAGTACGTAGCAACATCGTTGACAAGTGTCACGACGATAATAGCGCCGGCGTCGCTGTTATTGTAGTAGGCTCTAAAGTTGAGCGTTTGGGTGATACCTTTCGGGCCATCAATGCCAGGTGTGGTGCGTTCGAGGAGCACTTCGGGGATGGTAAAGGTCAAGGTGTTGTCGCCATTCGTAAAAACGAGTTCAAGGCTGGTTTCTGTGCCGTTGATGGCTTTCTGGAGGAGCGAGTCATCCTGGAACAGGGCTTCGAGGTTGCCGGTAATTTCGACAAGGCCCTCATTGATGGAGGGCCGGGTTGCGCTGCCGTTGAGGCAATACGTGTCGCCGTCGCAGTTGTTATTAATGTCAAGCTGCATTTTGCGGCACGTGCCAAGGATTTGGCCGCCCTCTTTTACGGTCGCATTAACCGCGTTAAAGCGCGTCAGGTCGAGCTTTGTCGGGCTCTTGGCGGCGGTCGCCTTGGCTTCCGTTTCGTTCGAGGCCATGGTGTCTACCGTGTAGGTCGTTTCGTTGTTGCCTACCTGCGCGGTCAAGCTAAATTTGTCAAACTTGACGCCATTATACAGGTAGTAGAGACCGATGTCGGGGAACCCTTTTTCTACCGTAAAGGACGGCAGCTCGTCGCCCGGCTTAAAGATGTGCTGATACTTGCCTTCAGCGCCTGCCGACGTCGTAACCGGCGCGCCCAAGATGCCCTTTAACATGACACCGATGCCGCGGACGTCGAGCGGGAGCTCCAGCTGGCCGGCGACGTCAATCTGACCGAGCGCCGGTTCGACGCTGTCGCGGCGGCCTGTGATGGTGCTTGGCGTGATAAGTGTCTGGGAGCCCGTTAAGGCATTTTTATTGATGCTGAGCTGGTACCAGTTTTCCGCCGGCGTCGAGCCATAGGCCGATTCCAGCGCGAGACAGGTGAGGGACTTAATGCCCTTTGCTTGTTTTGCCATAGTGTGTTACCTCCTTAATAGGTAAGTACTTCCCCCATGGATGGGGTAATTTCCGTCGTGCAGACCATCGTCCCGCCAAACTGGGGAAACGTACTGGCCGGGGTTACATCGTACTCAATGCGCGAGATAGGCCAGCCACGGTCTGTGGCGGTTGTCTGCAAGGTTTCGTAAATAAGCTGCCCCAGTTCGTCGACTTCCTGCGCGCCCGGGAGGGTGACAAGGCTTGCCGATGCTAGGTCCTTACTGTTTGTCATTTCTACGCCATCGAGGAGTGTCTTAGGATTATAGACAGCCCAGACGACGCCGACGTGGTACGTAAGGGTATCCATGTCCGCGCCTTCATATTTCATCCCATTCATGAGGACGATGTAGGGGCAGATGTCGGCGCTCGGCGCGTTTCTGGGGTTGCCGCCTACCATGACGATAGGCGCCCTGCTAAAGTGCTCCGTGCAGTAGGCCGTAATGCTCTCCGACGTTTTAAGCGCCTCGGCCCATGTGTCGGTAATGGTTTGGAGCGGTATTGTGTATTCCATGCGCGGTCCTCCTACTTATAGACTTTATAGACGCGATTGCTGGCGGCGGCAGAGCGTGCCGTGTTACCGGATACGTAGCTCATGAGCCGTCGCTGCATCGTCTGCGTTGCCGTCTCCGTTACGATCGGGACCATCGGGCCAAGTGTCGGACGCGGCGGTACACGCGTTACCGTTTTTTTGTCGCTTGGGTGTAGGCCCGCCGCAAAAAAGGCGGCCCTCATCTTGTCGGTCATCGGCGAGGTAAAGCCGCGTTGCTGTTTGCCGCTGATGTAGGCGGCGGACTGGCTCAGCCAGCCGACGACGACGGTCCCGGCTGCGGCCTGTTTGGTGTCATAGCCGACGGCCTGTTGGAGCCGGCCCATCATCGGATAGGACCGCCTACTCTTATGCCCTAAAGCCATTTCAAGCTTCCCGCGTTCCCAGTCGCTTAAGGTGTGCTGCGTATATGGCCGGCCTCCAGGTGCGCCGGATTTGATACCGGCCTTGATGGCTTTTTGGCTATAAAACGCGGCAGACTTTAGCGCAGACGTTATCCATTTGGGATTGTTTTTGACAAGCTCCTCTAAAAATGGCGTCGCCATGTCGTCGTACTCTATGCGTATATCCATAACGCGCCTCCTTACCAGATGCCATAGGCCGCCGCGGATTCATTCAGGCTAAAACGCAGCCGCCAAAGGGCGCCGGGGTTATGTTGTAGGACGCTCACAAAGGTGTAATGCGTACCGTTTAACTCAATATCGTCCCCAGCTGTCGGCGCCGTGATGCCCGCGTCCTCGTCATCGATGATGGTAAAGACGCAAGACGTGTAGCTGTGGTCCTTGTCGTGGATGTTATAGGTATCGTTTGAGCCTAGCTCTGCGATAGCTTGTATCTCTTTGGTCGTGCCCTGGGATGTATAGCGGACCGTGTCCGCGGCATCGTCAAAAAGGCCCATCATGTCCTCTTTCATCCATGCACTAAAGGCCATTTATTTCTTCTTCCCGCCGACAGCGGCTCTGGGATTGACCGGCGGGAGGCCCAGGTCGTCAGCTTTGGCCGGCTGTTCATCCTTGGCTTCTTCTGCTGGTGCGTCTTCCGCTGGACCGTTATCGACGACCGCGGTCACGGCCCGTACGTCGCCATCTGCTACGCGGATAATGTCCAGGGCCTCATCATCCGGGATATTTTTAAGGAGCGAGCCCTGTTTATAGGTCGCGCCCTTATACTGGATACTAAATCGGGTTACGAGTAAATCCATCTTGTTACCTCCTTAAAAAGGACAGGCGCAGCCAAAGAGCCGCGCCTGTTTGTCATGCGTGTTTGCTTAGTAGGCCTTGAGTGTATACCAGTCGTCCACACAATCGGGCTTGGGTACACAGCGCGTAGCCAGTCGGATTTGACGGGTGTCGCCGTTGACGTCGGCCCAAACTTTCGGGACGTAGGCGCCTTCGTAGGTCTTGAAGTTGCCGTCGGCTTCAAGCTGGGTAACTGCGCCGAAGAGCTGAGAGCCCAGGTTGCGGCGGGCCATGATGACATAGCCGTCCGGGATGTACTGCTTAATGGTGCCCGCTTCATCTTCGTAGACGCCGTCGTAGGAGTACACCTGGAGGCCGTTAAAGTCGAGGAACGAGCCGACGTAAGTGACGGCATCGGAGACGACGCGCGGCGCAAAGGTGGCGACCTTTAACTGGTCCGCCGGACGGAGGAAGAAGTCAAGGAGGCTCTTATTTTTGAGCATGTTCGTCACAGTCTTCGAGGTCGTGATGAGGATTTCCGGCGTTCTACCGGAGTCGCGGGTGATGGCCTGGTACATGTCTTTCAGCTGGCCGTAAATGTCGGCGCCGGTATCGGTCCACATATCCGTCGAGGTCAGTGTCTTTTTGTGCGTAAAGGTGTCATATGTGACAGTGTCAATAATCGACGTACCGCCATCGCCTGTAAGGCCGGCCGCCTCAAAGCCGCCAGAAAGAAGAGTCTGGACCGCCATCCATTCGATGCGCCGCGTGCTCATGTCCATGAGGTCCGCGAGGTCACGCGCGATAAGTTCCATGGCGCGCTGTTCCGGCGTCCGGGAGCTGATGACGGATTCGCCAAAGCCGCGGCCCATGATGTCGCCTACGGTCATGATGCGGGACGGTGCAATCATCGGCGGTGTGTACTGTTTGGTCGTAAAGCCGGAGCGGGCTACCGGGGTCGAGCCGGCGTTACGGGATACAAACGGAGCCATTTTGCGGCCGCCTTTGCGGTAATCCATGAGGACGGATTCCGTCGCAAAGGTGATTTCGTTATTAAAAAACAAATCGCGGAACAGGGTCGTCGGCTTGAAGGACCGGTCAACTACCTGTAAGAGCTCATAGGTGCTGTTATAGTTAAAATCAGCCATGTTGTAATACCTCCTTAGTGGATGTCAGAGAGATAAATGCCATACTGGCGGAGATTGTCTTCCTGTTTTGTGCGATCGTCAGAGCCGCCAAAGGTAAGAGCCGATGCGTTAAACATGCCGGAGACAAATACTTCCGCTTTGACGTCGGAGCTTTTAGCATCGACGTCGGAGACGAGGATGGCAGAGCCTACCTGAGAGCCATCGCTCTGGGCGCTGTCTGCCTTGGTGTACTTGCCGGATGCCGAGATTTTACCAAGAACCGTGCCGCGCTTTAATTCGCCGGCGCCGGAAACGATGGTCACACCGGCTGTAATGAGATGGGGGTACGTACCTGCAATGAGGTTATCGTATGTCTGTGTGCTTACGCTGGTTACAAATTCTGCCATGTTATTTACCACCTTTCACCTTTTTGTTCAAAATGTCCACAAAGGCCTGGCGCTGTGCTTCGGCGTCGTCCTGGATGGGGGTGGCGCCGCCTTTGACGTTATTGACGCCGGAGTTCGCATTATCGGCGATGGCCTTATTCATAAAATCTTCACCAGCGTTCGGCTGTGGGGCCGGTTCCTGGGGGGCTGCCGGAGCTGGGGCCGTGGCTTTGGCGGTGTCTACAAAAAATTGAATATCTTCCGCTGTCATGCCGGTTTCCTTGGCATGCAGGACCGTGCGGTGTACGAGTTCCGTGCCATCGTCCAAAGCATCAAGAGCGCTCATGCGGACACGTTCCGCCGTGACGGCATCGTTTTGTACTTCCTGGACCAGAGTGCCGTAGGCTTTCATCAGGTCCTCTTTATTTTTAATATCCATTGTGGGATTTCCCTCCTTTTGGGTAGGTTCACTTGGTTTCGGTGTGGCCTGTTTGGCCATCATCTTCTTAATTTCGTTTAGGTCATTTCGGGCAAAATTCACAAACATCCGCCGGCTAAAGTTGCGCGGCGTGTTGGTCTGTTGGGGCGCGCCGTAGAGGACACTCGTAGCAAATCCATTTTCAATGGCAGCCGCCGCGTCCATGTAGGTTTCACCATCCATGAGCGCCGAGAGGTCGTCCCGGTTTTTGCCGGTACTCTCTTCGTAGATGTTGAGGATAGCGTCCTTGATGGTGTCCAGCGTGTCGGCGGCCTTACGCATATCGTCCGCGTAGCCAGTCAGGTCCGTTAGCGGATTATGGACCATAAAAATACAGCCCGGTGTCATTTGCCGGCTAGTACCCGCCATAAAAGCAAGGGTCGCCGCGCTCATGACCTTGGTATCGCCGATGGTCGTGACGGTCCCGCCGCTTTGGCGGTGCTCCATGAGCGCATTGTAGAGGCCGACACCAGCATAGACAGAGCCGCCATAGCTATCAATATAGACGTTGACGTGCTTACCCTTATACTGCGCGAGTTCGCTTCTAAAGGTGTTCGGCGAGGCGCAGGGGACGCCAAACCACTCGTACACCCAGGCCTCTTCGGAGTCGAGGATGTCGCCGGTGATACGGAGGTCTACCGCGTCGTCGTCCATGGCGTTTGGCGCAAAATTCCAAAATTTCATAAAAAACATTAGCGGCGGAAACCCACGACTTCAGTCGTGGGAGGAGCCGCTATCCTCCTTTCATTTCAATAGAAATAATGATGTAATAAACGTATCTGGAACAGATAAACCTAAGTTTGAAAAGGTATTAACGACTTCCGAGTAAATCTTGGAAGTTAAACGGGCATTGTCAACTGCCCGACGATGCGGCCGGAATGAGGGAGACATCTTGCGCTGTCGTTACTACCTCTGTAGTTCCGAGCTGCAAGCCCGCGACTTTAGTCGTGGGTAGTTGACTTATGTATCTCCTTTCGTCTGAGGTGGGGGCGCTTGCGTGTTTCCGTCGTCGTCCGGGCTGGTATCGGAGCCCGCGCCGGGATAGATCGGAAGGCTGTGGTCGCTGAGGCGCTTATTCTCAATCGCGAGGCGCTCAATGTTTTCGTCCCAGCTGGTGCCCGTCATTTCGGCGGCTTCCTTTTCCCGCGTGCTAAGGCCATAAAGGACTCGTAGCTGTGCGCTTTCGGCTTCCTTGACCGGGTCGAGGACACCCATAACCGGGCCAAACCATTCGGAATTACACCAGGCACGGCGGATGAGAGGGTCGTCGAAAAATCCCGGCGCCTCGACGCGGCCGCGGACGATGGCTTCCGTGAGCCAGACCTCGTAGACTGGTTGGCAAAAATCCCGGCTAAACCAGGTCCGACGCATCTTAAACTCGGACCAGGCCTGAAGGAGTGCAGCCCGCGAGGCTGTGTAGCTACTATTAAACGACTTCATGAGGACCTCATACGGTATCCCCAGAGACGCGCCTATCTGTTTGGTAAGCTCCGACACAAACGGCTCGAACGTCGAGAGGGACCGCTGGGGGTCGACGCTATCGACGTCGTAGCCTTGGGGGAGCATGTTAATCGTACCGGGACCGAGAGCGATGCTGTTGGGGTCGAGGCTTGGGAGTTCCGGCTGGGTTCCCAGCATTTCCGAGATGCCGCCGTCCGTGCTGTCGTGTAAGGCCGTCTCTTTAATAAACATCGTAAAGTACGCTTTAATGATAGCCGCGGTAAGTTCTGCATTGGTGTACCGTCCGACTTGCTTAATGGTTTCAAGGACTGGTGCAAGCTTCGGCACGCCGCGGTACTGTTCGGGGCGCTCATCATGGCATACCTGTAAGATGTTCGGGAGGCCGGTTTCGCGGCCTCTGGCTTCGACGCGTACCCATTCTCTAGGCTTGTAGAGATTGGTTGGGTCGTAGAGATAGCGGTTACAGACGTAATAGGCCTCGACTTTGCCGTCGTCATTGACCTCGACACCGTTAATAATGCGGTTCCCGTTAGCCGTATTTAGCATCGACACGCTCCCAGGGAGCAGAACGCCGTCGACGCTGGTTGGCTGTGGGTTACTGACACGGGCCGCCTCGATGAGCTGTATCCGTAGCGAGTACGGCATCAAAGCGGTACCTTGCCGGTACTTAAAGAGGGCAAAGGCGTCTCCGTCAATGGCATATGACATGTAGGCAATGTCCTGCATGTCGTAAAAGTTATTGCGGTCTAGTACGTCACACTCCGTCGAGTCTGCCCAGAGAGCAAACTCGGCTTTTACCTTGCGGCTCCATGCTTCCGCGTCTTCTGCCGTCATGCCTAGCATCTTATACATAGGACGCGGCGACACTTTAAGGCCAGAGCCTACGATGTTGGTCCGGCTGGTGTTAATCGCAGCCGAGGCGACAGGCGTCCCTAGGACCAGATCGGAGGACCGGCCGCGCAGGACGCCGAGGTTGGCGTCAATGTCGCTTTGTGGCGACGACTTGACCGGCGTCCAGGCGGCCAGGCTTCCTTTTCTAAGGGATGCGCCGGCTTCACTGTAGCCCGTGTTACGGATAGCGTGGCGAGTGACCGATACTGGCGGCGTGTCTGTAGGCATCCGGGCCATTTTCTTCTTGTTCTTACGCTTTTTGCTCATGGCTTATCCTTTCTAGTCGAGTAATACGACTCGTTTACTTTTGGGGTTAGCGGTTACGCCGCTATCGGCGCTTCGTTCTTCCGGCAGTGTCACGCCGGCCGCGCGGAGCTGGTCAATCGCGGTCCGTACCTGCATATAATCGGCCCTACGGTTCTTTATCGTGCCGTCTTGGTATTCCTGGGCCTTTAAAATTTTCTTTTCAGACTCGATAAGTGCCCGTAACCGGGCCTCTTGGACGGAGTCGGTCATACTGTCACGCCCTTTCTAATACATCCGTACTGGGTTTTATGCGTTTTCCTCTTTTTCGCGGGTTCCGTGCCATTTACGATGGCTTCCTGGAGGTCCCAGTCTGGGAGCAGGGAGCGCATACACGCGAGATTATAGACCATGAGGTCAATCGGTTCGTTACGCTTATCGGCAGCGATGTTTTTCCACTTTTTGACCAGCGTCCCCGCGTGCTTTTCAATCACAAGGCGTTCGGCGAGGAGGCCCTTAAAGTAGGTCCGGGTATAGCCGCGCTGTTCGTCAAGAGGAAAGTGCGAATATTTGGGCCCAGGCTCTGTAATGGCCTTGAGGCGCTGCATAATGTGTTGCTTGCCGTCGTCGACGCCGACGTATAAGAGCTTGGTACCTGGGACCTGCGACGGTCGTATCGGTCCGATGAGCGGTACGCCAAAGGTTTGGGCGCCGCGGATGGGGACGCGCTGTAGCGCCTTACGCTTTAGGCAGTAGTCGGCGACTTGTTTGCTGTAATGGCCGCCATAGTCGACAAAGGTCCGGGAGACCTTGAGCGTCCGGCCGTCCTTAAAGTGCCATTCTTTTGCAAGGAGCCTATCTAGCATCTCCCAGACCGGGGAATCGTAGTCCGGGACGCCTAAGAGGATACCCTTTTCGATGCCCCAGCGCTCTTCGCCGCGGCCCCAGCCGGCTATCTCGTACTCCAGACGGTCGTCCTGCGTATCGACGGCAGCCGTTAAGAGCGTGACGCCTTCGGGGAGCTCTGCGCCGTAGTCTTCGCGGCGCGCGAGGAGCGGCTCCAGGTCCTCGATTTTGCTATCGGGGTCATAGATTTCAGCCAGGCGTGTATTTACAAACGTTTTCATGCTCTCTTCGTCGTCCTGGGCCTCTAAATATTCCCGGACAATGTCGGTCCAGTGCACCCAGGGAGACGTGAAGGCATTGACGTGGAACGAGCGGACCGCAGTCACGCCGGGATTTAAGGCGATGTACCCTTGTTCCATGTTCTTTACTTCGGCTTCCGTGTATTCATAGCCGCAGTCGGGGCAAATCCACCATACCTTCTTCACTTCATACGATTTTTGGCCGTCATTTTCAAAGGTATCGTATTCGTATCGCATGTTATCGATGGTCAGCCAGTGCCATTCGCCGCAGTTCGGGCACTTATAGCGCCATTCCTCTTGGCTCCCCAGCATATATTCGCGGTTGATGCGGCTGGTTCTATCCGTCGGCGTCGAGAAAAGGCCGATGATGCGGTTCCAAAAGTTGGACGTACGCTTTTCCGCCAGGTTCACCGGGTCGCCTTCCGTGCCTGCCGACGTTGAAAAACGGTCCACTTCGTCGCAGACAAGGACGCGGATGGAGCGCTTGGCAAGGCCGGACGGCGCGTTCGAGCCGACGAGGGATAAGTATCCGCCGGGAAAGAGCTTTTTGAGGATGGTATTGCCGCCATTTCGGCTTTTTTGCTCGTGGATACGCGCCGAGAGGACCGGCGTCATGGCAACGGTTGGGGTGAGTCGTTCCTTTGAAAAGTCCTGGCTATCTTCGACCGTCGGCTGTACCATCAACATAGGGCACGGGTCCAGGTGAATGTAGCGGCCCAACAAATTGAAGAGAATTTCAGACTTCCCCAGCTGCGCGCCCAGCATCGCGACGACCTTATTCACGCCTTTAGCCGTAAAGGCATCCATGATAGGTATCTGGTAGTTTTTGGATACCCAGCGGCCGGGATCCGCGCCGTACTCTGCCGGAATTTGCCGGTACTCATCGGCCCACTCCGATACAGACATGAGAGGCGGCGGTGCGACGTCGGCTAGAATGGTCTGAATGAGCTTAATTGTCTTTTTAGGGACGTTCCTACTCATCGTCATCACCTTCTACGTCCATGTCGCCCAGTTTTTCCGCGTCAAATTCAGAGAGTTCCTGGAGCGCTCGCGTGATTTCTTTGGTCAAAATTTCGTTAATATCCTCTGGAGACTTCCCAGCAAGGGAGGTCGCCATCTTCGATGGGAGCGATAAAAGCGTACGACGAAAGACCACAACCATGTTACCGATGAGATATATGATGTCATCTGTCGAGTGCATGTCATTTTTCATCTCTCCTAACTTAATTTCAGCCATTTCACGCTTTGCTTTTTCGTGGAGCGCCCGCTCTTCATCGAGCGACACGCCCTCGGCGCCGCTGTCTCCTTGGTCCAGGCGGTGTATATTTTGGAGGCTCTGCACCAGGAGGATTTTACCCTGGTCGTCGGCGACAACCGTGCCGTCTTTTTTGAGTTGTGCGACGCGCTGCGGCGTCACGCCGATGACTTTCCCCATCTCGTTCTGCGAGATTTGGAGCGAGCGCCAGCACTTGGATACATTCACGATATACACCACCTTTCCTTGGGCCCTTTGTATGCCTTAAAGGCATGAAAACAGGGCAAGTATAGCAAATACGCAAAAAAGCCCACACCTAGATAATGCGGGCGGGGCGCCCGACCCCTGCCGACGCCTTGTTTTGTGGAAGTACCTTAACGAAATTAAAGTATTATACTTAATATAGTTAAAAGTTTATTGTTATGATAAATTTATCCCGATTTTGAGAATAAACGGAATAGTTCAAAGGTTAAAGGCTCTCCTTGTTTTCCTGGTCGTCCTCTGGCTCGGCGCCCAGGCTGTCGACGATGGCCTGCTCACGGTCGGACAGTGCCCATTCAGTCCGCCGCTCTAATTCCATGACCTGGCGGATAGGCTGACTGGGGACGAGATACCCAGAGCCGTAGATGGCTTTCTTCTTTTCATGTTGGCTGTCTAAATGGCGGACGAATTGGACGCGGTCTTCCTGGTAGTCAATGCCAAGCTTGGAGAGCTGCGCGAGGTGCGATGCCGTGATGACTTCGGGCGGGTACTTGTACCGCGGCGGATGCTTCACGTCCTTTTGTTCCTTCCTGGCTTTCTTTGCCGCGGCCTCGATGATGTTATGGAGGTCTGGGGCGGTACGGAGTCGTGGACCAGACGAACAGACAAAGGACGTCGAGACGCAGGCACCGTTGTCGTAGATAATGTCCGCGTTGATGCCGATAGTAGACCGTGCGCGGATGCCTAGACAGGTAAGATGCGGGGCGAACAGGAAGAAGTCGACGCCCTTATCCTCATACCAGTGCACGATTTTAGAGATACAGGAAAAAGGCGGATTATCAATGACGACGCAGCCGTCGGGGTAGTCGTAGGATTCGTAATCACCGCCAGGCCAGAAGGGGCGGACGATGGGACGGCCTTCCCAGTGTCTATCTTGTACGGCCCAGTCCTTGATGGCTTCATACACGACGGGGGGGGGGGGGTAACAATCATCCGTTGTTTTCTTTGGCTTAAACTTATCCACAAACTCCTGATACTCTTTATTCTTTTCGGCCTCTTGTTTATTTGGGGACGTATCGTCCATGGTATCACCTCACAAAATACGCATACAAAAAGAGACCGGACAGTGTTGTCTGGTCTCTTGTGATTTTTATACACTACTATTATATCACTTGCTTAAGTGTATTTTTATGGACACTTTGGAAGGATTTTAAGGCACGGGCATGGAGTTTAAAGACGCCATTCCCGTAGAGGTTATAGTGGAGGGCCTTGCCGATGGCGGTCCAGGATAGGCCCGTGATGTAACGGTCCAGGAGTATAGCTTGATAGCGGACGTTGGGGACCTGGGCGATGAGGTACTCGGCCTCGCTTTGCATGGTGATGAGTTTATCCCATTCGGCGCTTACCCTTGCCATACTGGCCTCCAGGCGGACGACCTTGTTCGAGAGGTCCGCGTGTGTGCTGGTCTGTACCGCTTCCCCGAGACTTGGCGCCGATAAGGATAAGACGTCTTTACGCAGCTGGTCCAGCTCCCGCCGCTTAGCCGCGAGAAGCTCTCGCTGGTCGCGTACGCGCTGTAAGTATTGTTTGGCTGTCATGGTCTCCTCCTATCTTTTAAGATACATTCCCCCACAATATCAGAGAGGGCACAGGCGATGACAAAGACGCAAAAACACGTCATAAAGGGATGTAAGGCCACAAAGTCCCAGAAAGTCATACACTATCACCTCGCTTGCTTTGGTGGTATTTTCTGTGCATGAATAAGAGTATCATACTATAGACCGCGATGTCTGTGAGGCTTTCCCCCGCCTTCACGCCGTCGACGCCATTATTTTCAATGTGGGCGACGTGTTTCCGTTGGTACGCCTTGGCTTCCTGGTACATGGTTTCCCAGTTCGCCTTCCCATATTCCATTCGCGCGCCGGTCCTGAAATTTGCCAGCGGGTCCCGCGGTCCGTACTGGTTGCTCTTGGTGATAAATAGCTCACCAAGCTTTTTAAACTGCTCCAGCATAAAGGCCGTAAACTCGTCGTTTAGGTCCGCGTAGCCCGTAGGCTTTGCGGGTGTCTGCGGCACTTGGTCCTCTTTTTTCTTTTTGCCGACGTCCTTTAGGGCACGGTCCGCCGTCGGGTCGTGATAGTGTTCTCCGTTCATTTCGTCACCTCCATGGGTTCGCAGCGCAGTGGCCCCAGGTCGATGGGACCGTACTTCTTTTCGTAGACTTCGAGTTCCAAAAAGAGGACGTGTATTTCAAGTTGTAAGCATTTCATAAATTCCACGATACTAATTTCGTTGTCACGCATAAGACCGGCACATAGTTTCATGTACTTTTGGACGCGGACCAGGCGATCGCGGCCAAAACCGTACAGCGTATGGAGTGCCCACAGCATCAAGACGTAGGAGTACTCAAGCCCAGCCTCTGACATTTTCCGTTTACCGCTCCCTTGTACGCCAATTCCTTTTTTCACCCAGGCCATGTAGTCCCGTTTAAGGCGCGGGTCGGTAATGGCATCCAGTTTATTTCGGTACGCACTAAAGGTATCCCCGCAGCCGGAGATGCGTTCCGCGTGCCGGTTGACCTCGTCGCTCAGGGCGCTTATCCGCTTTTTGCCAAAATTAAATTTATCATGTAGCGCCATACAAGTGAGGGTCTGCGTCCCTACCATAGCGGCAAAGGCCGCCGTCATCCGGGGATCGCTTAGCATCCGCCGGTCCTCGTTGGTTATCTCTAACATCAGTATACACTCCTTTCACATGTTGCGTTAAATCACGCGGTACAATATCCGCAGCACTTTGGCCATCGCCTTATCGGGTGGCGTCGTTTTGCCGGCTTCGGCTTGGTTGAGTAGGTCCGCGAGGCGCGCCAGTGTACGGAGTTCGCCCTCGATGGCGTCCGCGGCAATTTCATCGCGGCCCCAGGTCTGATTCCTTCGTACCGGATACCTTTTCCGACAGACTGGACGCCTGCAGGGACAGGAGATCGGAACGGACCTCCGTCATTTCCTTTTCCGCCTGCTTGACAATCTGGTTCTGCCGGCGGATGCGGTTCAGATAATCTCGTGCTGTCATTTTCTCTCTCTTTTCTTTTTATTTACCAGCTAAAACGTTTTAGGTTCCGCTGTATGGCGTTTTTATTATTTACTCAGGGATATTTTCACGCGAGTAAGTTCCATCCGTATTTTCGCCACTCTAGACGTTTCCGTCATGATCTACAAAACTTTCATGAAGTCAATCGTAGTCATCGGCCAGGTGGCTGATGTCTTCCAACGCCTTCACGACGTCGTCATATTCCATATTCATGCCGTCGTTCGTAATCGGCATGTCATAGATACACCAGAAATTGGGATATCGCCGATTGCGCCTGAGCACATCCAGTTCAAATAATTCATCATGCTGGCCACGAGCGACGGTAGCCCCAAAGCCATTTAGGCAATGAAATTCATAGTAGTCTCCGTCTTCATGGTATTCAGCCCATGGTTCAAATCGTCCGAACTTCATCGCTTTCCCATCTCCTTTCGATTATTTTTTCAACAACAGGTAAGTTTGCAATAATTTTTATGTCGTAATGATGTGTTACTTCGTCACAGCGCTTTTCTAAGACCTGATTGGTGATGCCAGCTGCTTTTAGAGCAGCGATGCTTGTCAATAGTGCGTTGGCTTCTACTAAATCCGGATGCAGTTCAGCGTATCTTTTTTCAATCGCACGCTGCCTTGATCGTGATATCGTGTAGCATTCCCACTCTCCTTTAGTCTGCATCGTTACGGCATTATATTCGTCCCGGAAGCGCTGCAATTCCATATCTATAGCCAGTTGATACTGACTAAAAAACTGAGGCATATTTTCAGCAGGCCGTAACAAACAGGCATCGATAACTGCAAGTCCCATACTAAAGAATAGCCACGTACCATTTGTGAAATCTTTTGGTGTGCGTTTTAGTATAGTTTGTGTCTTCTTTAAATGTTGATACTGCTCGAATTTCTCTTTTATCGATCCAGAACCACTCGCAATGGCGGTAACACATTCCATTAATTGTTCCCGTTTGGTTTTCTTCAATCAAGGTCTCTCCGTTCCCTGCGGATAAGGCTGCCGAGGCTCATCCCGCCCGACATACCTAGGTTCCCGCCTCGTCCGTGGTCCTTTCGGTAATAGCTATGTCGCCAGTACTCTCTTTCGCACTGGGCACTGCAAAATACATGACGCTTATCATCCGGGTCGGCAATTCTAATTAGTTTGGCACATTGCCGGCAACGAAATTCCCGGATAATTAGTCCTCCCGGTGCTGGCTCTGCGTGCTTTACTTCTACGTGCTTTTCCCGATAGCGCCTACATTCCGATGAGCAATACTTTTGATTGCGACGTTTCGGTGTAAATTCTCTATGGCAAATCGGGCACTCCCGCTGAAGTATCATGGCTTTGCCCTCGCTTTCCACCTTTTGAGCGTGGCCATGTCTCCGCCGTCTACGCCCAACAAACTGCACAAATAATTTGACGATGTGCCGCCATCATATCCCGTGTTGAATAAAATTAAGGAAGACACAACTTCTGAAAACGTTGTGTGCCGGAGGCTGTGGTAATTCAGGAAGTTTCCCATAATCCGCTCCGCTTTTTTTACA
>OKSB01001729.1_pt1 | contig 21077 bp, 17 predicted proteins | sample 1601171 | NCBI WGS metagenome assembly OKSB01 (sample SAMEA3541496, study PRJEB24748) | human gut metagenome | biome: human gut; feature: human-associated habitat; material: faeces | place: China | collected 2012 | reverse complement strand
CCAGCGAGAATACTTGAACGAAATACCAGGGTATTAGATAATGGCGATTATTATTGGGTTAGAATTTGCCCAATTGCCGATGTCGTTTGGAGCAAAATATGAGTGATGACGTAGCACTGCCGCTGGAGTTTACCGACGCAGCAGCCAACAAAGTTAAAAGCCTGATCGCTGACGAAGATAACCCGAATCTGAAATTACGCGTGTATATCACCGGTGGCGGTTGCAGCGGCTTCCAGTATGGTTTCACCTTTGATGATCAGGTGAACGAAGGCGATATGACCATCGAAAAACAGGGCGTTGGCCTGGTGGTTGATCCGATGAGCCTGCAATATCTGGTCGGCGGTTCCGTTGATTATACCGAAGGTCTGGAAGGTTCTCGTTTCATCGTGACCAACCCGAACGCGAAAAGCACCTGCGGTTGCGGTTCTTCCTTTAGTATCTAATCTGTTGTTCATGTGCCGGATAAACTATCCGGCACATCTTCTCTCTTCAACGCCCATTCTCATCCAGCGCAAACGTCGGTAGCTTAAGATGCCAACGAATAGCCGCCAGCCGAATCAATAGCGTCACGACCATGCCCATCATACTGGCTGTTTCCAGTGGTACGGAAAATGTGTAATAAGCCGTAGCGTGGACAATACCGCCGATAATACAGGCTGTTGCGTAGATTTCTGTACGTAAAATCATGGGGATTTCGCGGGCCAGAACATCACGAATGATCCCGCCGCCAACGCCAGTAATGACGCCCATACAAACCGCGATTAACGGACCGGCTTCCGCATTAAAGGCTTTATTCACGCCAATGCCGACAAACACCGCCAGACCAACGGCGTCCAGCACCGGCAACATCCATTTTGGTAAGCGTCTTGGCTGGCGCACCAGCACGATGGTCAGCATGCTGGTTACCATTGCAACGACCAGATCGGTGGGATCTTTCACCCAAAATACCGGGCCGTGATCCAGCGCCATGTCGCGAATTGTCCCGCCGCCTACTGCGGTTACCACGCCCAGTACCAGAACACCAAAAGGGTCCATACGCAATTTTCCGGCTAACAAAACGCCGGAGATGGCAAATACCGCTGTGCCGACTATATCCAGCCAATAGACGAGCATTGTTCAATCCCCACTGAGCACCTGAAAAGGTCAGGCGCTAATCTACCTGTGAAAGCGCATTACAGAGCTGTTGTGCAGCGAGGATAATACGTGGGCTTGCACGTTCAAACCAGTCACTCGTGAGAGGAATAACGGGAATTTTGAGCTGTTCACCCCAGTATTGTTTGATTTTAGGAATTTGGTCCGGTCCGCCTGTAATGACAATCGCCTGTGGCGAGCGTGCTAACACCTGTTCGCGGCTAACTTGCGGCCAGGGAACCCGGCTGTCTTTAAAGATGTTTTCTCCGCCACAAACTTCGAGTACCTGGTTCTGAATCGACTCTTTTCCACTGGTAAATGGCGGATTAATGCCGAATTGCAGAAAAACACGTTTTTTAGGTTTATCAGCATATTGCGCTTTCAATTGCGCGTACTGATCCAGCAGGGATTGCGCGGCTTGTTCGGCCTTGTCTGGTTGCGGACTCCAGGGGGCCAGTTGACGTAACGCATTGGCAATTTGTTCAATGCTTGTCGCATCGACCCACATCACTTTTATTCCCAGCGAAGCCAGCTGGTCAACCTGCCGCTCGGCATTACCTCCACGCCAGGCAATCACCAGATCGGGTTTCAGCGCGACAATGCGTTCCAGATTCATCCCCTGCCAGGTGGAAACCTGCTCAATCTTTTGCGCTTGTGGAGGATAGTCGGAATAGCTGCTGACCCCAACCGGCGTGATCCCGGCGGCAAAGGCAAGTTCAGTGTTGGCGGGAGAAAGCGTGATGACGCGCGGCGCGGCGTTGAGCCACAGTGGCGCAAGAAAAGACAGGGCGACCAGCGCCCTGAACAGTGACTTAGCCATGTGCAAGTTTCTGCACCAGTGACTCAACCATCAGGCTGGACTGTTTAGCGGCAACAGCCAGGAACTCATCGAAGCTAAGATGAGACTGTTGATCGGCCACGTCGGAGATGGCGCGTACTACGACAAACGGGACGTTGAAATTGTGGCAGACATGGGCGATTGCCGTCGCTTCCATCTCTACAGCAATGGCCTGTGGGAAGTTGTGGCGGATTTTCGCCAGACCAACAGAACCGTTGATGAAAGCGTCGCCGCTAACAATCAGGCCACGTACAGCGTTAAGATTCAGTTCGGCAATGCAGGCCTCAGCGGCAGCGATCAGTTTATCGTCAGCTTTAAAGCCTGCCGGACAGCCTGGTAACTGACCGTATTCATAACCAAATGCCGTGACATCCGCGTCGTGATAACGTGCTTCGTCCGAGACAACGATATCGCCCACTTTCAACGTTGGTGCCAGGCCACCGGCAGAACCGGTGTTAATAATCACATCTGGCTTGCAGTGTTCCAACAGCAGAGTGGCACCCAGCGCCGCAGCGACTTTACCGATGCCCGATTTCAGAAGCGCAACCTCGGTTCCATTCAGTTGGCCGGTATAGATTTCGCAACCGCCGAGACTGATAGTTTGACGGTTTTCGATTTTGTCACGCAGCAGCGTAACTTCTTCTTCCATTGCACCAATGATGCCGATTTTCATAGATTTACTCGCGATAAGCCCGATTTGAAGGCATAGTTTACCATGCGCTTACGGGGAAGCGTATTTCTCACGCGGGAGAGGACATGGCACAGATTGATTTCCGAAAAAAAATAAACTGGCATCGTCGTTACCGTTCACCGCAGGGCGTTAAAACCGAACATGAGATCCTGCGGATCTTCGAGAGCGATCGCGGGCGTATCATCAACTCTCCGGCAATTCGTCGTCTGCAACAAAAGACCCAGGTTTTTCCACTGGAGCGCCATGCCGCCGTGCGCACGCGTCTTACCCACTCGATGGAAGTCCAGCAGGTGGGGCGCTACATCGCCAAAGAAATTTTAAGCCGTCTGAAAGAGCTTAAATTGCTGGAAGCATACGGCCTGGATGAACTGACCGGCCCCTTTGAAAGCATTGTTGAGATGTCATGCCTGATGCACGATATCGGCAATCCGCCGTTTGGTCATTTTGGCGAAGCGGCGATAAATGACTGGTTTCGCCAACGTTTGCACCCGGAAGATGCCGAAAGCCAGCCTCTGACTGACGATCGCTGCAGCGTGGCGGCACTACGTTTACGGGACGGGGAAGAACCGCTTAACGAGCTGCGGCGCAAGATTCGTCAGGACTTATGTCATTTTGAGGGGAATGCACAAGGCATTCGTCTGGTGCATACATTGATGCGGATGAATCTCACCTGGGCACAGGTTGGCGGTATTTTAAAATATACCCGTCCGGCGTGGTGGCGTGGCGAAACGCCTGAGACACATCACTATTTAATGAAAAAGCCGGGTTATTATCTTTCTGAAGAAGCCTATATTGCCCGGTTGCGTAAAGAACTTAATTTGGCGCTTTACAGTCGTTTTCCATTAACGTGGATTATGGAAGCTGCCGACGACATCTCCTATTGTGTGGCAGACCTTGAAGATGCGGTAGAGAAAAGAATATTTACCGTTGAGCAGCTTTATCATCATTTGCACGAAGCGTGGGGCCAGCATGAGAAAGGTTCGCTCTTTTCGCTAGTGGTTGAAAATGCCTGGGAAAAATCACGCTCAAATAGTTTAAGCCGCAGTACGGAAGATCAGTTTTTTATGTATTTACGGGTAAACACCCTAAATAAACTGGTACCCTACGCGGCACAACGATTTATTGATAATCTGCCTGCGATTTTCGCCGGAACGTTTAATCATGCATTATTGGAAGATGCCAGCGAATGCAGCGATCTTCTTAAGCTATATAAAAATGTCGCTGTAAAACATGTGTTTAGCCATCCAGATGTCGAGCAGCTTGAATTGCAGGGCTATCGGGTCATTAGCGGATTATTAGAGATTTATCGTCCTTTATTAAGCCTGTCGTTATCAGACTTTACTGAACTGGTAGAAAAAGAACGGGTGAAACGTTTCCCTATTGAATCGCGCTTATTCCACAAACTCTCGACGCGCCATCGGCTGGCCTATGTCGAGGCTGTCAGTAAATTACCGTCAGATTCTCCTGAGTTTCCGCTATGGGAATATTATTACCGTTGCCGCCTGCTGCAGGATTATATCAGCGGTATGACCGACCTCTATGCGTGGGATGAATACCGACGTCTGATGGCCGTAGAACAATAACCAGGCTTTTGTAAAGACGAACAATAAATTTTTACCTTTTGCAGAAACTTTAGTTCGGAACTTCAGGCTATAAAACGAATCTGAAGAACACAGCAATTTTGCGTTATCTGTTAATCGAGACTGAAATACATGAAAAAAACCACATTAGCACTGAGTGCACTGGCTCTGAGTTTAGGTTTGGCGTTATCTCCGCTCTCTGCAACGGCGGCTGAGACTTCTTCAGCAACGACAGCCCAGCAGATGCCAAGCCTTGCACCGATGCTCGAAAAGGTGATGCCTTCAGTGGTCAGCATTAACGTAGAAGGTAGCACAACCGTTAATACGCCGCGTATGCCGCGTAATTTCCAGCAGTTCTTCGGTGATGATTCTCCGTTCTGCCAGGAAGGTTCACCGTTCCAGAGCTCTCCGTTCTGCCAGGGGGGCCAGGGCGGTAATGGCGGCGGCCAGCAACAGAAATTCATGGCGCTGGGTTCCGGCGTCATCATTGATGCCGATAAAGGCTATGTCGTCACCAACAACCACGTTGTTGATAACGCGACGGTCATTAAAGTTCAACTGAGCGATGGCCGTAAGTTCGACGCGAAGATGGTTGGCAAAGATCCGCGCTCTGATATCGCGCTGATCCAAATCCAGAACCCGAAAAACCTGACCGCAATTAAGATGGCGGATTCTGATGCACTGCGCGTGGGTGATTACACCGTAGCGATTGGTAACCCGTTTGGTCTGGGCGAGACGGTAACTTCCGGGATTGTCTCTGCGCTGGGGCGTAGCGGCCTGAATGCCGAAAACTACGAAAACTTCATCCAGACCGATGCAGCGATCAACCGTGGTAACTCCGGTGGTGCGCTGGTTAACCTGAACGGCGAACTGATCGGTATCAACACCGCGATCCTCGCACCGGACGGCGGCAACATCGGTATCGGTTTTGCTATCCCGAGTAACATGGTGAAAAACCTGACCTCGCAGATGGTGGAATACGGCCAGGTGAAACGCGGTGAGCTGGGTATTATGGGGACTGAGCTGAACTCCGAACTGGCGAAAGCGATGAAAGTTGACGCCCAGCGCGGTGCTTTCGTAAGCCAGGTTCTGCCTAATTCCTCCGCTGCAAAAGCGGGCATTAAAGCGGGTGATGTGATCACCTCACTGAACGGTAAGCCGATCAGCAGCTTTGCCGCACTGCGTGCTCAGGTGGGTACTATGCCGGTAGGCAGCAAACTGACCCTGGGCTTACTGCGCGACGGTAAGCAGGTTAACGTGAACCTGGAACTGCAGCAGAGCAGCCAGAATCAGGTTGATTCCAGCTCCATCTTCAACGGCATTGAAGGCGCTGAGATGAGCAACAAAGGCAAAGATCAGGGCGTGGTAGTGAACAACGTGAAAACGGGCACTCCGGCTGCGCAGATCGGCCTGAAGAAAGGTGATGTGATTATTGGCGCGAACCAGCAGGCAGTGAAAAACATCGCTGAACTGCGTAAAGTTCTCGACAGCAAACCGTCTGTGCTGGCACTCAACATTCAGCGCGGCGACAGCACCATCTACCTGTTAATGCAGTAATCTCCCTCAACCCCTTCCTGAAAACGGGAAGGGGTTCTCCTTACAATCTGTGAACTTCACCACAACTCCATACATCTTCATCATCCTTTAGGCATTTGCACAATGCCGTACGTTACGTACTTCCTTATGCTAAGCCGTGCATAACGGAGGACTTATGGCTGGCTGGCATCTTGATACCAAAATGGCGCAGGATATCGTGGCACGTACCATGCGCATCATCGATACCAATATCAACGTAATGGATGCCCGTGGGCGAATTATCGGCAGCGGCGATCGTGAGCGTATTGGTGAATTGCACGAAGGTGCATTGCTGGTACTTTCACAGGGACGAGTCGTCGATATCGATGACGCGGTAGCACGTCATCTGCACGGTGTGCGGCAGGGGATTAATCTACCGTTACGGCTGGAAGGTGAAATTGTCGGCGTAATTGGCCTGACAGGTGAACCAGAGAATCTGCGTAAATATGGCGAACTGGTCTGCATGACGGCTGAAATGATGCTGGAACAGTCGCGGTTGATGCACTTGTTGGCGCAGGATAGCCGTTTGCGGGAAGAACTGGTGATGAACCTGATTCAGGCTGAGGAGAATACTCCCGCACTTACTGAATGGGCGCAACGGCTGGGGATCGATCTCAATCAACCGCGAGTGGTGGCTATTGTTGAGGTCGACAGCGGTCAGCTTGGCGTGGACAGCGCAATGGCGGAGTTACAACAACTGCAAAACGCGCTGACTACGCCCGAGCGTAATAATCTGGTGGCGATTGTCTCGCTAACCGAAATGGTGGTGTTGAAACCGGCGTTGAACTCTTTTGGGCGCTGGGATGCAGAAGATCATCGTAAGCGAGTTGAACAACTGATTACCCGCATGAAAGAGTACGGCCAGCTGCGTTTTCGCGTTTCACTGGGCAACTATTTTACCGGTCCTGGCAGTATTGCCCGATCCTATCGTACGGCGAAAACGACGATGGTGGTGGGTAAACAGCGGATGCCAGAAAGTCGCTGCTATTTTTATCAGGATCTGATGTTACCTGTGTTACTCGACAGTTTGCGTGGCGACTGGCAGGCCAACGAACTGGCGCGACCGCTGGCGCGGCTGAAAACGATGGACAATAACGGCTTGCTGCGACGAACGCTGGCGGCGTGGTTTCGCCACAATGTGCAACCGCTGGCAACGTCAAAGGCGTTGTTTATTCATCGTAATACCCTGGAGTATCGGCTTAATCGTATATCGGAACTGACCGGGCTTGATTTGGGCAATTTTGATGACAGGTTGCTGCTGTATGTGGCGTTACAACTGGATGAAGAGCGGTAGGTTATGCGTTAAGGTTGAGGCGGCGCTGGCTCATTCCCCTCAGCCCGAAGGGTAGAGGGGAATGCCCGAATTAACCGTCAGTTCGGGATTATTTACGCGTTAGTTTTTCCAGATCGGCTTCAATCTCGCTGATCTTATTGGTTACGACTGACTCCAGGTGACGTAAGTCGTCGAGGATCTTACGCTTAAGATCAACTTCGCTGCGGTCACGCTGGCAGATTTGATCAAGCTCATCAATGATATACCGTAGATTCGGGCTGATTTCCTGGACTTCTTTATAACCCTGACCCACACCATCAGCGACGACCGTTTTACGCTGACGCGGATATTTAAACTTAACGCTCTTGGCGAAAAACTCGCCTTTGTCTTTCTGGAAATAGATTTTCAGAATATCGTTGTTGGCTTCCTGCCGGAGGCTGTAACGATCAATTTCTTCAGGATTGGTAATACCCAGACTTTTCAGATTGTCGTACATAGCGTTACCTCAAAATGAGTCAGTAAATTGTGCTTATTTTAGCATTTGGCCTGGCCCGCCCGGCTCGACTGTGATCGCAGAAAGCCTTTTTCTTCCAGACTTCTATCATGGCGTAAAAATCAAAAAATTACCTGCTTTATTCTGGTGATAAAATTCACGATCTACACCAGTTCCAGCATCGTTACTTCCGGGCGGCAGTTCAGACGCAAACCATACAAACTGCCCACGCCACGGGTTGTGTAGATGTGTCGTTCGCCAAAGGCATTTAATCCGGCGACGTAACGTTTATCTTCGACAGGGGCAAAAGGTTCACCAACCAACGGTACGCGCAGTTGCCCGCCGTGAGTATGGCCGCACAGCATCAGATCCCAGGGTTCATCACGCATGACTTCTTTGCTGTCGGGAGGCGGTTTGCATTGTCCGGCCCATAAGTCACCAGTGCCTACCAGTTCGAATTGCCTGTTCGGCGTGGCGATCACCGTAGCCTGGTTAAACAACACCGTGATGCCCGCTGATTTCAACGTCTCGCCAATTAAGTGATTTTTTTCTGTACCAACAGGGCGATCGTGGTTGCCGAAGCAGGCAAACGTCGGCGCACATTCGGCAAGGGGGGAGAGTACGTCACTAAACGCCGAAAAATTCAGCGACATATCAAATAATACGTAATCGCCGCCCAGTAATATCAAATCGGGCTTTTGTTCTATGCCAAGAGCAATCGCGTCAGAAATCAGGCTTAAAGGAACAAAACGAGAGTAATGGAGATCGGCCAGAAAAAGAATTTTGAATGGTGCTGCGTTGTCTTTAAAAAAGGCGAGGCGGTGACGGATTAATTCAAACCAGCCTGGCTCACAGTAATGCATATAACCGAAACCTGAGCTCGTGGCTATCGTCGCGGCAGTAGCCTGCAAAAATCGGCGGCGTGAAATCATCGCTCATCCCTGCAAAAAAATCGGGCAGCGTCGTGCTGCCCGTGTGCATACTTTTAGTCGATGGTACGCAGCAGTTCGTTAATGCCGACTTTGCCGCGAGTTTTCGCGTCAACTTTCTTAACGATAACCGCACAGTAGAGGCTGTATTTGCCATCTTTTGACGGCAGATTACCTGAAACAACCACAGACCCCGCCGGAACGCGACCGTAGTGGATTTCGCCGGTTTCACGGTCGTAAATACGGGTGCTCTGACCAATGTATACGCCCATGGAAATGACGGAACCTTCTTCGACAATCACCCCTTCAACCACTTCAGAGCGCGCGCCGATGAAGCAATTATCTTCAATGATGGTTGGGTTAGCCTGCAGCGGTTCCAGCACGCCGCCGATGCCCACGCCACCGGAAAGGTGGACGTTTTTACCAATCTGCGCACAAGAACCGACGGTCGCCCAGGTATCAACCATGGTGCCTTCATCAACATATGCGCCGATGTTGACGTAAGACGGCATCAGCACGGTGTTACGGGCAATAAACGCACCCTGACGTACCGCCGCTGGTGGCACAACGCGGAAGCCTTCTTTCTGGAAACGTGCTTCGTCGTAGTCGGCGAATTTCATCGGCACTTTGTCGAAGTAGCGGCTTTCTGCCCCTTCGATCACCTGATTATCATTAATACGGAAAGAGAGCAGCACCGCTTTTTTCAACCACTGATGCGTCACCCACTGACCGTCAATTTTTTCCGCTACACGCAGTGCGCCGGAATCCAGCAGGGCGATCACCTGATTTACCGCTTCGCGGGTAACGGTGTCTGCATTGGCTGGCGTGATCTCGGCACGGCGTTCAAAAGCGGTTTCAATAATGTTCTGTAACTGCTGCATTGTTAAACTCTTTTCATATCAGTAAACACATCACCCTTTATCGTTTGGATTGAGGGCCTCTGTCAACCGCTGATGCACTTCCTGCTGCAACTCGTTATTAAGCGCACGCCGGTCAGCGGTGGCAATTATGAATAAATCTTCTACTCGCTCGCCAATGGTTGTAATTCGGGCGCCATGAAGCGAAATTCCCAGATCGGCAAAAATTTTCCCGACTCGCGCCAGCAGTCCAGGTTGGTCGAGGGCGATCAGTTCGAGGAACGATTTGCGGTCGGTATGGGTCGGCAAAAACGTTACTTCGGTTTCAACAGTAAAATGGCGTAATTTGGCGGGTTGGCGACGGGGCTGCGGTGGCTGCCAGCTACTTTGCGTCAGTACTTGCTCCAGACCAAACCGAATAACCTCATGACGATCTGCGGACAGCGGGCTGCCATCGGGTTCCAGCACGATAAAGGTATCCATCGCCATACCGTCGCGAGTGGTGAAAATTTGTGCGTCGTGAACACTTAAATTGCGGCGGTCTAATTCGGCACAGACGGCGGCAAACAGATAAGGGCGGTCCGGGCTCCAGATAAAAATCTCGGTGCCTCCACGCGTAGCCTGCGGGCTAAGCAATACCAGCGGTTTGCTTAAATCATGCTGTAATAAATGGCGGGCATGCCAGGCCAGTTGATTTGGGCTATGGCGGACAAAATAGTTAGCACGACAGCGTGACCAAATTTGGTGCAGCGCCTCTTCGTCGATGTTATCCATGCGCAGTAGTGCCAGTGCCTGGAGTTGGTGATGGCGAACCCGTTCGCGCATATCCGGCGTGTTTTGCATTCCGCGTCGTAGCTGCTTTTCGGTGGCAAAATAGAGTTCGCGCAACAGACTTTGCTTCCAGCTATTCCACAGCGTTTCGTTGGTGGCGCAAATGTCAGCCACAGTCAGGCATACCAGATAGCGCAGACGATTTTCCGTTTGCACTTCTTCGGCAAACTGCTTGATGACTTCCGGGTCCTGAATATCGCGGCGTTGGGCGGTCACCGACATCAACAGGTGCTGGCGAACCAGCCAGGCGACCAGCTGTGTTTCGCGTGAGTTCAGCCCGTGGAGTTCGGCAAAATGCACTACATCCTGAGCACCGAGAATGGAGTGGTCGCCGCCGCGTCCTTTGGCGATATCGTGAAACAGCGCGGCGATGAAAATCAGCTCAGTTGACGGCAGGCGCGGCCAGACGTCCACACACAACGGATGGCGCTGGCGCGTTTCTTCACTGGCAAAACTCTCCAGTTTCAGCATCACGCGGATAGTATGTTCATCCACCGTGTAGGCGTGGAACAGATCAAACTGCATCTGCCCGACGATATGCGACCATTGCGGCATATACGCGCCGAGCACGCTATGGCGATGCATTGGCAATAGCCCGCGCCGCACCGCTCCGGGGTGACGCAGAATGCTCAAAAACAGTTTTCGTGCTTCCGGAATATTACACAGCGGTTGTTGCAGATGGCGACGGGCATGGCGTAACTGGCGCAGCGTGGTGGAGTAAATGCCGGTGATCGCACTGTTGTGCACCATGGTGTAGAACATACGCAAGATGGCTTCCGGCTGGCGCATAAATAGTGTTTCATCACGCAGGTCGATTAGCGTACCGCGTAGCTGAAACTCATCGTCGATTGGACGTGGTTTTTCGTCGGCGGGAAGGGCGAGGATGGCTTCATCGAACAGTTGCAGCAGCATCTGGTTGAGTTCACTGACGCGGCGTGTAACGCGGAAGTAATCCTTCATCATCCGCTCGACCGGTTCGTTACCTTCACCACTGTAATTCAGACGCTGGGCGACGCTAAGCTGGCGATCGAATAACAGGCGATTATCGTAACGGCTGACGACCAGATGCAGGGCAAAGCGAATACGCCACAATATATGCAGACATTCGTTTAATTCCGCCCGCTCCGCTGAGGTTAAGAAGCCAAACCCGACCATTTAATCCAGCGATGTTGCGCCACAATGACGGCGGGCCACCCATTGCAGAGTGTGGATATCGCGCAAGCCGCCAGGGCTGCTTTTGATGTCTGGTTCAAGGTTGTAGCTGGTGCCATGGTAACGCTGATGGCGCTGGTTCTGTTCTTCAACTTTCGCCGCGTAGAACTTGTCGGAAGGCCAGAATCCTTCGCTGAAAATATGTTTTTGCAGTTCGAGGAACAGCGCAACATCGCCAATTAATAAGCGGGATTCGATTAAATTGGTGGCGACGGTTAAATCCGATAACCCTTCCAGCATGCACTCTTCAAGCGTGCGCACGCTATGACCGACTTCCAGCTTTACATCCCAGAGCAGCGTTAACAGCTCGCCCACTTTTTGCGCCTGATCGTCCGGGAGCTTTTTACGGCTTAAAATCAGTAAATCGACGTCTGAAAGTGGATGCAGCTCGCCACGACCGTAGCCACCGACGGCGACCAATGCCAGGTCGGCAATCTGGCTGAATCCCGCTTCAATCCATAATCGTTGCAGGAGCTGGTCGATAAACTCGGTGCGCGCCTCAATCAACTGTTCTGCAGAGATCCCATTGTCAAAGGCATCACCCAGCCAACGCTGGAAAGTATCGATATGGGCTTTTATCCCACCGACGGTTAATTCATCACGGGGCCAGACGCATGGATTTTGCGGTTGACCGGGCAGGGTGGGGAGAGCGGTGTTTGCGTACTGTTCTGGAAGGGTATTCATTGTGCGCCACCCATAAGATTAAATTATCGCATTAAAAAAGCCGGCATTCGCCGGCTTCATCTTATTCGTCGTGCGAGATTATCGCCGGGATGGTGTCATCCTTGCGTAGCGTCAGAATTTCGCAGCCGTTATCAGTCACCACAATAGTATGCTCATATTGTGCAGACAAGCTGCGATCTTTGGTTTTTACCGTCCAGCCATCTTTCATGGTGCGGATCTCTTTTTTACCCGCGTTGACCATTGGCTCGATGGTGAACGTCATCCCAGGTTTCAGTACGACGTTGGTTTCACGGGAGTCATAGTGCAGCACCTGCGGTTCTTCATGGAAGCCGCGACCAATACCGTGTCCGCAATATTCACGAACGACGGAGAAGCCTTCTGCTTCGACAAATTTCTGAATCGCCGCACCGATTTCGCGCAGATTAATGCCTGGTTTTACCATGCGTAGCGCCAGGTACAGGCTTTCTTGCGTGATGCGGCACAGACGTTCGCCCATGATGGTCGGCTTACCGACGATAAACATTTTCGAGGTATCGCCGTGGAAACCATCTTTGATTACGGTGACATCAATGTTAACGATATCGCCATCTTTCAGCAGCTTAGCATCGTCCGGGATACCGTGGCACACCACTTCATTAATAGAGATGCAAACGGATTTCGGATAGCCGTGATAGCCGAGGCAGGCAGAAACCGCGTGTTGTTCATTAACAATGTAATCATTACAGATGCGATCCAGCTCGCCGGTGCTGACGCCCGGTTTAACATACGGTTCGATCATCTCCAGCACTTCGGCAGCCAGTCGGCCAGCGACGCGCATTTTTTCGATATCTTCTGGGGTCTTGATTGAGATAGCCATTAATTCTGTCCATCAGCGTCGGTGATACCGACAATATATATGTAAGTGCCGTCAATGGTATCACACCCGGGCAAATTGAGAATCATTCTGAATTTCGCCAAACGTGCCACTGAAGGTTTTCTATAATAGAAAATTCGACGTCTGATGCTGTACACAGCGCCAACAATTATTGGTGTCCACGACGTATTTGTGGTATAAAGCGCGCCGGACTTCCGATCCATTTCGTATACACAGACTGGACGGAAGCGACAATCTCACTTTGTGTAACAACACACACGTATCGGCACATATTCCGGGGTGCCCTTTGGGGTCGGTAATATGGGATACGTGGAGGCATAACCCCAACTTTTATATAGAGGTTTTAATCATGGCAACTGTTTCCATGCGCGACATGCTCAAGGCTGGTGTTCACTTCGGTCACCAGACCCGTTACTGGAACCCGAAAATGAAGCCGTTCATCTTCGGTGCGCGTAACAAAGTTCACATCATCAACCTTGAGAAAACTGTACCGATGTTCAACGAAGCTCTGGCTGAACTGAACAAGATTGCTTCTCGCAAAGGTAAAATCCTTTTCGTTGGTACTAAACGCGCTGCAAGCGAAGCGGTGAAAGACGCTGCTCTGAGCTGCGACCAGTTCTTCGTGAACCATCGCTGGCTGGGCGGTATGCTGACTAACTGGAAAACCGTTCGTCAGTCCATCAAACGTCTGAAAGACCTGGAAACTCAGTCTCAGGACGGTACTTTCGACAAGCTGACCAAGAAAGAAGCGCTGATGCGCACTCGTGAGCTGGAGAAACTGGAAAACAGCCTGGGCGGTATCAAAGACATGGGCGGTCTGCCGGACGCTCTGTTTGTAATCGATGCTGACCACGAACACATTGCTATCAAAGAAGCAAACAACCTGGGTATTCCGGTATTTGCTATCGTTGATACCAACTCTGATCCGGACGGTGTTGACTTCGTTATCCCGGGTAACGACGACGCAATCCGTGCTGTGACCCTGTACCTGGGCGCTGTTGCTGCAACCGTACGTGAAGGCCGTTCTCAGGATCTGGCTTCCCAGGCGGAAGAAAGCTTCGTAGAAGCTGAGTAATAAGGCTTGATAACTCCCCCAAAATAGTTCGAGTTGCAGAAAGGCGGCAAGCTCGAGAATTCCCGGGAGCTTACATCAGTAAGTGACCGGGATGAGCGAGCGAAGATAACGCATCTGCGGCGCGAAATATGAAGGGGGAGAGCCCTTATAGACCAGGTAGTACACGTTTGGTTAGGGGGCCTGCATATGGCCCCCTTTTTCACTTTTATATCTGTGCGGTTTAATGCCGGGCAGATCACATCTCCGAGGATTTTAGAATGGCTGAAATTACCGCATCCCTGGTAAAAGAGCTGCGTGAGCGTACTGGCGCAGGCATGATGGATTGCAAAAAAGCACTGACTGAAGCTAACGGCGACATCGAGCTGGCAATCGAAAACATGCGTAAGTCCGGTGCTATTAAAGCAGCGAAAAAAGCAGGCAACGTTGCTGCTGACGGCGTGATCAAAACCAAAATCGACGGCAACTACGGCATCATTCTGGAAGTTAACTGCCAGACTGACTTCGTTGCAAAAGACGCTGGTTTCCAGGCGTTCGCAGACAAAGTTCTGGACGCAGCTGTTGCTGGCAAAATCACTGACGTTGAAGTTCTGAAAGCACAGTTCGAAGAAGAACGTGTTGCGCTGGTAGCGAAAATTGGTGAAAACATCAACATTCGCCGCGTTGCTGCGCTGGAAGGCGACGTTCTGGGTTCTTATCAGCACGGTGCGCGTATCGGCGTTCTGGTTGCTGCTAAAGGCGCTGACGAAGAGCTGGTTAAACACATCGCTATGCACGTTGCTGCAAGCAAGCCAGAATTCATCAAACCGGAAGACGTATCCGCTGAAGTGGTAGAAAAAGAATACCAGGTACAGCTGGATATCGCGATGCAGTCTGGTAAGCCGAAAGAAATCGCAGAGAAAATGGTTGAAGGCCGCATGAAGAAATTCACCGGCGAAGTTTCTCTGACCGGTCAGCCGTTCGTTATGGAACCAAGCAAAACTGTTGGTCAGCTGCTGAAAGAGCATAACGCTGAAGTGACTGGCTTCATCCGCTTCGAAGTGGGTGAAGGCATCGAGAAAGTTGAGACTGACTTTGCAGCAGAAGTTGCTGCGATGTCCAAGCAGTCTTAATTATCAAAAAGGAGCCGCCTGAGGGCGGCTTCTTTTTGTGCCCATCTTGTAAATTCAGCTAACCCTTGTGGGGCTGCGCTGAAAAGCGACGTACAATGTCGCTAGTATTAATTCATTTCAATCGTTGACAGTCTCAGGAAAGAAACATGGCTACCAATGCAAAACCCGTCTATAAACGCATTCTGCTTAAGTTGAGTGGCGAAGCTCTGCAGGGCACTGAAGGCTTCGGTATTGATGCAAGCATACTGGATCGCATGGCTCAGGAAATCAAAGAACTGGTTGAACTGGGTATTCAGGTTGGTGTGGTGATTGGTGGGGGTAACCTGTTCCGTGGCGCTGGTCTGGCGAAAGCGGGTATGAACCGCGTTGTGGGCGACCACATGGGGATGCTGGCGACCGTAATGAACGGCCTGGCAATGCGTGATGCACTGCACCGCGCCTATGTGAACGCTCGTCTGATGTCCGCTATTCCATTGAATGGCGTGTGCGACAGCTACAGCTGGGCAGAAGCTATCAGCCTGTTGCGCAACAACCGTGTGGTGATCCTCTCCGCCGGTACAGGTAACCCGTTCTTTACCACCGACTCAGCAGCTTGCCTGCGTGGTATCGAAATTGAAGCCGATGTGGTGCTGAAAGCAACCAAAGTTGACGGCGTGTTTACCGCTGATCCGGCGAAAGATCCAACCGCAACCATGTACGAGCAACTGACTTACAGCGAAGTGCTGGAAAAAGAGCTGAAAGTCATGGACCTGGCGGCCTTCACGCTGGCTCGTGACCATAAATTACCGATTCGTGTTTTCAATATGAACAAACCGGGTGCGCTGCGCCGTGTGGTAATGGGTGAAAAAGAAGGGACTTTAATCACGGAATAATTCCCGTGATGGATAAATAAGGGTAAGATTCCGCGTAAGTATCGCGGGGGCGTAAGTCTGGTTATAAGGCGTTATTGTTGCAGGCAGTTTGGTCACGGCCAGCGCGCAGCAACCGGAGCGTACACAAGTACGTGAGGATGGCGAGCACTGCCCGGGGCCAAAATGGCAAATAAAATAGCCTAATAATCCAGACGATTACCCGTAATATGTTTAATCAGGGCTATACTTAGCACACTTCCACTGTGTGTGACTGTCTGGTCTGACTGAGACAAGTTTTCAAGGATTCGTAACGTGATTAGCGATATCAGAAAAGATGCTGAAGTACGCATGGACAAATGCGTAGAAGCGTTCAAAACCCAAATCAGCAAAATACGCACGGGTCGTGCTTCTCCCAGCCTGCTGGATGGCATTGTCGTGGAATATTACGGCACGCCGACGCCGCTGCGTCAGCTGGCAAGCGTAACGGTAGAAGATTCCCGTACACTGAAAATCAACGTGTTTGATCGTTCAATGTCTCCGGCCGTTGAAAAAGCGATTATGGCGTCCGATCTTGGCCTGAACCCGAACTCTGCGGGTAGCGACATCCGTGTTCCGCTGCCGCCGCTGACGGAAGAACGTCGTAAAGATCTGACCAAAATCGTTCGTGGTGAAGCAGAACAAGCGCGTGTTGCAGTACGTAACGTGCGTCGTGACGCGAACGACAAAGTGAAAGCACTGTTGAAAGATAAAGAGATCAGCGAAGACGACGATCGCCGTTCTCAGGACGATGTACAGAAACTGACTGATGCTGCAATCAAGAAAATTGAAGCGGCGCTGGCAGACAAAGAAGCAGAACTGATGCAGTTCTGATTTCTTGAACGACAAAAACGCCGCTCAGTAGATCCTTGCGGATCGGCTGGCGGCGTTTTGCTTTTTATTCTGTCTCAACTCTGGATGTTTCATGAAGCAACTCACCATTCTGGGCTCGACCGGCTCGATTGGTTGCAGCACGCTGGACGTGGTGCGCCATAATCCCGAACACTTCCGCGTAGTTGCGCTGGTGGCAGGCAAAAATGTCACTCGCATGGTAGAACAGTGCCTGGAATTCTCTCCCCGCTATGCCGTAATGGACGATGAAGCGAGTGCGAAACTTCTTAAAACGATGCTACAGCAACAGGGTAGCCGCACCGAAGTCTTAAGTGGGCAACAAGCCGCTTGCGATATGGCAGCGCTTGAGGATGTTGATCAGGTGATGGCAGCCATTGTTGGCGCTGCTGGGCTGTTACCTACGCTTGCTGCGATCCGCGCGGGTAAAACCATTTTGCTGGCCAATAAAGAATCACTGGTTACCTGCGGACGTCTGTTTATGGACGCCGTAAAGCAGAGCAAAGCGCAATTGTTACCGGTCGATAGCGAACATAACGCCATTTTTCAGAGTTTACCGCAACCTATCCAGCATAATCTGGGATACGCTGACCTTGAGCAAAATGGCGTGGTGTCCATTTTACTTACCGGGTCTGGTGGCCCTTTCCGTGAGACGCCATTGCGCGATTTGGCAACAATGACGCCGGATCAAGCCTGCCGTCATCCGAACTGGTCGATGGGGCGTAAAATTTCTGTCGATTCGGCTACCATGATGAACAAAGGTCTGGAATACATTGAAGCGCGTTGGCTGTTTAACGCCAGCGCCAGCCAGATGGAAGTGCTGATTCACCCGCAGTCAGTGATTCACTCAATGGTGCGCTATCAGGACGGCAGTGTTCTGGCGCAGCTGGGGGAACCGGATATGCGTACGCCAATTGCCCACACCATGGCATGGCCGAATCGCGTGAACTCTGGCGTGAAGCCGCTCGATTTTTGCAAACTAAGTGCGTTGACATTTGCCGCACCGGATTATGATCGTTATCCATGCCTGAAACTGGCGATGGAGGCGTTCGAACAAGGCCAGGCAGCGACGACAGCATTGAATGCCGCAAACGAAATCACCGTTGCTGCTTTTCTTGCGCAACAAATCCGCTTTACGGATATCGCTGCGTTGAATTTATCCGTACTGGAAAAAATGGATATGCGCGAACCACAATGTGTGGACGATGTGTTATCTGTTGATGCGAACGCGCGTGAAGTCGCCAGAAAAGAGGTGATGCGTCTCGCAAGCTGAGGATAATCCGGCTACAGAGAGTCGCGCTATTTGTTAGCGTAGGGCTTCAGTGATATAGTCTGCGCCATCTGATCGTAAGTAGTTGGCTTTATAAGGTCAGGTATGCCGTGGTTTTACACGGCTTTTTTTTGTATAGGCTTCAGTATTCCTGAGTACCGTAAACCCTGTCAGGGAATAAAAAACGCGTGATGTTGTCTGCTACTCAACCACTTAGCGAAAAATTGCCAGCGCATGGCTGCCGTCATGTTGCGATCATTATGGACGGCAATGGTCGCTGGGCAAAAAAGCAAGGGAAGATTCGTGCCTTTGGGCATAAAGCCGGGGCAAAATCCGTCCGCCGGGCTGTCTCTTTTGCGGCCAACAACGGTATTGAGGCGTTAACGCTGTATGCCTTTAGTAGTGAAAACTGGAACCGACCAGCGCAGGAAGTCAGTGCGTTAATGGAACTGTTTGTGTGGGCGCTCGATAGCGAAGTAAAAAGTCTGCACCGACATAACGTGCGTCTGCGTATTATTGGCGATACCAGTCGCTTTAACTCGCGTTTGCAAGAACGTATTCGTAAATCTGAAGCGCTAACAGCCGGGAATACCGGTCTGACGCTGAATATTGCGGCGAACTACGGTGGACGTTGGGATATAGTCCAGGGAGTCAGGCAACTGGCTGAAAAGGTGCAGCAAGGAAACCTGCAACCAGATCAGATAGATGAAGAGATGCTAAACCAGCATGTCTGTATGCATGAACTGGCCCCTGTAGATTTAGTAATTAGGACTGGGGGGGAGCATCGCATTAGTAACTTTTTGCTTTGGCAAATTGCCTATGCCGAACTTTACTTTACAGATGTTCTCTGGCCCGATTTCGATGAACAAGACTTTGAAGGGGCGTTAAATGCCTTTGCTAATCGAGAGCGTCGTTTCGGCGGCACCGAGCCCGGTGATGAAACAGCCTGATGGGGGTCGCTTTTGCTGAAGTATCGCCTGATATCTGCTTTTGTGTTAATACCCGTCGTCATCGCGGCGTTGTTTCTGTTGCCGCCGGTGGGGTTCGCCATTGTAACGCTGGTGGTCTGCATGCTGGCAGCGTGGGAATGGGGACAGCTTAGCGGTTTTACCACTCGTTCGCAGCGAGTATGGTTGGCGGTGTTATGCGGGTTATTGTTGGCGCTGATGCTTTTTCTGTTGCCGGAATATCACCGAAATATTCATCAACCGCTGGTTGAAATCTCACTTTGGGCTTCGCTGGGTTGGTGGATTGTCGCGCTATTGCTGGTGCTGTTTTACCCAGGTTCCGCAGCAATCTGGCGTAACTCTAAAACATTGCGCCTTATTTTTGGCGTGCTAACCATTGTTCCCTTCTTCTGGGGCATGCTGGCGTTACGGGCCTGGCACTATGACGAGAATCATTACAGTGGCGCAATATGGCTGCTCTATGTCATGATCCTGGTATGGGGCGCTGACTCCGGCGCATATATGTTTGGCAAATTGTTTGGTAAACATAAGCTGGCACCGAAGGTTTCTCCGGGTAAAACCTGGCAAGGCTTTATCGGTGGACTCGCTACTGCAGCGGTAATCTCATGGGGTTATGGCATGTGGGCGAATCTCGACGTCGCTCCCGTCACCTTACTCATTTGCTCTATTGTCGCAGCGTTAGCCTCAGTGCTCGGCGATCTGACCGAGAGTATGTTTAAGCGTGAAGCAGGAATTAAGGACAGCGGTCATTTAATTCCAGGACACGGTGGTATTTTAGATCGTATTGATAGCCTGACGGCTGCGGTACCGGTCTTTGCTTGCTTGTTGTTACTGGTATTCAGGACGCTTTAACGGAAGGTAATATGCTGAGTTTTCTCTGGGATTTGGCTTCGTTCATCGTTGCACTGGGTGTACTTATCACCGTGCATGAATTTGGTCATTTCTGGGTTGCCCGGCGTTGTGGTGTTCGCGTTGAGCGTTTCTCAATAGGGTTTGGTAAGGCGCTCTGGCGGCGAACTGATAAGCTCGGCACCGAATATGTTATCGCCCTGATCCCGTTGGGCGGTTATGTCAAAATGCTGGATGAGCGCGCAGAACCGGTCGTTCCGGAACTCCGCCACCATGCCTTCAATAATAAATCTGTCGGCCAACGAGCGGCGATTATTGCCGCAGGTCCGGTTGCAAACTTCATTTTTGCTATCTTTGCCTACTGGCTGGTTTTTATTATTGGTGTGCCTGGCGTACGTCCGGTGGTTGGCGAAATAGCAGCCAATTCGATAGCTGCGGAAGCACAAATTGCACCAGGTACGGAACTAAAAGCCGTAGATGGTATCGAAACGCCTGATTGGGATGCCGTGCGTTTGCAGTTGGTCGATAAAATTGGCGATGAAAGCACCACCATTACAGTAGCGCCATTTGGCAGCGACCAACGGCGGGATGTAAAGCTCGATTTACGTCACTGGGCGTTTGAGCCTGATAAAGAAGATCCGGTAACTTCGCTGGGGATTCGTCCTCGTGGGCCGCAAATTGAACCTGTACTGGAAAATGTGCAGCCAAACTCGGCGGCAAGCAAGGCAGGTTTGCAAGCAGGCGACAGGATCGTTAAAGTCGATGGTCAGCCCTTAACGCAGTGGGTGACCTTTGTGATGCTTGTCCGGGATAACCCGGGTAAATCCTTAGCGTTAGAAATCGAAAGGCAGGGGAGTCCCTTGTCTTTGACATTAATCCCGGAGAGTAAACCGGGTAATGGTAAAGCGATTGGTTTTGTCGGTATTGAGCCGAAAGTCATTCCTTTGCCAGATGAGTATAAAGTTGTACGCCAGTATGGGCCGTTCAACGCCATCGTCGAAGCCACGGACAAAACGTGGCAGCTGATGAAGCTGACGGTCAGTATGCTGGGAAAATTGATCACCGGTGATGTGAAACTGAACAACCTCAGTGGGCCGATCTC
>OKSB01001724.1_pt1 | contig 21128 bp, 17 predicted proteins | sample 1601171 | NCBI WGS metagenome assembly OKSB01 (sample SAMEA3541496, study PRJEB24748) | human gut metagenome | biome: human gut; feature: human-associated habitat; material: faeces | place: China | collected 2012 | reverse complement strand
CGACTCGACGTAGGCCTGATAAGACGCGTCAGCGTCGCATCAGGCAAATGTGCCGGCCATTGTCGGATGCGGCGCGACCGCCTTATTCGACCTACACACCACACATTTCCCTGCCAAATTTGCGCCCCATATCTCACTATCCATTAACGGATTTGTGACAGAAACCATTGTCTTTTTTTATATTTGCTTAAATCTTTTTTTGCGTTACTTATGGCTGGCGCTGGCATTTTCCCCTGTGCGTTTTAGCGTTCATGGTATTAATCGCTCAGATATCCACCTTTTCCTCAGATTTTTTTCATTAAATGCATAAAACTTAATCACCAAATGTTGCTAAATATTAAGCTGATTGTTCTGGTCATGTTGGAGTAGCACAAATTTCTCTGCTGCAAATAGCTGTTTGAAGTTTTTTTAATCTTTGTTTGTGGATTCTCACCGTTGGTGTAAATCCCGGTTGGCTGTATTGACGTTTTCACATTCTGTTGACAGATTGTAGGTCACGAGGGGCATTTTATGGAGGATCCGCACTGTTACACTGATGTTAATTAGTACGGCATCCCCACCTCATAACGTTGACCCGACCGGGCAAAAAACAAAAAAGGTCAGGCAGCGACAACCCACTGCAAAGGGTTAAAACAACAAACATCACAATTGGAGCAGAATAATGCGTATTTCCTTGAAAAAGTCAGGGATGCTGAAGCTTGGTCTCAGCCTGGTGGCTATGACCGTCGCAGCAAGTGTTCAGGCTAAAACTCTGGTTTATTGCTCAGAAGGATCTCCGGAAGGGTTTAACCCGCAGCTGTTTACCTCCGGCACCACCTATGACGCCTCTTCCGTACCGCTTTATAACCGTCTGGTTGAATTTAAAATCGGCACCACCGAAGTGATCCCGGGCCTCGCTGAAAAGTGGGAAGTCAGCGAAGACGGTAAAACCTATACCTTCCATCTGCGTAAAGGTGTGAAGTGGCACGACAATAAAGAATTCAAACCGACGCGTGAACTGAACGCCGATGATGTGGTGTTCTCGTTCGATCGTCAGAAAAACGCGCAAAACCCGTACCATAAAGTTTCTGGCGGCAGCTACGAATACTTCGAAGGCATGGGCTTGCCGGAGCTGATCAGCGAAGTGAAAAAGGTGGACGACAACACCGTTCAGTTTGTGCTGACTCGCCCGGAAGCGCCGTTCCTCGCTGACCTGGCAATGGACTTCGCCTCTATTCTGTCAAAAGAATATGCTGATGCGATGATGAAAGCCGGTACACCGGAAAAACTGGACCTCAACCCAATCGGAACCGGTCCGTTCCAGTTACAGCAGTATCAAAAAGATTCCCGTATCCGCTACAAAGCGTTTGATGGCTACTGGGGCACCAAACCGCAGATCGATACGCTGGTTTTCTCTATTACCCCTGACGCTTCCGTGCGTTACGCGAAATTGCAGAAGAATGAATGCCAGGTGATGCCGTACCCGAACCCGGCAGATATCGCTCGCATGAAGCAGGATAAATCCATCAATCTGATGGAAATGCCGGGGCTGAACGTCGGTTATCTCTCGTATAACGTGCAGAAAAAACCACTCGATGACGTGAAAGTTCGCCAGGCTCTGACCTACGCGGTGAACAAAGACGCGATCATCAAAGCGGTTTATCAGGGCGCGGGCGTATCAGCGAAAAACCTGATCCCGCCAACCATGTGGGGCTATAACGACGACGTTCAGGACTACACCTACGATCCTGAAAAAGCGAAAGCCTTGCTGAAAGAAGCGGGTCTGGAAAAAGGTTTCTCCATCGACCTGTGGGCGATGCCGGTACAACGTCCGTATAACCCGAACGCTCGCCGCATGGCGGAGATGATTCAGGCAGACTGGGCGAAAGTCGGCGTGCAGGCCAAAATTGTCACCTACGAATGGGGTGAGTACCTCAAGCGTGCGAAAGATGGCGAGCACCAGACGGTAATGATGGGCTGGACTGGCGATAACGGGGACCCGGATAACTTCTTCGCCACCCTGTTCAGCTGCGCCGCCTCTGAACAAGGCTCCAACTACTCAAAATGGTGCTACAAACCGTTTGAAGATCTGATTCAACCGGCGCGTGCTACCGACGACCACAATAAACGCGTTGAACTGTACAAACAAGCGCAGGTGGTGATGCACGATCAGGCTCCGGCACTGATCATCGCTCACTCCACCGTGTTTGAACCGGTACGTAAAGAAGTTAAAGGCTATGTGGTTGATCCATTAGGCAAACATCACTTCGAAAACGTCTCTATCGAATAATTAAAAGCCATACAAGACTGATGGCAAAGGCAAAAATGCCTGATGCGCTCCGCTTATCAGGCCTACGAAAATTCTGCAATGTATTGAATTTGCACGATTTTGTAGGCCGGATAAGGCGTTAACGCCGCATCCGGCATAAACAAAGCGCACTTTGTCAACAATCTGTATACCCGGTGGCGCTGTGCCTCTGCGTGCAGCGCCATCCGGCAGCAATACTTCATTCCCTGTCCGATAAGGGCGGGAATTGATTTGTGAGCAATACAGACACGCAGTTCCAGGCTGCGGGTCACTATAGAGAATCCGGGTTATGTTGCAGTTTATTCTCCGACGTTTGGGACTCGTCATCCCCACGTTTATCGGTATTACCCTTCTCACATTTGCCTTTGTCCACATGATCCCGGGCGATCCGGTGATGATCATGGCGGGCGAACGTGGGATCTCCCCAGAGCGTCACGCGCAGCTGCTGGCTGAACTCGGCTTAGATAAACCGATGTGGCAGCAGTATCTCCATTACATTTGGGGCGTTATGCATGGCGATCTAGGCATTTCAATGAAAAGCCGCATCCCGGTTTGGGAAGAGTTCGTGCCGCGCTTCCAGGCCACGCTGGAACTTGGCGTCTGCGCGATGATTTTTGCTACGGCAGTCGGTATTCCGGTTGGTGTGCTGGCTGCGGTTAAACGCGGTTCCATTTTCGATCACACAGCGGTTGGCCTGGCGCTGACAGGTTATTCAATGCCTATCTTCTGGTGGGGCATGATGCTGATCATGCTGGTTTCGGTGCACTGGAACCTGACGCCCGTCTCCGGTCGCGTGAGCGATATGGTGTTCCTCGATGACTCCAATCCGTTAACCGGTTTTATGCTAATCGACACCGCCATCTGGGGTGAAGACGGCAACTTTATCGATGCCGTCGCCCATATGATCTTGCCTGCCATTGTGCTGGGTACTATTCCGCTGGCGGTCATTGTGCGTATGACACGCTCCTCGATGCTGGAAGTGCTGGGCGAGGATTACATCCGCACCGCGCGCGCCAAAGGGCTAACCCGCATGCGGGTGATTATCGTCCATGCGCTGCGTAACGCGATGCTGCCGGTGGTGACCGTTATCGGCCTGCAGGTGGGAACATTGCTGGCGGGGGCGATTCTGACCGAAACCATCTTCTCGTGGCCCGGTCTGGGACGCTGGTTGATTGACGCACTGCAACGCCGCGACTATCCGGTAGTGCAGGGCGGCGTATTGCTGGTGGCGACGATGATTATCCTCGTCAACTTGCTGGTCGATCTGCTGTACGGCGTGGTGAACCCGCGTATTCGTCATAAGAAGTAAGGGGACATCATGTCACAGGTTACTGAAAATAAAGTGATTAGCGCACCGGTGCCGATGACCCCGTTACAGGAGTTCTGGCACTATTTTAAACGCAACAAAGGCGCGGTCGTCGGGCTGGTTTACGTCGTCATCGTGCTGTTCATCGCGATCTTTGCCAACTGGATTGCACCCTATAACCCGGCGGAACAGTTCCGCGATGCACTGCTCGCCCCGCCAGCCTGGCAGGAAGGCGGCAGCATGGCGCACTTGCTGGGCACCGATGACGTAGGCCGTGATGTGCTGTCGCGCCTGATGTACGGTGCGCGCCTGTCGCTGCTGGTTGGCTGTCTGGTAGTTGTGTTATCGCTGATTATGGGCGTTATTCTCGGCCTGATCGCCGGTTACTTTGGCGGCCTGGTCGATAACATCATTATGCGCGTGGTCGATATCATGCTGGCGCTGCCAAGTCTGCTGCTGGCGCTGGTGCTGGTGGCAATTTTCGGCCCGTCGATTGGTAACGCCGCGCTGGCACTGACCTTCGTTGCCTTGCCGCACTATGTGCGCTTAACCCGCGCCGCCGTGCTGGTGGAAGTTAACCGCGATTACGTCACCGCGTCTCGCGTGGCGGGTGCCGGGGCGATGCGTCAGATGTTTATTAACATCTTCCCGAACTGCCTTGCGCCGCTGATTGTTCAGGCGTCGCTCGGTTTCTCTAACGCCATTCTCGATATGGCTGCTCTTGGTTTCCTCGGCATGGGGGCACAGCCGCCAACGCCTGAGTGGGGCACCATGCTCTCCGACGTGTTGCAGTTCGCGCAAAGCGCCTGGTGGGTCGTGACCTTCCCGGGTCTGGCGATCCTGCTGACGGTGCTGGCATTTAACCTGATGGGTGACGGTCTGCGTGACGCGCTCGATCCCAAACTGAAGCAGTAAGAGGTTCGAGATGGCGTTATTAAATGTAGATAAATTATCGGTGCATTTCGGCGACGAAAGCGCGCCGTTCCGCGCCGTAGACCGCATCAGCTACAGCGTAAAACAGGGCGAAGTGGTCGGGATTGTGGGTGAGTCCGGCTCCGGTAAGTCGGTCAGTTCACTGGCGATTATGGGGCTGATTGATTATCCGGGCCGCGTAATGGCAGAAAAACTGGAGTTTAACGGCCAGGATTTGCAGCGTATCTCAGAAAAAGAGCGCCGCAACCTGGTGGGTGCCGAAGTGGCGATGATCTTCCAGGACCCGATGACCAGCCTTAACCCGTGCTACACCGTGGGTTTCCAGATTATGGAAGCGATTAAGGTGCATCAGGGCGGCAACAAAAGTACCCGCCGTCAGCGAGCGATTGACCTGCTGAATCAGGTCGGTATTCCCGATCCGGCATCGCGTCTGGATGTTTACCCGCATCAGCTTTCCGGCGGCATGAGCCAGCGCGTGATGATCGCCATGGCGATTGCCTGTCGGCCAAAACTGCTGATTGCCGATGAACCGACCACCGCGCTGGACGTGACCATTCAGGCGCAAATCATCGAACTACTGCTGGAGCTACAGCAGAAAGAGAACATGGCGCTGGTGTTAATTACCCATGACCTGGCGCTGGTGGCGGAAGCGGCACATAAAATCATCGTGATGTATGCAGGCCAGGTGGTGGAAACCGGTGATGCGCACGCCATCTTCCATGCGCCGCGTCACCCGTATACTCAGGCATTGCTGCGTGCGCTGCCAGAATTTGCTCAGGACAAAGAACGTCTGGCGTCGTTGCCAGGTGTCGTTCCCGGCAAGTACGACCGCCCGAACGGCTGCCTGCTTAACCCGCGCTGCCCCTATGCCACTGACAGATGTCGCGCTGAAGAACCGGCGCTGAATATGCTCGCTGACGGGCGTCAGTCCAAATGCCATTACCCACTTGATGATGCCGGGAGGCCGACACTATGAGTACGCAAGAGGCCACCCTGCAACAACCGCTGTTGCAGGCTATCGACCTGAAAAAACATTATCCGGTGAAGAAAGGCATGTTCGCGCCGGAACGTCTGGTTAAAGCGCTGGATGGCGTTTCGTTTAACCTTGAACGTGGCAAAACGCTGGCAGTAGTGGGCGAATCTGGCTGCGGTAAATCGACCCTCGGTCGGTTGCTGACGATGATTGAAATGCCCACCGGTGGCGAGCTGTATTACCAGGGGCAGGATCTGCTTAAGCACGATCCGCAGGCGCAGAAGCTGCGTCGGCAGAAAATCCAGATCGTCTTCCAGAACCCTTACGGTTCGCTGAATCCGCGTAAAAAAGTCGGGCAAATTCTTGAAGAGCCGCTGCTGATCAACACCAGCTTAAGCAAAGAACAGCGTCGGGAAAAAGCCCTGTCGATGATGGCGAAAGTCGGCCTGAAAACCGAGCACTATGACCGCTATCCGCATATGTTCTCCGGCGGTCAGCGTCAGCGTATCGCCATCGCCCGTGGTCTGATGCTCGACCCGGATGTGGTGATTGCCGATGAACCGGTTTCCGCGCTGGATGTTTCAGTGCGCGCGCAGGTGCTGAATCTGATGATGGATTTGCAGCAGGAGTTGGGGCTGTCTTATGTCTTTATCTCCCACGACCTGTCGGTGGTGGAGCACATTGCTGATGAAGTGATGGTGATGTACCTGGGCCGCTGCGTGGAGAAGGGAACGAAAGACCAAATCTTCAATAACCCGCGCCATCCGTACACTCAGGCGCTACTTTCCGCGACGCCGCGCCTGAACCCGGACGATCGCCGCGAGCGCATCAAGCTCAGCGGTGAACTACCAAGCCCACTGAATCCACCGCCGGGTTGCGCCTTCAACGCCCGCTGTCGTCGGCGCTTCGGCCCCTGCACCCAGTTGCAGCCGCAGCTAAAAGACTACGGCGGTCAACTGGTAGCTTGTTTTGCTGTTGATCAGGATGAAAATCCGCAGCGTTAACTCACAAAACCGGGGCCATGCGCTCCGGTTTACTCAATCAGCTTCAACAGTGGCGACAAGCATAGCAAAATGCCGTACAGCAGAATCAGCCAGGCTTTAAATCCGCGAAGTTTTTCCAGTTGTGCGACTTTATAGATCAGGAAAAACGGAATGAGGCACGACACAATACCATATAACGGGCTTCCCAACTGAAAGAACACCAGCACCGATACACGAAACGAAACCCAAATCGTCAACGTAATGACGATAAAAGCGCAGATCGCCAGAGTCAGCACGCGTGAGTTAATTTTCTTGGTATCAATAATTCGGCTTAACAGATTGAGAATAATGCCTTTAATGGCCTCGTGGAAACCGAGATAAATGCCAAAGAATGCGGTCAGTACGGCAAAGATATTAAGCACCGTAGAGGTGATATGAATGATATGCCCAGGGATCACCTGCGCGGCCAGCGCCAGTGCTGAGATATTTTGTTCAAAGGCAGAAACGGCTTCTTCGTGGCTAATTGAGAAGGTAAACGAAAAGGCAAAAAACAGGATCACCGCGATGAGCGTGATATAACTAATTCGGTGGGTACGCAGCGCGAGCCGGGTTGCCAGTACTTTATCCGCTTCCCGTTTACGATAGGCAATATTCATTGGGTTAAGTACCTGAATAAATACTGCAGAAAAGAAGCAAAATGGAATGGTAAGCAAGACATCGCGGAAAAAGACGGAGGCTTGCGGGAAGGCGGTTATATTGGCGAAATTCCAGTGCGGGATCATCGCAAAACCGAACACGACAATAATCCCTACTTTGACCACCACCATTGGCCCGGAAATCTTAAACAGTAATCGTTCACCACCAGACGCAATCGCCACCAGTACGGCGAAAATAGCGACTTTATAAAGTAGAGATTGTGAAAGATCGGCATCGGTTAAACCGAAGGTTTTCAGGTACGAGGCGCTGTCGAAAACCACGGAGAGAGAGTAGATAAAAATCCCGTGGATAATCATCAAAAAGTAGATAACCCCGAGGAAAATTCCCCAGTTCTTCCCCAGGTAATGACTGATAATATCGGTGTAGTCATTACAGGAATCGCTTTCAGAAAGGGTTTTTAAATAAATGTCCTGCACTACCCAGGTGGCAGGATAAGCAATGATCGCTGCGGTAATAAATACCCAAATTCCCTTCAAGCCAATTTGTACTGGCATCAGCACGGTTCCGGCACCAATCGCCATGCCTATGCATAATAAAACCCAGCCGAAGTCGTAGCGTGTAAACGGCAATTTCTGATTGTGTTTCGATAGTGTGTTGTGCTGCATAAAGTCCTGTCCAGAAAGAAGTCGGCCTCGCAAAAATGAATAAACCCAGTTTCTCTTGCGCAACAGGTGGAGAAGTCGAATACGCAGTATGTAAAAAATGAGGCAACAGATTCACTGGGGAGGTCGCGAGGAGGCGCAATTCTACAAAATTGCGCATTTCACTACCAGTCTGGAGTCAGCCCGGATATGAACTGCAACTATTGCAAATAAAGAAATTAAGCTGGAAGGCATCGCGCAATGAGGAAGATTGCCGGGTGCTGACAGTAAAAAGCAATCGTAGAATCAGCGGCAAGCCGGAAAGGTTCCGGTGAGGCGCAATGTTGCGGGGGCTTTATCCCTGGTGGCATTGGTTGCTGGAAAGAGAAAACCCCCGCACGTTGAGAGGTAAAACCTGACAACAGAACGGGGGCTAATCTTGAAACCAGACACTTCAAGAATAGCCGCAAAATGTTGTCATTACAACAAGGCGGCTATATGACGCTCGCGCAGTTTGCCATGATTTTCTGGCACGACCTGGCAGCACCGATCCTGGCGGGAATTATTACCGCAGCGATTGTCAGCTGGTGGCGTAACCGGAAGTAAGGTGAAAACGGGCGTCAGGCTGCCGTGATGGCAATATGCGCCCGAAACCGGCCGCAGGGGTAACAGCCTGCGGCCTTTTTTGTATCCGGCACCCATGAAAAAAGTCTTAACGCAGAACGCTAATACTTTATTTTTCAAGCAAAAAAGATTACTTGCTGGTATCCAGTTCTTCGAAACCTTTCACCAGATCATCAATCGCTTTCATCTGCTTGAGGAACGGTTCCAGTTTAGCCAGCGGCAGCGCGGATGGACCATCACATTTCGCATGTTCCGGATCCGGATGCGCTTCAATAAACAGCCCCGCCAGACCTACCGCCATACCGGCTCGTGCCAGCTCAGCCACCTGAGCACGACGACCACCGGAAGCTGCGCCAAACGGATCGCGGCATTGCAGTGCGTGGGTCACGTCGAAAATCACCGGCGAGTTACCAGACACTTTCTTCATAATGCTGAAGCCCAGCATATCGACAACCAGGTTGTCATAGCCGAAGTTAGCACCGCGATCGCAAAGAATCACTTTTTCGTTGCCGCCTTCTTTGAATTTATCAACGATATTACCCATCTGTCCCGGGCTGACAAACTGTGGTTTCTTGACGTTAATTACCGCACCGGTTTTCGCCATGGCTTCAACCAGGTCAGTCTGGCGAGCAAGAAACGCCGGCAACTGAATCACATCCACGACATCAGCAACGGGCTGTGCCTGACTTGGTTCGTGAACGTCGGTGATAATTTTCACGCCAAAAGTCTGCTTCAACTCCTGGAAGATTTTCATCCCTTCTTCCAGGCCCGGTCCACGATAAGAGTGGATGGAGGAGCGGTTGGCTTTGTCAAAAGAGGCTTTGAACACGTAAGGGATACCCAGTTTCTGGGTCACAGTTACGTAGTGCTCGCAAATGCGCATCGCCAGATCGCGAGATTCCAACACGTTCATACCGCCAAACAGTACGAACGGCAGGTCATTTGCTACGTTGATGTCGCCAATGCTAACCACTTTTTGTTTCATAGGATCGCCTTAATCTTGAGTAAAATGTCGATTAATTAATGCAGCACAATATGTTTATGCGCGATGTTATTTATTTGCGCACGGATCATTTCGCTGATCGGGTCTTCCGGACACTGTTCAACGAAATAACTTAAATCGTTCAACGCAACGTGTTCGCAATCCAGTTGCGCATAAATCAACCCGCGATCGCGAATTTCATAGGGATCTTCAGGGTTGAATTGTAATAAAGCTTCGCTGGTGCGTAACGCCAGCTCCATCTGATTTTCTTCCATCAACGAGGCTTTGAGTGTATCCAGCAATTTGCGGATTACCTCAATGTTATCAGCTTCATCAAGGTCTTCATAAAACAGTTCCGCCGACGGGCTGATATTTCCCTTTAACCATACGTCCAGCATATGTTCGCTTAACGATTCACCGTTAAAAGGATTAATCAGCCAAATTTCGCCATCCGGACATTCAATGCGCAATATCAGCTGCGTAGGGAAAATCACCGGCAGCAGCGGCAAATCGAGACGATTCGCGACCCATAATAAAACCGCACCTAATGATACCGCACTGCCCTGTCGATTCTTTAACACCTGGTCCAGCCATAATGCATCGGAAAGACGATAAACACCGCGTGAGGCTTTAAATCCCCAGTCGCCGTAAAACAGCGCGATCAGTTTTTCCAGCTGCTCTTCTAAAGGCAGAAGCTGGCTGATTTCTTCCTTCGCCAGACTAACGAGACGCTCCAGTTCGTCGTAAACATCTTGCGAGGGAAAATCGCGGCGGATTGCTTCGCAAGCCAGGATCATGCCTTCGCACAATGGCGCTTTATTAAATTCGAAATCAGCTAACGATCTCATGACTTACCCCAGTAACGGTACTTTTGTGGTGGCGAGTTTAATGATGATGTACAGCACCACCAACGCCAGCGGGAAGGCAATAATGCGCGCCTGCTGACTGTGCATACGACGATAATCGAGTGCAATAAAACCCAAAACGATATAAATGATAACTCCAAACAGCTTTTCAGTCAGCCACTGTGCCTGCCCGGAAAATGGCAGGATGTGCGCTTTAGCCATCAACGCAATGCCGCTTAACAGTAACAGCGTATCGACAACCGGCGGCACAATGCGCGTCCAGCGAGCAAATGCCTGTGGATGCTTCTGATAACGTAGCCAGAAACGTAAGGTTAATAGCCCAACAGAAAGCGCGATACTAATAAGATGAACACTAAGCAGTGTAGAAAAACTTGTCATTGATAATAGCGGCCGAGCGTTACGCGCTCGTTATCACCATAGTCACGGCAGGTTTCGACGTCATGATACCCCGCGAGGATAAATGCTTGTCGCACCGCTTCGCCCTGCTGCCAGCCATGTTCCAGAAGCAGAAAGCCGCCGGATACCAGCGCGTTACGCGACTGTTCGATGATATGCACGATGTCTGCCATTCCACTGTCTGCCGCAACCAGCGCAGTGAGCGGCTCAAAGCGGACATCGCCTTGTTGAAGATGAGGGTCCTGCTCGTCAATATACGGCGGATTGCTGACAATCATCGCAAACTGCTGCCCGGCTAGCGCGCTAAACCAGTCGCTTTGCAGAATGTGGATATTTTTGATCGCCAGATGCTGGGCATTACGTTGTGCCAGGGAGACAGCATCAGGCATACGATCTACAGCGATAATTTCGCAGTCCGGGCGCTCGCTAGCCAGCGCAAGCGCAATCGCCCCGGTACCCGTCCCGAGATCGAGAATACGGCAAGGTTGTTCAGGCAACCGCGCCAGTGCCTGCTCCACCAGACACTCCGTATCCGGGCGCGGAATTAAGGTCGCTGGCGAAACAAATAACGGCAACGACCAGAATTCTCGCACCCCGGTTAAATGAGCAATGGGTTCACCATCGCGACGACGTGTCAGTAGCGCATCAAGTTGCTGACATTGTTCGTCAGTCAGCTGCGTTTCACCAAAGGCGAGAATAAAAGTACGCCCTCTGCCGGTAACATGCTCCAGCAGGATTTCAGCATCACGCCGCGGGCTTTCGCTCGCCTGAAGTTGGCTTATTGCTTCACGTAACCAGTGTTGATATTCCATTATTCCTGCTCGGACAACGCCGCCAGTTGGTCGGCCTGATGTTCCTGGATAATCGGTTCAATCAGCATATCCAGCTTACCTTCCATCACTTCATCCAGGCGGTAGAGCGTCAGGTTGATGCGGTGATCGGTAACGCGCCCCTGCGGGAAGTTGTAAGTACGGTTACGGTCGCTGCGATCGCCACTCCCCAGCAGGTTACGACGGGTAGACGCTTCGGCCTGTTGCCGTTTTGCCATTTCAGCAGCGTGGATGCGAGCACCGAGTACAGAAAGTGCTTTAGCTTTGTTTTTATGTTGTGAACGTTCGTCCTGACATTCAACAACAATCCCGGTCGGCAAGTGAGTAATACGAATTGCCGAATCGGTGGTGTTAACGTGCTGACCACCCGCCCCTGACGAGCGGAAAGTATCAATGCGTAAATCTGCTGGGTTGATGTCCGGCAGTTCTGCGTCAGGCAGTTCTGGCATTACCGCAACGGTACAAGCAGAAGTATGAATACGACCCTGCGATTCCGTAGCAGGAACACGTTGCACGCGATGACCGCCGGATTCAAATTTCAGACGACCATACACACCATCACCGCTAATTTTGGCGATGATCTCTTTATAACCACCATGTTCACCCTCGCTGGCGCTCATGATTTCTACCCGCCAGCGGCGGGCTTCGGCATAACGGCTGTACATACGGAACAGATCGCCCGCGAACAGCGCCGCTTCGTCGCCGCCGGTTCCGGCTCGGACTTCGAGGAAGGCGTTACGTTCGTCATCAGGATCTTTTGGCAGTAACAGAACCTGTAATTGCTGTTCCAGTTGCTCGCTTTTTTCTTTAGCTTCGCGCAGTTCATCCTGCGCCATCTCACGCATTTCAGGATCATCGAGCATCATCTGTGCGGTTTCGATATCTTCCTGAACCTGTTGCCAGTCGGTAAAACAGCGCGAAACATCACTTAACTGCGCATATTCGCGTGATAATGCGCGAAAACGTTCCTGGTCGGCGATAGTTTGCGCGTCACCCAGCAACGCCTGAACTTCTTCATGGCGTTCATGCAGGGCTTCCAGTTTGGCAACGATAGAAGGCTTCATAGGCGTAAATGCACCCTGTAAAAAAAGAAAATGATGTACTGCTACTCCAGCCCGAGGCTGTCGCGCAGAATATTCAGGCGTTCGTTATCCCCGTCACGGGCGGCCTGTTGAAGTGATTTCGTTGGCGCATGGATCAAGCGGTTAGTCAGTTTCCATGCCAGATCCTGCATAATGGCTTGCGCGTCGCCGCCCTGCTCAAGGGCCGCTAACGCTTTGGCGGTTAACTCATCGCGAACTTGCTCTGCCTGGCTGCGATACTCGCGAATGGTTTCGCTGGCGCTTTGTGCTCGCAGCCACGCCATAAATTCGCTGGTTTCCTGAGCGACAATAGTTTCCGCCTCAACCGCTGCGGCTTTACGCTGCGCCAGGTTGTGCGAAATGATGCTTTGCAGATCATCAACGCTATAAAGATAAGCATTCGCCAGTTTGCCAACTTCCGGCTCAACATCGCGCGGAACGGCAATATCCACCAACAGCATTGGTTGGTTGCGACGGCTTTTTAATGCGCGCTCCACCATGCCTTTCCCGATAATCGGTAACGGGCTGGCGGTGGAACTGATGATGATATCGGCTTCGCGCAGACGTTCGTCGATATCACTCAGGGCAATCACTTCCGCGCCGACTTCATCTGCCAGAATTTGGGCACGTTCGCGAGTGCGGTTGGCGATAATCATCTTCTGTACTTTGTGTTCGCGCAGATGACGCGCCACCAGCTCGATAGTTTCGCCCGCGCCTACCAGCAACACTGTGACCGTAGAGAGCGATTCAAAGATCTGCCGCGCCAGCGTACAAGCCGCAAAAGCGACAGACACAGCGCTGGCACCGATATCTGTTTCAGTGCGAACGCGTTTCGCGACAGAGAAAGATTTCTGGAACATGCGTTCCAGTTCGCTGGCCTTCATATGACCTTTTTGCGAATCGGCAAACGCTTTTTTAACCTGACCGAGGATCTGCGGCTCCCCCAGAACCAGTGAATCCAGGCCGCTGGCAACACGCATTAAATGGCTAACCGCGTCGTTATCCTGATGCCAGTAGAGGCTTTTACGCAGATCTTCTTCATTAAGATTGTGATAATCGCAAAGCCAGCGGATTAACGCCTCTTGCAGGTTGTCCTGCTCTTCAACGCTAAGATAAAGTTCCGTGCGGTTGCACGTCGACAGCACCACGCCGCCCTGCACCATCGGCTGCGCAAGCAGGCTGTCAAGCGCCTGATCGAGCTTATCCGGCGAAAACGATACACGTTCTCGCAGCGATACAGGTGCCGTTTTATGGTTGATACCGAGTGCTAAAAGGGTCATGTCTGCGGGAAATAATACCAACGTTGATAGGGTTAGTCTGCTTGCATCATACAGGATGCGTAAGATCAATAAAAGAGAGCGCCCCCTTTTGGAGTAATTGCCGAAAGCCGTTAGATTCTGGCAATTAAGACAACTTGAACATAGACGATAGCGGACGGTAACGCTAGCATTAAGGGTTATAACTGCAACGTATCTCAAGGACTTGTCATCACTATGCCCCTGCCCGATTTTCGTCTTATCCGCCTGCTACCGCTGGCTGCTCTTGTGCTCACTGCCTGTTCCGTTACCACGCCCAAAGGTCCTGGCAAAAGCCCGGATTCGCCACAATGGCGTCAGCATCAGCAAGACGTGCGCAATCTTAATCAGTATCAGACTCGCGGCGCGTTCGCTTATATTTCTGACCAACAAAAAGTGTACGCCCGCTTTTTCTGGCAGCAAACCGGCCAGGATCGCTACCGTCTGCTGCTCACTAACCCATTGGGCAGCACGGAACTGGAGCTGAATGCTCAACCGGGTAACGTGCAGTTAGTCGACAATAAAGGTCAGCGTTATACCGCCGATGACGCCGAAGAGATGATTGGCAAATTGACCGGAATGCCAATTCCGCTCAACAGCTTGCGCCAGTGGATTTTAGGTTTACCGGGTGATGCAACCGACTACAAACTGGACGACCAGTACCGCCTGAGCGAAATTACCTACAGCCAGAATGGCAAAAACTGGAAGGTTGTTTATGGTGGTTATGACACCAAAACGCAACCTGCGATGCCAGCCAATATGGAACTCACCGACGGTGGTCAACGCATCAAGTTAAAAATGGATAACTGGATAGTGAAATAATGCGGACACAGTGGCCCTCTCCGGCAAAACTTAATCTGTTTTTATACATTACCGGTCAGCGTGCGGATGGTTACCACACGCTGCAAACGCTGTTTCAGTTTCTTGATTACGGCGACACCATCAGCATTGAGCTTCGTGACGATGGGGATATTCGTCTGTTAACGCCCGTTGAAGGCGTGGAACATGAAGATAACCTGATCGTTCGCGCAGCGCGATTGTTGATGAAAACTGCGGCAGACAGCGGGCGCCTTCCGACGGGAAGCGGTGCGAATATCAGCATTGACAAGCGTTTGCCGATGGGCGGCGGTCTCGGCGGTGGTTCATCCAATGCCGCGACGGTCCTGGTGGCATTAAATCATCTCTGGCAATGCGGGCTAAGCATGGATGAGCTGGCGGAAATGGGGCTGACGCTGGGCGCAGATGTTCCTGTCTTTGTTCGGGGGCATGCCGCGTTTGCCGAAGGCGTTGGTGAAATACTAACGCCGGTGGATCCGCCAGAGAAGTGGTATCTGGTGGCGCACCCTGGTGTAAGTATTCCGACTCCGGTGATTTTTAAAGATCCTGAACTCCCGCGCAATACGCCAAAAAGGTCAATAGAAACGTTGCTAAAATGTGAATTCAGCAATGATTGCGAGGTTATCGCAAGAAAACGTTTTCGCGAGGTTGATGCGGTGCTTTCCTGGCTGTTAGAATACGCCCCGTCGCGCCTGACTGGGACAGGGGCCTGTGTCTTTGCTGAATTTGATACAGAGTCTGAAGCCCGCCAGGTGCTAGAGCAAGCCCCGGAATGGCTCAATGGCTTTGTGGCGAAAGGCGCTAATCTTTCCCCATTGCACAGAGCCATGCTTTAAGCCGGGCAAGCTGAGTTTCGGTGACAACGTCACCTTGTTCCAGACGTTGCATCGCGCTCTTTAATACACCGCCTGGAAAGGATCATGCCTGGCCCGCACAGTTTTCGGCAGATTCTTTCCACCAATGGACGCATGCCTGAGGTTCTTCTCGTGCCTGATATGAAGCTTTTTGCTGGTAACGCCACCCCGGAACTAGCACAACGTATTGCCAACCGCCTGTACACTTCACTCGGCGACGCCGCTGTAGGTCGCTTTAGCGATGGCGAAGTCAGCGTACAAATTAATGAAAATGTACGCGGTGGTGATATTTTCATCATCCAGTCCACTTGTGCCCCTACTAACGACAACCTGATGGAATTAGTCGTTATGGTTGATGCCCTGCGTCGTGCTTCCGCAGGTCGTATCACCGCTGTTATCCCCTACTTTGGCTATGCGCGCCAGGACCGTCGCGTCCGTTCCGCTCGTGTACCAATCACTGCGAAAGTGGTTGCAGACTTCCTCTCCAGCGTCGGTGTTGACCGTGTGCTGACAGTGGATCTGCACGCTGAACAGATTCAGGGTTTCTTCGACGTTCCGGTTGATAACGTATTTGGTAGCCCGATCCTGCTGGAAGACATGCTGCAGCTGAATCTGGATAACCCAATTGTGGTTTCTCCGGACATCGGCGGCGTTGTGCGTGCCCGCGCTATCGCTAAGCTGCTGAACGATACCGATATGGCAATCATCGACAAACGTCGTCCGCGTGCGAACGTTTCACAGGTGATGCATATCATCGGTGACGTTGCAGGTCGTGACTGCGTACTGGTCGATGATATGATCGACACTGGCGGTACGCTGTGTAAAGCTGCTGAAGCTCTGAAAGAACGTGGTGCTAAACGTGTATTTGCGTACGCGACTCACCCGATCTTCTCTGGCAACGCGGCGAACAACCTGCGTAACTCTGTAATTGATGAAGTCGTTGTCTGCGATACCATTCCGCTGAGCGATGAAATCAAATCACTGCCGAACGTGCGTACTCTGACCCTGTCAGGTATGCTGGCCGAAGCGATTCGTCGTATCAGCAACGAAGAATCGATCTCTGCCATGTTCGAACACTAATCGAACCCGGCTCAAAGACCCGCTGCGGCGGGTTTTTTTGTCTGTAATATCCATTTGTATGACCTATGCCTCCTTCACCTGCCATTTAGTTGACAGATGATGCGCTCACGGATGAAACATTATTGTGAACAAAATATTTTCCTCACATGTGATGCCTTTCCGCGCTCTGATCGACGCTTGCTGGAAAGAAAAATATACTGCCGCACGGTTTACCCGTGACCTGATTGCCGGGATAACCGTCGGGATTATTGCTATCCCGCTGGCGATGGCGTTGGCTATTGGTAGTGGTGTGGCACCCCAGTACGGTTTATATACCGCAGCTGTTGCGGGGATTGTCATTGCTCTGACGGGTGGGTCACGCTTTAGCGTTTCCGGTCCGACTGCGGCATTTGTGGTAATTCTCTATCCCGTGTCGCAACAGTTTGGACTGGCAGGACTGCTGGTTGCGACCTTGCTGTCGGGGATCTTTTTGATTCTGATGGGTCTGGCACGCTTTGGTCGCCTGATTGAGTATATTCCGGTTTCCGTCACCTTAGGTTTCACCTCGGGTATCGGGATCACCATCGGTACCATGCAGATTAAAGATTTTCTCGGTCTGCAAATGGCCCATGTCCCGGAACATTATCTACAAAAAGTCGGCGCATTATTTATGGCGCTGCCGACCATTAATGTGGGTGATGCTGCCATTGGCATTGTGACGCTAGGTATTCTTGTTTTTTGGCCGCGTCTGGGCATTCGTTTACCCGGTCACCTTCCGGCCTTGCTGGCTGGTTGCGCGGTGATGGGGATTGTTAACCTGCTCGGCGGACATGTTGCTACCATCGGTTCGCAATTCCACTACGTCCTGGCCGATGGTTCTCAGGGTAACGGTATTCCGCAACTGCTGCCGCAACTGGTGCTGCCGTGGGATCTGCCTAATTCAGAATTCACGCTAACCTGGGATTCTATTCGCACACTGCTGCCTGCGGCATTCTCAATGGCAATGCTCGGCGCAATCGAATCTCTGCTCTGCGCCGTGGTACTGGATGGTATGACCGGGACGAAACACAAGGCGAACAGCGAACTGGTTGGACAGGGACTGGGGAATATTATCGCTCCGTTCTTTGGTGGTATTACCGCTACAGCTGCCATCGCGCGTTCTGCCGCTAACGTCCGTGCCGGGGCAACGTCCCCTATCTCGGCGGTGATCCACTCTATTCTGGTTATTCTTGCCCTGCTGGTACTGGCACCGCTGCTCTCCTGGCTGCCGCTTTCCGCTATGGCAGCCCTGCTGTTGATGGTGGCGTGGAACATGAGTGAAGCGCACAAAGTGGTCGACTTGCTGCGTCATGCACCGAAAGATGACATCATTGTCATGCTGCTGTGCATGTCGCTGACCGTGCTGTTTGATATGGTTATTGCCATCAGCGTGGGGATCGTGCTGGCATCGCTGCTGTTTATGCGTCGTATCGCACGTATGACTCGCCTGGCACCGGTAGTCGTAGATGTTCCAGACGATGTCCTGGTTCTGCGCGTTATTGGCCCGCTGTTTTTTGCTGCTGCTGAAGGCTTGTTCACGGACCTGGAGTCACGTCTTGAAGGCAAACGGATTGTGATTCTGAAGTGGGATGCCGTTCCGGTACTTGATGCTGGTGGTCTTGATGCGTTCCAGCGTTTTGTGAAGCGTCTGCCCGAAGGATGTGAACTGCGCGTGTGCAACGTGGAATTCCAGCCACTGCGCACTATGGCTCGCGCAGGCATTCAACCGATCCCGGGACGCCTCGCGTTCTTCCCGAATCGTCGCGCGGCGATGGCGGATTTATAAGTACGAGATTGACCAGTCAGCGCAAACTGACTGGTCAGCAAACTGCATTATTTGTTAGCTATGACGGCGATTATCGCTACGGCGGCAACGTTTGTCATAGTGGCGAACCCACCAGTAACGGTCGCACACCTGCCAACACGGGCACCCGCCAGCCAGAGAATGGCACCGACGAAAATACTTAGCACTGCACCATGTGCGAAATACTGGGGCATATTAAACTGTGGTAACTGGTTGAGGATTGAATACCCCACGCCGACCACCATTACCACCAGACCCAACCCCATGAGCACGTTACCGAGTAACGAAGCGTTTTTGCGTTTCATATGTCACCTCCGGAACTTTCTGGGTTGTAACAGGGAATACCCCTCTTCCTTATGTGTAAAGTATAGACAACACCCTGTGGGTTATGTGCGGGCGTGATCACAATTACAACCCTTATTTCAACAAAACTTTACAAATAAACGCCTGAACACCTTGACTTTCTAATAGTCCACTCAGGCAATTATTACGTTATCTGCATTTGATACGCAGTTTTTTGTCAAGCGGGGCCGCAACCAGTAAACTACGCGCCAGTTATGTACACACTCAGGACAAAAAAACGTGACGATTAAATTGATTGTCGGCCTGGCGAACCCCGGTGCTGAATACGCCGCAACGCGACATAATGCTGGTGCCTGGTTCGTTGACTTACTGGCAGAGCGTTTGCGCGCTCCGCTGCGCGAAGAGGCTAAATTCTTTGGTTATACTTCGCGAGTCACTCTTGGAGGCGAAGATGTCCGCCTGTTAGTCCCGACTACATTTATGAATCTCAGCGGCAAAGCCGTTGCGGCGATGGCCAGTTTTTTCCGCATTAATCCGGACGAAATTCTGGTGGCCCACGACGAACTGGATCTGCCTCTTGGCGTCGCCAAATTTAAGTTGGGCGGTGGCCATGGTGGTCACAATGGACTGAAAGACATCATCAGTAAATTGGGTAATAACCCTAACTTTCACCGTTTACGCATCGGAATCGGTCATCCGGGCGATAAAAATAAAGTTGTCGGTTTTGTGTTAGGCAAACCGCCTGTTAGTGAACAGAAGTTAATTGATGAAGCCATTGACGAAGCGGCGCGTTGTACTGAAATGTGGTTTACAGATGGCTTGACCAAAGCAACGAACCGATTGCACGCCTTTAAAGCGCAATAAGTCGTTGTCTGCGGCATTTTTGCCGAGTGCCGTGTATAATAGGCAAAGTTATTTCCATTTCTGCAATCTGTTAGCAATAACAGGTTGATTATTAAGATATTAAGGTGATTTAAATCATGGGATTCAAATGCGGTATCGTCGGTTTGCCCAACGTCGGGAAATCTACCCTGTTCAACGCGCTGACCAAAGCCGGTATTGAAGCGGCCAACTTTCCATTCTGCACCATTGAGCCGAACACAGGCGTCGTACCAATGCCTGATCCTCGCCTGGATCAACTGGCTGAAATCGTAAAACCGCAGCGTACGCTTCCCACGACCATGGAATTTGTCGATATCGCCGGTCTGGTAAAAGGCGCATCGAAAGGCGAAGGTCTGGGTAACCAGTTCCTGACCAACATCCGTGAAACCGAAGCGATCGGTCACGTTGTTCGCTGCTTTGAAAATGACAACATCATTCACGTTTCCGGCAAAGTTAACCCGGCTGACGATATTGAAGTTATCAACACCGAACTGGCGCTGGCAGACCTCGACACCTGCGAACGTGCGATTCATCGCGTACAGAAGAAAGCCAAAGGTGGCGATAAAGACGCGAAAGCTGAGCTGGCGGTCCTGGAAAAATGCCTGCCCCAGTTGGAAAATGCAGGTATGCTGCGCGCGCTGGATTTAAGCGCTGAAGAGAAAGCGGCTATTCGTTACCTGAGCTTCCTGACGCTGAAACCAACAATGTACATCGCCAACGTCAACGAAGACGGTTTTGAAAACAACCCATATCTTGACCAGGTGCGTGAAATCGCGGCGAAAGAAGGTTCTGTTGTGGTTCCGGTTTGTGCTGCTGTTGAAGCAGACATTGCCGAACTGGACGACGAAGAACGTGACGAGTTTATGCAGGAGCTTGGGCTGGAAGAGCCGGGCCTGAACCGTGTGATCCGTGCCGGTTATAAGCTGCTGAACCTGCAAACTTACTTCACCGCTGGGGTGAAAGAAGTGCGTGCATGGACCATTCCGGTTGGAGCAACCGCGCCGCAGGCAGCGGGCAAAATCCATACTGATTTTGAAAAAGGCTTTATCCGTGCACAAACCATCTCGTTTGAAGATTTCATCACTTACAAAGGTGAACAAGGCGCGAAAGAAGCAGGCAAAATGCGTGCAGAAGGTAAAGATTACATCGTGAAAGATGGCGACTCCATGCATACCATTTCGCAAAAGTACGGTATACGGTTGAAGAATCTGTATAAGATGAACCGTAAAGGCGATGAGTATATTCCTGAAGTAGGAGACAGGTTGAGGTTGAGATAACCGGAAATTCTGATTAGCATAAAAGGGGGATAGATTCTACTTATTACAAATTAGATTCTATCCCCCTAATAACTAATATCAGCACCGCAGTCAACTAATAATTTCTTGCCTAATTTTTATTCATACAACAGATGTTGTAAGAAACTTCTATAATTAATATAAGAAACTTATATAGTTATTGTAGGAAACAAGAATATTTATGGTAAGAATATTTTTTA
>OKSB01001713.1_pt1 | contig 21186 bp, 16 predicted proteins | sample 1601171 | NCBI WGS metagenome assembly OKSB01 (sample SAMEA3541496, study PRJEB24748) | human gut metagenome | biome: human gut; feature: human-associated habitat; material: faeces | place: China | collected 2012 | reverse complement strand
CCCCGCCATGGCCTGCGTGAGCAGGGCCATGGCTCCGGCTACGTCAGCCATTCCCGGATTGCCGCTGGAGAGGATGCTTTCCAGCGTGGCGGCTGCGCTTTGGATGTTTGCGTAGGCCGCGGAGGAAGCGTCCATGGAACCCATCAGGTCATAGGCGCTTTGCAGGAGCTGCCGTGCGTCAGGTACCAGCGAGTTTTCGGTGGAACCGTCGGTAAAGCCGCCATCGGCCCAGCCGCCTCCGGTGGAGGTTTCATAGCTGGTGTGCAGCGTGCAGTAGCCCAGGCTGTTGGCCGTGCCCAGATACTCGGCGATGACCGGCCCGTATTGGCTGTCATTGACATAGGCGCTGAGCGGGTGGCCGTTGGGAATGACAACCACGCCCGTGGTGGTGGTGCTGGGACAGAACTCCGTTGCCAGCATGCCGGTCTGCGTGCAGGTAACCACGGACTGATGCATCTGGCAGGAGACGGTGGGCACCGTGGGCTCATACCAGTAATCGGTCACCACGCCGTAGCCCTTGCTGTCGTTGTAGCAGGCTTCGGTGGCCAGCTGGCCGCTGACGGCGCAGGTCGTCACCTTGACCAGCCCTACGTCCTCAGGATTGGCCTCGATGATATCACGGTTGTCCAGCCCCTTGACCTCGTGAATCTTGGTCATGTAGCTCTTCCAGATGGGCAGCGCACCGGAACTTCCCGTAGTCTTGGAGGACAGGGGCTTGTAGTTGTCGTGTCCCACCCAGATGGAGCTGACATACCAACCCGTCATGCCCACGAAGGTGACGCCGCGCTGGTCGCTGTTGGTGCCCGTTTTACCGGCCACGGTCTGCCCGCTGATCTTGGCGGCGGTGGCCGTGCCGCCGGAAACCACGTCCTTCAACATGTCCACGATCATCCATGCCGTGGAGGGGCGGAACACCTGCCGCCGCTCCTGCTGGGCATGGCTGTCATAGACCACGTTCCCGGCGCTGTCCGAGATACCCAGGAAAGAGATCGGCTCCTGATACACACCCCCATTGCCCAGCACGCCGAAGGCCACGGCCAGCTGCACCGGGGTGATGCCGCTGGAGCCAAGCGACAGGCCAAAGGGCGTGGCATCAATGTTGTCGCGGTCCACCCCCATGCGCATGAGGAAGTCCACCGACCGGTCCACGCCGACCATGGTCAGAAGCGTCTGCGCTGCGGCCACGTTATGGCTGCGCTTCATGCCGTTGCGGAGGGTTTCGGGACCCACATAATCGCCCCCGCCGTAGTTCTTGGGCCAGGTGTCCTTGCCGTCCGACCCGGTCCACCCGGTGATGGGCACGGGAATGTTATAGACGATGCTGGCGGGGGAGTAGCCCATTTCCAGGGCGGGCGCATAGACGGCGATGGGCTTGATGGCGGAGCCGACAGGCATTTTCATATCCGTGGCCCGGTTGAGCGTCTTGCGGGCGGTGGGACGCGTGCGCGATCCCACGATGGCCTTCAGTTCGCCCGTGCGGTAGTCCAGCACCACCGCGGCGGCCTGCGGCTGGACGATCTCATCATAGGTGCCGTCATAGTTGAGGGTGCGGTATACCTTGTCGCTTGGGTCGCGCAGGGCGGGATAGCTGTCCCAGGTTTCCAGCGTTTCCTCCACGATTTCCTGAATCTCGGTATCGATGGCCAGCGTCACATGATAGCCGCCGGTGCGCAGCTCGTTCTCCATTTTGCTGCGGTTTTCGCTGGTATCCTCCAGGCCGTTGAGCTCAAGGAAGCAGTCCACAATGTCCTGCACGGCGTATTCCACATAGTGGGCGTACTGATACATCCCGTCGCCCTCGGTAGGGGACGTCTCCAGCACATGTGCGGTGGAGGGGTCCAGCGCCTCCTGATACTGCTGCTGGGTAATAAACTCGTTTTCATACATGCAGCGCAGCACATAGTCGGTGCGGTTGTTGGTCAGAGCCTTGTAATCGGTCGTATCGGAGGTGCGGGTATAAAAGTTGCGGCGCGGGTTGTAGTAGTAGGGATTGTTGGTCAGCCCCGCCAGCATGGCGCATTCGCGCAGGGTCAGCTCGCTGAGCTCCTTGCCGAAATACCCCTGCGCCGCCACCTGCACGCCGTAGTAGTTTTCGCCCAAGTAGATGGTGTTAAGGTAGTACTCCAGAATTTGCAGCTTGGTGTACTTGGTCTCCAGCTGCATGGCCAGATAGGCCTCCTGAATCTTGCGTTTGTAGCTGAGCTCATTGCTGAGCACCGTGTTTTTGATCAGCTGCTGGGTGATGGTGGAACCGCCCTGCTGCGTTCCGGAGACAAAATTCTGGATAAAGGAACCGATGATGCGCTTGATATCAATGCCATTGTGGGTATAGAAGCGCGCATCCTCCACGGCCACAAAGGCGTTGCGCAGATTTTCCGGCATCAGTGAAATATTGACCATGATGCGGTTTTCAGTTCCCTTGTAGTCGGTGATGACATTCCCCTGCGCATCGTAAAGAAAGCTGGTCTTGTCCTGGTCGTCCAACAGGGCCAGGTCCAGCGTGGGCGCGGTTTCCATGTATCCCTTGGCGATGCCGACCACCGCGCCCGCCAGCGCCAGTCCGCACAGCACGATGAGCAACACCGTAAGCCGCACGGCATTGACCAGCACTGACAACACAAAATTGGGCTTGGTCAGTCTCGGCTTAAAGATGGTGCGTTTCCGGGGCACGTCTTCTTCCTCCGGCAGGCGGTAGGCGGGATCGCTCTCCCAGCCTTCCTCAAAGGAGCCGCCGCCGTTTGGGTCATAGGGCTTAAGATGGCCGTTGCCCGGCTCGTTGGAATGATACAAAGCGGTCCCTCCCGAAAAACATAAGGCGTTGATTCGCCTTTCATTATATCATACCTGAAGCGGGCGCGCCATAGCGCCCCTGTAACAATCGGACGAGGCGCGCGGCGGGTTGTTTTTTCGGCCCGTTTCGCATATCCATCCAACGAAGGGAGGGGATGAATTGGCTGCATGCGCGCGCAAAAAAAGCGGCGGGATGCGCTGGCTGATCCTTCTGGTCCTGCTGCTGACAGCGGCGGTGATCGCCATGGAGCAAAACCTGAGTCAGACCATGCTGGACATGGCCTTTGCCCGCGCCTATTCGATGGCTGTGGAAACCATCAACCGGGCGGTGAAGCAGGCCATGGGCCAGGGCGTTACCTACGAGGAGCTGATCGATGCGCAGATGGACGCGCAGGGTCGTGTATCCATGCTCAGGGCCAACACCATGCGCATGAACGAGCTGGCCTCACAGACCGCGTTGCTGGCAGAGCGGGAGCTGGGCAGCGCGGAAAACCAGGTTGTGGAAATCCCGCTGGGCGCGGCGCTGGGCGTGAGCTTCCTGTCGGGTTTCGGCCCCCGGCTGGAGGTGCAGATTTTGCCTGTGGGCGCCGTCCATACCAGCTTTGACACGGAGTTTGAAACCGCCGGCATCAACCAGACGCGGCACAAAATCTTCCTCAACCTGCGCGCCACCGTCAGCCTGATCGTGCCCACGGGCTCGCAGCTGGTGGAGGTGACCAGCACGGTGCCCATCGCAGAGAGCATCATCGTGGGCGAGGTGCCGGAGAGCTTTGTGGATGTCAACAACGAGGAGGATATGCTCAACCTGATTCCCTGATCCTGCAGCAAATCGCACGTCCGCGGCGTTGTATGGGCGTATCCCGGCCGCGGTTTTTTGCGAAAAAAGCCGGAAGCGCCCGCGCCGCTTGACAGCCGGGCGCTTTTGCAATAAAATATCATCGAACAACCATAGAATTTCCAGAGGAACGCGGAATCAGCGGGCTGCCATATGGAAAGAATGACCATAGGCGCGTCCGTACCAATAAGCCGTCGGCTTGCCGAAGGGAGGAAGGGCGGATTTCTCCGCCCAACATGCATGACAAAACGCAAGGGACTGATCCTGTGCCTGGTGGTGGCGGCGCTGATGCTGCTGGCGGGCGCTGCCGTCGCATCCGAGGTAGACCCCATCGTGTGCAGCATGGAGCTGGACCCAAACAAGCTGGCGGCGCCCGGCACAGTTAACGTGACCATCACCATCTCCAATTCGGGAAACACCGATATGAAGGACCCGGTCGTGCTCTACGACCCCGCGGCGCAGATCGTATCCGATTTCGGCACCAATGGCGCGGTGCTGCTCAAGGCGGGGGAAAGCGCCACCTGGACCGGCACCTATGACGTCAACGACCGCACGCTGGAAAACGGCGCCGTGGTTTACTTTGTCAAATACACCCTCTATAAGGACAGCGGCGAGGCTGTGGACCAGAGCCAGCCCATTCGCGCGGCCATCTCGCTGCAAACGGCCGAAACCGATATGGACGTCAAACGCACCATCAGCCCCACCGTGGCCGGAGAGGGCCAGGAAGTGGTGGTGCGCTATGACATCACCAACAGCGGCACCGTCAGCCTCACGGATGTGACCATTGAAGAAAATCAGGATATTCATAAGGAAAAACAGACCATTCCTCTGCTGGAGCCGGGCAAGACTGCCGAGGTGCGCTATACCGTCACCATGGGCAAGGAGGACCTGACCAGCGGCGCCACCATTACCTACAAGTCCGAAGCTGAAACGGAAACACAGACCTATACCGTGGAAAACCAGACCATTACGTATGGGGAAGCTTCGCTGACCGCCAATCTGACCAGCAATGTCAAGGGCGTGGTGGAAAATGGCACCGTTACCCTGACGCTGGAACTCAAAAATACAGGCAATGTGGATTACAGCGACCTGCGCGTGACGGACCCCTCTCTGGGCGACGTGTTTACCAACCAGCAGCTCAAAGCCGGTGAAAGCCTGACGCTGGAAAAGGAAATCACCGTACCCGCCACAGCGGAATATCAATTCACCGTCACTGCCACCGACGAGGGCGGGTCTGAAATGTCCGTGGTGACAGAGCCGCTCACGGTGACAGCCGTGGCCCCGGAGGATGCGCTCACGCTGACCGTGACCGCTACCGCCGACCGTACCGAGGTGTTTGAGCAGCCGGGCCTGGTGCGCTTTACGCTGGAAATTGCCAACACCAGCCAGGTGGATGCCACGGACGTGGTGGTCTCCCATGGCGACACGCAGATCTATACCTTTGCGAGCATCCCCGCAGGCGAGACGCGCACTCTCTCACGCGATACGGCGTTGTCCATGGCGGGCAAGTTCCGCTTTACCGTGACTGCCAAGGACCCGTTGGAAAGCACCCTGACCTTTGAAAGCAATGAGATCCAGATCGCTTTCTCGGTGCCCACTCCCGCGCCCGCAACTCCCACGCCCCCGCCCGAACCCACGCCGGATCCCACCTTCAGCCCGGCTACGGTGCCGCCGATCACGGACCCCAGCGTGGGGACAGTGCCCAAAACCATCCAGAGCATTCTGCTGCCTGTGCTGATTCTTGCGGGGCTGTTGCTGGTAGCTTCGTGTGTGCTGCTGCTCATCGCCACCAAACGCAGGGCCGACCAGCGCAAAGCCAGCAAATCCGCCATTGATCAGCTGGAGCGCGCCAAGCGCCGCGACTACATCACTCCCGCTGAGGAAGAAGAGCCCGAACAGGCTGAAGAGGAAAATGTGACCGTTGAATCCAACGCGCTGGATGAGGACGATCAGGAGGATCTGGAACTGCCGCATATGAAATATGCGCGCAGCGCCAGTCATACTGCGCCTAAAGAGGGCGAGGAGGACTATTCTGCCATCCGGGGAGGCCTGTACGACGAGGAACTGGCTACCACGTCTCCGGCGGCGCAGGCGCCTGCTGAGGAGGCGCAAAAGAAGACTGCTGAGCCGGAAAAGGCGGAAGAAGCAAGCGATGCCGCCGGTGCCCAGCCGTATGACGACGGCGTGGACTATGGCAAAGAAGCCGATTACGCAGACGAACCGGAGTTCTACGGCGAAAGCGATACGTATGATGCCGCAGAAGACGACTATGACGATGGTGCGGACGGCTACGACGGCGGCGAATATGCCGACGCCTCGCTGCCCTACGATGACAGCGCCTATGATGGAGAGGCTGTCTATGATGACGGGATGGCCTATGAAGATGAAACTTCCTATGATGACTATGCGGAGGGTGCAGCCTACGACGACGGTTACGAGGATGCGCAATCCGGTGCAGATGGACATTTTTCTGACGACCACGAAGATGGGGCCGGTCAGGGATACGATGACAGCGCTTTCCGCCGGCCTGCCGGCGAGGCGGAGCCTGTGACGGGTCGCCGCCGCAGAAGCCGGGGGCACCGTGTGGATTCCTGATACGCCAGACTTGAGGGCCGTCCCGCCGCAATGGAGGGACGGCCCTCAGACTGTCAAAAAACCCATTTGGGGAGGTTTGGAGGGCCCGCAGGTCCTCCAGAATGAAATCGTATCGCCCGGCTTTGCCGGGCGGGCGGGGAGTTTGCGCCCCGCGGTGCAAACATTTCTAACGCTTGTGGCGAAAAAGGCCGGCGCAGACGAACTTTTCGACACGCTGAGGGCTGTCCCTCCACAAAGGGGAGACAGCCCTGTTTTGGTTGTCTTTCCGCTGTGCGCAAGGGGCAAAACGCCTTGAAAACGGGGTGGAAATCGGGTATAATACTGGGAGAAAGGATGAGGTACACAGATGTTTCCCGGCTTCCCTGAAGAAACGGTCCGCTTTTTTCTGGACCTGCGTTTTCACAATGAAACGTCCTGGTTTCATGCCCACCGTGAGGCGTACGAGGCATATGTGCGAAAGCCCTTTTCGCAGTTTATTCAGGCCATGACGCCCACGGTTATGCGCATCGCGGATGACATGGAAACCCGGCCCAACAAATGCCTGGCGCGCATCAACCGCGACATCCGCTTCACGCGAGATAAATCGCCCTATCGCGACCATATGTGGCTGCTCTTCCGCCGGTCAGGCGAGGAGCGGGAGCACTCCGTGATGTACTGGTTTGAGCTCTCGCCCGAGGTGGTAGAGTGGGGAGTGGGATTCTGGGGCTATAATCGTCCGGCCATGGACGCCCTGCGTCAGCGCATGGTGAAAAAGCCCGCCGAGGTGCGTAGGGTGCTGCGCCAGTGCGGTATTCCGGATGAGACGCTGCACATCTACGGCGACCGTTACAAAAGCATGAAACCCCCGGCAGGCATGCCTGCCGATTTGGCCATGCTCTATCCCTGCAAGGAGATTTATGTCAAGCGAGTTGGCGTTCCGCTGGCGGAGAGCTACCGGCCGGAGATCATCGACCGGGTTTCGGAGGACTTTCTGCGCCTCAGGCCTCTCTATCTGCTGCTTCGGCAGGCCGCGGATGAGGGCATGGCAAAGCTGGATGCATAGTGGTAGCGAAGGAGAGTGACACCATGGATTACCGAAAGCTCAAAAGCGGGTCCGACGTGCGCGGCGTGGCTGTAGGCGAGGGCGCGACCCTCACCCCTGATGTGGCGAAGACGCTGGGCATGGCCTTTGCCCGCTATGTCGCCGGCAAGACCGGCAAGCCCGTGGAACGCGTCAGTATCGCGCTGGGGCGTGACAGCCGCGTATCGGGTCCTCAGCTGCTGGAGGCTGCGGCGCAGGGCATCGCGTCTGCGGGCGCAAAGGCGGTGGATTACGGAATGTGCACCACGCCCGCCATGTACATGGCCATTCTGACGGACGGCTTCCGCCCAGATGGGTCCATCATGGTGACCGCCAGCCACCATCCCTGGCAGCTCAACGGTCTGAAATTTTTCACGGCCGAGGGCGGTCTGGGCTTCCACGAGCTGGATGAGGTCCTGGATCTGGCGCAGAGCCTGGAAAAGGAATCGCCCCGCGCCACCGGTGAAATCGTCAGCACGCCCTTCCTCCCCACTTACGAGAACCATCTCAAGCAGCTCATCATCAACGGCGTGGACCCGGAGGTGCAAAAGCCGCTGCTGGGGCTGCATGTGGTAGTGGACGCGGGCAACGGCGCGGGGGGCTTCTATGCCGATATGCTGCAGGACCTGGGCGCGTGGATTGAGGGCAGCCAGTTTCTGGAGCCGGACGGCCATTTTCCCAATCACATTCCCAATCCCGAAAACAAGGAGGCCATGGCCTCCATCTCCGCCGCGGTCAAGCGCGTGGAGGCGGATCTGGGCGTAATTTTCGACGCGGACTGCGACCGCGCGGCGATCGTGGACCATACGGGCAAGGAAATCAACCGCAACCGTCTCATTGCCCTGATCAGCGCCATTCTGCTGGACGAGACGCCCGGTGCGACCATCGTGACCGATTCGGTTACCTCCTCCGGCCTGTCGGATTTTATCCGCGAATGGGGCGGCGAGCACTACCGCTACAAACGGGGTTACCGCAATGTAATCGATGAAGCCGTGCGCCTCAACAAGGCGGGCATCGACTGCCCGCTCGCCATCGAGACGAGCGGGCATGCGGCTCTGCGCGACAACCATTTCCTGGACGATGGCATGTACCTGGTTACCGTGCTTCTCATCAAAGCCATCCAGATGAAACAGCAGGGCAAATCGTTGAGCTCCTTGCTCGATGGCCTGCGCGAGCCCGTGGAAAGCACGGAAATCCGCCTTCCCGTCACCTGTGAGGACTTTGCCGCCGCCGCTCGCCAGATCATCGAATATGTGCTGGACTATGCCAGCAGCCACGAGGGCTGGCACGTAGCCCCCGACAACCGCGAGGGCGTGCGCATTTCCTTCGATATCGACGGGGAGCTCAACAGCGCTTGGTTTTTGCTGCGCCTGAGCGTACATGACCCCGTCATGCCCCTCAACGCCGAGAGCGACGTGCCGGGAGGGGTTCGGGCGGTGCTGGGCAAGCTGTATGAGGCGCTCAAGGACCAGCAGGGCGTGGACCTCGCGCCGCTCAAGGCCGCGCTGTAAAGGCTCCGTTCAGGCTTTCGTGCATGGCGGCGAGAAGCTCTCCGCTGGAATCGCCGCCGTATTCCCAACACATCATCCCCATCAGGCCGTTTTCCAACGCATAGGCGCCTTTGTGATGGATGGACACCGGGTCGTCATAGGTCCAAAACGTCGTGCCGTCCGTCGCGTAAGGCGCCTTTGCCTGTTCGTCAAACCCGGTCTGGGCATTGGCCAGGACGTCTTTGAGGCGGTCGTAGCTGAGCGACTTGCCCGTGCCGGTGGCCGGAGACCAGACGGGCTGGCTGGTGCTTTGCTTGAGGGTGAAGCTGCGGCCGTAGAAAGCGGCTCCGATCATGATCTTGCTGCGGGGAATGCCCGCCTCCACATAGCTGCGCACCGCAAGGTCCACGCTCTGGGGATAGCTCTCGCCGGCGCCGTAGAGCGGGGTGTGGTGGCTGGCGACGCCCTCGGCCTGCAAATCGTAGGTCATCAGGTTCACCTGGTCGCACAATGCGCCGATGGCCTTCACGTCCAGGTTGCGGATGTGCCAGGGATCGCCGCCCAGGGCTACGGCCAGCATGCGGGGTTTTCCGTCCTGCGCGGTCAGGCTGTCCAGCCCTTCGCGCAGCGCCTGGAGCAGCAAAGTAAAATTCTTTCGGTCATTGGCGCTGGAGGCGATGCCCGCTGCCGAGGAGCCGGGATACTCCCAGTCAATGTCCACACCCAGAAAACCATGGCGCTCCATCAGCACCAGCGTGCTGTCCACAAAGCGGGCGCGGCCGTCTGCGGTGGAAGCGGCCTGCGAAAACCCGTCCGCGCCCCATCCGCCGATGGCCAGCACCGGCAAAATGTGCGGATGCCTTTCCACATAACGGCGGAACACGTCGATGCTCTGCCAGTGGCTTCCGGAGACCTCGCCGTTTTGAATGAGCGCGAAGGAATAGTTCAGCTGGTCGAGATGGGGCGCGTCGCTGTCGCGCAGCTGGAGGCCCGCGCGGTCATATACATACGCGGCGGTGCGCCTGCCGCTGGAGGCAGCCTCGGCCTCGGTGGGCTGGAAGGGGCCGGGGGAAGCCTGTATGCCTGTTCCCAGCCACATCAGCGACGCCAGCGCCAGACTGCGCAGCGCAAACCGCCGTCTTGGGCGCAGGGAGAATCGTTTCATCGGGGATGACTCCTTTCCGCATGGCAATAATCCGGCGCAAGTATATCATGTTCGCGGGTGTGCGGGCAATGTTACATGTTGTTATGGCAAGGCTTGAAACAACTGCAAGGAGGACAAGAACATGGGCGATTACATCATGGATATGCGAAAGCGCGTGGGGCATATCCCCTTGATGCAATGCGGCGCTTCGGTCATTGTGGAAAACGAGCGGGGAGAGATCCTGCTCCAGCAGCGGTCGGACAATGGCGCATGGGGATATCCCGGCGGTGCGGTGGAGCTTTACGAGCGCGTGGAGGACGCCGCCCGCCGCGAGCTTTTTGAGGAAACGGGCCTTCACGCCGGGAAAATGGAGCTGCTGGGCGTGTTTTCAGGGCCGGAGATGGCCTATACCTATCCCAACGGCGACCAGGTGAGCAATGTAGATATCGTATTTGTATGCCGGGAGTGGCAAGGCGAACTCGTGTGCCAGCCGGGCGAGGTGGAAGCGCTGGCCTTTTTCGCACCGGAGGCGCTGCCCTCCCCCCTGCATGAGATCGATCATCCCGCCCTGAAGGCATGGATGCAGCTGCGGGAGGCACGGGAGCAGAAATGAATATCCATCAGCTTCGCTGCGCCGTCACCGTTGCGCGTCTGGGTTCGCAGACGCGTGCCGCCGAGGAGCTGTACATGAGTCAGCCCAATCTGAGCAAGGCGCTCAAGGACCTGGAGCAGACCTGCGGCTTTCGCATCTTTACGCGCACGGGCACGGGAATGGCGCCTACCCGCCGGGGCGAAGAGTTTCTGGAACATGCCCGGGCCGTGCTGGAAAAGCTGGACCTGATGGACGCGATCTATCAGGGACAGGACCGGCGGTCGGCCAACCTGAGCGTGGCGGTGTGCGGGGCGGGCTACCTTACGAGGGCGCTTTGCGCGTTTCTGGATGAAACCAACCCCGCCGAGGGTCTGGAAATCAACATGCGCGAGGGCCGGGTCGAGGAAGTGGTGCGGGCCGTGCTGGATCGGGAGGCGGAGATCGGCGTGATCCGCTATGCTGTAGACCGGCAGAACCGGGTGCTGGCCGCTCTGGGGGAGCAGGGGCTGCACTATTTGCTGTACTGGACCTTCCGGCATGTGGCTGTGGTGTCCCGGCGCCATCCGCTGGCGGGGGAAAAACGGCTGGAAAAAGCACGGCTGGCGACCTATGCGGAGGTCGCGCTCGCATCGGAACTGCCGCCCGTGCAGCCGGAGATGCAAATGACGCAGCAGCCACGCAGGCGTATGCGCGTGTGGGATCAGGCGACCCGACTGGAGCTGCTCTCCCGATCGCAGACGGCCTACATGTGGTCGCCGCCGATGCCCGGGGACCTTCTGGACCGTTACGGTCTCAAGCAGCTGCCTGTGGAGGACATGCCTGAGTACCAGGACGCGCTGATTTATCCCCGCGGTTACCACATGAGCCGCTGGGAACAGACCTTCTACGATCTGGCTCGCCGGGAGGCCCAGCAAACTCAGCAGGAATGAATAAAGAGGGCTTTTTTGTCCAGCTTTCCACCGGATAAGGAAGCTGGACTTTTTTTGGGTTTTGTGTCACAATAGCACCGAATCTTTTTGCGCAGGAGGCGCGTTCCTTTGGCTATGGATCTGACGGAGGGCAAGCCGGATCGGGTGTTGTGGAGCTACTCGCTCCCGCTGTTTGGCAGCATCGTTTTTCAACAGCTCTACAACATTGCTGACAGCTTTGTGGCAGGAAAATTCGTGGGTGAGCAGGCCCTGGCAGCCGTAGGCAACAGCTATGAGGTCACGTTGATTTATCTGTCCTTTGCCGTGGGGCTGAATATCGGCGCATCGGTGGTCACGGCCCGGCTGTTCGGCGCCCGGCGCATCGGGCAGATGAAAACGGCGGTCAACACTGCTTTCCTGCTGTGCCTGGCCGTATGTGCTGTGCTGATGATAGTGGGCTTCCTCTTTAGCCCGGCGCTGATTCACAGCATTCAGACCCCGATGGAAATCTATGACGATACCATGCTCTACCTCAACATCTACACGGGTGGGCTGGTGTTCCTGTTCTTTTACAACATTGCTACGGGCATCTTTGCTTCCCTGGGCGATTCGCGCACGCCCTTCCTGTTTCTGGCTGCTTCCTCCATTGCCAATATCGCGCTGGATGTGCTATTCGTCACAGCCTTCAACATGGGCGTGGCAGGTGTGGCGTGGGCTACCTTCCTGTGCCAGGGCGTCAGCTGCGTGCTGGCGGTGCTGGCGCTGTTCCGCACCCTTTCCCGCATGGAAGCCGAGGAACGGCCACGGCTGTTTTCGCGCCGCATTCTGGTCAACCTGGTCAAAATTGCCCTGCCCAGCACCCTGCAGCAATGCTTCGTTTCGGTAGGCAACATCATGATCCAGAGCATCATCAACGGCTTTGGCACCAGCGCCATTGCCGGCTACGCCGCGGCAATAAAGTTCAACAACTTTGCCGTAACCAGCTTCACCACCATGGGCAACGGCATGAGCAACTTCACCGCCCAGAACCTGGGCGCCCGGCGCTGCGACCGCGTGCGTGAGGGCTACCGTGGCTGCCTGAAAATGATGGCGTTGATTGCTACGGCCTTTGCGGCGGTGTATGTGCTTCTGGGCGACCAGGTGATCCGTCTGTTCCTCAACGGAGAAAATACCCAGGCGCTTTCTGTAGGCAAGCAGTTTTTGCGCGTGGTGGCGCCCTTCTATTATGCGGTAGCGCTGAAGGTGGCCACCGATGGCGTGCTGCGTGGCGCTGGCCGCATGGGCGAGTTCATGACCGATACCTTCATCGACCTGGCCCTGCGTGTGGTGCTGTCGTTTGTGCTTTCGGCGCCTCTGGGACTGCAGGGCGTATGGTGGAGCTGGCCGGTCAGCTGGGTGGTGGCCACAGTAGCGGCCATTGTATTCTACCGGCAGAATCGCTGGGCCAAGCTGGAACCCGGCGATGCTTGAGCAAGCGCAAAAAAGACGAACAAAATACTTGCGTTTTTGAAGAACGTCATGTAAAATAGGAAAGCCGAGTGCATGATGACGGTTGAGTCCTGTGCGATTTCAACGCGTGAACCCTGTCAGGTCCGGAAGGAAGCAGCAGTAAGCGCAGTTTGGGATGTGCTGCGGGGTCGCTCTGCCTGAGTGTACCCGGTTTTTTACTTTCATGTTTGATTAAGGGGGAGCAGAGATGGACTACAGGCATGTGATGGAAACCGACCCCGAACTTTTCAAGGCGATTGCGGACGAGGTACAGCGTCAGCGCGAGCACATTGAGCTGATTGCCTCGGAAAACTTCGTTTCGCCCGCCGTGATGGAGGCCATGGGATCTCCCCTGACCAACAAATACGCGGAGGGGTATCCGGCCAAGCGGTATTATGGCGGCTGCCAGTACGTGGACGTGGCAGAAAACCTGGCACGCGACCGCGCCAAGCTGCTTTTTGGGGCCGAGCATGCCAACGTGCAGCCCCATAGCGGTGCGCAGGCAAACACCGCCGTCTATTTTGCCATGCTCAACCCCGGCGATACCGTGCTGGGCATGAACCTGTCCCATGGCGGACATCTGACCCACGGCAGCCCCGTCAATATCAGCGGAAAGTATTTTCATTTTATTCCCTACGGCGTGGACGAGACGACCGGCCGCATCGACTATGACGCAGTGCGCGCCCTGGCGCTGGAAAACAAGCCCCGCATGATCGTGGCGGGCGCCTCGGCCTATCCCCGCGCCATTGACTTTGCCCGCCTGCGTGAGATCGCCGACGAGGCGGGTGCGCTGCTGATGGTAGATATGGCGCACATTGCGGGCCTGGTGGCAGCCGGCATGCACGAGAGCCCCGTGCCTTATGCCGATTTTGTTACCACCACCACCCACAAGACCCTGCGCGGCCCGCGTGGCGGATTGATCCTGTGCCGTGAGCAATACGCCAAGGCCATCGACAAGGCCATTTTCCCCGGCACCCAGGGAGGGCCGCTCATGCATGTGATCGCGGCCAAGGCCGTTTGCTTTCTGGAGGCGCTCCGGCCCGAATTTAAGGCCTATCAGCGCCAGATCATCGCCAACGCCAAGGCGCTGGAAAACGCGTTCCGTCAGAATGGCATCCGCATGGTATCCGATGGCACGGACAACCACCTCATCCTGATGGACCTCACCGGCACCGGCCGCACCGGCAAGGAGATGGAAACGCTGCTGGGCCAGTGCAACATCACCGTCAACAAGAACACCATTCCCGGCGAAACACTCAGCCCCATGATTACCAGCGGCGTGCGCGTGGGAACCCCTGCCGTGACCACACGCGGCATGGTGGAAAGCGATATGGAGCAGATAGCGGGCTTCATCCGCCGGGTCTTGGAGGGCGGCGAGAACGCCTGCTCCGGCGTAAAGTCCGACGTGATGGAAATGATGAAGCGCTTCCCGCTGTATGAAGGCTTCCCGAATGCATGATAACCTGCCCGCCTATGCCAAAGGCGTGTTGGGCGAGGCGGCCGTGTGCGACCGTCTGACCGATGGGGGAATGGAACTGCTGGAGCGGCGCTTCCGTTCCCCTTTTGGCGAAATTGACCTGGTCATGCTTGACGGCGACGTGCTGGCCTTTGTGGAGGTGAAGCTGCGCACGCGCGGCGGCACGGAGGCCGGCCAGGCCGCCGTGACCCCGCTGAAGCGCCGCCGCATGGCGGAGGCCGCCCGCTGCTACCTGGGCGCGCACCCGGAACATGCGGGCCGCTGCGTACGCTTCGACGTGGTCACCGTGACGGCGGAGGGCGTGAGGCACGTCCCGGACGCCTTTTCCGGCTGCGAATGGTAGGCATTGACACCCCTTGTTCAAAATGGTATGATGCAGGTAGACTGATCTGCAAACAGAACTGAGGTGCCGTGTCAGATGAAGATTCTCAACTATGGTTCCATGAACATCGACAACGTCTATTCCGTCGAGCACATGGCCCGGCCGGGTGAAACCATATTGGCTACGGGCCGCGGCGTGTTCTGCGGCGGGAAGGGGCTGAACCAGTCCATTGCCATTGCCAAAGCGGGCGGGCAGGTGTGCCATGCGGGCATCGTGGGGGAGGACGGCGGCATGCTGCTGGACGCTCTGCATGCCGCCAAAGTGGATACCGCCTGCGTGCGCAGGGCCGCAGGTCCCAGCTCCCATACGGTGATCCAGGTGGATGCCAGGGGACAGAACAGCATTATCGTCTTTGGAGGGGAAAACATGCGCCCCACCGAAGCGGATATTGACCATATGCTGGAGGGCTTCGGCCCCGGCGATGCCGTCATCATGCAAAATGAGCTGTACAATTCCCCCCTGATGATGCGCAAGGCCGCTGATAAGGGCCTGTGTGTCATTTTCAATCCCTCGCCTGTGAACGCAGCGTTGGCGGATTACCCGCTGGAGAGCGTGAGCTGGTTTTTGCTCAATGAAATCGAAGGGGCTGCTCTCACTGGCCAGACGGACCCGCAGGCCATTTTGGCGGGGATGAAGGAAAAGTATCCCAAGGCGTCCGTGGTGCTGACCCTGGGGGCCGATGGCGCGTACTGCCTGCATGATGGGCGGACCCTCTATCAGCCCGCTTTCCGCGTCAAGGCGGTGGATACCACCGCAGCTGGCGATACTTTCACCGGCTATTTTGTGTCCGGCCTGGCGCAGGGCATGCCCATGGAGCGTATTATGGAGCGCGCTGCACGCGCCTCATCCATCGCGGTAGGGCGCATGGGCGCGGCCGATTCCATTCCTCTGGCGGATGAGGTGAGCGCCGCGGAGGGCTGATGGGCATTGAACGCGCGGGTTAATAAAGCCCCGGTGCACGATAGGGCGTGTGCCGGGGCTTTTGATGTTGCGCAAAAAGAGACGGAAAACAGATTTTCTTCAGAAAGCTGGACGGAGGCGGTCGTCCGCTGCTGCGTGCGTGTTTTTGGCGAGGTGAGCTGCGATAGGCTCAGCGGCCCTGTGCCGCTGTATGACCGGCGAAATGAGCGCGACCATCGTTCCGGTCATCATTGCCGGAGCATGGGCAACACCAGCCGTCACAGCCCGCACCTGTCTGCCGGGCAAAAGGGGCACCGGGCAGGCCTGACGCATGGGTCAGGGCTCATCTCCCTCGGCCATGCGGTATCCCACGCCGACCTCGGTAAAGATATACTTGGGTTGGGCGGGGGTTTTTTCAATCTTCCGGCGGATGTTGGCCATGTTGACGCGCAGGATTTTGTTGTCGCCCTTGGAGCAGGGCCCCCAGAGCTCCTTCATGAGAAAGTCATAGGTCAGCACACGTCCGGCATATTTGCCCAGCAGCGCCACGATGCGGTATTCGCCCTGGGTGAGCTGCGCATCCACCCCGTCCACATAGACGCGGTACTTGTTATAGTCGATGGTCAGGCCGCCGGAGTGAAACTGGCCCGTACGGGCAATCTGAGCATTCTGGCTCATGGTCTGCGTATGCCTCAGGGCCATGCGGATGCGCGCCAGCAGCTCGGAGGCGCCGAAGGGCTTGGTGATGTAGTCATCCGCACCCAGATCGATAGCCTCCACCTTGTCCGATTCGTGGGTTCGGGCCGAAAGCACAATCACGGGCGTGGAAGTCCACTTGCGCACGGAGCTGAGCAGGGTGTTGCCATCCATATCCGGCAGGCCCAGGTCCAAAAGGATCAGATCCGGACAATGGGATGTGATCAGGGACAGGGCCTCTGCGCCGGTAGAGGCCTCCACCACCTCGTACTTGTTGGCGGTGAGAATGGTGCGCAGCAGCTTGAGGATGCTTTTTTCATCCTCCACAACCAGCAGTTTGACCGGCATATTCGTTCTCCTTTTCCGGCAGCGTGAAGGAAATGCTCGCGCCGCCCTGTTCATTGTTCGTGGCGGACATTTCGCCGCCGTGGGCCCTGACGATACTCAGACAAACCGAAAGCCCGATGCCCATGTGCTTTTGGGCATCCGCGCTCCGCCCGCTTTCCGGCATGGCCTGGAACAGACGGGGGAGCCGGTCGCGGGGAATGCCCGCGCCGTCGTCGGATACGGTGACCAGCACGAAACGTCCGCTGCGCTCCGCGCTCAGACGGATACGCGTGGTGTGCTTGCCATGATAAACGGCATTTTCCAGCATATTGAGCACTACCTGCTCAATGAGCACAGCATCCATGTCCGCAAGCAGAATGTCGTCGCACAAATCCATGTCCACTTTGATATCAGGAAAGTGCTTCTGAAACTTGATGGCCGCTTCGGCCAACACGTCCTCCACGACTTCGGTTTCCATGTGCAACGGGGCTGTTTCGCCCTGAATGCGGGTGATGGTCAGCTGATTTTCAATCATGCGCAGAAGCCACTGGGCATCGGCGTTGACATCGGCCAGCAGCTCGCGCTGCTTTTCCGGCGGCAGAGCGTTATCGAGGATAGCGCCTGTCGCGCCCACGATAGAGGTCAGAGGCGTGCGCAGATCATGCGATACGGCGCGCAGCAGGTTGGCGCGTAACTTCTCCCGCTCCGCATCCAGACGGATCTGTTCCTGTTGCTTGATGCGGGCGGTGAGCACGCTTACGATGAGGGAGACCGCCAGCATGGTCAAAAATGTCAGCAGGTAGCCCGAAATGGTCAGATTGAAGGAAAAGTAAGGATAGGTGAACATATAATTCACCAGCGGCACCGACACGATGGAGGCCCCGACGCCCCACAGGTAGCCATCGGTAAAGCGGGCAATCAGCAAGACCGCAAGCAGAAACAGCATCTGCGCGTTGGCTGTGCCGCCAATCAGCCCGCCCAGCACCAGGCTGCTGAACGTGGCCGCAAGAAGCAGAACCACCGTTACGCCCAGGTTCAGCCACACTCGCCGGTGCATGCCATCGCCTCCTTTGCTTTGCCGGCATAGATTCAGCATAAGTATAGCAGAAACGACACGGTTTGCACAGCCGCGCTTTTCAGCTTAGCGGTATTTTAGCAAACGGGTACGGCGAATAAGCGGTTTCTTAGCGCGCCGGGTATTGCCATTGTGTATTCGGCAGGATTACAATCATTCCAATCGGCCTTTTGTATCCCGGTATGCCGGGAACATCATCATACATAAAGGAGTTGAAACGGGCCATGGAAGCCAATCTTTCCCTGATGTACGTCATTTCCCTGTTCTCTGTCCTCATTGCATTTGCTTTTGCGGCATATCTGTTTTTGTGGGTGCGGCGGCAAAAGAGCACCAACGCGCGCATCAACGAGGTGGCAGCGCTCATCAAGGAGGGCGCGAACACCTTTATGCGCAAGGAATACCGCGTGTTGTCCATCTTTGCGGGCATAGCGGCGGTCATCATCTTCCTGCTGCTGCCCTCGCCCGTCTGGACGGGACATCCGGGCCGCAACCTGTCCATGGCGGCGGCCTATGTGGCGGGCACGGCGCTGAGCGCCATCGCGGGCAAAATCGGCATTCTGGTGGCCACCAACGCCAACGCCCGCGCGGCCGAGGGCGCGCGGCAGGGTGTGCGCCCGGCGTTTCTGATCGGTTTCCGCGGCGGAGCGGTGATGGGGCTGGCCGTGGTGGGCTTCAGCCTGCTGGGCGTGTGCGGCGTGCTCTGGCTTGCGGGCGACAGCAGCATTCTTTTGGGCTTCAGCTTCGGTGCAAGCTCGCTGGCGCTGTTTGCCAAGGCGGGCGGCGGCATTTTCACCAAGACCGCCGACGTGAGCGCGGATCTGACCGGCAAGGTGGAACTGGGCATTCCGGAGGATGACCCGCGCAACCCTGCCGTGATTGCCGATAATGTGGGCGACAACGTGGGCGACGTTGCCGGAATGGGCGCTGACCTGTTCGACTCCAACGTGGCAGCCATGACCTCCGCGCTGGTGATTGCCCAATCCCTGGGCGGGCAGGCGAACACGGCCATGGTATTCTGCTATGCCGCGCTGGGCCTGATCGCTTCCATTATTGGTATCGCTACCGCACGCATTGACAAGGGCGGCAGCCCCACCCGTGCGCTGAACGCCTCCACCTATGTGACCACAGGATTGTTCATCGTCCTTACGGCGCTGGCCACGCTGATCTTCCGCGGCTTTAGCTGGCGGATCTGGGGAGCGTCCACCGTGGGCCTCCTGGTGGGTGTGATCATTGGCATCACCACCGACTATTTTACCGACGATTCCAAACCGATTGTGCAGAAGGTAGCCCGCGCTTCGCGTTCCGGGTCTGCCTTTACGGTGCTCTCCGGCGTCTCCTACGGATTTGTGTCGGCGCTGCCGGCCATGGCGGGCATCGCCATTTCGGCGCTCACGGCTTACCGTCTCTGCGCACCGATGGGAAGCGATTACGCGATGTTCGGCATCGCCATGGCGGCGGTCGGCATGCTGTCCATCGTGGGCATGATCATCTCGAATGACGCCTATGGCCCCATTGTGGACAACGCGCGTGGACTGGCGGAGATGGGCGGTCTGGGCGAACAGACCATTCGCGTGGCGGATGAACTGGACAGCGCCGGCAACACCGTCAAAGCTGTGACCAAGGGATTTGCCATCGGTGCGGCGGGACTGACGGTCATTTCCCTGCTGGGGGCGTATCTCAGCGAGGTCAACGAGGCCCTGATGGCGGCGGGAAAAGCGGTCATCACCGGTTTTGATATTATGGACCCCTCGGTATTTTTCGGCGTGCTCATCGGCGCTGCCATCCCCGCGGTATTCTCGGCCATGCTGATGCTGGGCGTGGACAAAAATGCCCAGCGCATGGTGGCGGAAATCCACCGGCAATTCAGCAGCATTCCCGGCCTGCGCGAGGGCCGCACGGGCGCGAAACCGGAATATGACCGCTGCATCGACATCGCCACCTCCGGCGCGCTGATGGAATTGATTCCCGCCGGGCTTGCAGCCATCGCGGCCACGGTGGTGGTGGGCTTCGTGGGTGGACCACTGGCCATTGGCGGCTTCCTGCTGGGCAACATTGTAAGCGGTCTGCTTCTGGCGCTGTTCATGTCCAACGCGGGCGGCCTGTGGGACAATGCAAAGAAGTATGTGGAAGCGGGCAACGAGGGCGGCAAGGGGTCCAAGGCGCACAAGGCGGCCGTTGTGGGCGACACCGTGGGCGATCCCTTCAAGGACACCGCCGGTCCCTCCATCAACACGCAGATTACCGTGGTGTCGCTGGTGGCCTCGCTGATGAGCGGGCTGTTCGCGGCGTGGTCGCTGCTGGGATAAACAAAAGAGGCGTTTGACGGGACTCCCTGATTTTGATAGAATCATGTCAGGCAAGGCAAAAAGGGGGAGCCGTCATGAAAAAGAAGCTGCTTTGCGTTCTTTTGGCGCTGTGTTTTGCGTTCGCATGTCAAACGGCTTTCGCGGTGAGCTTTTCACGCGAGGAATACAGGCAGATCGTCTTTGAGGCCATCGGGGGCGCGAGCGACGCCAATGACAAGCTGTGCGACAACCTCTGGCTGGGCACCGTGGAGGCGCCCGGACTTGGAAGGGCTTATCTGTATACGTTTGTGGATGTTTATGAAGGAAAGACACAGGGCTTCCTTTACCTCTACGGTGACGAGGCCTATCTTGCGTATACGGGAGAGCTGGCCCTTCAGCCCTGCGGCGCGTGCACATTGCCGCAGGGGAACTGGTCCATCCGCTTCCAGAGCGGCAATCCGGTTTTGATGCTCGACGGCAGCGAAAAGGAAAAGATCGAGGACGTCGAAATCCAGCAGTTTCCCGTTTTCCATTCCCGTTGTGGACCAGTACGGGGACCCTGTGGCGGGCGCGGTGTTTGACCTGCAAACCGTGACCTGGGGCGGAAACGATGAAATGAGTCTGGGCACGGCGACGACCGGAGCCGACGGCATACTGCGCTTTCCCGGAATGCTGCAGGCGGACGGGGCCTACTGGTTCAAGCAGATTTCTGCGCCGAAGGGCTACGAGCCCATGCAGGAAGAATCGGTTGCACTGGAGATGGACTTGGATAAGGGTGTTATAAGCGCAATGACCGACACGGAGCATCCCAACGAGGTACGCCTGTCGCAGGTGATCAACCGTCGTCAGGGTGCAAAGCCCACTCCCACACCCACATCCACACCTACCCCCACACCCACACCCATGCCCCGGCCCGCAGCCCGCACCCCGGCCCCCGCTCACGGGCGACGATACGCCGCTGTGGTTATGGGGCGGGCTGGCGCTGGTATGCGTCGTTGTGGCCATAGCGCTGGTCCTGCGGGTTAAAAAGGGAGAAAAGAAATAGGAAATGGGACGGTCCGGCAGGGCCGCCCTTTTTCCTTTTATGCTGTAGGTTTGTCAAACATATTGGACAGGGAAGGAGGAGAGAACCTCTCTGGGAG
>OKSB01001707.1_pt1 | contig 21245 bp, 20 predicted proteins | sample 1601171 | NCBI WGS metagenome assembly OKSB01 (sample SAMEA3541496, study PRJEB24748) | human gut metagenome | biome: human gut; feature: human-associated habitat; material: faeces | place: China | collected 2012 | reverse complement strand
GGGAATGGGGTTCCAGAAACCAAATCCGTTCCCGATGAGCATTTACGATAACATCGCATATGGTCCCAGGACCCATGGGATCCATTCCAAGGCGAAGCTGGATGATATCGTGGAAAAATCTCTGCGCGATGCGGCGATCTGGGATGAATGTAAAGACCGCCTGAAAAAAAGCGCTCTTGGCATGTCCGGCGGACAGCAGCAGAGACTGTGTATCGCCAGAGCCCTTGCAGTACAGCCGGAGGTTCTTCTGATGGATGAGCCCACCAGCGCCCTGGATCCGATTTCCACCTCTAAGATCGAAGACCTTGCGATGGAACTGAAAAAGGACTATACTATTGTCATGGTAACACATAACATGCAGCAGGCAGTCCGTGTTTCTGACAATACCGCATTTTTCCTGCTGGGTGAAGTCGTAGAGTACAATGATACGGAAAAACTATTCTCAATACCGTCAGACAAGAGAACAGAAGACTATATCACAGGGAGGTTCGGTTAAATTATGCGTAATAAATTTGATATGCAGCTTGGCATGCTGAATGAACAGCTGATCCATATGGGAGAATTGTGCGAACTGGCCATCAACCGTGCGACGAAGGCACTGCAGAACGGCAGCATTGAGGAAGCAAAAAATGTGATCGACGCAGATCAGGAAGTCGATCAGATGGAAAAGGATATTGAGCGTCTGTGCCTGAAACTGCTCCTGCAGCAGCAGCCGGTAGCAAGAGATCTAAGACAGATTTCCGCTGCTCTTAAGATGATCACGGATATGGAACGTATCGGTGACCAGGCCAGCGATATTGCAGAGATCATCATTTCCGAAAAGAAGTCTCAGGTAACGGATCTTAAGAAGATCGGAAGTATGTCAGAAGCAGCGGCAAAAATGGTCCGCGACAGTGTTACTTCCTATGTAAATAAGGATCTGGAGCTGTGCAGACGTGTGATGGAAGCAGATGATGCTGTAGACATCATGTTTGAAGAGACGAAAAAGGAACTGATCGATGCGATTGCAGACAACAAAGGTGATCAGGGAAAAGAAGCGATCGATCTGATCATGGTTGCCAAATATCTGGAGCGTATCGGAGACCATGCCACCAATATTGCAGAGTGGGTAGAGTTTTCGATCACTGGCATCCATAAGGACAGCCAGATTTAAATAATTAAGGAGATACAGCATGATATTTTGTGTAGAAGATGACAGCAACATCCGGGAACTCGTCGTATACACGCTTGAAACCACGGGCTTTAAAGCGCGTGGTTTTGAAGATGGAAGAGAATTCCTGGAAGCGCTGGCACTGGAAACCCCGGAGCTGGTGCTGATGGACATCATGCTTCCGGGTGATGACGGGCTGGAACTTTTGAAAAAATTAAAGGCGTCTCCCAAGACCCGGGAAATACCGGTGATCATGGTTACGGCCAAGGGTGCGGAATACGATAAAGTCAAAGGACTGGACCTGGGGGCGGATGATTATGTGACGAAGCCCTTTGGAATGATGGAGCTGGTCTCAAGGATCAAGGCGGTGCTCAGGCGTACCAGGAGAGATGCCCAGGAGCCTCAGGATATCATTGCAGTCGGCGAGATTGAGATCAACACAAAAAAACACGAGGTAACAGCGGCAGGAGAAGTGGTGAATCTGACATTGAAGGAATATGAACTTCTGAAGCGGCTGATGAAAAATCCGAATATCGTCATGACCAGAGACTGTCTCCTGGAAGATATCTGGGGTTATGACTTCGACGGGGAGACCCGTACCGTGGATGTACATGTCCGGACCTTAAGGCAGAAGCTGGGGCCCTGCGGCGAAAAGATTGAAACAGTCCGCGGCGTCGGATACAGGATGAGTGAGTAGGAGCACTGTGGATGAGGCTGAAAACAACGATTCAGAAAAATATGATCTTGATCATTGCGGCAACGCTGGTGATCGCCTATGCAATGACGACCTTTGTGGTATACCGGCAGACGGTGAGAGTCATGGAGGACGAGGTGCGCCAGGAAGCGGACTACATCTGTACAGCGATTGAGATATCCGGCCCTGCCTACCTGGAAGAAATGGATGCAGTCCGTGAAAACACCAGGGTTACCTGGATCACGGAGGACGGCGAGGTTCTGTATGACTCCGGACAGGATGAAGAAACGGAGATGGAGAATCACGCAGACCGCCCGGAAGTGAAGGAAGCGCTGGAAAACGGGCGGGGAAGTAATGTCAGGCGGTCGGATACCCTGAATGAGGAAATGTTTTACTATGCGGTCCGGCTCTCGGACGGAACGATCCTTCGGGTATCAAAGACTATGGATACGGCTTTCCGGACGGCGCTTAACGTTCTGCCCGGAATGGGTGTGATTGCCGTAGTGATGCTTCTGCTGGCGGCGGCCCTGTCCCGGAACCAGGTGGCAAAGATGATACGACCCATCAATGAGTTAGACTTAAATGTCCCTTTGGAAAATGAGATGTACGAGGAATTAACACCATTGCTGAAACGTATTGATGAACAAAACAAACAAAAAGATGCGATCGCGGATATGCGCAAAGAGTTTTCAGCCAATGTCTCCCATGAGCTGAAGACACCGCTGACCTCTATATCCGGTTATGCAGAGATCATGAAAAACGGCCTTGTAAAGCCGGAGGATATGAAGGTGTTCTCTGAACGCATTTATAATGAGGCAAGCCGGCTGATCACGCTGGTGGAAGATATTATCAAGCTTTCCAAGCTGGACGAGGGCGCGATCGAGGTGGAAAAAGAGGATGTGGATCTCTATGAGCTGACCAGAGAGATCGTAAGCCGTCTGGCGCCTCAGGCAGAAAGCCGGAATGTCCATTTAGAGGTTACTGGTGAAAATGTGATCTATCATGGCGTGCGGCAGATCCTGGATGAGATGATCTATAATATCTGTGAAAATGCAGTCAAATATAATAAAAAAGGCGGATCGGTCAGTGTCTGGGTAGGAGCTACCCTGAAAGGAAAGAAAGTGATCGTCAGCGATACCGGAATCGGGATTCCCAAAGATCAGCAGGAACGGATCTTTGAGAGATTCTACCGGGTAGACAAAAGCCATTCAAAGGAGACCGGGGGAACCGGCCTTGGCCTTTCCATTGTAAAGCATGGAGCGATCATGCACAATGCCCAGATCCATGTGGAGAGTGAAGAAGGCAAAGGAACTAAGATGGAAATTACTTTTTAAGGAAAGAAGAATAGACAGAAGCGTACGCGCTGGAGAAGAATCTCAGGTGCGCACGCTTCTTTTTTTGTAAAAAAATGCGGACTTCCTGCTGGGAATTTAAGATTTATCTGATATACTACAAAGTTCATATGCCAAAAGATGAGGCGGAGCAGATTATGAAAAACCACTTGTAGAGGCATAATATCACAAAGGAGGAAGCGCAGTATGACGAATACAACATTTTATTTTTCAGAGAAAGACATCAGAGAATTCAGGTATTATCTGCAGGAGAGAGAAAATGCGCAGGCAACAATGGAGAAGTACATCAGAGATGTGAGAAATTTTATGGAATACGTGGGAAAAGGCAGGAAGGTCGATAAAGAAAAGCTGCTCCAGTATAAACAGTGGCTGGTGGAGAATTACGCCATCAGCAGTGCAAATTCGATGATCGTGGCGCTGAACCAGTTTTTAATATTCAAGGGGCATGGCGGACTCAGGCTGAAACGTATACGGACACAGAGGAATAGTATGCTGAATGTGGATAAAACGCTTGAAAGGGAGGAATTTTTAAGACTTGTGCGGACGGCCCGCGGTCAGGGAAAAGAGCAGATTGCCATGATCATGGAAACCATGTGCGCCACCGGGATCCGGGTAAGCGAACTGAAATTTTTCCGTGTAGAAAACCTAAAAAGCGGAATGATCCGGGTATGGAACAAAGGCAAATACCGTATCGTGATCCTGCCGGAAGTTCTAAGAAAAAAGCTTCTGGCCTATGCAGGAAAACACAGGATCCGCTCCGGAATGATATTCTGTACCAGGACCGGACGTGAAAAGAACCGTTCCAACATCTGGAGGGAAATGAAGAAAATCTCCGAGCTGGCCGGAGTCAGACTTGAAAAAGTATTTCCCCATAATCTGAGACATTTATTTGCCCGTACCTTTTATAAAATGACAAAAGATCTGATCAACCTGGCAGACATACTGGGTCACAGCAGTGTAGAGGTGACACGGATCTATACGTCGGACAGTATTAACGAATGGCGAAGAAACCTGGACAGGATGGAAATCCTGGAAGAATAACAACATAATGTTAATTATGTTGTTGTATCAGGGCATAATTGTATAATTTTAATTGCAATTTATATCTAATATAGACAATGGCTTCCATAGCTGCCAGGATTTTCTCTACATATCGCGGCTAAAGTTGCTTTACATCTGTTGACAATCATATTTCACTGATATAAACTATAGAAGGTAAAAAGAAAGATTCCTTTTAATAAAGAAGTTTTACTACATAATTAACATTTTGTTGTAAAGGGGAAATTGCTGTGGCTAAAGTATCAAGAAGAACAGCAGAAGACTTGACCGGCAGAAGATTCGGCCGGCTGACTGTGATCAGACAGCTTGAAAACCGCAACAATAGAACCAGGTGGCTGTGCAGATGTGACTGCGGCAACGAAAAGGATGTCGCGGCCAGAGATCTGAAGGCGGGAAAAGTCAAAAGCTGTGGTTGCCTCAGGCGTGAAGGAAACCGGAAGAAGATGGACATTTCCGGGCAGCACTTCGGGAGGCTGACCGCTCTGTATCCTACCGACCGCCGTGATTCCCACGGTGTTGTGTACTGGGTATGCAGGTGTGACTGTGGCAATCAGACGGAGGTGCCGGCGTCCAATCTGGTAAACGGTACATGTAAAAGCTGCGGCTGTCTGAAAAAAGAGAATCAGGACAAGATCCAGGACCGTCTCCATCATATAGACGGGACCTGTGTGGAATTCCTGGAAAAGCGCAAAAAGAGAAAAGATAACAAAAGCGGTTTCCGGGGAGTATATCAGGGCAAGAACGGCAGATACAGAGTCAGCATCGGATTCCGCGGGAAGCGGATCTATCTGGGAACGTACGACGACTTTGAAAATGCTGTGGAAGCCCGGCTGGAAGCAGAAAAGAATATCTACGGGGAATTTCTGGAACTGTATCATGAATGGGAAAAGAAGTCCTCTGATGATCCCGAATGGGCAAGACGCCATCCCTTTTCTGTATCGGTGCCGGTGCCGAAGTAAACATGCAAGGAGGATAAGTGTTGGATAATTTCATAGACATGCATGTTCACATACTGCCAGGAGTAGACGACGGCGCAGAAGATATAAAAGAAATGGAAGAAATGCTGAAAATTGCATATAGCGAAGGCATCCGCTGCATCATAGCGACCCCCCACCACCATCCAAGACGCGGAAAAGAATCGCCGGAAGTGCTGAGGAAGAAGGCCGCTCTTTTGCGGAAGTCTGCCCATGAGATCGACGAACATTTCCGTATATATCTTGGAACGGAAATTTTTTTTGGGCAGGATGTGCTGGAGAAGCTGAAGGAGGGACGGATCCTTACCATGAACCGGCGCAATTACGTGCTGGTAGAGTTCTCTCCGTCTGAACCGTTTTCCTATATCAAACAGAGCCTGCAGCAGCTTATGATGGCGGGATACGAAGTCATCCTGGCGCACGCGGAACGGTATAGGTGCCTGACCGAGGAGCCGGAGCTGGCGGAACAGCTGGGAGACATGGGAATCCTGCTCCAGATCAATGCCGGAAGCATTACCGGGGACGGCGGCAGAAGGATCCGGAAATTCATCAGGTATCTGATGGAAGAAGATCTGGTCTTCTGCGTGGGAACCGACGCCCACAGTGCCAGGAGCCGGGCGCCGCGGATGAAAAAGGCCGCAGAGTACGTAAAGAAAAAGTACGGCGAGGAATATGTAAGGAAAATATTCTATGAAAATGCCAAGATGATGCTGAGGAAGGAAAAGAAATAAGATGAATCAAGAACGACTGATGAATCAGGAAATTGACAATGATGAAATTACCATAGATCTGACAGAGCTTTTTATGGCACTTTGGTCCAGGCTCCATATCATACTGATGGCAGGAGTGCTGGGGGCGCTGATCGCCTTTGTGGGCACCAATCTTTTGGTGACGCCTATGTATACCTCGGAGACCAAGGTCTATGTACTGACCCGCTCCGACAGCACGGCAGGCATCACCTACAATGATCTGCAGATGGGAACACAGCTGACGCAGGACTATATGCAGCTGGTGACAAGCCGTCCGGTGCTGGAGCAGGTGATCGCAGTCCTGAACCTGGATATGGAACCCGGTCAGTTAAAAGACATGATCTCGGTGGAGACGCCGGAGGGAACCCGTATCTTAAGTATCCGCGTCCAGAGCGAAGATCCCAAGCATGCCAAAGAAATCGCCGATGCGGTAAGAGACTCTGTCAGTATCCAGATCACGGAGATCATGGACGCCGATGCGGTCAACACGGTGGAGGAGGGGAACCTTCCTACCAGCCCCTCATCGCCCAGCATCCCCAGGAACATTGCCATCGGCGCCCTTTTGGGTCTGATCCTTGCCATGGGTGTGATCACTCTGATCTTTATCCTGGACGACACGATCAAGACACCGGACGATGTGGAGCATTATCTGGGCTTAAATACCCTGACGTCCATTCCGATCAGCGAGGGAATGAAAAAGGGGAAAAAGGTAAAGAAACTTCCGGAAAAGCAGATGATGCGGAACATGAAGCGATAAGTGATGTTGGATAAAGGAGATACATAGATGCAGGAGATTACATTAAAAAATCTGGCAAAAGATTACCGGAGCAATGAAGCCTATAAGACTCTCCGGACGAATATTGAATTTTCGGGATCAGATAAACAGGTGATCGTGTTTACCAGCTGTACGCCGAACGAAGGAAAGAGTACCGTATCCCTTGCCCTGGCGGCCTCCCTGGCGGAAGGGGAGAAGCGGGTGCTGTTTATTGATGCAGATCTCCGGAAATCGGTAATGATGGGACGCCACAAGATTATCGGGGAACTGAATGGTTTAAGCCATTTCCTTTCCGGCCAGGTGGAATTAAAGGACGTGATCTGTAAAACCCAGATCCAGGGACTGTCCGTAATCATGGCAGGCGTGGTGCCGCCAAATCCTTCAGAGCTTCTGGGAAACCACCGGTTTGAGGCTATGCTGGACGGGGCGAGAAAAGCCTATGATTATGTGATCATTGATGCGCCGCCCCTTGGCAGTGTCATCGACGCGGCCATCGTTGCAAGACACTGTGACGCTTCTGTCCTGGTGGTAGCAGCGTCCACCATCAGCTATAAATTTGCCCGGACTGTCAAAGAGCAGCTGGAAAAAGCAGGCTGCCCCATCCTGGGTGTGGTGCTGAATAAGGTAGACATGAAGCAGAACAAATATTACGGGAAATATTATGGAAAATACTACGGATCATACGGGGAGAAGTAGAAGATGAAACAGCGTTTGGTAATGCTGGCTCTGGCGGCGGGCTGCATCGTACTGGCAGTGGCCGGTGCGCTGGTCTATCTCGGACAGGACCGGAAGGCGCCGGAGATTACAGTGGAAGATACGGAAATCAGTTATACAGAAGGCGGAGACTATGAGGAACTGCTGGAAGGCGTAACTGCAGAGGATAACATAGACGGCGACCTGACAGACCAGGTATTCGTAGATAAGATCATCCAGACCGGGGAAGATACCGGGATCGTCTACTATGGCGTCATGGATAAGCATCACAACGTAGGGACGGCCAGACGGACCATCACGTATCATCTGTCAGAAGGCGGCGGTGAGGCCGTGACAGAACAGACAGAGGAGGCGGAAGAAGCGGAAGGCGAAGAGGAAGAGTCTGCCGGCCAGGAGGAGGCAGCGCAGACAGAGCCGAAGGAAGAGGAGACGCTTCAGCCTGACGGGGCCCGCCCTGCATTGGCTCTGACATCGACAGAAACCACGATCGCCGTGGGGACAGCCTTTGACCCCATGAGTGTGGTCAAGGATGCCGTGGACGATGTGGATACCAAAGACTCTCTGTATCAGCGGATCAGCGCCAACGGAACCTATGATACCAGCGTGCCTGGGACCTATACGATCCAGTATTTCGTGACAGACAGCTCGGGAAACACTTCGGATCCCCAGAATTTTACATTGAAGGTACAGTAGACAGGAAACGATTGAACGTACCGTGTAGAGGAGATTAGAGATGGAACATCATCGTAAACGGAAAAGGAACAAAAATATGGCCGGAAAGCTGATCACGATCCTGCAGCTGATCCTGTCCGCGGGACTGCTGATCCTTGTCTGGAACAGCGGCATGGTTCCGGGACTGTATCTGGCGCTTCTGGGCGGAGGCCTGCTGCTTTTATTTGCAGTCACCTTCTGCCTGCAGTATGTGAAAAGCAAGGTCAAATTTGCAGGTATGGTTATCAGTATCCTGATCAGTATCGGACTGGCGGTGGGTATCGTCTACTTCCTGCGGATCCAGCAGACTATGGCGGATGTGGGAGGCGCCACCTATAAGACCGACAACATGATCGTGGTAGTCAAAGCCAGTGATCCGGCAGAAAGCATCCTGGATGCGGCAAACTATCGCTTCGGATATCAGACCAGCGTGGATCAGGAAAATAACGACAAGATGCTGGATGACGTCCAGACGGTGGCGGGCAGGGAGTTAAAACTCAGCGAGTACGACACGGTGACAGAACTGGCGAACGGCCTGCTGTCCGGTCAGATCGAGGCGGCCATCTACAACGAGGCCTTTGACGGCATCATCGAGGAGAGTATTGAAGACTATAAAGATCAGGTGAAGATCCTGTACCAGTACGGTATCGAGACGGAGATCCAGCAGGAAGACACCAATGTAGAAGCGCCGTTCAACGTATATATCAGTGGTATCGACGTATCCGGACCGATCACCACCAACAGCCGGAGTGACGTGAACATCATTATGACGGTGAACCCGAATACCAAGAAGATCCTGCTGACCACCACGCCAAGAGACTATTATGTGACGATCCCGAATATTTCCGGAGAGCAGCGGGACAAGGTGACCCATGCGGGAATCTACGGGGTGGACGCCTCCATGGCGACCCTGGAGCAGCTTTATGGCATCGATATCAGCTACTATGCGAGAGTCAATTTCACATCCCTGATCACCATCGTGGATGCGCTGGGAGGCGTGGATGTGAATTCGGAGTATGCCTTCAGCGCCGGCGGCTATGACTTTGTCCAGGGCACCAATCATCTGGACGGAAAAGCTGCACTGGCTTTCTCAAGAGAGCGTTACAGCTTCGAGAGCGGAGACAACCAGAGAGGCAAGAACCAGGAGGCAGTGCTGACGGCTATCCTGCAAAAAGCCATGTCTCCGGCCATCCTGACCAGCGCAAACCAGATCCTTTCTCAGGTCAGCGACTGTGTGGAGACCAATATGACCCAGGACGAGATGGCCAAATTTATCAATATGCAGCTGTCTGACGGGGCAGGCTGGACGATAGAATCTACAGCAGCCACCGGTACGGGAGACAACCAGGCATGCTTCTCGTCGGGATCACAGCTTCTCTATGTGATGTGGCCAGATGAGGCCATCGTGGGGGATATCTCCAGACGGATGGATCAGGTCTTAAGCGGCAATTAAGATGCAAAGTTATGAGGGAAAAGAGGAAATAATATGGGATACATAGGATGGGCGCTGGCAAGCGTTACAGTCGTTGACCCGGAACGGGCGGTTATTGTGGCCGGCGGAGCAGTCGCTGCAGGGCTGACGATCTTTATTATAAGAAATAAAAGAAATATTGCAGAGAGGCTTAAGAAACATCATGGATAAGTGGATTCGAAATTCGGGGTGGACCTGGGTACAGAAAGCATTTTTGATCGCCTTTCTGGATGGACTGATTATCCTGGCAGCCTATCTGATGGCGCTGCTCCTGCGGTTTGACTTCATATTCTCCCGGATTCCCAGAGAATATGTGGAAGGATATATCTGGTCCATGCCCTACTGGATCGCTATTACGATCGTAGTGTTTTATGGCTGCCGGCTGTATCACAGCGTCTGGCGTCTGGCCAGTATTTCAGAACTGCAGATGAGCATCGTTGCTTATATCATTTTAATACCGGCCTATACGTTTGGCATGATTTTCATGAAGCTTCAGATGCCCAGATCGTATTACTTCATGGGATATGTCCTGTCATTTCTGCTGACTACGGGATTAAGGTTTTCCTTTCGGTTTCTTCGCTTTTATGTAAGGAGGCGGGAAGGCGAAGACGAAGGGCAGGACCGGATCATGGTGATCGGCGGCGGATCGGCAGGGCAGGCAGTCATCAAAGAACTGACCGGCAGCCGCGGCAATCCGGCCAGAGTATGCTGTGTCATCGATGACAACCCTAACAAATGGGGCCGGATGCTGGAGGGCATCCCGATCGTGGGAGACAGGAATGACATCCTGGAAGCTGTAGAAAAATACAGAATCAACCGGATCATCTATGCGATCCCGGCGACCACCGGAAAGAACCGGAAAGACATCCTGAATATCTGTAAGGAAACCAGCTGCAGGCTTCAGACCGTGCCCAGCGTGGCACAGCTGGTGAATGGAGAGGTCAAGGTGACCAGGCTTCGGGATGTGGAGATCACCGACCTTCTGGGACGTGCCCAGGTGAAGGTCAACAATCAGGAAATATTTGATGTGCTGAAGGATAAGGTGGTCATGGTGACCGGCGGCGGAGGATCTATCGGAAGCGAGCTGTGCCGTCAGATTGCCGGTGCAGGCCCGCAGATACTGATCATTTTCGATATATACGAGAATAATGCCTATGCGATTCAGCAGGAATTAAGGAAAAAATATCCGGGACTTCACCTGGAAACGCTGATTGGTTCTGTAAGGAACACCAACCGGGTTAACAGCATTATCGAGAAGTACCGGCCGGACGTTATCTACCATGCGGCAGCTCACAAGCATGTGCCGCTGATGGAAGACAGCCCCAATGAGGCTATTAAGAACAATGTGGAGGGCACGTATAAAGTGGCCCGGGCCGCTGCAAAATATGGGGTGAAAAAGTTTGTGCTGATCTCTACAGACAAGGCGGTGAACCCCACCAATATCATGGGAGCATCCAAGCGTCTGTGCGAGATGGTGGTGCAGATGATGAACCGGCAGTCGCCGGGAACAGACTTCGTGGCGGTCCGGTTCGGAAACGTGCTGGGCAGCAACGGCAGCGTGATTCCGCTTTTTAAGAAGCAGATTGCGGAGGGCGGTCCGGTGACAGTTACCGATAAAAATATTATCCGCTACTTCATGACCATCCCGGAGGCGGTGTCTCTGGTACTGCAGGCGTCCTACTACGCCAAAGGCGGAGAAATCTTCGTGCTGGATATGGGCGAGCCAGTCAAGATCGACGACATGGCAAGAAACCTGATCCGGCTGTCCGGGTACACGCCGGACGTGGACATCCCTATCGTCTATACGGGACTTCGTCCCGGAGAGAAGCTGTATGAAGAGCTTCTGATGGGTGAAGAGGGAATGCAGGAGACAGACAATGAGCTGATCTTTATCGGAAAACCTATTGAGATGGACGATGAAGATTTTAAGAAAAAATTGGAACTGCTGGACAGAGAAAGCAGAAATGAGTCCGGCAGGATCAAGGAGATCGTGGCAGAAATCGTGCCGACGTATCATCCGGATTTGAACTAAGGTATTACAAAACTTTTGATGTTTTCAATCGTCGCTTTGCCGCGTTGGAAACGCATAAGTGTAACAGGGTGTGTGAAAGATTCGGGCGTGCAGCTGCCGTAAAAGTTAAGCTTCAGCAGGCCGGAATGGCGAAGCATACCCTTAAGACAGGAAGGCAAAGCAGAAAGGACTGTCATGTGGTATGTGATCCAGGTCAGAACCGGTACAGAAGAGGAGATCCAGAGACAATGTGAAACTATCATTGATAAGAGCATATTAGAAAAAAGTTTTGTTCCAAAGTATGAGCAGGAGCGGAAGTATCATGGAAAATGGCATACGGAATTGAAGGTGCTGTTTCCAGGATATGTGTTTCTGGTCAGTGATGAGAAAGAGAATCTTTTCTTTGAACTGAAGCGGATCATGGGACTTACAAAGCTGCTGGGGACAGGGGAAACCATAGTCCCTTTGACTGATGAGGAAGTGAATTTCTTACTGCGACTTGGCGGTGAAGAACAGACTGTCGAGATGTCAGAGGGAATCATTGAAAATGACAGAGTGGTCGTGACTAGCGGCCCACTGAAAGGAAATGAAGGATTGATCAGGAAAATCGACCGTCACAAGCGGAAGGCCTGGCTGGAGATCGAGATGTTTGGGAGAACGGTGGAGATGCAGGTGGGGCTGGAAGTAGAGGTGAAGAGGTAGAAGAAACAAGAAAAAATAGAGTTCGGAAGAGCTCTTATTTTTATGGAGAAATTTAGGGAACTCCTGAATCCAATCACTGAATAAAATTGCGAGGGTAAGAGGAATATTTTATGAAAAATAAAAACATAACAGAGAGGCATGAGCTTAATGAAAAGCAGAAAAAGTATCTTCGTATAAAGAGGATTTCGGATATTGTTCTCTCCGGAATGGCAATCATCTGTCTAAGCCCACTTTTAGCAGTAATATCTGCCGCGATTAAACTGGAATCGCCGGGTCCTGTTCTCTTTAAACAAAAGAGGGTAGGGAAGGGGAAAAAACTTTTTGAAATATGGAAATTCAGAAGTATGAGAACGGATACTCCTAAAGACATTCCTACGCATATGTTGTCAGATCCTGACCAGTACATAACAAAGACTGGAAAATTTTTGAGAAAGACATCGTTGGATGAATTACCGCAGATTTTTAATATCTTCAAGGGTCAAATGAGTATTATCGGTCCGAGACCTGCTTTGTGGAATCAGGATGATCTGATTGCTGAGAGAGATAAGTATGGAGCTAATAGCATACTGCCGGGACTGACAGGCTGGGCTCAGATCAATGGCCGGGATGAACTGGAGATACCGGTGAAAGCACGGCTTGACGGTGAATATGTAGAAAAAATGGGATTTGCTATGGATATAAAATGCTTCCTGGGAACCATTGGTTCAGTTCTTTCATCAGATGGTGTGGTAGAAGGTGGGACCGGAGAAATACATAAGAATCATGACAAAAAGAAAGCAGGGGAAAAATCAGTTGTAAGTCCAGAAAAACTAAAGAAAGAGATTAGGACGGGAGCGGCGGTAGTTCTCGTTGCACTGGGAGCGGCAATCGCCCTGCTTGGAGCTGCTTTTAAATATAAGAAGATGAAAAGCGAGAAAGAAAATAGAAAAAAAGGGAAAATCACTATAATATCTGCCATTGCCTTTTTGGGCACAGCAGTTGCTACACTTTATCAAAGAAGCAAATCCCGGCAGCAAATTTATAAAGCGTTACTGGCTGATAGTGACTGCGCGAAAGATGAGGACAACAAGCAGGAGGATGCGAAAGATAAAGCGGCAAAAAAGAAGCGTATTCTGATTACAGGTGCTAGTAGTTATATAGGCATGTCTGTGGAAAAGTGGCTGAAGAAAAACGCAGATAAATATGAGATAGATACATTGGATATGATTGGCGATGAGTGGAAGAAGAAGGATTTTTCCGCTCATGATGTTGTTTATCATGTCGCGGGCATTGCTCACGCAGATGTGGGGAATGTCACAGAAGAACAAAAGAAACTCTACTACCAGGTCAATACGGAGCTTGCGGTGGAAACAGCGAAAAAGGCGAAAGCAGAAGGAATCAGACAGTTTATCTTCATGTCATCCATGATTGTGTACTCCGGATGTAAAGAAAAGATCATTACGAAAGATACAAAGCCGGAACCGCTGAATTTCTATGGAGACAGCAAGTGGCAGGCTGATATAAAGATCAGGGCTTTGTCTGACGAGAATTTTAAGGTAGTTGTATTGAGACCTCCTATGATTTATGGAAAAGGAAGTAAGGGAAACTATCCGCAGCTTGCAAAGCTGGCAGGAACTCTTCCGATGTTCCCAGAGGTAAAAAATAAACGATCCATGTTGCATATCGATAATCTGTGCGAATTCGTCAAACTGATGATTGACAATGAGGAATCAGGTGTATTCTTCCCGCAGAATGGTGAATATACAAATACATCTGATATGGTGCAGATGATCGCAGCAGTGAAAAATCACAGAATCGTCATGATTCCGGGAATGTCAATGGTTGTGAAAGTCATGGAAAAGATTCCGGGAAAGATTGGGAACTTGGCGGAAAAGGCGTTTGGAGATTCAGCCTATGATATGCAGATGAGCGAGTATAAAGAGAATTATCGGGTTCATACTCTTTTGGATTCGATTCGGCTGACGGAGGAAGAATGAGATGAAGAGAATATTATTTCTGGTCAATCATGATGTGGTTATCTATAATTTCCGCAAAGAGCTGGTTGAAAGACTTTTGAGTGACGGAAATGAAGTAGTGATTTCTTCCCCATATGGAGAACGAATCGATCTTTTGAAAGAGTTAGGGTGTAAATATGTGCCGGTAAAAATGGATCGGCATGGGAAAAATCCCCTGGATGAAATGAAACTGATCCTTTATTATATAGAACTAATCCGGGTAGTTCAGCCGGATATAATCTTTTCCTATACGATAAAGCCTAATTTATATGGAGCATTGGCCGCTGCTGTCTGTAAGGTTCCGATTGTAGTGAATATCACGGGACTTGGGTCAGCAGTAGAAAATCCTGGGAAATTGCAGAAGTTAATGATCATAGCATACAAAATAGCTTTCCGGAAAGTACAGACTGTATTTGTACAAAATGAGGAAAACAGACAGTTTTTTATTGATAACCATATTGCTGTGGATAAGCTGAAATTGCTTCCCGGGTCAGGAGTCAATCTTGAACAGTTCCATGTGCTTGGATATCCGGATGATAAAACCGTTGAGTTTGTATTCATCTCCAGGATTATGAAAGAAAAAGGAATCGACCAGTATCTTGAGATGGCGGAATATATCAGGAAGAAATATCCTCAGACCCGCTTTCATGTCTGCGGCTTCTGTGAAGAAGAGTATGAAGATATCCTGAAAGAATATGAAGATAAGGGAATCATAACCTATCACGGTCTCATCATGGATGTAAGAGAAGTGCTAGCATATACACATTGTACAGTTCATCCAAGCTATTATCCAGAAGGAATTAGCAATGTGTTGCTGGAGAGTGCTGCCTGTGGAAGACCACTCATATCAACAAATCGAAGCGGATGCAGAGAAGTTATTGATGATGGTGTGAATGGATATATTGTGCCGCAAAAGGATGCGAAAGCACTGATTGATGCGGTAGAGAAGCTTTTGGAATTGAGTAATGAAGAAAGACGGCAGATGGGACTTGCTGGACGGAAGAAGGTTGAGAAAGAGTTTGATCGGAAGTGTGTTGTTAAAATGTATATTGAAGAACTGAAAAATGAGAATAAGTATAATATCAGATAAGTCTGACGAAATGAAAAGATAGGTCCCTCAACAAGGAGATTTGAAAAATGAGAATAGATTATAAGAATATCATCAAAAGCCGATCCTTGAGACTAAAAATTCTCCGTTTATTAAGTTTTATACCAGACAAAACAATGGTAAAAATACAATATCGGATTAAAACGGGAAATAAACTAAATTTGAAAAAACCACAGAGATTCACGGAAAAGTTACAATGGTATAAACTTTATTACAAGGATCCGCTAATGATTCAGTGCGTAGATAAATACGATGTACGGGAATATGTAAAAGCAAAAAAACTAGATAATATATTGATACCTTGTTATGGAGTCTATGATTCTGTTGATGAAGTGGACTGGGATGCACTTCCTAATAAATTTGTAATGAAGGATACATTGGGCGGAGGGGGTGTATCGGTAATTACTGTAAAGGATAAAGCAAGTGCTAATATAGATCAACTTAAGGCAAAGGCTGCTGAGTGGACTTCTATTGATGCACACAAAAAAGATGGCGGAAGAGAATGGCCATATTATAGTGGGAAGAACCATAGGATTTTGTTCGAAAAGTATATAGATTCTAATCCAGATGAAGGGGGGTTAATTGATTATAAGTTTTTTTGTTTTAATGGCAATATAGCTTGTGTTTATGTGATAGCAGATAGAAAATTATCAAAAGGCGCAGGGGTCGGGATCTATGACTCTACTTTTAAGAAAACAGATGTATTAAGAGTGGATGAAAAACCTCTAAAAAGATTTGTAGAAAAACCGGAAAATTATGAGGATTTAAAGAAAGTTGCAGAAACTTTGTCTTTGGATTTTCCAGAAGCAAGAATAGATTTATACGATGTAGATGGGAAAATTATATTTGGCGAAATTACATTTTATGATGGCAGTGGGTATATGAAATTTAAACCAGATAAATTTGATTATGAATTAGGAAAAAAATTCAAATTGCCTGAAAAGTTAACTAAAAAGAATTGATGTAGTCAGAATAATCACTCGACTAGCACTAGAAGTCTGGAGCAACGATGGAAACATCTGACACAATAATCAAAGCTAAGGGAAGTTTTAAAGATAACTGGTGGAGTTTTAAGAAACACTGGGAATTTGAGATAATATACAAGTAAAACAGGTGGGAGATTTAGATGAGTAAGGAGATAATGTTTGTTACTGGTTCAATGGGTCGAGGAGGTGCTGAAAGAGTCATATCCATCCTTAGCAAGTATTATGCGGATTGTGGATTTGACGTGAGTATCCTAATGTTGCTACACAGTAACACATCAGGATATGAGTTGGATTCTAAGGTAAAGATACTAGATATTTCTAGTGAGTCAAGAAAAGCAGTTTTAGACATACCGCGGCTAATCCTGTGTGCTCGTAAACAGATTAGCCATCGCAAACCAGAAGCAGTTGTGTGTTTTATGGGGCAGAATATATTAATTACTGGTCTTGCTTGTTTAGGTTTAAATCAGAAATTAATTGTTTCAGAAAGAATCGATCCCGCTTCAGTCAATAGAAATCCTATATATAAATTCTTACTCAACTGGATTTATGCCACATGTACGAAGACGATTTTTCAAACAAAACGAGCGAGAAGCTATTTTCCGCAGAAGGTACAGAAGAATAGTGTGATTATACCGAACCCGATTAAGGTCACCTGTGTTGCAAAAGGGGAGAAAAAAAATAGAATTGTAACGGCAGGAAGACTCACCGATCAGAAGAACCATCGACTTCTTATAAAGGCATTTTCGGATGTTCTGAAAAAATATCCGGATTTTGAACTAAATATATATGGTGATGGGCCGAAAAGAGGAGAAATTGAATGTCTGATTAGAGAATTGGGATTAGATAAAAAAGTAAAGTTGATGGGGAGTTCTGCACATTTGCACTCAGACATAGCAGATGCATCAATGTTTGTTTTGTCGTCAGATTATGAGGGATTGTCCAATGCACTTTTGGAATCATTGATGATGGGCTTGCCGACTATTTCTACAGACTGTGCCGGATCAGACGAAGTGATTAAGGACGGATATAATGGCATTCTTGTTCCGGTTGGAAATCAGGAAGAACTGAAAAAGGCAATAGTAAGACTTATAGAAGATAAAGAGTTGGCGAATACGATATCCAGTAATGGAAGAAAAGATGCACTTGAGAAATATACTCTTGAACATGTGATTGCTAAATGGAATAAAGAAATACAGTAAATGCCATAAAGGAAGGATTGTTGATTTGATTAGAATATGTACAAAAAATCGCATCAAATGGGATCTCATCGGTTGGTTGATCGTTATCATCTTTATGACGGATGCAAGCTATATTTCTATAAACGGAAATGGAACTGTTTCGGATTTTGCGGATGCGATAATTATTTTGCTGACATTGATTTGTATTATTAAAAAAATGCGGATTACTAAGCTTGTGCTATTTTTGTCAGTAAGTGTACTGTGTACAACGATTTTGACAGGTAGCATTTTTAGACTAACATATTATACCGTTATATTTTCGATTTGGTTTTGCTTTTATTTTGCAGAAAAATACACTATTCAAGATTTCGCACAGTATTATTTGATGATCATGAGGATTATAGCGATTGGTTCACTAGTTTGTTGGCTATTTCCAAAATACTTTGTAAGTTTAAGTTTTTTTCCACAGTTTACATCTTCGACTGGCGCTACCTACCGGTTTCTAGGCATTACGACAATTCCCTTTGCGACACATATACAGAGACGTAATTTTGGTCCATTTTGGGAGCCGGGTACTTACCAGGTTTATTTATGCGTAGCAATCTTTCTTCTTTTATTTGTTTCCAAAAAGAAGAATAAGACCTTTGACCTCATATTATTTCTTATTGCTGAAGTTACAACAATGTCTGGAGCCTCAGTGATACCTGCAGGAATTATGCTTGCAGCATATCTTTTAAAAGAGAGAAATATGAAGTCATTCTTTGCTGTACTTTTAGGATGCATTGTAATGGGGATTATGTTTGATAGCGGAATATTTGACAGTGTTATTTTAAAAATAACAGGGGAGGATAGCAATTCTTCCCTTTTGTTTCGGTGGATAGGATTTGAAGGTGGTATAAGAAATTTCCTTGCGCACCCTTTATTTGGGTCATCCTTTGGAGAAGCGCAGGCAGTTCGTGACGAACTTGCTTTAAATTACATAGGAATAACGTATGGAAGTAATACAAATACATTTGCAAATTACTTTGGATCATATGGGATTTTTATAGGTTGTTTCTTTCTGATAGCCAGTTATCAATTTTTTAAAAAAATATGTCTATCAAGGAGTGTTTGTGTGATTGCTTTTGTGGGTTATTTTCTTTCAACATCAAATGAAAATTTGACAGGTTCATTATTAGTAATAGTGATTGCAATGCTCGGTTGGTATGGTGTGAATCATGACAGAGAGTTAGGGGAAAGATTCGAAAAATACCAGGCAAAGGAGATTAGCTATGAACAAAAATATATGTATAATTCGTTCCAATCCGAATGATGATGTCGGAATATTATTACAAAAGAGAGGCTATAGAGTATATGGACTGTACCGAGGCTTTAATAATATCTTTACAAGAAGCATAAGACGGCTTTGGCTGAAATATAAACTACCGTTTGGCAGCATCTGGTTTGATTCTTCTGTTTTAACAGATAAAGCAGATAAGGTGTTTGTGTTTGAATCTTTGGTTACTGGCTCCTACATGAAATGGCTAACTCATAAAAAGAAGAATGCTGATATTGCGATTTGGTATTGGAATATTGTAAAAAACACAATTCCTCCAAAAGATATCGAGCATTTACGTTGTACTATTTGGTCATTTTCTAGAGTAGATTGTGAAAATTATGGGTTAAAGTTTAATCCACCTCCGTATTTTAGAGAGATGGCCTACAGCTCAAAGAATGAAAGTGTGGACATCTGTTTTGTGGGAAAGGACAAAGGACGGCTGGAACAGATTTTGAAATGGAAAAAAGTTTTTGAAGATCAAGGATTTTCTACTGAATTTATTATTACGCCAGATCATCCATATGATATAAATCCATACTACTCTAAGCCTATCTCCTATAAGGAATCAGTAAAAGTAAATGCGAGATCTAGAGCAATTTTTGATTACATAGAAATTGATAATAGTGGACAATCAATGAGAGTAATGGAGGCTCTGTTTACACATAAAAAAATTATTACTAACAATAAGTTGATTGTAGATTATGATTTTTATTGTCCGGAAAATTTTTTCATTATCAACGTGGATCCAATCGAAAAGTTAAAAGAATTTATGGATACTCCGTATAAAGAGCCATCCGAAGAAGTAAAAATGAGATATGATTTCGACAATTTTATTTCTAGATGTTGGGAAAAAGATGAGAAAGCCTGGTGGGAAAAAGATGGAAACGATGAAAAATAGAAGGGGCAATCAACCACTTATTTTTACGATTAATTGCAACAAATCCTCTGGTGGTGGAAAAGTCATGACTTCGCTTGCAGAATTTGCAAGGAACAAAGGTTTTCGTGTGTATACTGCTTCACCTGGGGAGCGCAATGAGAAACCATCGCAGAATCATCTTATTGTAACAAGCCATTGGCAGAAAGCTTTAAACTGGAGAATTAGTAAGCTGGTCGGAAATGATTGCTGTATTCCTTTTGCGCAGACAGGTAAGTTACTACGCTTTATAGAGCGAGAAAATCCATCTTTAGTACATATCCATGGACTTCATGGGTTTTATGTGGATTATATCAAACTAGTTGAATTCTTAGAAGATAGAAAGATTCCTGTTGTTTGGACCCAACATGATTGTTGGTCATTTACTGGGAAATGTCCGCATTATTCAGATATTAAATGCTATAAATGGAAAGATGAATGCAATAATTGCCCTCAACTTAAGAACTATCCGGCAAGCGCTGTTTTTGATAAAACCAGAGAGATGTATTTGAGCAAAAAGAAAAGTTTTTCTTCTTTAACCAATTGCGTTTATGTTCCGGTCTCCAAATGGCTTGAAAATGAGATGAAGCAGTCGTTTCTAAAAGGAAAGGATATCAGACTGATATCAAATGGCGTGGACACATCGGTATTTCGTCCAATGAATAGTGGAGTGGCTGAACGTTATGGTATTCATAATAAAAAAATAATTTTGGGGGTGGCTGCAAGTTGGTCTGCTCGGAAGGGATTAGAAGATTTTTTCAGATTGAATAGGCGCATTGATAAAAAGAAAGCAGTGATTGTTCTGATTGGTGTGAATGATTCTCTGGCGTCTAGATGCAAAGAGGAAAGGATTATTCCGATTTCAAGAACGGCCGACAGGGAAGAACTGGCACAATGGTATTCAAAGTGCGATGTGTTTTTTAATCCATCTGTGGAGGAGACCTTTGGTCTTGTTACAGTGGAAGCGATGGCTTGTGGATCTCCAATTGTAGGATATGATGCGACGGCTACAACAGAGGTATTGGAAGATACTCCAAATTACTGTGTAAAACCCCACGATTTAGATGCAGTAGAAGAAGCAATGAAACAAATTTTTTCACTTGGCAAAGATAAATTTTCTGTGCTAAATCGTAAGAAAGTTTTGAAAAACTATGATGTAGACAAACAATATATGAAATATATCAATCTCTATCATTCACTGATAGACAGGTAGAACTATTTAGTATACCCCTTGGGAAGAGGGATATGGAGGGAAAGAAAATGTCAAGATTTACAAATAAAGTATTGATGATTACAGGAGGAACAGGATCTTTTGGGAATGCCGTTCTGGAGAGGTTCTTAAATACAGATATTAAAGAAATCAGAATTTTTTCAAGAGATGAAAAA
>OKSB01001706.1_pt1 | contig 21272 bp, 20 predicted proteins | sample 1601171 | NCBI WGS metagenome assembly OKSB01 (sample SAMEA3541496, study PRJEB24748) | human gut metagenome | biome: human gut; feature: human-associated habitat; material: faeces | place: China | collected 2012 | reverse complement strand
CGGCGTATGCCGCCAGGCCCGCGGCGGTCGCCCTCGCAGGCGTCCCCGCGCGGACGACGGAGTGGTTGACAATGACGGGCGGGCTAGCCATCGGCGCGCTCGCGCGCGTGGAGCCTCACCTCTTCGATTCGGCCGAGGCCGGCGCGGCTGAGCTCGCCGGCCTGCGCGAGGTAGTTCTTCCAGATGTCCGCGACGGGGACATCGTCGAGCGAGGCGTAGGAGGCCTTGAGGACGTCGGCCGACATGAGGCCGGCCATGATGGCGGCGGTCATGGGGCGCGAGAGGACCGCGGCGATGCGGTCCTCGGTGGCGTCGAGCTTGCGCTCGATGTCGAGTGCGGCGACGTCCATGCGCGCGTCGACGACGCCGCGGATGAAGCCCGCGACCTCGTTGCCGTAGAGGTCGAGCCCCTCCGCGGCGAGCGCCGAGCGCAGGAGCGAGCGGATCTCGCCGCTGACGTTGGAATCGTTGAGCTCTGCCCGTGTTTTGAGGGCGGTAAAGAGCTTTGAGTCGAGCTTCACGCTGACAGTTTTGGTTTCGATCATAGGTATCCTCATAAAACAGGGGGCCGTTTGGCCCCCTGCGGTGTCTACTCATCTACCGTGAACGTAATCGGATAGCCTTTTGGTGCCTCGGAAGCCGGCAAAGGCGTGTATGCGAAGAGCGAGTTTTTAATCTGGAGGGCGTCGAAGTCAACTAGCTCTGCGATCTCGTCAATCTCTCCGACGCTGTATTTGTTGCGGCTCATGTTTGCTCCGAGCACAATTCGCGCAAGCTCGCCCTTGGGAATATCGCCCCAGCGTCTGATGATTTCCACAACAATTTTTGGGCGATGCGCGCTGAGGTCGTCGACGGCACTCTGAGGGATGATGAAATTCCTCGGGATGCCCTTGACGGGGTACTTGAGTTGCACAATTGCGGGACGGGCAACGACGAAATCGTCCTGGAGCAAGGGCTCGGAACCGCTTGGGACATAGTAGGTCACGTTGCCGTACCTGATGCTGCCGTCAGTTTGATTGAGACCGTTGTGGTTCCTCTCTGTGAGTGGTGCTGGCTGGTTTGGTCGCCGGCACCTTGGTTTAAGGTTGGGTGTGCTTGACCCTGAAGGCGAGTTCGGGGTCTTCGCTGGCGAGGTCCGCCGGAACTGCGGGGAATGCTCCGAGTTCTTGGCACTGCGCCTCGATCCTTGCCGAAAAGCGTTTCACGAAGTTGTCGTGCGCCGGCCCGTTCCCGTGGACGACGTAGGCACGCGCAGCTATCTTGACGAGCTCCTCGTCGGGGATGCCGTAGCGATCGTCGATGACGGAGAGCTGGTCAATCGCCTCTGTCGGCTCGTTCTCGGCGACATAGATAACGAAGGTGCGTGGCACCCCCTCGATTTCGTGCCTGAATCGCAGGACTTCAACAGTGTCGGCGGTTTCTGCATCGGAAGGGTTGAGAATCTCGACTTCGTCGTCGAGGTCGAGCGTATATCTCCCGTTGCCGGCTTCGAAAACAGCGGGGCTGCTGCATGCGGCCGGGCCGTCGGCTTCTCCTGATTCCATAAGGCTCCTTTCGAATAAGAGATCTGACAGTGTTTTTGCTATCGTCGGGGGTGCCCTCGCCCCGCATCCGATCATGACTGCCTCCCCGACCGAATTGCCTTCGATACCAGGTCTACGAGTTCTCTCGTGCGTTCCGTGTTCGCGCCGGACCTGACCAACGCTCGTGAAATGGTCTTTCCTGTGTACGCGGAGGCGAATATGGTTGCGCGCTTCTGCCGCCAACGTTTTTCCATCAGCTCGAGGAGTGCGTCGGCTTCTTCTGGCAGGTGGCTGTCGCCCACTCCGGCGACTACGAGCGTCGGCGAACTGCAGAGGGAATCGATCAGCTGCGATCCCGTATGGGCGGAGAGAGGTTTTTCGCTGGCAAGCGACGCCGTCAACTCCCCGGTGTCTGTATATGCGGCCTCACTTAAGGATGACATCGCAATCGCTACGGCTTGCACTGCTGCAGCCTCGCCACTCGCCTGAGCCACCCAGATCCAGGCCCCTTTTTCAAGCCGCTGCATATCGTTTTTTCTCGCATCCTTGCGTTTAGTGCGAAATGCTTCTTCGGCGGCCTTCGCCAAAGCGGCGGGCGTCCGCCGTGGCATGCGAGCCGGAGCGTACTCTATGCCCGAGATTTCGAACCACGTCTCTGGGGTGATGACGGTGCCGATGCCGTCGTAGTACTCCTTCGGGGCGGGTAGGCCCTCGTAATCGATCATTTTTCCTCGCTGCTTCCGCCTCGGAGGGAGCTTAAGAAGGAATCAAGGTCTCGTTCGAATATGTATGTGCGTCTGCACAGGTAAATTCCCTTACCCGTGCGAGCGATTAGCTGCCCGGCGGTGTCCGCCGTGAGATGCAGCTTTTCCGCGACGTCATCGCGCGTCAGGATCTTTCCGGACTGCGCCTCAATAGTGCTGTCATCGGCCATAAATGCCTCCAATCGGTGCCCAGGCGTACGTTTGTCGCCTTCGATGGTTCAAATATGGCGCTATTAAAAATACCCAAAAAGGTATAGAAAGGGTATAATAAAATCCGCAGGTAAAATAGGTTAAATCCGTGGACCGACGTCTATTTCAATGGAGAGATCGTGAAAGTGGATTGCGGATAGAGGATGGTGATGCTCCCTTATGCCGACTTTTGGTCTTGATTTGATGATGGGAAGGGCACTGGGCTTCGATGACGTTCGGCTGGACGGGGACGAGCTCGTCTTCACGGCTTCTGGGTCCGTTGGTGCGGGCTGTCGCGCGGCCTACGAGGACGGCTCTACTTTCGTTGATATCGCCAATCTCGTCCGCTTTCCTTATGAATGCCCCAGATCTACAGTCGGGGAATCGCCCATGGGATTCAAAGATTCGTTCGAGATGCTGTCAATCCTGTCTCCTGCCGCCCGACCGCTCGAGCCGGTGAGAGAGGACCGCGACGCTGTTCTGTCCGTCGCCCACTCTGTAGGTCCGTTGCTCGGAGTGGGCAAAGACGGCGGATCGGAAATTAGAGAGCCGTTGTCTTTGTGGTATTGGGCGGCAACATTGTTTAATTACGCCATTAGGCTTCGGGACGTTGAGTTTGGACGTGCGCGAGACATTGGACTCGGGCTGGGGCTGGCGGAAGCCTTCACTGTCAAGAACTCTTATTATGGGTGTGAATCGCTAGTCGTCTTAATCCCCCTCCGCGTGCCAGCTGGAAGTGATGCGTTGATGAGTCTCATCGCTCCGGAGCTTATTGCATATCCATTTGGCGAAGAGTACCTCCCGCTCGATAACGTCAGGCAAATCGATGGGTCGGAGGTGGCGTCGTGGCGTGTCGGCCGAAGGGGCGACGCGGAACATGTGCCGGCGCTCGGCTGCATCATTTCGGCCCTCGGGGGGCTACGCACCGGCGCGCGAATTGTTTCGGACGCCGGACGTGAAATCTGCTACCCCTGCGTGAGCCTGCCCGGTGGCATGGTTTACCAGAGGATGGACGGGAGGATTGGGCACGATTCGGGGGTTGGCGACGGAGACGGACTAAACCTCGACCAGCGGGTTGCGTCCGAACTTCTACAGACGCTGGTGGTGTTCTTCACTGCCCGCTCGAGTCTCGGATGGATTCCGATCGAAAAGAACGGTGGGACCGGGCTCAAGTTTGCCCCAACGTTTACGAGCGTGTTCGAGTGGCTTTGGTATGAGCTCGGAGAGTGGTATCCGGAGGACGACCTTAGGAGATGCCCTCACTGTGGAAAGGTCTTTACGACGCGTAGGGGCAGGATGAAGAAGTATTGCAGCGTTGGGTGTAAGGATGCCGAAAAGTCGGCGCGTCAGTACAGACGCGCGATTGGCAAGGAGCTGCCACGGGATTTGATGTAGGTCGTCATCTTGTTAATGGGAGAGCAGGCTGCCGATAGTGTCGGCAGCCGCCTTGTCCTTGGCGGCAATTGCGTGCGAGTAAGTGTCGAGCGTGAGCTTTACGGTGCTGTGTCCGAGACGACTGCTGACGGTTTTGATGTCGACGTTCTCGCCAATGAGCAGCGTTGCCTGGGTATGACGGAGGATGTGCGGAGTTAGGCCCGTGTACCCCTTCCCCCTTGCGTACCGCACACCATCTCGTTCAACGTAGTGGGTGATTTCCGTAAACTCGCCGAAGCCGTAGTCGGAAGACCATTCGCGGAACCAGCGGCCGAAGTTGTTGGGGTCCATATGGACGATTTCGATGGGGTTGCATTTCCGGCGCTCGCTCTTCATCGTCGCCCTTCCTTTTTTGCGCGCGTCCCGCAGGGCATGGACAACCGGGGTGGACGAGTCCTGTTCCAGCCCGACCTCGGAGAGCAGTGTGCCCTGAAGCATCTTCCATGCGGACAGCCTATCGTTCATGAAGGGACTCAGGGAAATCGACCTGAGCCCCTTGGCGCTCTTGGGGGCACGAGGGTTCTTGTCTGCCGCGAACTGCTCGCCGACAAAAATGTAGCCGTCGTCGAGATGAACGTTGGACCAGGAGAGGCCGAGTAGCTCGCCTCGTCGCATGCCTGTGTCGAGCAGGAGGAGCATTCCGATTCTGTGCGCGTCCATTTCCTGTGACAGCAGGGTTTCAAGCAGCTTTTTCGCCTCATCGAGGCGCAGGGACTGCCTCTCGGCTCCCTGCGGCCGCGGAACTGATATTGCGTCGCATGGGTTTTTGAGTATCAACTCGTCGACAAGGGCCGCCTTCATGATTTGTTTCAGCTTGACGTGGATTTTGTGCAGCTCGGATTCAGAGAAGCGCGCGGTCTTGCGGACGTCGACGTATGCCTGTTTGATGACGGGCGCGCGAAGGTCTCTTATGGGGTAGTTTCCGAACAACTCTTTGATTTCGTTGATTTCGAGCTGCTCTCGATCGTAGCTGAGGGGACTCAGCTCGTTTTTCCGAGTGTCGTGAAATAGCTGGGCATATTCTCCGACGGTCTGGGAGGATTTTTTGACAACGACCCCCTCATTCAGCTCGGCTTTATACGCCTCGAGGGCAGCGCGTAGCTCTGACTTGTTCCTGGCGTAGACCTTGCGCCTCGGGGAGTATGCGTATTTGCCCGTAACGGGGTCTTTGCCCATGTTATGGCGAATGTAGAAAACGCCCTTTTGGGTTTTGCTTTTGACGGCGCTGCCTTTTCCGACGACAAGTGGTCTATCCATGATGCCTAGATTCTGCAAAGTGGGCGGTGTCGAGTTCCGATGTTGCATCGCATACGCTCGGAGCAGCACGCACGCGCGACCGCTTGCGGCGGTGCCGCGTGTGCGCTGCTCCGAGCGTATGCGATGCAACTGCTGAAGTCAAGCAATCGTTGGTCGAATTTTGGTCGAAATTGGCACGGCATTGATTCAAGCATTTTATCAAAATATGTTAATCTACCTGCATATATAACGGTATCAAAGAGCTTCAAAAAGTGTCGATAAACATCGATATTCCGTTCTCATAACCCGGAGGTCGTAGGTTCAAATCCTGCCCCCGCGACCAAGAACTTGCAGCTCGTCGGCCTAGCCGGCGAGCTTTTTTGTTATTCCGGGACCGTGTTTTTCGGTCCAATTCTCAGCCTCTCAAACAAAATCTCGATCTGTAACATCTAGACCCGATTTGGGCGGCTAGGTGTTACAGATTGAGATGTTGAGTCCCCGCCTGGACGGTTTGTCTAAATCTGTAACACGAGGGATGGATTTTGCCGAGTAACTGTTACAGATTGAGATTTTCTGCCGGGACGGTTTTGGTTTGTCTCGATCTGCTCCAATGTGCCCTGCGTCTTTATGGGTCTTGCCACGTCGTTCTTCACGTTTATGCTGCAGCAGCCGATCAACTTTGGCCACCTCTTCGCATTCTGGGCCTTTGGAATCGCGCTCGCGGTTTGCCTGGTTATGTCGGGAACGCTCGTGTGCTCGGCAATCTTTGGAAAAGAGCGCGCTATTCAGGCGCTTACGCCGCTCGATGTGCTCGGGGCGCAGCAGAACCATAAATAAGAAAAACTCGATTATCAGGGGGGCGGACGCCGTGAAGCACACCGCCCCCCCCTGTACGTGTGGCGCCAGGGCCATGCGCTCGAAAGCGTTGCCCAAACGCATGGTTCATCCGCACAAAGCCCATGGTCGCTATGGGCAAACATCGGTGCGCCTGCACATGGCTTTGAGTCTGTTTTCGAGCGAAAGTATGGCTGTCGATACGCATGCAATTCGCATGAAGTCCGGGTTCGTCCAAGAGCCCTATAAAGGAGGATTCGCATGAAACAGTTAGAGACCGACGTCGTTGTCGTTGCCGCGGGTCTGAGTGGCCTTGCCGCAGCGGTCGCTGCAGCCGAGGCAGGCGCTCGCGTCATTGCCCTGGAGAAGGCCCCCATTACCGGTGGCGCCGCCAACATGGGCATGGGGCCTGCCGCCGCTGGCTCTCCGCTTCAGAAGGCTTCGATGATCGAGGTCACGCCTGGCGAGCTCTTCCGTCGCCATATGTTCTACACCCATTACCAGGTCGATGCTCGCCTGGTGCGCGACTACTACTTTAAGTCGGGCGATACCATCGCATGGCTGCAGGATATGGGCGTGGTGTTTAACTCCGTGCGTCCGGCGTTCCGCGCCCGCGAGCGCACGCGTGCCTATTCCGACGGCGAGTACACCTGGCATGTCGTGCAGCCCGAGGATGGCTCGGAGCCCGGTCCTCGCGCGGCGACCACGATGACCAAGCGCATGACCGAGCGTGCCCAGGACCTGGGTGTCGAGTTTATGTTTGAGTGCCCGGGCACCGGCCTTATCAAGGGCGAGGACGGCGCCATCTGCGGCGTGACCGCAAAGGACAAGGACGGCGAGGAGTACCAGATCTCGTGTAAGTCCGCGATTGTCGCCACGGGCGGTTTTGGCAACAACGCCAAGCTCATCAAGGAGAAGCTCGACTTTGAGTGGGGTAAAGACCTGTTCTCGTTTGCCATTCCGGGCATGGACGGCGACGGCATCAACATGTGCCACGAGGTCGGCGGCGGCCACACCCCGGTGACCATGGAGCTCATGTATCAGATCCCCGACAACATGAACCACTTCTATGTCGAGGGCGCATTCCGTCAGCCGTGCTACTGGTGCAACCGCCTGGGCGAGCGCTTTATGCCGGAGGACGAGATCTTCAACACCACCTTTGTCGGCAACGCCATCAACCATCTTCCCGGCAAGGTCGCCTATGCCATCTTTGATTCCCGTATGCTCAAGCACTGGAAGAAGGATGGTCCGGATATCGTCAGCCACGTTCATCCGCACGACCTGTACGACGGCTTTGAGGAGCAGTGGAACCGCGACCTGGAGGCCGGCTATCCAGCAATCTGCCAGGCCGATACGCTGGAGGAGCTTGCCGAGAAGGCGGGTATCGACGTGGAGGGTCTGCTCGCCAACGTCGACGAGTACAACGAGATGTGCGACAACGGCTGGGACGACATCTTTGAGAAAGAGCGCGAGTTTATGAAGCCGCTCGAGAAGGGCCCCTTCTATTGCTGCAAGCAGTACTGTGGCGCCTACGGCACCCTGGGCGGCGTGCTCATTAACCACAAGATGGAGGTCATGACCGACGACTATGAGGTCATCCCCGGCCTGTACTGCGTTGGCACCGACGCCTGCACCATCTATGGCGACTCCTATAACTACTGCATCCCGGGTAACACCATGGGCTTCTGCCTTAACTCGGGTCGCATCGCCGGCGAAAACGCCGCCGCAGCCCTCTTTGAGGATGCGGGCGACGAGGAGTGGTCGTAACACCGCAGCTGTTCGCGCCTGCAGACACCCACGCGTTGGGTGCGGGCGGGGATTTGCCCTACAAGCGAGGCGCTCGGGATCGCTTTGATCCCGGGCGCCTTTCTGGACAAGAGCGACGTTTTGAGGGGAACGAATGAAGCTAACGATTAATGGAGCCGAGGTCGAGGCACGCGAAGGGCAAAATGTCCTGGAAGCCGCGCTCGATGCCGGTATCTATATTCCGCATCTGTGTAAACATCCCGATCTTGAGGCCGTCGGCGGATGCCGTCTGTGCATGGTCGAGATCGAAGGCCAAGATGAGCCGGTGTGTGCCTGCAAGACGCAGGTTGCCGAGGGAATGGTCGTCAACACGACAGGCGAGCAGGCCGAGCGCGTGCGCAAGCTGGCAATGGAGCTTATCTTGGCCACGCATCCCGCCGATTGCACCGGCTGCCCCAAGTACGGCAAGTGCGAGCTGCAGTCTATGCATCAGTACCTGGGAGTTTCGCCTGCGCGCTGGCGCACCAAGAGCCGTCCGGTCGCCACGGACGAATCGAACCCGCTGATCACCCATATGTTCACCCGCTGCATTCGGTGCGGTCGCTGCGTGCGCGCGTGCCGCGAGCTGCGCGGCGCCGGCGTCTTGGACTACCAGCGCACCGAGGACGGCATTCGCATTGGTACGGACGGCAGCGTGAGTCTGCAAGAGGCCGGATGCCGTTTTTGCGGTGCCTGTATCGAAGTGTGTCCCACGGGCTCGATCGTCGACACGCTCGATATGTTCGATGAGAACAAGTCCTATGCCGACAACGTGGTCCCCTGTCGCTCGGGCTGTCCCGCCCACGTGGATATCCCACGCTACCTGCGTCACATCCGTAACGGCGAGTACACCCGAGCCGCCGCGGTGGTGCGCGAGAAGGTCCCGTTCCCCGAGAGCCTGGGCGACATTTGCGTCCATAGCTGCCAGGATGCCTGCAAGCGCAACGAGCTCAACGGCACGCCGGTTTCGGTTTGCCGTCTTAAGCGCGCCGCGGCCGTGCGCGATGCGGGCGACTGGAAGGCCAACGTGCGCCATGAGCCGCTGAGCGGCAAGAGCGTCGCCGTTGTGGGTGCCGGTCCCGCCGGCTTGACCGCCGCACTCTATTGCGCCGAGAAGGGCCACAAGGTCGTGGTGTTCGAGGCCAACGAGAAGGTCGGCGGCCAGATGCGCTACGGCATTCCGGCGTATCGCCTGCCCGATGCCACGGTCGATGCCGAGGTTGCGACGATTTTAGAGATTGCCCAGGGTGATGACGCCGAGCCGCGCATTGAGCTGCGCTGTGGCGAGCGAATCGCCGAGCCCCAGGCGCTTTTGGAGCAGGGCTTCGATGCCGCGCTGGTTGCGGTGGGCACGCATGACGGAACGGTGCTTCCCATGCCCGGCCACGACCTCGAAGGCGTGCTGTGTAACACCGATTTTCTGAAGGCCGCCCGTATGGGCAGCGCCCCGGACCTGACGGGCAAGCGCGTCGTGGTGCTTGGCGGCGGCAACGTGGCGTACGACTGCGCCCGCACTGCCGTGCGTCTGGGTGCCGCCTCGGTCGATGTCGCCTGCCTTGAGGCCCAAGACGCGATGACCTCGACGCCCGAGGAGCGTGCCGAGGCCGCCGAGGAAGGCGTGGTCCTGCACGATGCCTATGCCTTTACCAGCATTAACGAGACCGAGGACGGTTCGGGCAAGGTCGGTTCCATGACGATCCACAAGATCGAGCGGTTCTACTTTGACGAGAACCACCGCGCCGTCACCGAACTGCTCGACGGCGGCGAGAAGACCATCGATGCCGACTGCGTGATCTTTGCCGTGGGTCAAAAGCCCGAGGGCACGGCCCAGATGGGCCTTGAGCTTACGCACGGCCCGTATATCGTGGCCGATACCGAAGGCAAGACGAGCGTTGAAGGCATCTGGTCGGCGGGCGACTGCGTGACGGGTACCAAATCGGTGATCGCGGCAATCGCTGCAGGTCGCACGTGCGCCTCGGCCATCGACCGCGCTTTGGGTGGCGATGGCAACATCGACGAGGAGCTGACCGAGCATGATGCTCCCGAGCAGTGGATTGGCCGCGTCCCCGAGGGCTTCTACGACGATGCCGTGCAGCCCGAGTTTGTCGATGCCCAGACGCGTAAGGATAACTTCGATACGTTTGAGTGCCCCTATACCGACCATGAGGCTACGTGCGAGGCGAGCCGCTGCTTGCAGTGCGATTTGCGCCTAACGATCAGTACGCCGCGCCTGTGGAACGAATACTAGGAAAGGAGCGATAACCCATGACGATCATCAACTTTATGCCTGCGCATAAGCAGGCCCCCGTCGCGCTCTGGCTCCTTAAGAAGGACGTGGCGGCCGCTGCGGAAAAAATTGCAGGGGCCGGTGCCCAGGCGGTTTTGGTACCGGCAGGCGATGAGGTCTCTGCCGCGCTCGCGGATGCGTTGGGCGAGTCCTGCCGCGTGATCGAGTGCGACCCGAGCCTGGGCTTTGTCTATGCCAACGGTTCGGCCGCGGCCAAGATGCTCGACGGCGAAAAGCCTCTCCCATCTTGCTGCGAGGGCGATGGCGCCGACCGCTGCCTGAGCGGATCAGAGTTACTTGCCGCCGAAGGCAAGCGCTGGGTGTGGATTGACGGGGCCGAGGAGCCCGTTGAGGTCGACCGTGTCGTGAGTGCGGAATCCCTGGTTGCCGCGGCGGGCGCCGACGACGCTAAAGCGGTGGGGATTGGCTATCCCAGCGGTCTGCTGCTGAGGCCCGATGACACCTCAAAGATTGAGCTATGCAGCGACTACGTGCGCGTCTACACCGCCAAAAACTGCATGGCAAAGGCGCTTTTGGACATTTGCACGCTCTATCGTCACGAGAGCTGCGGACGCTGTGTCTTTGGCTACGAGGGCTCGCATCAGATTGCAACGATTCTTGCCGATATCTGCCGCAAGAAGGGCAAGCCGGGTGACTTGGCGCTCCTTCGTGACCTTTGCCCCGTGATGCAGGCGCAGTGCCTGTGCGAGCAGGGTCGCGTGCTGGCGCGCACGGTGCAGTCGTTCCTCGACCTGTTCGAGGGCGAGATTATGCAGCACACCACCAAGAAGGTCTGTGCCGCCGGGGAATGCCAGGCATTCTTGACCTTCCATATCCTCGCCTCCAAATGCCAGGCATGCAACAAGTGTGTCGATTCGGACGTTTGCGAGGAGGACGCGATTCTGGGAAGGCCGCGGTTCATCCACGTGATCGACCAAAAGGCTTGCACCCAGTGCGGTGCCTGCCTGGATATCTGCGACAACGGCGCGATCGTCACGGCTGGGGCCGTCAAGCCCAAGTGCCCGCCCAAACCCATTCCCTTTAAGCGCAAATAAGAGCGCCGACCCCTTCCGTTTTGTCCCTTGTAGGCATGCGGGAGGGGCCTTTGTTTATCTGCACGAGGTATTCCGCAAATACCGAGCGGGCCTTGGTTGCCTGGACGGTGCGCATGTTTTACGTCTGCCGTACGCTTTTTGCGAAGTACACACGGGCAGAATCCGTGTCCAAAATGCTCTGGAGAGGAGCGACCATGTCGTTTAAAGTGATGGCGATTTGTGCCGGCAGGCACGGTGGCAACGGCGAGGCTTTGGCCAAAGAGGCCCTTTGCGCGGTGCGCGAGGCTGGCGGCGAGGTCGAGCTGATCAATTTGTTCGACTATAACATCTTGCCCTGCACCGGTTGCGAGGGCTGCACCATGCAGATGGGAAAGATGGGCGCCGGCCTGCAAAAGGAATATCACGGCTGCGTTCTTAAAAACAAAGACGATGTAGATGCGATTATTCGCGAACTGCAGACCTGCCAGGGCGTGATCTTCTCGGTTCCGACCTACGACCTTACGCCCAGCTCGGTGTACACCCGCTTTGCCCAGCGCTTCTTGGCATACGAGCTTTCGTTCTTGCTTGCCATCGGTGCCGTAAAGGAGAATCCGCATACCGTTGCCGGCCTCATCTCCGTCGGCGGTTCCATGCACGATTGGCAGTCCCTGGCACTGGAGAGCCTGCAGGCGACTATGTTTACCATGTCGATGACTGTTGTCGATCGCTATATGGCGCAGCGCGACGGCCGCCCGGGCAATGCTTTTGTGTGGGGAGACGACGTGGAGTGGGGCGGACAGATCGCCCGCGCCCACAAGATGGGCGAGAACATCGTCAAGGCCATTCGCACGCCTGTTGACGAGCGCTGCTGGCTGGGCGATCCGGATGACGGCGTGTGTCCCAACTGCCACAGCTCCCTGGTGTACCCCGGCGACAAGCATTGGGATGGGGTCGAGTTTCCCTGGGAGTGTGCGGTCTGCGGCGCCGGCGGCGATATCGTAACCGACGAGCGCACCGGTCGCCCCAAGCTCAAGATTGCCGAGAACGGCCTGATTCGCGACCGCAACGACGACCACGCGCGCGCCGAGCACCTCAACGAGATCAACAAGACCCGCGACGAGTTCTTCGCCCATATGGACGAAGTAAAGCCGCTCATGGAAAAGTACGCCAAGATGACGTTCCCCACGCTGGAGATTAAGCGCGACTAGTTTTGCCCAAGCCCCGCCCGGCCTACTTGCGGCAGTGCAGGTCGGCGCTGGTGCGGGGCTTAATCCTCGGCTCAAGAAAGCCAAGGTAGATTAGGGTGCGAATCGAGAGGTGGAACAAAAAGAGGTCCTCTCCCGATGCCAAGTCGTTACCGGTGATTTCCTTTATGCGGTTAATGCGATAGAGCAGCGTGTTTTTGTGAAGCGACAAGATCGCGGCGGTGCGCACCGTGTTACAGCTGTGCTGCATAAAGGCAAAGAGCGTCTCGACCAGCTCGGAATCGTGCGACTGGTCATGCTTCCAAAGTGCCCAGATTGCCGGATGGCAGTAGTTTATAAGGTTGATGTGGTCGTTGCAGATGTCGAGCATTTCCATGTAGGTGTATTCGCAATAGCGATACACATGGGTGTCTTCGAGGATTTTGGTAAAGGTCGAGCCGTATCGAATGGCGGCGCGTGCCTGATTGAGGTGCGAACGCACATCGGTTGCCTGGGAAAACTCGTTGCTGATGCCAATGAACAAATTGTTCGTGGCAGCAACGCGGGCAAGGATCGCCTCATCGTTGGCGGGTAGCTGCGTGGAGGGCGGACGGCTTACCAGCGCCACGAGCTCACCTTCGTACATGGTGATAAGGCTATGGTGCAGTAGCGGCTGCAATTGTCCTCGGATGCTCTCCGCCTCGCGCGCCTCGAGCTGGGAATCTTTTTTGAGCAGGCATACAACGTAGAGGGCGGGAAGCGGCGCAAAGCCGACGAGCTGCATTTTGCGTGTGCAGGTGATGGGGTTGGGGATTTCGTCGTCCAGGAGGCGCGAGAGAAAATATGGCCCCTGTTGCTGGCCGCCCAACGAAAGAAAGCCGCCTTTCTGCAGTTCTTGCGCGAGCAGTCGGACGAAGAACTCAAAGACCTCGCGATCGCTATCGCCAAAGGCGTGATTGCGTTCGATCATCATCGCCCGGCCCAGACACGTGCCGTGCACCTTGATCGCATCGGTCATGGTGTTGAGGCGGAACATGTCGTTATAGCGTGTAAGCGGGCCTGTCGAGCGGGCAATCTCCTCGTCTAAGCCGCATTTGATGATGTATCGCACGGCTTCGTCCTGCAGCATGTCACCTTCGGAGAGCTCGGCGCGGGTGATGGCTGCAAAGGGGGAGTCGTCGTCATCGTCGAGCTCAAAGCCGCCGCGGGCGGCATAGCGGTACACGGGATCGACGACGAGCACCGGGTTGTCCATAGCGGCAGAGGCCGTTTGCGTGAGGCTCTTGAGCCCCGCGTCGCTCAAGAGCGCCTCGAGCAGCGCTTGCTTTGCGGTAGACGTATCGGTGGTACTCGGTTGCATGGGTGTCCCTTCTGCCGCGTCTTCGCCGTAGTCGACGCGTGACCAAATTATTATTGCAGGCTGTGCAGTATTAGGTTGTTTAAAAAGGTGAGTGTGGCGGTCGTTTCCTCGAACGGGGTGGCGCTGTTGTTGGAGAATGTCTCGATCTGTAACAGGTGGGTCCGGTTTTGGTCTGTAGTTGTTACAGATTGAGATGTTTCGGCAGGACGGTCTTCGTTTGTCTAAATCTGTAACACGAGGGACGGTTTTTACTGAGTAACTGTTACAGATCTAGATCTTTCGGCAGGCTAGATTGGTTTGTCTCAATCTGTAACAGTTGCTCGGCAAAATAGGGCCTAACTGTTACAGATTGAGACAAACCGACGCCCCGCCACACCCCATCCACCTGCCGCCACCTGCTGTCCGCCGATTTACATTGCGCCCCCGTGCCCCCATGCCATATCCTTTAGACAACTACGCGGCAACATCGCCGCCGCGCCTACAAGAGAGGAATGTCCATGACCGCACCTGCCACTAAGTTGCTCCAGCCCATTACGGTTGGCCCCCTTGAGCTCAAGAACCGCATTATGTTCCCGCCGCTGACCACCGGCTACGAGGAGCGCGACGGTTCCATTGGCGAGCGCAGCCTGGCTTTTTACGAGCGCCTGGCCCGTGGCGGCGTGAGCTACATCGTCATCGGCGACGTCGCTCCCGTTATGACCGCAAGCCCCACGCCCAAGCTGGCGACTGACGCTCAGATTCCCACGTTTAAGGCGCTGGCCGACGCCGTTCACAAGCACGGCGCCAAGGTCGCGCTGCAGCTGTTCCACCCCGAGTACGACGTGCCCGGTGTCGGCCGCATGGTCATGGGTTCCATGGCCGCCGCCAAGGCCGCGCAGGAGGCCAAGGCCGCCGGCGACGAGGAGACCTTTGCCGCCAAGATGGCCGAGTCCAACGAGATCCGCAAGCAGGCATATGCCAAGCTGCACCACGACATGCAGCACTTTGTGAACGAGGCGAGCGTAGAGCAGCTCACCCAGATCAAGGAGGCTATCGCCGCCTCGGCCGCCCGCGCGCAGCAGGCCGGGATCGACGCCATCGAGGTCCACGGCGACCGCCTAGTGGGTTCGCTGTGCTCGGCCATCCTCAACCAGCGCACCGACGAGTACGGTGGCTCGTTCGAGAACCGCGTTCGCTACGCGCTCGAGGTCGTCGCCGCCATTAAGGAGGCCGCGCCGCAGCTGATGGTGGAGTATAAGCTCCCAGTGATCATGGAGAACCCCGACGGCACGCCGCGCGGCAAGGGCGGCCTGCTGCCCGACGAGGCCTGCGAGTTTGCCAAGCTGCTCGAGGGCGCGGGCATCGACATGATCCAGGTTGCGCAGGCAAACCACACCGGCAACATGGGCGACACCATTCCGCCCATGGGCGCCATGCCCTACAACTGGACGCTGCCCGTGGCCGAGCGCGTCAAGGCCCTGGTCTCCGTGCCGGTGGCAACCGTCGGCCGCGTTGTCTCGGTCGAGGCGGGCGAGAAGATCCTGGAAGACGGTTCGGCCGACATCGTCGCGTACGGCCGCTCGCTCATGTGCGACCCCGACATTGCGCTCAAGGCCGCCACGGGTGAGCCCATCCGCGAGTGCCTCAACTGCAACAAGGGTTGCGTCGATGCGATTCAAAACCGCCAGTACATCTCGTGCGTGCTCAATGCCGAGAACGGCGACGAGGCGACCATCGCTATTAAGCCGGGCGAGGGCGACAAGAAGATTGCCGTGGTGGGCGGCGGTATTGCCGGCCTGGAGGCCGCGCGCGTGGCGGCCAAGCGCGGCTACGACGTGACCGTCTACGAGGCGAGCGATCATCTGGGCGGTCAGATTGTGCTGGCGGCCGCGCCCCCGCGCAAGGACGAGATCATGCGCTCGGTCGAGTACTACGAGAAGATTCTGCCCGGCCTGGGCGTGAAGGTCGAGCTCAACCATGCCGCTACCACTGAGGGCCTCAACGCCGCCGACGCCGCGATTGTGGCCGTGGGTGCGCACGACGTGGTCATCCCCGTTCCGGGCGCTGACTCGGAGAAGGTCGTCTCGAGCTGGGATGTGCTGGCCGGCAAGGCGGAGCTTACGGGCCGCGTCGCCGTTATCGGCGGCGGCCTGGTGGGCACCGAGACTGCCGAGTACCTGCTGCAGCACGGCTGCGAGGTGGCGATCGTGGAGATGCTCGACAAGATTGCCGCGGGCGAGTCCGAGACCATTCTGCCGCTGATTATGAGCGACTTTGCAGAGCACAACGTGGAGCAGCACGTTAAGACCCGCCTGACCGCCATTACCGACGAGGGCGTGGAGGCCGTGCGCACCACCGAGGATGGCGCCGAGGAGCCGGTGAAGATCGCCTGCGATTACGTGGTGATGGCCGTGGGCTCCAAGGCCAACGCGTTTGACCTGGATGGCGTGACGGTGCCCGTGACCTGCGTGGGCGACTGCTCGGGCGAGCGTACCGCCGATATTGCGAGCGCCATTCGCACGGCGTATCACGCGGCCAACGAGCTGTAGTTGAACATCGCGGCCAGGCGGGGCGGTAGCACGGATCCGCCTCGCCCGGCTGTGTCCCGTCGGGTGTCAACCGGTGCGGGGCCTGCAAGCGCAGCAGGCCCCGCCCTTTTTGTTTTGCTCCGGTGGATGGTAATGCGCGGTAATCATGAGGAGTAAGGACGTCTACTGCCTTGCCGATTACTCAAAATTATTGGGGGAGGGGTTAATAATCATATCCGCTATAGCAAAGGACATAAAGAGGTGTCAATTTTGTTGACAGGCGAATGACGATTGGCTGCGAGTCAGCTACCAGCGTAAATAATCGATAAAGAAATGTCGTAAATTGGTGCCAAATGCCCAGATAACGCCGCGTCTATTTTAATTAACTGCTTTGAGCAAACAGTAAAATGCTACTATCTAACTTGCACGTAAGAAAGCAGATTAACGGTTAAGGCTAAGAAGTGGCAGGTATGTCGGAAGCAACTAGGACTCGCACGCATGCGCCCGAGGTTAGGCAGCGCGCCGTCGAGATCCTCCAAGAGGGGGTCGGTCACCGCGCCCTCGCCGCAAAGCTTGGCATTCCCCAGGCCACGGCTCGTCAGTGGGCCCGTGCATATGCCGTGGGTGGTGCCGACGCCGTGCTCAACGCGGGCACTCACCATCACACGTATTCGTACGAGGTTAAGCTCGCCGTGGTTAAGGACCGTCTGGAAAACGGTCTGACGGTTCGCGAGGCCATGATCAAGTACAAGATTCCCAGCGAGTCTTCGGTTAAGGCCTGGTGCCGCCAGTATCGCGAGAGCGGTGAATCTGCGCTGGTCGATAAGCCGCGCGGTCGCAAGCCGCGCGCTAAAAAGGCGGAATAGCGAACGGGATGGTGCGCCCACAGGGGCGCATTTTTCTTGCCGCCCCTCTACTCCAATGCGGACAGACTCCTTGCCCCGTGCGCCTAAAACTCCCCAGTTGACCGAAAACCTGCCGCCGCTACTCCTCAATTGAGCTATAACGTTAAACAATTGCAGCGTTTTGCATGGGGGAGTGATGGTATGACGCTACTGTATTTCCTTACCCTGTTTCCGCTGGTACCGGCGCTGGGCATGCTGCTCGTGCGCGGTAACCGCGCCCGCGATGCGGTGGGGCTCATAGGCTCCGGCATTATTATGGCGGTGACAGTTGTAGTCGCCGTCATGTTTTTTGGCACGGGTCCGCAGAGCTTTGAGGTTGCCCCCGGCACCTCGCATGTGCTCTCGATCATCAGCTCCGCCATCGATGTCATCCTGTGCGTCGTCATCCTGTACAACGCGTTCAAATATAGGAACGCGCTCACCACGGTGCTCGGCATAGTCCAGCTGGTGGGCTCGCTCGCCTTTGCAGCCATGACGCTGCCCGCGGCCGAAGCCGTCACGGCGACGCCGCTCTACCTGGACTACATGAGTGTGATCATGGTCCTCGCCGTCGGCATTGTCGGCAGCCTTGTCTGCGTGTATGCCTTGGGTTATATGAAGGACTTCCAGGCCCACGACGAGCACGAGGCCGCGCTGCGTGGGCAAACCGCGCCTGACCGTCGCCCGCAGTTCCTGGCGCTTATGTTCCTGTTCCTCTCGGCCATGTTCGTCATCGTGACGAGCGACAACCTTGAGTGGCTGTTCTGCGGCTGGGAAATCACCACCGTGTGTTCGTTCCTTATGATTGGCTACACGCGTACGCCCGAGGCCATCAAGAACGCCTTTACCCAAATCATCCTCAACATGCTGGGCGGCATCGCGTTTTTGGCCGGACTCATGTACCTGCACGTTAACGGCATGCCGCTGATCATCTCGGGCATGATCGAGCTTTCCGGCACCGGAACCGCGCAGTCCGCGCTGCTGGTGATGCCGGTCATCCTGCTGTCGCTCGCCGCACTCACCAAGGCCGCACAGATGCCGTTCCACACTTGGCTGTTGGGCGCCATGGTTGCACCCACTCCCACGAGCGCCCTGCTGCACTCGTCAACCATGGTCAAAGCCGGCGTGTTTCTGATGGTCAAGCTCAGCCCGCTCTATGCCATCTATCCCGTGACCGGCTTTATGGTCACGAGTGTGGGCGCCATCACGTTTTTGCTCGCCGCCCTCATGGCCATCTCGCAGAGCAATGCCAAACGCGTGCTCGCGTACTCCACCATCTCCAACCTGGGCCTCATCAGTGCCTGCCTGGGCGTCGGCGCGCCCGAGGCCGTGTGGGCCGCCATCTTCCTGATCCTGTTCCACACGGTGGCAAAGTCGCTGCTGTTCCTGTGCGTGGGCACGGCCGAGCATCATATCGGCAGCCGCGATATCGAGGACATGGACGGTATGTTCAGCCGCATGCCGCACCTGACGCGCCTGATGATGCTGGGTATCATGGGCATGTTTGTGGCGCCGTTTGGCATGCTCGTGTCCAAGTGGGGCGCCCTGGTGGCGTTTGCGCAGACCGGCAACGTGCTCATGATCATGGTGCTTGCCTTTGGCTCGGCCGCGACGTTTTACTTCTGGGGCAAGTGGCTTGCTAAGCTTTCGGGCGTCGATCCCACGGCTCAAAACGTGGAGGGCAATGTTCACAAGACCGAGTGGATGGCGCTCAACACCATCGCCGCGCTGCTGATTCTGTGCTGCGTGGCGTTCCCGGTTATCTCGAGCGGTCTGGTGTCGCCTTACTTGGCCATGGTGTTTGGCCGCGTGCCGTACGTTATTGGCAAGGACGCCATGTATCTGATGGTGGTTATCGTGGCGTTTATCGCCGTGGTGCTGCTGACTTCATTCCGCGTGAGCAATAAGCCGCACGTCAACGTATATCTTTCGGGTGTGGGAACCGACAATTACCGCCATTTCCGCGGCTCGATGGGACGCGAGGTGAAGGCCGAAAAGCGCAATTGGTACTCGGAGGACGCCCTTGGCGAGAAGCGTATTGGCCCCGCGGGTAGTGTTGTTTGCTGTGCCATCATCCTGTTTGCGCTGCTGTGCTGCGCGTGGATTGGGCCCGAGAGACTCGCCATGAGTGCGCCCTCGGTGCTGCGCGGCAAGTATTTTGAAGGCTCGGGCGTCGTGGGCATTTTTATTGGCACCGTGGCGTTTGCCTTGCTGGCGCCGCTTGCGGGCGGCTTGATCGACGGCCTTGACCGCAAGCTGTCCGCTCGCATGCAGGGCCGCGTGGGCCCGCGCCTGCTGCAGCCCTTCTACGACGTTGCCAAGCTGCTGCGCAAGGCCCCTGCCAGCGTAAACACCATGGACGATACCTATATGGCGTGCGCGCTCATCTTTACCGTCGTGGGCGGCGGCATCTTTGTGTCGGGCTCCAACACGCTGCTGTGCGCTTTTATGGTTACGCTCGCCGCGATCTTTGTGGTGCTGGCGTCCGCCTCGACGCAAAGCCCGTTTGCCCAGGTCGGTGCCGACCGCGAGTTGCTGCAGGTCATGAGCTACGAGCCCGCCGTTCTGCTGATGAGCGTGGGCCTGTACCTTGCCACCGATAGCTTTGATTCCATCGCCGTGACCGGACAGTCGGCGCCCATCATCGTGTACAGCGCGCCCATTTTCTTGGCGCTGCTTGCGGTGCTCACCATCAAGCTACGCAAGTCGCCGTTCGACCTTTCGTACTCGCATCACGCGCATCAGGAGATTGTCCAGGGCGTCGCCACCGAGATGAGCGGCGGCACGCTGGCCAAGATGACCCTTATGCACTGGTGTGAGACCGTGCTGTTTTTGATGTGGGTGGGCATGTTCTTTGTTTGGGACAACCCGGTGAGCTGGGTCGTAGCCCTGGTCGTGATGGCCGCGACGTATTTTGTCGAGGTGCTGATCGACAACACCTTCGCACGCAGCACCTGGCGCAGCTGCTTTAAGCTCGGCTGGGGCGTGGCGCTGGTGTTTGGCCTGCTCAACCTTATGCCCATCCTCGTCGACGTGTTTATTTAGGAGGCGGCATCCATGGATCATAAAATGTCGCGCTCGCCGTGGGTTATTCATTACGACGGCTCGAGCTGCAACGGATGCGATATCGAGGTGCTGGCCTCGCTCACGCCGCTGTTCGATGCGGAGCGCTTTGGCGTGGTCAACACCGGCAACCCCAAGCATGCGGATATCTTTTTGGTGACGGGGTCGGTCAATGCCCAGAACCTGCCCGTCGTGCGTCAGATTTACAACCAGATGCTCGAGCCCAAGTGCGTGGTGGCCTGCGGTATCTGCGCATGCTCGGGCGGCGTATTCCGCGATGCCTACAACGTGATCGGCGGCGTGGACCGCGCGATTCCCGTGGACGTGTACGCGCCCGGGTGCGCCATTCGCCCCGAGACGGTGATCGATGCCATCGTGGAGGCGTGCGGCATCCTGGACCAGAAGGAGACCGTGTTGCGCGCCGGTGGCGATCCGCTCACCGTGGGCGGTGCCGCTACCTGGGACGGTGGCGTTGAGCTGGGCGAGGACGGGTTTGTGGCTGCGGGGGCCGGGACTGACGGTGCCGGTGACGCGCCTGCCGGGAAGCCTGCTGCGCCCGCCGCTGGCGACGCACCTGCTGAGACGCCCGCCGCTGCAAAGGAGGCCGAGTAATGCAAAAGGCTATCTATACCACCGTCGGGATCGACAAGCTCCTGTCGCATGTCCAGGCGCTCAAGGGCGTCGGCGCGCGCTTTGTGCAAATGCATGCCGAGCGCAACGTCGACGACGGCTCGTATCGCTTGGTCTATACGTTTATCAACGTCCGTGCTGCTCAGGAGCATATTGCGCAGGACGGCAGCTATGCGATCGAGAACCTGGTGGTCGAGGGCATCGACCAGTACCAGGAGATTCCGTCCATCAGCTCGTATTACCCCGCGGTGTTCCCGTTTGAAAATGAGGCCCACGACCTGTTTGGTCTTGCCATCACCGACATGCAGATCGACTTTAAGGGCTTTTTCTACCAGGTCTCGACTGCCGAACCCATGAGCGTCATCACGCCCGAGGTGAAGGCTGCGCGCGAGAAGGCCATGAAAGTCCGCGCGGCCGCCGAGGCCAAGGCGCGCACTAAGAAGATCTTCACCGTGGTCGTGTGCGTCATCCTCGTACTCGCCCTGGGCATCCCCACTATGGCGCTGACCGTGCTCTCGCTGTAGAGCTGTTGAAAGGAAACGAGTCGTGTTTGGAATC
>OKSB01001703.1_pt1 | contig 21293 bp, 20 predicted proteins | sample 1601171 | NCBI WGS metagenome assembly OKSB01 (sample SAMEA3541496, study PRJEB24748) | human gut metagenome | biome: human gut; feature: human-associated habitat; material: faeces | place: China | collected 2012 | reverse complement strand
GCCTCCCTTAAAATTTCTTCTTCTGCCGGATCACCGGTGTGATGCTGTATACTTCTTTGAAAAATTCTGTATTCGTCTGGAAGAATCCTCTTTCCAAAGTAATATCTTCCTGGCTATCTATTTTCAGGATCAGTTCGTTATCCTGCAGTACGGCCTTCACACCTTTCATTTTCTGTTTGTGGCTGCGGTCCAGACTGTTTGCCAGTCGCAATATAGCTGTCAGTTTCGCCACCGTTAAATAGCTCTCCTTATCCAGTCCCTGGGGACGATCCTGTGCCTGCCCGTAATACACGAAATTACTGTGATTAAAACGCACCACATTAGCTACGATCTCACGCTCCATATGGGAAAGTCCGATCATCTCCGTCGCCATGATAATATCATAGGACGCTTCTCCGATATTGATCATGCTGATATATTTTCCACAGTCATGCAAGATCGCAGCCAGGCGCAGATACAAACGCTCTCTCTGACCCATGCCGTGGACTTTTTTCATACTGTCAAAAATCGTGGTGGTGATATGTTCCAGGGTATCCGCTCTCCTGATACTACCGTTGTAGCGTTTGCTGATATTCATTGCGCAGGCGATAATATCCTCCGCAAAATCATGCTCTCCCCGGAGTAATTTATTCTGCTCCGCATATTCATAAGCGATACCATCGCACAATGTGACACCCGGTGCCCAGATCAGCGCCGCTCCAGGCTGCCTTATACAATGTATTCTGCGAGAACATGCCCAGATCAGCGCCGCTCCCATCAGCTCGGCAATGCGTTTGGTCAGGACCGTACTGATATACACAAGAGGGACTTTTTCCTCCGCAATATCCATCCGCTTTGCAAGCTCCGTGGTTCCCCTGGTCCGAAGTGCCTCCATCAGCTGGTAAAACGCCTTACTGTCCACCATGGCATTTCCGTCTCCCCGCTCATGTGCCTTCCGCACTGCCCAGGGTGACAGATAATCATCCACGATAATGATATTTTTGATCTCACGATCCTTAAGATACAGCTTTTTATAATCATCCAGCTGTGCTGTAGCCAGTTCGTCCACCAGCTGCTCCATCTGGGTACTGCCCGCATTCAGATGATTCAACAGCTCCTGTAAACGTAATACACCAAGGCGTAAGTTCTGGGTCGATACCAGAGTATCCTTGTCAAACAGAGAGATCTGAATGCTTCCGCCTCCAATGTCCAAAATCGCCGTCTTCTCCTCGATGATCCTGCGGAACGTCTCCCCTTTGGAGGCAATCGACTTGTAATCCAGGAATCTCTGCTCGGAGTTGCTTAAGATCTCTACCCTGATGCCGGTACGCTGCTCGATCTGATCCTGCAGGATCAGGGTATTCTCCGTCTCACGGATGGCACTGGTGCCGTATGCCTTATAAGCGATCACTTTATAAGATTCCATGATCTGTGCGAATTCTTTCAGGGTATGGCACAGATCATCCATTTTTTCATTGCTGATCTTCCCATTGGCATAGGTATCCGATCCCAGATCGATTCTCTGACGGATACAGTCGATCTCCCGCATGGTATTTTTCCCGGAGAGATCAAATATTTTCATGGTGAGTTCAAAGCTGCCCACATCAATGGCTGCGAAGGTTTTTACACTCATAAAGTTCCTCACTTTCCTAACAGGTAATCAATGAACTGCTGGGCACTTCTTCCGGACAGTCCGCCGTGGGACAGTTCCCATTTGTTGGCTTCCAGTAAAAGTTCCTCTTCCGGCATCTCCACATGATAGCGCTCCGCCAGAGTCTTCACGATATTCTGGAATTCCTTTTTGTTGGGAGCACCGAAATAAATGGTCACGCCGAAACGGTATACCAGCGACAGCTTCTCCTGTACGGTATCGCTGGTGTGCATATCCTCTCTGGTCTCCTCCTTGTCACTGTAGTTCTCGCGGATGAGATGGCGACGGTTGGAAGTAGCATAGATCAGGACGTTCTCCGGCTTTTTCTCCAGACCACCCTCGATGACAGCCTTTAAGTATTTGTATTCGATCTCGAACTCTTCGAAGCTCAGGTCATCCATATAAATGATAAATTTGTAATTGCGGTTCTTGATCTGGCTGATGACCGTGTTCAGATCCTGGAACTGATGCTTGTAGACCTCGATAATACGCAGACCCCTGTCATAATATTCATTGGCAATGGCTTTGATGCTGGAAGATTTACCGGTTCCCGCATCACCGAACAGCAGGCAGTTGTTGGCCTTTTTACCGTTTACAAAAGCCTCGGTATTGTCTACCAGTTTTTTCTTGGGAAGCTCGTAACCTACCAGATCATCCAGTTTCACATGGGCAATGTTCAAAATCGGAACGATATGTACACCCTCCTCGTCATGGGTAATGCGGAAGGACTTGTGCAGGCCGAATTTGCCGACACCGTATTCCTTATAGAACTGGGTCAGTGTAGCCTTCATCTCCTCGGCCGTTCCGTCTGCGCAGAACTTTTCCGCCAGTTCACAGATGCGGGCACAAATTCTCTTATTGTACACCTTGCTCTCCTGCATGCTACTGGCATAATTTTCAATGATGGAAAATTCCGGCACATGAAGCTGCTCCATCATGGGTGCAAAATCAAAGTCATAGAATTCCTTGAAAATGCGGATGTCATGCAGTGCCGCATCGTTGATGGAACCGACGATCTCTCCGCGGATCTCGCAGCCACAGCTGTAGCTGTTCTCGTTATTCACCAGGAGATTGGCCAGATAGCAGTGCCACAGATTCCCGTGGAAACCGTAATTGCCTGCCAGATCGATCAAATCATGAATGCACTCGTAAAACAGTGCCGCCATATCTTCCATGTTGTAATATTCGTCATCGTAATGAGACATGAGGAACGCCATGTCATACAGCAGTTCTCCGTCCTCGAAATCACGGTATACGATCAGTTCTTTTTCTCTCATATGTCTAACCTTCTTGTTTTATATGTTTTAACTATTCAAAGCCAATGGGCGAAATAACCACATGAGCAAATAGCATGCAGGCATGTTATTTAAGTAAGCCTCGCAGAGGCGGTTTTGCGAATGGGTTTCTGAATAGTTGTTATGCTTAATAATTGCCCAGTATCTTCATGCTGCGGGCTTCTTCTCTGAGTCCCCGCAGTGCGTTTTTCACCGCGCTGTCCGCAAGATTGCCTTCGAAATCAATAAAGAAGCGGTACTCCCAGTTCCTCTCGGGAATCGGGCGGCTCTCGATCTTGGTCATGTTCAGATTGTTGTAAATAAAATGGGACAGAATGTGATACAGGGATCCGCTCTCGTGGGGAATCTCCAGGCACAGACTGATCTTGTTGGCATTTTTACGGAAGATCTTCTGGTTCGTCACAATGATGAAACGGGTGGAGTTGCTGTCGGAATCGTTGATCCCTTTTTCCAGAATCTCCAGTCCGTAGGTCTGACCCGCATATTCGCTGGCGATGGCCGCCTGAGTCTGATCCTTGTCCTTTGCCACCTTCAGTGCTGCGAAAGCGTTGTTCTGCATGCTGATCTGCTGCCAGTCATGCTCGGAGAGGTATCTGGCGCTCTGCATCAGGGACTGGGGATGGGAATAGACTCTTTTGATCTCTTCCATCTTCGTGCCGGGCAGTGCCAGCAGGCAGTGTTCGATGGGGATCACCTGCTCTCCCACGATGTAGTTTTCGAATTCCACCAGCAGATCGTAGATTTCATTGACAATTCCCGCCGTGGAATTTTCAATGGGAAGTACGGCAAAATCCGCACTGCCTTCATCAATGGCACTCATGGCATCCCGGAAGGATTCCACATGGAATGCATTGACATTCTCGCCAAAAAATTTCCGCATGGCTGCCTGGGAATAGGAACCTTCCGCACCCTGATAGACCACTCTGGCACACTCGGTCTCCAGTTCATCCACACCGATGAAGGGGAGTCTGCCTTCACTGCCATGGGCTGCCAGCAGCTGGTACTGGAGCTTTCTGCTCATGGACATGATCTGTTCAAACAGTTCCTCCACGCCGTGGCTGTTGAAATCATTATGGGTCAGTGCCTTGACTCCGGCGATCTTCTCCTGCTCTCTCTGTTTGTCAAATACTTTTTTGCCGGTCTCTATTTTATATTCCGCCACCTGTCTGCTGACATCCATGCGCTTCTCATAGAGATCCACGATCTGCCGGTCAATGGTGTCGATCTGTTGTCTTAACTGTGATAAATCCATGCTGTTCTCCTTAACTTAACTGATATCCACGAATTGCTCCGCTGCAAAGCAGCTCCCGCAATTCTCAAACATTCGGAATCCGCTGACTCCAAATGTAACTATTCAGAATAGTTACATTCTATCTCACTTTTTCCTTGTTAGCAAGCAAGAACCAAGGTATAATATTAGATATTACAAAAACTTTACATTTCATTTTACATAAAGAAGGATTGCTTATGAAAGATAAAAAAGCCTTATTGATTCTGATTCCTTTTCTTCTGTTCGTGATCATCATCGGTGCATTTGCCATCGTGGGAGACCGGATCCCTGACAATCCCCCGGAGACCGTGGGGAACACCGCCGGAAATCTGAACAATTCCGGCTACTTCTGCGAGTATGATGGAAAAGTGTATTTTGCCAATGTCTATGACAGCGACACCCTGTACTCCATGGACCCTTCCGAACAGGACATCAAAAAACTGGGGAATGCCTCCGTACAAAATATCCTGGCTGGCGGTAAATTCCTCTACTATTATCAGACCGGAGCTTCCGGGGATGCCGGGATCGGTGCTCTGCGAACTGTGCGTTCCTTCAACCGCTGTAAGCTAAACGGCAGCGACGTCACAGGACTTACCAGAGATCCCATTTCCACCGCACAGCTGGTGGGAAGCAACCTCTATATTATGACCGTGGATGATAACGGGCCTTTATTTTACCGTATGAAGATCGACAAGTCTGACAAGACGGAACTTGCCAACTTCGAGATCAATCCCGCCAGCGCCGTAAACGGCACCATTTATTACAACGGTACACAGGACAACCACTATCTCTATGCCATGAATACCGCAACGGACGGAGTTTCCACCGTATGGGACGGCAATCTGTGGTATCCCATCGTACAGGGAGATTATGTCTACTATATGGATGTGGAAAATGATTACCGCCTGTGTCGTTACTCCCTGTCCCGGAATGAGATCGAAGTCCTGACCAACGAACGGATCGACTGCTTCAATGTGGGTTACGGTTATGTGTACTATCAGGTGAACGGCGAAGAAGCCTGCCTGAAATGCATGCGGGATGACGGAAGCGACTCCTGGGTCATTGCCGAAGGCAATTATACTGCCATCAATATGACATCCCAGTATGTCTATTTCCAGATGTTCGGAGATGACTCTTCCTGGTATCACTCTCCATTAGGCAGTCAGAGCTACAGCGGATTTGACGCAGCCAGACAGGCCGCGCTGGATGCTATGAAAAAATAATGTAACGATTCAGAGCCATGAAATATGAGCGGATGTTCGTCGAATGCTTGCATTTGTAAGAGCATCCGCTCATATTTCTTTGGCGAAGCAGCTTGTATGAGCAAAAAGAAAGCATCGAAGATGCGATTTTGCGAATACTGCTCTGAATAGTTACAGAATAATAACATAGCAAGAGCCGCAGACATTCCGCCTGCGGCTCTTATTTTTCGTTCCCGTTGCAAATTGATTTTAACCTTCCTCGATATGGTTCAGGCCCTGATTCAGAATCGTGATGATATGGTCATCCGCCAGTGCATAAAAGATCGTCTTGCCGTCTCTGCGGTTCTTCACCAGATCCATCTGCTTCAATACCCGTAACTGATGGGAAATGGCAGACTGTGACATACCAAGCAGAGTGGCTATGTCATACACACACATTTCGGAGCACAGCAGCACCGACAAGATCTTCAGTCTTGTAGCATCTCCAAATACTTTAAAAAATTCTGCCAGATCCTGTAACTCCTCCTCCGGCGGCATCTTCTCATCGATCTGCCGGATGGTTTCCGGATCTGCGGAAAGATAACTGTTCTTCTCTTCCATTTTATTTCTCCATTATTTACTCTGTGATCCCTCTCTCAACAGAGGTTTTCTGCACTGACTGTTATCTACGGTTAACTATATTTACTATACACTATTTCTGCGAATTCGACAAATGAAAATATTGCCGCATGCCCTCTGTCATGGTGATCGTTCCCTCATGGTCGATGAACAATCCTTCCGCATCATACTTTTCCAGAAGTTGCTGGCCTTCCTCCTGTCCCAGTACAAAGCAGGCCGTAGACAGGGCATCACTTAAGAATCCGTCCTTCGTCACGATGGTGACCCCCGCCACATCACTGTGGGCCGGTGATCCGGTCCGTGGATCCAGTATGTGATGATATCTGACACCATCCACTTCCACATAGCGTTCATAATCTCCCGATGTGGATACACAATGCCCTCCGTCCAGTGTCAGCACGCCCACACTTTCCGAAGGATCCAGCGGATCTGTCACTGCGATCTGCCAGGCTCCGCCCTCCGGCTTGCTTCCGTAAGTCAGGATGCTGCCGCCCACGGAAATCACGGCACCACTTACCTCCGGATGCGCTTCCAGTGTCTTAAGGATCTCATCCAGCGCCACCCCTTTTCCCATAGCTCCCAGATCCAACTGCATTTCTGCGGGAATGCTCACCGAATCCCCGTCCGCCTGTTGTTCCAACTGAATTTTCTGCCAGCCTGTGGTGGCAAGGGCCTCCGCGATCTCTTCCTGCCTCGGCAGTTCATAATCCCCGGAATCTCCGGCAGCCGCCCAGGTATCAATGTCCCACAGACGGCTGAGCCGGCCGATACTGACATCAAAGGCCCCGGCACTCTCCTCTGAGATCTGCCGGCATCTCCCCAGCCACTCAGCCATCGCAGGAGATACGGAGGTCTGCCCTTCTCTAGCGGTTGCATTGATCCGCGCCACTTCCGCACTTTCCAGTCTCCAGGAAAGTTCTTTTTGTTCCAGATCGTTTAGTTTTTGTAAAAGAACATCTGTTATTTTCTTATTTATTTCACTATTTGTTGTGGTTGCGGAATTTCCGGTAACATAAACGGTCTGGGAGATCACGGTTCCCATGGCGGTATCTATGCTTTTTTCGCATTTGGTCTGCTGTCCGCAGCCTCCCAGAAAAAGTGCCGGGATCATTGCAAAAAGCGTTGCCAGGCGCACCGCCCACGGCATTTTCAAATACTTCTTCATTTTTTTCATTCCTTTTGCTATACTGTTCTCATCAGAAAGGAGTTCCTTATTCCTATGAATCTTTCCATGAATGATCGAAAAAAAGCAGTTCTCCTTACCACCGCTCTGCTTGTAATAGCTGTCCTTTGCGTAGTGCGGATCTATGTAGTCTCGCACAGTTCCGTAGAAGACGGTCAGGCTCTCTATGCCGATCTCTATCAGAACGGCGAATTATTGCAGACCATCCGTCTGGATACGGTGACCGCCGAATATACCTTTGAGGTCTCCGGGAATGCCGGTGCCACGAATACCGTCTGTGTCCGTCCGGGCAGCATTGCCATCGTCTCTGCGTCCTGTCCGGATCAGATCTGCGTGCATCAGGGATTTATCAGCACCTCCCTGCTCCCCATCACCTGTCTGCCCAATCGGCTGGTGATCCGGGTCAGAGAAGAGGTTTCCGTTCCGGATGACACTGCACCGGTTCCGGACGGCGTGACCTATTGACAGAATACCATTTTTGCCTGCATGATTCTAACCACACGATGCCCTAATCCACAACTCGAAATCATCCGGTGCTAACCCCCTGATGCCAAACCTCCACGGTATTAAATCCCACGGCCCTAAAACACCGCAGATCTTACGAATTACGAAAACACGGAGATTTTTATGAAACCACCTGTAACTACCAGAAAACTGACGACGCTTTCTCTGCTGGCGGCCATTGCACTGGCGCTGTATGCCGTGGAAAGTGCTCTGCCCCCCATTGTCCCGATCCCGGGCATCAAGCTGGGGCTTTCCAATATAATAACGCTTGTTGTTCTATGGAAATATTCCGCAAAAGACGCCTTTTTCGTGCTTCTGGTACGGATCCTTTTAGCGACCATGTTCTTCGGGCAGGCCATGAGTCTCCTGTACAGCCTGTCCGGCGGTATACTCTGCCTGTTTGCCATGTTGCTTGTGAAGCTGCTGTTGCATGGGAATTACCTGTTCCTCGCAAGCATGACAGGTGCTGTTTTTCACAATCTGGGGCAGATTGGAGTGGCGTTTCTGCTGACTTCCGTTCCCGCCGTGCTTGTCTATCTGCCGTTTTTACTGTTAAGCGGTCTGGTGACCGGTTTGTTCATTGGTCTCTGTGCCCGCTTTACGCTTCGCTTCCTTCCGTGAGATCCACGGGAAGCTCCGCCAGCATCTGTGCTACGGTCTTATGCGTAATGGGATGACGGAAATTCGGTGCCAGCTCACTTAAGGGCTTCAGTACAAAATAACGATTCTCCATATCTATATGCGGAATCATCAGATCCTCGGAATCATACACCAGATCATCATAGAAGATAATATCCAGATCCAGTGTCCGGGGTCCCCAGTGAAGCTTACGTTCTCTTCCTTCCATCTGCTCAATACGGTGCAGCTCCTGTAATAATTCTTCTGGTGCAAGCAGCGTCCGGATCTCAAATATTCCATTTACGAAATTATCCTGCTCTACGACGCCATAAGGCAGTGTCTCCAAAAGCTCCGATACCTTTTCTACTCTGATATCTTTACTATTCTTAAGCTGTCCCAGTGCCCGTGCGATATGCTCCCTGCTGTCTCCCATATTGGAACCCACGGCAATATAGGCTTCGTGCCATTCCCTGTGAATCGCCACAGACACACTGCCAAAGGGTAACGGGATCGGAGCCTCGGGTTTGCGGATCTCCAGATCCAGTCCCTGTACCAGCGGAAAATGCTGTAATATTTCGTAAGCAGTCCGCTCCGCCACCGTTTCGATCAATTGAAAAGTATGCTGCTGCATGAACTCCGTGATAAACTGACAGACCTCTCCGTAATTGGTGGAGAGACTTAAGTCATCCGCCAGTCCTGCCGGACGGGTATTCGTATATAACGTGGCATTCACATAAAAATGCTGTCCTTTTTCATTTTCTTCCGGATATACGCCGTGATGCGCGTATACTTCCAATTCTTCGATACGGATCTGGTCCTCATAAGTGCCTTTTTTCATTTGCCGACTCCGCCTTTCCCAACGCTTCTTCGCAAAATATCATTTGCTGCTATTTAAAATGGCTTCACACATTTTAATGGTGCGGACATTTTCCTTCACATCATGCACACGGACGAACATGCATCCCTTCTGCACACCGAACATGGTGGTCACAAGCGTCCCCTCTACTCTCTCTGTCACCGGCAGATCCAGTGTCAGTCCGATCACGGATTTGCGGCTGCATCCTAAAAGCAACGGATAACCGAACATATTCAGTTCTTCCAGACAGTTGATGATCTCCAGATTGTTCTCATAGGTCTTGCCGAAGCCCACCCCGGGGTCTAAGATGATCTTCTCATCCGCGATGCCTGCCGCTTCCGCCAAATGGATCGTGTCCGCCAGATCCGCTGCCACATCCTGCATGAAATCCCGATAATCCGCTTCTTTACGGTTATGCATCAGACAACAGGGCAGACCGCTCTTCGCAATGACCTCTGCCATACGATTATCATATTTCAAACCCCAGATATCATTGATGAGATCCGCCCCCGCACGGATTCCTGCCTCTGCCACTCCGCTTTTATAGGTGTCCAGGGAAATAGGAATGTCAAAATTTGCCTTCACCGACTCGATCATGGGTACGACTCTGGCAATCTCCTCCTCATCAGATAACAGGGTATAACCCCCCGGTCTGGTGGATTCTCCGCCGATATCCACAATATCCATCCCCTCAGCGATCATTTCTTCCACATGCTTCAATGCCCGGTCTCTGTCATTCCACTTTCCTCCGTCGGAAAAAGAATCCGGGGTCACATTCAGGATTCCCATTACATAAGTATGTCCTTTAGTCTGAAACTCTCTGTTGCCAATCTTCATTTGTCTTCTCCCCACGTTTCTTAATTTTATTTATGCTATTCCCGACACCAATCAATACTTAATTGTCAGGTTCTTCTTGCCGTCTTTCCAGTTGCAGTCCTTCTCCGCATCGCACGCAAAGCAGGCACGGCTTGCCTTATCCGCCCGATACAGGATGCCATTTAGATTCTTCTCCTTCGCCGCCTCAGGATCCCGGTGTCTGGAGATTGCTGTTACAATAACACCCGTTTCTTCATCGTTGAATCCACACGCCTTCAGAATCTCCGGTGCGATCCGTGCACTGGCCTGCTCATGCGGAATGCCATTCTCGTACTGTTCATGTTTCCCACAATCGTGGAGCAGTGCCGCCGCATAGATCCATTCCCGGTTGATCTTAAGCCCTTCCTCCAGCGCTATGATCGTACCGATCCTGGCTACATCCAGAAAATGCACCATACTATGACGGCAGAAGCGTCTGTCTGCTTCTGCCGCATTGTTTCGTCCTAAATGATATAAAAACAAATCATGATTTAATATTTTATCAATTCTATCCATCGGAGTCTCCATCATTTCATCCCGGTCGCTTAGCAGCTTTCTTCCGCATCCGTGATCTCTACCGGTTCACCAGCTGTAAAAATCTGTCCTGCAATTCCTTATTCTCCGCAAAGACTCCCCTTGTCACCATGGTAACGGTCTGACTGCCGGGCTTTTTGATCCCGCGCATGGTCATGCACATATGCTCCGCTTCCAACATTACCATAACTCCCTGAGGCGCCAGATATTTCATGATATCATCGGCGATCTGTGCCGTCATGCGCTCCTGGATCTGTAATCTTCTGGCATATACCTCCACAGTCCTGGCAAGCTTGCTCAGACCCACAACCTTGCCATCGGGGATATACGCAACATGAGCTTTGCCGTAAAAAGGCATCAGATGATGCTCACACATAGAATAGAAGGTAATATCCTTCTCCAGTACCATCTCGTTATTGTCTACGGAGAATACCTTCGACAGATGTTCTCCAGCATCCTGATCCATACCGCCGCAGATCTCTTCATACATCCTGCCGATCCGCTCCGGTGTCTCCTTCAGTCCTTCTCTATCGGTATCTTCCCCGATTCCTTCCAGTAAAAGCTTTATTGCTTCCTGTACTTTCTTCTGATCTACCATTTTCACCGCTTCCTTTCCGTTTATTCCCTGCTGTCTGTCTCTTCTCCATGAGCTTCAGGATTCTTCCCAGATAAGAGAGAGAACCGAAGCACAATATCACATCATCCCGTCCTGCCAGCAGGTGACTAAGCTCCACTGCCTCTTCCAGGCTGTCCACCGCCGTCACATTGGGGTGTACCTTTGCCACCTCTGTTGCCAGATCATAGGCATGCATGGCTCTGGGATTGTCCGGAGGTGTCACCGTGAGAATCTGATCCGCATACTTCTCCGTCAGCGCGATCACGCGGTCCACTTCCTTATCCTTTAACATTCCCATTATATAGATAATTCTTTTATTTGTAAAATAGAATTCTATGGAATCCGCAAGTTTTGCGGCTGCATCCTCGTTATGTGCGCCGTCTACTATAAATAACGGGTGTTCTTCCAGTATTTGCAGCCGTCCGTTCCAGACAGTCTCCTTCAGGCCTTTCCGAATGGCAGTCTCTTTGATCTCATAACCGCATTTTTCCAGAGCCTGCACCGCTTCCAGCGCCAGCACAGCATTTGCCACCTGGAATTTCCCCGCAAGGGTGATCTCCAGCTTTTTATAATTTCCATAATCGAAGGTCTGCTTTTTCAGTCCGTATTTCACATGTTTTGCATTTGCCGCATCTGCGATGGTCAGTATACAGCCAAGCTCTGCCGCCGTCTGCTCCACAACCTTTTGTGCCGCTTCTTTTTGCCGCATGGAGACCACCTGACATCCCGGCTTACAGATTCCGGTCTTGTGTGTTGCGATCTCCTCCAGACTGTTACCTAAGAATTTCATATGATCCATACCGATGGAAGCCAGTACCGCCACCTGCGTGGTCGTGATCAGATTTGTAGCATCCTCCCTGCCGCCCATACCGGTCTCCAGTACGACGATATCACACTGTTTTTCCCGGAAATACCAAAAAGCCAGTGCCGTCTCGATCTCAAAGGGTGTCGGATGATGGAAGCCGTCACTTACCATAGCATCACAATGCTTTTTTATGATCTCCAGTCCTTCACACAGATCCTTATGCGTGATCTTCTGCTTTCCGATCTGGATTTTTTCACAATATTCAATAATAACAGGTGATATATATTTACCAACGCGGTATCCGGCCGCCTGTAAGATGCTGGAAATATAAGCAAGTGTGGATCCTTTTCCGTTGGTTCCCGCAATATGCACAAATTTTAATTCCTCCTGCGGATTTCCCAGTCTCCTGCACAGTTCCCGGATGCTGTCCAGCCCCGGAACGATGCCGTAAGTTCCCACTTTTTCCATATATTCCATTGCTTCCTGATAGTTCATAGCAATCTCTCCCGTATCATACGCCCAAAATTTCATATACTATGTCCATGAAAATGACAAAATCCATCGCAAACTCTTTGAAAACCTTCGGCAGGAGCTTTCTCCTGTGCGGACTGTGTGGCTGGTGCATGGAGATCCTGTTCACAGCACTACACTCCCTTCGGCGCAGGGATCTGCGTCTTACCGGTAATACTTCCCTGTGGATGTTCCCGATCTACGGCTCCGCCTGCCTGCTTGCACCCTTCAAACGGCTTTTTGCGCACCTGCACATCAGTCGTCCCAGGCGTGGGCTGTTCTATATGGCAATGATCTTCACCGTGGAATATCTCAGCGGACGCCTATTGTGGAGGTATAATCTCTGCCCCTGGGATTACGGCAAAAGCCGTTTCCACATCCACCGGATCATCCGGCTGGACTATGCTCCCTGGTGGTTCCTGGCAGGACTGTTTTTTGAAAAAATCCTGCCCTGAGCCATTTTACAGCATTACTGCATTGCTTCTGCCAGCATCCGTTCCTCATGAGTCTTTTTGTCCCGCAACATCTTCTTCATAAGGAAATGATAAGCGATCCAGAGGAAAATACCTGCGGTCAGCCAGGCTGAGGCATTGGCAAAGCACACACCCACATAACTCATCAGATGCGCTGCCACAAAAGCCACGATACCACGGCTCAACAGTTCCACCACACCGCCCATCATGGGCATGAAGCCAAAGCCACAGCCCTGCAGCGCATTTCGGAAGATAAATATCATTCCCAGCGGAATGAAGAACATGCCACAGATCGTAATATACGTTCTGGCATAGCCGCATACCATCTCAATCTGTTCGGAGATGAACAGCGGTACAATATAAGGAAGCGCTATATATACCAGTCCGTAGACAAGCACCGCATAAACACCGGACATGATATTGGCAGCTTTCACGCCCTTTCGGATCCGGTCCAGATCATTGATGCCGCGGTTCTGCGCACAGTAAGTTGCCATAGTCACACCCATTGCAGCAAAGGGCTGTGTCACCAGCTGCTCCACCTTGCAGGAGACAGAATAAGATGCCACCACGGTAGAACCCAGCAGATTCAGTGCTGCCTGTACCAGAATGGTACCGATAGCAGTAATGGAAAACTGCAATGCCATGGGAATTCCCACGGTCAGCTGATTTTTCACACACTGACTTTCCAGTCTGCAATGCTCCGGACGGATATGCAGTGAAGGTACGCTCTTAATAATATAAATCAGACACAGTACACCGGATAATCCCTGAGAAATGATGGTAGCATAAGCTGCACCGCCCACTCCCATATGACCGTAAACGATCAGTACATAGTCCAGGACAATATTCGTCACCGAAGCGATCACCAGCAATACTAACGGCACCACACTGTTGCCGATGGCACGCAGGATACTGGACAACAGGTTATACAATACATTGCAGGCAATTCCCGCACAGATGATCATAATGTATTCCTTCGTCATATCGAAAATATCTTCTGGAGTATTCATCACCCGAAGCAGGCTGTCCATGCCGGTCATACTGACTGCCGTCATCACGATTGTCACGATCACCGACAGGATGGCTGCGCTTCCGATACTTTTGCGCATACCCTCCCGGTCCCCGGCTCCGAAGCGTTGTGCCGTCAGCACAGTAAATCCGGTGGTCAGTCCCTGGGTAAATCCCAAGATCAGGAAGCTTACTGACCCGGTGGCTCCTACTGCCGCCAATGCATCTACACCTACGAACCGACCCACGATAATGGTATCCACCATGCTGTATAGCTGTTGAAAAATATTACCTATGATAATTGGAATGATAAATTTTGTAATCAGCTTAGCAGGGCTGCCCTTCGTCATATCAAGTTCCATAAATCTCTTCTCCCGAAAAAACAGGACCCCGGAAGGTCCCGTCTCTTATACTAATGTATACTTGTTTCTTCTATTACTGTAAGTCGTCAATATCCCCCATCTCTCCAGAACCGATATCCAGCATATTCACAGTTCTGCGCTTCAATCTGGCTTCCTCCGACTCCTTCAAAATAAACTCCTTGATCGCTTTGGAATTGCGGATATGCTCAATCAACAGTTTTGGATGAGTGGTATCACCGGTATAACAGACAATGGTGCCAAGTCCTACCATTCTCTCCCAGATACTTGCCGTATGCTCCACATCCTGTACCTTGTACATATAGCAGTCATTCTCTACCTTGGTGAACACACCCGTATCCACAGTGATCATATCCTCTTTGATCACATACTTAGTAAAAGTAAAAGGTAATCCTAAAAATAACCAGCGCTTCTTTTCCACAAATTCTACAGACATAATGCCCTCCTTTTATTGTCTGGTACAATGTTCCACGGTCATCTGTAACGTACATTGGAACCGGCTTTTACACAACCGGCTTCATCGATATAGTTCTCTTTGCCTCATTATATGATATCCTATCCGGGAATGCAAAACCTTTCTATCATATCCACACAAATTTTCTATTTTTTTTCACTTTTTCCTGCTTGATTCTACCCTTCAGAAATGCTATTATATTACAAATGCAAAAATACAGGAGGATAAACAATGACCACAAAAGAATGTATCACAGGCCGCAGAAGTATCCGTCAGTATACGGAGCAGCCGGTATCTCATGAGCTTCTGGCTCAGATCGTAGAGACAGCTTCTTATGCTCCCAGCTGGAAGCATACGCAAATCGTTCGTTATATCGCTGTGGAAGGCGAAAAGAAAGCGAAACTGGCCGCATGTACTTCCTCCTTCCCGGGTAATGGCAAGATCATGGAGAACGCTCCCATGGTCGTTGCAGTAACCGTGATAAAGGGCAGAAGCGGTTTCGAGAGAGACGGCTCCTTCACTACCGCCAGAGGCGATGCATGGCAGATGTTCGATGCCGGTGTTGCCAGCGAAGCATTTTGTCTGGCTGCTTACGAGCAGGGCCTTGGCACTGTGATCATGGGTATTTTCGATCAGCAGGAAGCTGCTGATCTCCTTGAGATTCCTGAAAATCAGGATCTGATCGCACTGATCCCCATCGGTTATCCCGCAGAAGCACCCGTTGCTCCCAAACGGAAATCCGTAACGGATCTGTTATCTTATCAACAGTAATTTTAAAGTCGAAGAGTTTTTCCTCTTCGACTTTTTTCTGGTCAGGGTATGAACTGTCCGCTTCCTGCGGGTCCCGTTACTACCCGCATCATAAGAAAAGCGCTGTATTCTTATGATGTCGCATACACAAGTGAGCACGGATTCTCCTATTCCGTACAGTCACTGTGTCGAAAATAGCAGCGCAGAAATGAGGAAATGAAAAAATGAGACACTTGATGAACCCACTTGACTTCTCTGTTGAGGAACTGGACAAGCTGTTCGCTCTGGCAGACGACATTGAGAAGGATCCCGCCAAATACGCCCACAAATGTGACGGCAAGATCCTCGCCACCTGCTTCTACGAGCCCAGCACACGTACGCGTCTGAGCTTTGAATCCGCCATGACCCGTTTAGGCGGCAGAGTGATCGGCTTCTCCGATGCTTCCTGCTCTTCCGCATCCAAGGGAGAAAGTGTATCCGATACCATCCGCATCATCTCCTGCTATGCGGACATCTGCGCTATGCGTCATCCCAAGGAAGGCGCTCCCATGGTAGCCGCAGAGAAATCCCTGATCCCCGTGATCAATGCCGGTGACGGTGGACATCAGCATCCCACCCAGACACTGACCGACCTGCAGACCATCCGCAGCCTCCACGGCGATCTGAATCATTTTACCATCGGTCTGTGTGGTGACCTGAAATTCGGCCGTACCGTACACTCCTTGATCAACGCACTGGTTCGTTACGAAGGCATCAAGTTCATCTTCATCTCTCCTGAAGAGCTGAAAGTACCGGATTATATCACCGATATGCTTCGTGAAAAAGGTATTCCCTATCAGGAAGTCATCCGTCTGGAAGATGTCATGCCGGAACTTGACCTGTTATACATGACCCGTGTGCAGAAGGAACGTTTCTTCAACGAAGAGGATTATGTCCGTCTGAAGGATTTCTATGTACTGACCAAGGAAAAAATGGAACTGGCGAAGCCTGATATGCTGGTGCTGCATCCCCTTCCCAGAGTCAATGAGATCTCCGTGGAGATTGATGACGATCCCAGAGCCGCCTATTTCAAACAGGCACAGTTCGGTGTCTATGTCCGTATGGCCCTGATCCTGACTTTACTGGGTCTGGCATAATTTTCCGGCATCTGACCGCAAAATTATCTTATGAATTCGTATATTAAAGTTAACATACGCAGCACTCTGTGCCTGCAGAATGGAGATTACTATGTTAAATGTAGGAAAAATTGAAGAGGGCTTCGTCCTCGATCATATCAAAGCCGGAAAAAGTCTCTCGATCTATGAGCACCTTCAGCTGGATAAGTTAGACTGCACCGTTGCTATCATCAAAAACGCCCGCAGCGGAAAAATGGGCAAAAAAGACATTCTGAAAGTAGAATGTGACATCGACATGCTGGATCTGGATGTCCTGGCATTCATCGATCACAACATCACCGTCAACGTCATCAAAAACGGTGAGATCGTAGAAAAGAAGGAACTGGTACTTCCCAAACAGATCAAAAATGTCATCAAATGCCGCAACCCCAGATGCATCACTTCCATCGAGCAGGGACTGCCCCACGTATTCGTCCTCTCCGATGAGAAAAAAGAGATCTACCGCTGCAAATACTGCGAAGAGAAATACAGCGAAAGCTAAGAACCTTATACAACAAATGCCCTATCAGCAGCCGCTGGTGGGGCATATTTACATACTTATTCCGCATCATCCTCTGTTTTCTTTTCACTATCTTCCTGCTTCTGCATATACATTATTTCTAACCTTACCTGAATTGGCAGTAATAGCAGAAAACCAATTAATCCATATAAAATTCCATTTAATGCAATTGAAATGGAAATACTTAATCCTGTAAAAAGAAGTGTTCCTTCCCCCATAGGTTGAATTGCCATAAAGCTGATACAGCTTTCGAGGAATCCCATTCCCAAAAATGTGATTTTCGCAAGCTTTATCGCTGATTTTGCCTGAAACAATTGTTTTATTGATACTGATTTCTTTTTTCCAAAAATAATCCGAAAGGAATCAAAAAAGGGTAGTCCCAAATTTGTCCCCAGCAAAAATAAAGCAGTAACTAAAAACATACTCAATAATGTAGGCATATCCACAAAAAGCATATTCATACCGATTCCCATATTGGTAATAACAGAATATAAAACAACAAATAAAAAAATTATCACAGTTATCCCAAAAGCCAATAATGAACTTCGGCTTTTCTTTTTGCTATTTTCTGTTTCCTGTAAAAGATTCATCATATTGACTTCAGCTTTTTCAGTGTAACCGTTTTCCAACAAATGTTCACCTGACAGGAACTCATTAATACTAATTTGCAGAATGTGGCATAACGGAACAATCAATGCCAGTTCCGGCATTCCTTTGCCTGCTCGTGTCAACCCTAGACCAAAAAAAATTTAATTTTTTTGTACCCTCAAATATCACTTTCTATTATACCTGCTATCGCTGTATATTGAAAGCAATACTTATGCCTGCTGAAGAAAGGAGTGCCATATTTTTTCGGCACTCCAAACTCCATAAGCATCCATCTTACTTGAAAAATGGATCATCTGTATTCCATACAATCTCTATATTGTCCTCTCCATTGATAATCACTTTTTTGATTACCTTCTGGATTTTCTCTCTGTCAAAAGATTCCATATTGATGATACTTTCTAACTGTGTCTCAAACTTACTAGAAGAATTATCTTCTGGCGGTATTTCTGTTTTAAGCTGTTCGATTTCCTGATGCAATTCATCAATCTGCTCCACCATCGCCTTTGAACGCTTGACATACTCTTCTCTTGTGAGCTTGTCATCCTTATAATCAGAATACAACATCATCTTTTTACTGCTGAGGCTCTTCACCTTCTTTTCAAGTGTTGCAATCTTTTCTTCCGGAGATACTTCTTTCGATTTACCAGCTTTCTTTATTCCTTTCTCATCCAGATAAGCTGTTGCATACATATTTACAATTTTCATGATTGCATCTTCAACCTTGGCAACTTCCACCCTGTTGTTTTTGCATGGAGAATTTTCCTCAATTCTGGACGAGTAACAAAGAAGAATGTCACCTTTTACCCTTTTGCTGGGTACCAAGGCTCTGCCACACACACCACAATAATAAAACGGATTATAGTTTCTCTTACCACGCTTTAAACGAACACATTTTTTTGAATTAGCGTGTGCCATATCAAATAATTCCTGAGTAATAATGGGTTCATGGCAATTTTCTATCACCATCCATTCGTCTTTAGGAACATAGCTTGAAGTGTTATTGCTGCCTATCCTCTTCTTAGTTTTATTCCATATCAGTTTTCCAAGATAAACTTCATCGTTTAATATATCCCGGATAGAAGAAGTACTCCACAGACTTTTTACTTCAACTGCATGAAAAACGTTTCTGCTTCCTTTTCTCTTTTTATATGCAGATGGTGTATCAATACCCTGAGCATTTAGGTAATTTGCCACTTCCGTTTTACTTTTGCCCTGTGCGGTCAGTTCAAATATCAGCTTAACCACTTCTGCTGCTTCCGGATCTACAATAATCTTATGCTTATCATTTGGGTCTTTGACATATCCATACCTTAACTGACCACTGATGTTCTCACCTTTCAGTATCCTTGTGTGCATTGCAGAACTGACTTTATTAGACAAGTCCCTGCTATAAAGCATATAGATTAAGTTCTTAAACGCAACATTCATACCGCCCGTCGAACCATCATAGTTATCGCTGTCATAATTGTCATTAACTGCAATAACTCGTACCTGATAAAGTGGAAGTATCTGCTCCAGAAGACTACCGACTTCAATATAATCCCTTCCGAGTCTGGATAAATCCTTTACAACAATGCAGGATATTTTATCAGCCCGGACATCCTCCATAAGCTTCATATAATCCGGTCTTTCAAATTTTGTTCCGGTAAATCCATCATCACAGTATTCCTGTACCTTCGTATCCTTAAGCTCCGAATGATTGCCAATAAATGCTTCTAACAATTCCCTCTGACTGGATACACTGTTACTCTCCTCCTTCTGATTTAATGATACATCCTCATCTTCCATAGAAAGGCGAATATACATAGCAGTTATCTTACTCATACAAATCACCTTCTCTCTTATTCTTTACCTGTAACAGTTCTTCCAGACAATCATCATAAACCAGATTTACGGAAATTCTGCCATCTTCAAACACCTGTACCTTGTCAACAAATGCATCTGCCAGCTCTTTGTTAAGCTTTCTGCATTTCAGATATTTATTGATAAGGTTTTCCCAGTCTTCATCAATCTTATAATTCTTTGAATACAGGTTCTGAGATACTAAAAGATTATCAATCTCCTTCTTCAAAGCTTCGCTTTTTAGAAGATACTGCTGTTTTAATGTCAGATATTCGCTCTCATTAATCAAATGTTCTGAGTAATCTCCATATAACTCAGAGAACTTGCGGTTTACTTTCTCCAGTTCCCTGCGCTGTCTGGTAATGGCTTTTTCATACACATCGTATTTTTTCAGTCCGCTGCTTCTTGCATTTAATTCCCGTATCACTTTTAATGCGTCAATACAGCAACGCATATGATTTGAAATCTGAGCAAAGACAGCTTTGTTGACTTCCTCCTGATCAATTTTGTGTCTTGAACATGCCGGATTAATACCATCTGAAAAAGTTCCACAAAAATATACATACGATTTTGTTGTTCTTGGAGAAAGTCTCATTCCCTTGCCACAGTCTCCGCATACGATTTTTCCCTTTAGCAGATTCATTTCATTAGGTGGGTGTTTTGTAAACTCTTTTGCAAAATAAGCATCCGAGATTTCCTTTACTCTTTCCTGTGCCTTTTCAAATGTCTCTTTGTCAACAAGCGGCTCATGCGTATTTTCAACAATGACCCATTCACTTGGATCTGTTGCATGGAGTGGAATATTATTGTATTTCTCAATTACCACTTTCCCATGCACCGCCGAACCAATATATGCCTGATTTGTCAGTATTGACTTAACTGTTGTTTTGGTCCATACACCATTGGTTTTTACGTTCAGCTGGTAACCAAGAGATTTTAAATACATCAATGGTGACATTATTCCCTGCTCATTCAGATATTTTGCAATTGGTGTATATCCTTTGCCCTCTAAAAACAATTTATAAATAAGTTCTCCATTAATATCCTCCACATAGATATCATATTCGCTGAGTTTTCCAAGTGTATCAATGACGGTCTCATCTGTTGCACCAATCATATCCTTTGAAAGTGTTATGATTGTATTAACATCTTCCTCCATATTTAAACCGATAAACGCATATTTCATCGGAAATGAAACTCCTTCTGTAGAAGCAGGCTCTGAAAGCATAGCTACAATTTCATAGCCATTATCCTGACAATACTTTTCAAGCAACTTCGGCACAAAATGATCTGTAGCCTCTAATCCTGTTTTTGCATAATATATAATTGCTCTTTCCATCTTAAAATCTCCTTATAAATAATATTGATTTGATACTGTGCGCACTTTATCTCCTCACATAAGCTGACTTATCTGTACTCTCCACACCATCACACCTAAACATTTCTTTTCTGTCGGTAATCATAAATCAGTTTGTGTGGGAAGATAAAATACTATCTTCCCGGTTTCTCAACCTTCCCCGTATCGGGTAACATATCCTTTGCCAGCCACAAACACTTCGTAGTTTCCTGCCCATCTGGACTTACGAAAGTAGCCACTCTCTGAAAAT
>OKSB01001693.1_pt1 | contig 21397 bp, 17 predicted proteins | sample 1601171 | NCBI WGS metagenome assembly OKSB01 (sample SAMEA3541496, study PRJEB24748) | human gut metagenome | biome: human gut; feature: human-associated habitat; material: faeces | place: China | collected 2012 | reverse complement strand
TGAATATCTGTATCGTGTTCGCCCAGCTTGAACGGGAAACGATACAGAAGCGGGTAACGGACGCTTACTATTCCCGCAGCCAGCGAGGTTTCAAGATGGGTGGGAAAGCCCCTTACGGCTTCCATACAGAGCCGATTAAGATGGACGGTATCAACACAAAGAAGCTGGTGGTAAACCCGGAGGAAGCGGCAAATATCCGGCTGATGTTTGAGATGTACGCCCAGCCCACAACCTCCTACGGGGACATTACCCGGTACTTTGCCGAACAGGGAATTTTATTCAACGGCAAGGAACTAATACGCCCCACGCTGGCGCAGATGTTACGCAATCCTGTCTATGTGCAGGCAGACCTTGATGTGTACGAGTTTTTCAAAAGTCAAGGGACAGTCATTGTCAATGACGCTGCCGATTTTACCGGCATGAATGGCTGCTATCTGTATCAAGGGCGGGATGTGAAGCCCAGCAAAAAGAACGACTTGAAAGACCAAATGCTGGTGCTGGCTCCCCATGAGGGCATTGTCCCCTCCGACATCTGGCTGACCTGCCGCAAGAAGCTGATGAACAACATGAAAATCCAGTCTGCCCGGAAAGCCACCCATACATGGCTGGCGGGAAAAATCAAGTGCGGAAACTGCGGGTATGCCCTTATGAGCATTAACAATCCTGTGGGAAAGCAATATCTCCGCTGCACAAAGCGGCTGGACAATAAAAGCTGTGCCGGGTGCGGGAAAATCATCACTTCGGAGCTGGAAGCGGTTGTTTATCAGCAGATGGTGAAGAAGCTGGCAAGCTACAAAACGCTGACGGGCAGAAAAAAAGCGGCAAAGGCAAACCCGAAAATCGCCGCCCTGCAAGTGGAGCTTGCCCATGTGGACGGCGAGATTGAAAAACTGGTGGACAGTCTGACGGGCGCAAACAATGTGCTGCTCTCCTATGTGAATGTGAAGATAGCGGAACTGGACGGGCGCAAACAGGAACTTGTGAAGCAGATGGCCGAGTTGACGGTGGAAGCCATCAGCCCGGAACAGGTCAAGCAGATTTCCGGCTACCTCGACACATGGGACAATGTATCCTTTGACGACAAGCGGCGGGTGGTGGATTTGATGATTACCACCATAGCCGCCACAAGCGACAGCTTGAACATCACATGGAAAATCTGACGGGCGGCACACCTCCCGTCAGACCGTTACCCTGTGTAGTCCCTTGTAAACTGTACTTTTCCATTGTATCAACAAAACCAACAGACTTCCATTTTCCTGTTATACGCTCATCATAAACAAACGGAAGTTCAATGTTATCGTGCCTGCCGAGAGTCGCTTTTGTATAGTGCTTTGAATTGAACTTGACAAAAATCTCGGTTTTGTTTTTTAGTCTGAAAAACAGATATTCCTTGCCGTCAATTACTTGTATATCGTATTTGTATGTAAGAATAGGCTCGTTACCGCCGTAATGAATTAAAAGAACGCCTTTTGTCCAGCCTTCAAATATCCAGTACGGTTCACCGTTCGGCAAAAAGTATATTGTATCATATTCACCGCTTTTTTCATTTAATCCGTCAAGCGAAGTACAATATGTATTTTCAATCCAACCGATATTATTCCATTTCCCAATGACAGCTTCGTCATTTACAAACTGCATTCCATTCGCTATTTTCATTATATCTCTCCTAAGTTCCGATTTTTCGTTTTATTTCAAAAATATTATACCATATCTTTGCGAATTTTTCTACCGAAAAGCCTTATCTCAAGCGGTTTTCGGGCATAGAAAAGTCCACCGTAATTCTATCAAAATTACGGTGGACTTATGGCGGACAGGGTGGGATTCGAACCCACGAGCCGCTTGCGCGACTACCTGATTTCGAGTCAGGGCCGTTATGACCACTTCGATACCTGTCCGTATTTTTTAACGGCTATGATATTTTAGCAAATGCGCAGGGCTTTGTCAAGCGGAATTGTGACTTGCCGCGAATTTTATTTGCGCGGCTTTTGGCTGCGCGGGGGATTAAATTGCCCCGCCCGTTTTAGGGGCGGGGCTTCGGTGTGTTATCTGCGCTGTCAGAATGTGACCTTTACCGTTTTTATCTCGAAAGGCTTGAATCTAAGGGCAACTGTGCTGCCGTTTACTTCGAGCTGCTCCTCGTTTTCCTCGAGCAGGTTGCAGACATATACGCTCTTCGGGACGCGGTCAAAGGTGTATACGCAGTCCGTAGTCTTGTTCCAAGTCTCGTATGCGCGGATGACTGTGTCGCTACTGTCCTCGGCCTTTTTGACAGTCTCGATTATTATGTTGTCTTTATCGGTGCTCACGAGCGAGTAGCTGCTGTGCGCCGCCTTGCCGCTGACGCAGTAGAGCGGCAGGTTGAGCGAATAGCCCTGGCTGACAACGTCGGAGGTGTCGACCGAGCCCGCGTGCGGGTAGAGGGAGTATGTGAAATGATGAATCTCTCTGTCCTGCTCGCTGTTCGGGTTTACGGCGCAGCGCAGAAGGCTCGTTCTGATGTGACCGTCCTTGATGTCGTGACCGTATTTGCAGTCGTTGAGGACGGAGAGACCGAAGCTGTTGTCGCTGAGATCCACCCACTTGTGACCGACGACCTCGAACTGCGCGAAATCCCAGAGCGTGTTGCGGTGGGTCGGACGCTTGTAGTTGCCGAACTGGATGTCGTAGGTGGCCTGAGTCGCGTTGACATCAACGGGGAAGTCCGCCTTGAGAAGAATCTTCTTCTCTTTCCAGTCGACCGTGTAGTCTATATCTATGCGCGGCAGGTCTGCGTAGAAGATAAAGCTCTGCTCAATGGTCGAGGAGAGGAACTTGCGCGTGACCTTTATGACTGTGCGGACGGAACCGCTCTCCGTCACGTCAACCGCGCTGACGTCGTTTATCTCGGTGTACTTCTGATCGAAATACGCCTTGATATCCCACGCCTCATGGTTGAACGGTCTGTCGTCAAAGGCATAAATTTTGTTGAGCACCTCGCCCTCGGGCGCAACGGCTCTGCCGGTCGCCTTGTGGATGAGAGAGGCGATGTTCATATCCCTGTCGAATCTGACGGTAAAGAACCTGTTGTCTATAGTTTTGTTCTCGACCTTGACGGTGTTTTCGCCCTGCTCGCCGCCGTGAATTATGCTGAAAGTCTTGTATCCTTTTGCGGGCACGCCCTTTGCGAAGAATACGAGGCGGCCGTCGGCGGATTTCTGCCACGGCATGACGTTGCCGTCTGCATCGACTATCGAGAAATGCTCGGCAGCGGGCATATCGGTGATAACAACATCGTCGCGCTCTGCGCCGAAGGTGTTGAAAACGGTCAGCGCATTGCCGTCCGGGGTGCAGACAATTTTTCCGAGCGTCTCGGCAATCTCCGCCTTGCCCTCCGAGATGAGCTTTTCATACTGCTCCTTTGAGTCCTCATAGACCTCTTTTATCGAGGAGCCGGGGATTATATCGTGGAACTGGTTAAGCAGTATTATCTTCCAGCCGTCGTTGATGAACTGCTGAGGATAAGACGCTATACCGTTTGAGTCGGCAACGGCGCAAATCGTCTCCATGTCGTGATAGAGCAGCTCGCTCTTTCTGTTGTAGCGCTTGTTCCTGCCCTGCGAGGTCAGGGTGCCGCGGTGGAACTCAAGATAGAGCTCACCCGCCCATTTGGGCAGTCTGTGCGAGCCCTTGACGTCCTTTTCGAGGTCGCGGTAGAAGTCTATTGCAAATTCCTGCTTGACCTTCGGGCATCCGGGTATGCCCTTTTCCATGCGCCGACCCATTTCGAGCATATCGCGGGTCGGTCCGCCGCCGCCGTCTCCGTGACCGAAGGTGCAGAGATACTCGCGGTTCAAATCCTTCTGCGAATATCTGTGCCAGCCGCCGAGGATGTGCTCGGGGTTCAAGTATGCGTTATATGTGGTCTGCCAGGAGTCACCCTCGTCGAAGCAGTCGGTGCTCGGCGAGAAATGGGAGAGTATCTCCGTGCCGTCTATGCCCTTCCACATGAAGGTGTCATAGGGCACTTTGTTGAACTCGTTCCAGGATATCTTTGTGGTCATGAAGTAGTTGATGCCGGCCTTCTTCATAATCTGCGGGAGCGCCGCACTGTAGCCGAAAACATCGGGGAGCCACATTATCTTATTGTCAACGCCGAATTCGTCCCTGAAGAAGCGCTTGCCGACTAAGAACTGACGGACAAGGGATTCGCCGGAGGTGACGTTGGTGTCCGACTCGACCCACATACTGCCCTCGACCTCCCAGCGGCCTGCGGCGATCATCTTCTTGATGCCCTCATAGACCTCGGGGTAGTCCTCCTTGACGAACGCATAGAGCTGCGCCTGCGAGGACATGAACTTGTATTCGGGATATTCCTCCATGAGCTTGAGGACGGTTGCAAAGGAGCGGCCGGCTTTCTCCCTCGTCTGACGGAGTCTCCAGAGCCACGCGACGTCGATGTGTGTGTGACCTATGCAGCAGGCTGTGGCGTCCATGGCGTCCTTTGAATATATCTCCCTGTCGAGCAGGTCGATGGCGGCCTCGGCGGATGCCGCAAAGGTGTCATAGTCGGAGGTGTTGAAGTCGATAAGGTTGACGGCATCGTTGAGCGCCTTGACTATATCGATGCGCGGAAGATCGTCCGCGTTATAGAGGGACGCCACCTTGAGCGGAGTTCTGAGGTCGAAGATGAGGCGGTTCACAAGGTCGTCAACGACCTTGAGGCGCGCACCCATTCTGAGCTTGCCCTTGAATTCCCAGGCGTCCGAATAAGCGTTGAGGCAGCAGTCGAATTCTTCGCCGCCCTTGGCGCAGTCGAGCAGGCGTATCTCGCTGTGGTTCGAGTCGCCGCCCTGACGGAGCTCGCCGTTAAAATACATGATGAACTGCGGGTTGCTGCGATTCCACGGGCCGCTTGCGGAGGGGGTCAGCTGATAGACAACCGGTCTGCCCGCGAAGCGCTCGGGCACGGTGAAGCTGTGGCGGAACCACGCATAGTCCTCTCTGTAGCCCCAGTAATCGTTCTCCGAGTTGAAATCAGTCCATTCGCCCTCGTCAATCTGTGAAAACTTATACTGTCCGTCGCGGAACTTGAAGCCGCCGAGCGTCTCGCTGTCGGGATAGAGGTATTCGTTCTCAAGATCCTCTATTACTTTATATATCCTTCTTGCGAGCATATAGCGCTCGGAGTTTTTGTCCGCGAAGCGGATATCTACATGGCTCATTTAATTGCTCCTTTCAAAATGTTATCTATGTTATTTTTCAAAAATGACCCGAGTTTAATTTTCTGCCGCGTGTCTTCTCTCATTGAGCTCGTCGAGGATACGCTTATGCTCCTTGTCGGACAGGGCGTATTTTATCGTCGGCAGGACGGAGAGAATGCAGCCGATGACGGGCGGGACGGAGACGATGAAGAACAGGACGGTCATGAACGGCTGATATTCGGGATTGAGACGCGGAATGCCGCCTGCGGCGATATAGTCGTTGACCTCCTGAACCTTGGCGTCGGAGAAGCCGACGACCGAATAGGCGATACCGTTTATAACTGTCGCAATAGCAGCGGTTATCTTGGCTATAAAGGTCTGCCCCGAGAAGAACACGCCGTCCGGGCGTATGCCGGAGCAGTATTCCTCGTAGTCGACGGCGTCGGCTATCATAAGCGACTGCAGGGCGTTTGTAATACCCATGGAGAAGCCGCTGCCGAAGAACAGTACGGCGCAGATTATGAGACAGGCAACGGTGGTCAGATCGTGGTTCGGCGCTATCATATAGACTAAGAACAGTCCGCCGTAGGGTATCGCGCCTATAAGGTTCGACCAGTTGTAGAGCGACTTTTTCTCATACTTCTTGACGAGCATGGGCGCAAGTCCCATCGAGAGGAACTGACCTATAAACAGCGCGCCGCCGAGAAGCAGGATGTAGAGCATGGCGAGCAGAGGATCCTTGCTTGCGTAGTAATACGAGACGAGCGACATCGCCGCGAGAGCTATTGTCGACTTGGGACTTCCGAGCACGCCGGAGAGCAGTATCTGGCGGAAGGGCTTGTTCTGCCACATGAGAGCAAAATTCTGCTTCATCGTGCGCGTCTCTTTCGAGGCGGGGACGCGCTCGCGCACGAAGATACCTGCCATCTGATAGAGAATAAAGCCGACGACGGAGAATATTACAGCGGCGGTTATGAAGCCGAGACGTTCGCCCTGAGCGGGAGTTCTGCCGTTGACCGCAAAGGTGTTGCCGAGCTTCAGCGCGACGGAATTTATCGTCAGCAGGGTGATGCCCGCGCCGACGCTCGCCCAGATTCTCGCAAAGGAGAGGAGCTTGTTGCGGTCGTCGTCCTTTTCGGTCATGAGAGCGGTTATGCCCCAGAGCGGGATATCGCCGACCGTATAGGTCATGCCCCAAAGTATGTAGGTAAAGGCGGCGTAGGCGACGATGAGGATGTTGTGCATACTCGTCGCCGAGGCCGCAGGGTCATAGAAACCGAAGTTTGTAAAGCAGAGTATGGTGATTATCATTATCGGGAACGGAACAAAAAGCAGATAGGGTCTGCACTTGCCCCATTTTGTGCGGGTCTTGTCAACTATCGTGCCCATCATCGGGTCGTTGACTGCGTCCCACACGCGGGCGATAGCCATAATGACGCTGACTGTGAACGCGGGGATAAGAATGGTAAACTGAAGATAGTAGGTCAGCGCGGTGCCGATTATGTTATAGAATACATTCTGACCGGCCAGACCAACATAGTACATCGCACTCTCTTTTTTTGTGTAAGTTTTGAGCGCTCTTCCTTGCGGTGCATTGTTTGCCATATTTTCATACCTCCTTACTTTATGCAACAATTATATACTTTTACTTCGGGCGTTACAATAGATTTTTAGTTATTTTGCCAAAAAACTTGCCCCGGCCGTTTAAGTTTTCAATTCCTTTTGTAAGGGTCGGCAACTCGACGACCCTTTGACGCGATAGCGCCACCGAGAATCTATTCATTTCGCCCGTGTCGTATACACGCTCTCCGTTTGACGCTTGCCCTCTGTGCCGCCTACGGCGGCAGCGGTGCGTCGAGTCGCCGCACCCTGCAAAGCGAATAGCTGCAAGCTGCTGCATAAATGATATCCGCCCCTACACGGTTGAGTCAAAATTGCAATATTAAAGCTGCTTGACTGACGGCGGTTTATTTCCCGCAGCTCCCGATTCATCAAGCTGTTCAATCTGTCATACGACTTCAATATATATCGGAAAAGCCCCGACAGAAATTATACTGTCGGAGCTTTTCTGCTTTACGGACACGCGCCTTTATGCGGAGCCGTTTAGTGAAAATTTATGCGTGGTTATTGTGGATCATGTTTTTGATATCCGGAAGATTTGCCGTGCCCTTGAAGAACTTTCGAAGCTCGGAGAGACAGCGCAGGGGATTGGGATTCCAATCGGAGCGGGGAGCGGGCTTTATGCCGATATTTTCGAGCATCGGGCGCAGAGCTTCAAAGCGCTCCTCAAAGCTTTCGCAGTTCATATTCTCTCTCTTTGTCCAGCCGGCCTCGGCAACAGCCCAGAAGCGCGGGAAGCACATATACGAGAGCCTGTCAAAGTCGCGGACATACTCCGTCCAAATCGGGCACTCGACGCCGAACACGTTCTTCTTCCCCTCCTCGGTCAAGCCCTTGATATAGGGGTCGAGGCTGTAGGTTTTCTTGAGCGAGGTCATGCCGTAGGGGTAGTCGCAGTAGTAATAATAAAACTCGGAGACTATCATCTTTCCGCCGTTGTTGGCAAATTCGACCGAGCGATCCTTTTTGTCCATCCAGCGCTGAACGATGATGTCCTTGGGCATCATGCCGCTGTTGAGACTCTCATTCCAGACTATCGCCGTCTTGCCGTGCTTTTTGAGAAAATCTATCGCTTGGAGCACGAACCAGCCCTGAAGCTCCTCCTCGTTTTTGAGCCCTTTTTCTCTTATGCGCGCCTGGCACTTCGGGCACTCCTTCCAGCGGGTCTTGGGTGCCTCGTCGCCGCCGATATGGAAGAATCTGCTGGGGAAGAGCTCAACCATCTCGCCGAGCACGTCGAAAACGAGCTTCAATGCGTCGTCGTTTCCGGCGCAGAGAATGTCATCGTATATGCCCTGCTTTGTGCCGACCTTGAGCGGCACTCCCTTGCAGGAGAGCTCGGGGTAGGCGGCGAGCACGGAAAGCGTGTGTCCGGGCATATCGAACTCGGGGATGACTTCAATATAGTTGTCGTCCGCGTAGGCGACTATCTCACGTATTTCGTCCTTGGTGAAATGCCCCGAATATTCCTCGTCGAAGTGGTACTGCCCGAAATCCGAGCGGTGGCGGTGCGAGCCGACGGAAACAAGATCGGGGTGGCTGTCAATTTCAACGCGCCAGCCCTGGTCGTCGGTCAGATGCCAGTGCATGGTGTTCATCTTGACGAGCGCCGCGGCGTCGATGAGCTTTTTGATGTTTTCGACCGTAGTCATGTGGCGTGCGCAGTCGAGCATGAACGCGCGGTATTCAAACGCGGGCGTGTCCTCTATTCTCACGCAGGGGCAGATGTCGAGCTGCTTTAGCTGCTTTAATGTCTGACTTGCATAGAACGCTCCGCGCTCGCCGCCGGCGGTGGCTTCAACGCCGTTCTCCGTCACCTCGAGCACGTAGCTCTCCTCGGACAGCTTGTTCGAAAGGCGGGCGGAAAAGCTCTCGGAATCGAAGCTTTCCGTGTTGACGCTGCCGCCGAGGTAGTCGATTTTATTGGGGTTGGGAATAATGCTGAGCTGTTTCATTTTTCTTCTCCTCCAAAGGGCTTTTGTCAAGGGTCAGTATACAATAAACGGAGTCCAAAAGCAAGGTGCAAATCAGCTTTCGGGTTTTTCTTTTTCTTCGCCGCGGTTATCCTTTTCCTTCTCGGCTTTGCACGCCTCGGCGCACATCTCCTCCTGCATTTCGAGCGTTATCTGCTTCATCGTGCTTTCGTCTATCTTCATCAGCTTCATTAATATCGCCTGACGGGCGAGGATGCGGTTCATCTTGCCGTGAATGTCCTCGATCATTATCTCGGTTTTGAGATTTACCTTGTAGTCGTTTTCGGCGCGGCGGCGATCCTTTTCCTCCTGGCGGTTCTGGCTCATCATTATCAGCGGAGCCTGCAGCGCGGCAACGCACGAGAGCACTAAGTTGAGCAGTATGAACGGATAGGGGTCGAACGCGCGTTTGGCGAGTATAACATTGCCGACCATCCAGAGTATCAGCAGGGCGGAGAACGAGAATATGAACGCCCAGCTGCCGGCAAATTTCGCAATTTTATCCGCGGCGCGCTGACCGAATGTATATTTCTCCTTGTCGGGGTTTGCAGATATCCTGCTGTCGGCGAGCAGGGATATGATATCCTCGTTGCTCATGTCGTGCTTGACATCGCTGATTATTTCGTTGACAAGTTTCTTGTTCTCTTTCATCTGGCACACTCCCTTGAAATTATCCGTATACTATTTTAACATAAGACGAAGAGATTTTCTATAGCTATATTTACGTTTGCCGAGCGGCGGTGGTATACTGTGTTCAGACATAATTCAGTCTTATGTGCGGATAATATATAAAAAGGGGAGAAGAAAATGAAAGAGCTCATGAAAAATATTTCAAAATCCGAGGTTCTGACTCTGAGAGATCAGGTGCTCTGCCAGCCGGGGCAGGTGGTCAGCAAGACCCTCGCCCAGAACGACGCGCTGAGCATAACGCTCTTCGCTTTCGACAAGGACGAGGAGATAAGCACCCACGCCTCCGGCGGCGACGCATTTGTCACCTGCCTCGAGGGAGTCGGAAAAATAACGATAGACGGCGTTGACTACGAGCTGCACGAGGGCGAGAGCATAGTCATGCCCGCCGGACACCCGCACGCGGTCTACGGCAAGGAGCAGTTCAAGATGCTTCTCGTTGTGGTGTTTTGAAGATAAAATAAAATAAAAAATGTCCGCCGTATTAGATATAAATGCGGCGGACGAATTTATATAATTTTACCCCTGCTTCGAAAACTCGCATCCGCAGTAGTTCTGTCTGTATAGCCCGTACTGCTTCGAGAGCTCTATCGAGCGCTTATACCCCTCGCGCTTTTTGAAATCCGCGGGCAGATGGCGCACCCCGTATTTTTCGCCCATCTCTTCGCCGATGCGGTTGAGTATCTGCGAATTCTTGTGCGGGCTCACGGAGAGGGTGGTGGTGAAGTAGTCGAAGCCGTGCTTTTTGGCCTCAAGAGCCGTGCGCTCGAGCCGCAGATAAAAGCATTTTTCGCACCGCGAGCCGCCCTCGCGCTCCAGCTCATAGCCCTTTGCGGCTTCGATGAATTGCTCGTGGTCATATTCGCATTCGAGAAATTTTACGCTGTGCTCAGTCGGCAGGAGTGAAATTATTCTGCGCTGCTCGCCGAGCCTGTGTTCGTATTCCTCGGCGGGGTAGATGTTGGGATTGAAGTAGAGCACGGTGACGTCGAAATATTTTGTCAGATATTCGAGCACATAGCTGCTGCAAGGCCCGCAGCAGCTGTGAAGCAGCAGGGTCGGCACGCGCCCGTTATTTTTTATTTCTTCGATCTCGCGGTCGAGGGCGAGCTGATAATTTATCTTGTTCATCTCTAAACGCCTCCGCAGTATATGATACCGCAAAGACGCAAATAAATCAACCGATCAGTCGAGTATGCGCCCGTCTGTCGATATTGTCACGACCTGCCAGGGGATAAATTTGCCGCTGTTTTGCAGCGCGATTTTTGCGGCGTGCTCAATACCGCCGCAGCAGGGGACCTCCATTCTGACGACAGTTACGGACTGTATGTTATTGTTTGCGATTATCTCGGTCAGCTTTTCGGAATAATCGACGCTGTCGAGCTTCGGGCAGCCGACAAGGGTTATGTGCCCTCTTATGAATTTTTCGTGGAACGCCGCGTAGGCGTAGGCGGTGCAGTCGGCGGCGATGAGCAGCTTTGCGCCGTCAAAATAGGGAGCGTTTACCGGCACGAGCTTTATCTGAACGGGCCACTGGCGCAGTCTGCTCTGCATTTCCGTCGGCTGTGACGGGGAAGCGGCGCTCTCGTCGCGGTTGATAGTCATCAGCCTCGACCCGGGGCAGCCCTGATGTCCGCCGCCTCTTTTCTTCATCATGTTTTCTTTGACCGCCTCCGCGTCGTAGGCGGCGGCCTCGCGTTCGACAAAGGTTATCGCGCCCGCGGGGCACGCGGGCAGGCAGTCGCCGAGCCCGTCGCAGTAGTCGTCGCGTATGAGCCTTGCCTTGCCGTCAACCATGGCTATTGCGCCCTCGTGGCAGGCGGCGGCGCAGGCTCCGCAGCCGTTGCATTTTTCTTCGTCAATATGTATTATTCTGCGCTTCATAAAAATTCCTCCGAGCGTAAAATTTGTTTTTTTTCTTGACCTGACGCGTTTATTATAGTAGAATCAGGACAAAAATACTGTTGCAAAAACAACGGAGTGATAAAAATATGTCGGAAAATTTTGAAAAAATAAAAGCGGCACCGCTCTTTGACGGAATAGCCGAAACCGAGCTGCCGGAGCTTCTCGGCGTACTCGAAGCGAGAAGCCGAAGGTATGCGGGGGGCGAAATAATACTGAACGAGGGCGAAAGAACGGATTCGCTCGGGCTTGTGTTGAGCGGCAGCGTGCTGATAGTGCAGGACGATTTCTGGGGCAACCGCAACATACTCGCGCGGATAACGCGCGGCGGGATATTCGCGGAGTCCTTTGCGTGCACGGGCGAGAGGCTGACCGTCGGCGCGCAGGCGGAGAGCGACTGCGAAATAATGCGGCTGAAGGTCGAATATGTGCTCAAATCATGCCCGAAATCGTGCTCGGCGCACTCGGCACTCGTCGGCAATTTAATACACGAGCTCGCGCGCAAAAATCTGAATTTCAACTCGAAGCTCAGCCACATGGGCAAGCGCACGACGCGCGAAAAGCTGCTTTCCTATCTGTCAGCGCAGGCGACGAAAAGCGGAAAAAATGAATTCGATATCCCGTTTGACCGCCAGCAGCTCGCCGACTATCTGTGCGTTGACCGCAGCGCGATGTCCGCTCAGCTCTGCGCGCTCAGGGACGACGGAGTGCTGGAATTTAAAAAAAATCACTTTATTTTGCTGCGATAACGCCGAGCGTACGTATAACAGATTCAATCCCGACAGTACAATGCCTGTCGGGACTTTTCTGTATGTATTGAAGCCGTATGATGTGATTAAAGAGATTTATTAATTGGGATTTGCGGGGGAGGAGAAACCGCCGCAGGCGGCACAGGGGTCAAGCCTCAAGCGGAGAACTTATTACACGACACGGGCGAAATGAATAGCTTTTCGGTGACGCTGACGCGTCAAAGGGTCGCCGAGGCCGCCGCCCACCTGCAAACAAAGCTTCCCTCAACTCCTTGTAGAGGAGAGCTTAGCTCGCCTGCTGTTGCTACTGCATAAACCGCGGGCGGATGATATCCGCCCCGACATGATTGTGTCAGTTTGCAATATTAAAATCGTTTTCCTAACGGCAGTTTCTCTCCGCCAATCTCATTTTCACCGAACCGATAAAGGGCGTGCTTTTATGCATCCTGCAATAATATAAAAAACCGACCTATGAGCCATAGATCGGTTTTGTGTCTTATGAACACCCCGCTAACGTCGGGGCATTTTTATTCGGCCTGCTTATTTCTTCTTGCCGGTGCCTTCGTATTCCTTTATCCATGCGACCATGTCGGTGAAGGACTGCTTTGCGCCCATGGGAGCGTAGCCGAGCTCTTTCTTGGCCTTATCGCAGCTGAAGTTGCAGTTGGAGGTCAGCTTGCGGATGGAGTAGCGGGTGAAGAGCGGAGTCTTCTTCGCGGCGTTGTAATAGACCTCCATGAGAGGAGCAAACGCCTTTGCAAGGCCGAGAGGAAGCTTGAAGCCGGGAGCCTTTGTGCCGCAGATATCTGCGAGCATATGTATAAGCTCGTCAACGGTGACGACCTCGTCGGTGAGGATATAGCCTTCGCCGGGTCTGCCCTTTTCGGCGGCGCCGATCATGCCCTTGGCAACGTCGCGCACGTCAACGAAGTTGTATGCGCCGAATGCGAGCGATACGGGGAACTTGCCGTTAAAGAACATTCTGACCATTTCGCCGACGGAAGAGACCTTGAAGTCATAGGGGCCGCAGCACGCGCCGGGATAGCAGACAACTGTCTCAAGCTTGTCGTCGTTATTCTCAAACACATAGTTTGTGGCGGTAGCCTTAGTCTTTGCATAGGTGCCGTCAAGAATCTCGGGATTGAAGTGAGAAATCTCACGCATAACCTGATTATCGGGGAGCGGGGGGTAAGCGTCAACGGAGGAAGCGTAGACAAGGCGCTTTACGCCGCACTTTTTGCACGCCTCAACGACGTTCTTTGTGCCGTCGACATTGACCTTCCAGGTCATGTCCTCGTTGCCCTTGTTTATCTCGATAACGCCTGCAAGGTGATAGACGACGTCCGCGCCTTCAAAAGCCTTTTCGAGAGAAGCGGGATCGGTGACGTCGCCGAATACGCGCTCGCAATTGATGCCGTCAAAAATCTTGCTGTCTTTTCTGATGAGTATTCTGAAGTTTTCGCCGCGTGCCTCGAGTTCCTTAACAAGTGCGTAGCCGACGTGACCCGTAGCGCCCGTGACGACTGAAAGCTTGTCTCCCATTAGTAAAATACACTCCTTTAATTTAAGCTTGCGGAGCATATTATATATCAAAAAAGCTTTTTAATATTTACACTAAAGAACTATCGCGGGGCAAACTGATAATATTTTACTTTTTTAGTTAAAGTGCCGAAGTGTTTCGCCAATAACATTGACTTTTTGTATGTTTAGAGCTATTATTTATAATGAAAATTTATGTGCCGAGCGGCGTGACGCTTGAAAAACGGGCGCTCGGGCAGAGAACAGACATCTGTAAATTGAAAGGAAGGATACAAGTGGCAAAATACGTCCTTGCACTCGACCAGGGAACGACCAGCTCGCGAGCTATCGTTTTTGACAAGAAGGGCAGCATTATAGCCAAAGCGCAGAAGGAGTTTGATCAGATTTATCCTGCTGCGGGCTGGGTTGAGCATGACCCCATGGAGATACTTTTCAGCCAGTTTCAGGCGCTGACCTCCGTCTTTTCTTCGAGCGGAGTGAAGCCCGAGGATATAGCGGCTATCGGCATAACCAATCAGCGCGAGACCACTATCATGTGGGACAGGGAGACGGGAAAGCCCGTCTATAACGCCATCGTCTGGCAGTGCCGCCGCACGGCAGAGCTCTGCGAGCAAATAAAGGCGGACGGCATGGAGGAGTACATAAAGGACAAGACGGGTCTTGTCATAGACGCATATTTCTCCGGCACAAAGATAAAGTGGATACTTGACAATGTCCCGGGCGCACGCGCGCTCGCCGAGGCGGATCAGCTGCTCTTCGGCACGGTTGAGACCTGGCTCATATGGAATCTCACCGGCGGCAGAGTGCATATAACCGACTACTCCAACGCATCGAGAACCATGCTCTTCGACGTTGATAATCTCTGCTGGGACGAGAAGATGTGCGAATATCTCAATATCCCGATGTCCATCCTTCCCGAGGTCAAGCCCTCAAGCATGGTCTACGGCAAGGTCGCGGGCGGCATAATCGGCCTTGAGGAACTCGAGGGTATTCCGATTTCGGGCGCAATAGGCGATCAGCCGGCGGCTCTGTTCGGTCAGGCCTGCTTTGAGCCCGGTCAGGCGAAGAACACCTACGGCACGGGCTGCTTCCTGCTGATGAACACTGGCGAGAAGCGCGTCAAGTCGAAGAACAACCTGCTCACCGGCGTCGCGTGGGGTATCGGCGACAAGGTCGAATATGCCATAGAGGGCTCCGCGTTCAATGCAGGCTCGGTTATCAAGTGGCTGCGCGATGAGCTGCATATGATAGACAACGCCAAGCGCTGCGACGAGCTCGCCGAGAGCGTGCCCGATGCCAACGGCATATATTTTGTCCCCGCGTTCACGGGACTCGGCGCGCCCTATTGGGATATGTATGCGCGCGGCTGCATAGTCGGACTCACGCGCGGAGTCAACCGCGCCCATATCGCGCGAAGCGTCCTTGAGGCGATAGCCTATCAGATGACGGATCTCCTTGAAGCGATGGAGGACGATTCGGGCATAACCTTTACGGAGCTGCGCGTCGACGGCGGTGCGAGCGTCAGCAATATTCTGCTTCAGATACAGTCGGATATGATTCGCACGATAGTTGACAGACCTAAGACCGTTGAGACGACGGCTCTGGGCGCAGCATATCTCGCGGGTCTTGCCGTCGGCTATTGGAAGGACAGGGCTGAGATAGCGCAGAACCGCGAAATCGAGAGAATATTCACCCCTCAGATGGAGAAGTCACACCGTGACGAGCTCTACAAGGGCTGGAAACGCGCAGTCGAGCGTTCACGCGACTGGGCGAAGGACTGATATTATCTGGCCGCCGACCGGTTTTCTGATCGGCGGCCGTAAAAATACCGAGCAACAGGAAAGGAAAACTGAAATGGATTATCTGAGCGAATCACTGAAGCTTCACTATAAACTGCGCGGCAAGCTGGAGATAAAGCCGAGAGCAGGGGTCGGCAACAAGGACGAGCTGTCCCTTGCCTACACTCCCGGAGTTGCGGCGGCGTGCCTTGAGATAAAGGACGACGCCAGCAAAAGCTACGACTTAACGCGCCGCTGGAACACCGTCGCGGTCGTCACGGACGGCACTGCGGTGCTGGGACTCGGTGACATTGGCCCCGAGGCGGGTATGCCCGTTATGGAGGGCAAATGCGTGCTCTTCAAGGCGTTCGGCGATGTTGACGCGATACCGCTTTGCGTGCGCTCGAAGGACGTTGACGAAATAGTGAACACCGTCGCTCTGCTCGCCGGCTCGTTCGGCGGAGTGAATCTCGAGGACATTGCGGCCCCGCGCTGCTTCGAGATAGAGCGAAAGCTCAAGGAACGCACGGATATCCCGATTTTCCACGACGATCAGCACGGCACGGCGGTGGTCTGCCTTGCGGCCGTTATGAACGCACTTAAAATAGTCAAAAAGCAGCTTTCGGACTGCACCGTTGTTTTCAGCGGCTCGGGCGCCGCGGGCGTTGCGATAGCGAAGCTGTTTGACTCCATGGGCGCGGGCGAGATAATCATGTGCGACCGCAAGGGCATAATCTGCGCGGGCGACGATTTGACTCCCGCAAAGGCGGAGATAGCCGCATTTACAAATAAAAATCACCGCACCGGCACTTTAGCCGACGCGATGAAAGGAGCCGATATTTTTGTCGGAGTCTCCGCGCCCGGAATAGTGACCTCCGAGATGGCGGAGTCCATGGCCGAGAATGCCATAATCATGGCCATGGCAAACCCCGTGCCCGAGATAATGCCCGACCTTGCCAAGGCTGCGGGCGCTGCGGTAGTCGGCACGGGCAGAAGCGACTTCCCGAATCAGATTAACAATGTCCTCGCGTTCCCGGGAATTTTCCGCGGTGCGCTCGATGTCCGCGCAAGCGACATAAACGAGCAGATGAAGATAGCCGCCGCGAAGGCAATAGCTTCTCTCGTCAGCGATAAGGAGCTGAATCCCGATTACATCCTGCCCGCGGCGTTCGACGAGCGCGTCGGAAGGACGGTCGCCGAGGCGGTGGCGCAGGCTGCGAGAGACAGCGGAGTGGCGAGGATATAATCAGAACTCGGTGGTGTATATATCGCCGAGCTTTATCCCGCTCTTTTCGCAGCGGGAGTTGATAATGCTTTGCGCCTGTTCTATTACGGTTTTGAAGGACAGGGGCATCTTGTCGGGTATCTGGCGCGACGCGTTTGAGCCGGCGGTTATCAGCTCGTTTGCGACGCGGTCAATGATATTGAGGTAATTTCGGTCGTTGAGCACTTCGGCGTTCGGAACCCATTCGCAGGGGAACGTGCCCTTGGCGGACTCCGCGATTATGATTCTGTACATAATCAGGCAGTATATCATGTGCATGACGTCCGAGGAGGTGCCGCTGTTCTCCTGGCGGAAGGTCAGAAACTTTCGAAGCTTGCCCGCAACGCGGAATATTGTCAGCGTGCTGAGCTCCGCGTCGGAGTAGATGTCGCCGTTTATGCCGAACGCGCCCTCAAAGCCGCGCTTTGATTCACTTATACCCAAAAGGTAGTCAGTGGTGACATTGTAGTAGTCGGCCGCGCGGCAGAGAAAATCAAGCCCGCATTCGCGTATTCCGTTTTCGTAGTGGGAGAGCAGAGCCTGCGAGACGCCCAGCCCCGCTGCGGCTTCCTTCTGGCTTATGCCCTTTTCCTTTCGAAGTGCGGACAGCCGCGCAGTTATACCTGTTGCCATATAGATACCCCTTTTAATTTATACAATCTGTATAATCATTATAGCAGATATCCGTCGATTTTCAATTATACAGTTCAACAAAATACTCGGCGTATTTTTGGAGGAAATATGAAAAGCTATATTATATATATCATCAGAAGCGGCGCCACAAGAGAGGAGACCGAGGGGAAATACATCGGTCATACCGACGTCGAGCTTAGCGAAGAGGGCAGAAAGCAGCTCGAAAATATGCGCTCGGAGCTCGTATATCCCCCTGTCGGCGCGGTTATATCAAGCCCGCTCAAGCGCTGCACGGACACTGCGGCGATACTCTATCCCGACAACAAGTGCATAACAATAGACTCGCTCATAGAGTGCAATTTCGGCGAGTTCGAGGGCAAGGACGCGGAGGAGCTCAAGGATTATCCTATGTTCCCGCGCTGGCTTGCCGGCGAGCAGGGCGTCGAGCCGCCGTTCGGCGAGAGTAACGAGACGTTCGCAAGACGCGTGTGCGAGGGCTTTATAAAGATAGTTGACGGACTGATAAAGACCGAGACCGACCGCGCTGCGATAGTCACCCACGGCGGTGTTATGATGGCGCTGCTCACGAATTTCGGACTTCCGCAGCTTCCGATGCACGAGTGGATAACCCCCAACGGCTGCGGCTACACTCTGCGCGTAACGCCGTCGCTTTGGATGCGCGGGCATAAATTAGAGGTTGTCTACGAATTCCCGTATGAGAAGAACGACGGCGGCGAGGAAGAATAAGACGCACGGGAGGCGGCAATATGCAGTACAGAACCATAAGAGCGGCGGCGAGTGCCGAGTTCGTTGAAAAGCGTTCGCGGTTCATCGGCTATATATCGCCCGTCACGACTCAGGAGGACGCGGCGGCGTTTATAGACTCTATCCGCTCGAAGCACTGGGATGCGACGCACAATGTTCCCGCATATATAATCAGAGAGGGCAACATCTGCCGCTTTTCGGACGACGGCGAGCCTCAGGGAACGGCGGGAATGCCGGCGCTCAACGTCCTTCAAAAGGAGGGGCTTACCGACTGCGTGCTTGTGGTCACAAGATATTTCGGCGGTATACTTCTGGGCGGCGGAGGGCTTGTCAGAGCCTATTCCCACGCGGCGAAGCTCGCAGTTGACGCGGGGGGCACGGTGACCCGTGCCGAGTGCAGTATAGTGAAAATCCGCTGCGACTACACATTTTACGGGCGGCTCGCCTCGCTTATCCCGGAGCAGGGCGGCATAGTTGAGGACACGGCGTTCGAGGACGCGGTGACGGTGAAAATGAGAATACCGCAGGAGCTTGAGCCTGCGTTTGAGGCGCGGCTCGTTGACCTTAGCAACGGCACCTGCCGCGGAGAAATAATAGATACGGTTTTTGCGGATATAGACTGAGGAGGAGAAAAAATGAAGATACTGTTTCAGGGCGATTCCATAACGGACGGCAACAGATACAGGGAGCCCGAACGCCGCCACGATTTGAACCATCAGATAGGGCACAGCTACGCGTTTATTGTCAGCGGGATGCTCGGCGCGGAATATCCGGACGCCGGACTTCAATTCGTAAACCGCGGCATTTCCGCCGACACGACACGCGGACTGCTCCGCCGCTGGCGCGAGGATGCGCTCGATATAGAGCCGGATATTTTAAGCATACTTATCGGAGTAAACGACTGTTTCCTTTTCGAGGGCGAAAATCATATTGAGCCGGAGGAATATGAAAGCAATCTCGAAAATATGCTTTCGCAGTCCTTCGAGACGAACGCCGAGCTGAAGGTGTTCCTCATGGAGCCGTTTTTCCTGCCGACAAGGGACAGATACAAGTCGGAGGAGGACGTTTGCCGCAGGAAGCTGGGCAGATATTCGCAGGTCTGCCGCCGCATTGCCGAAAAGGATGACAGGATATTTTTTATCCCGCTTCAAAAAGTTTTCGACAGCGCCGCAGAGGGACGCGACTGCGCCTACTGGATATGGGACGGCATCCATCCGACGGAGAGCGGTCACGCGCTGATAGCACGCGAGTGGATAAAAGCCTTCAAGGCGATGTTTGAATAAAATAATCGCAACTTTTATCAGCCGCCCTTTATACAGGGGCCTAAAATAACACCAACAAAAAATCCTCCGTATGTCTCATACGGAGGATAGCTTTTTGCTTTTTATTTCTCTGCGGCGGCTCTTCTTGCCTGGAGCGCGTCGGATATCTCCTGCTTTTTCTTGCCGACGATATCGTATTTGAATATCGGGAATGCGGAGAGCAGGGAGAGAATTCCGGGGACAACGGAATAGGCGAAGAACACCGTGTCCTTGGTCTTTGTCGTGAAGCCGGCAGCGGTGCCCGCGGCTATCTCGCGCACGGTGTCGGAGTAACCGGAGACCTGAACGAAAACAAGACCGAGCGCCATGCCGAGCGCAAGGCAGATCTTTATGGTCAGCGTGAGCACCGAATATGCCGTACCCTCCATGCGCTTGCCCGTCTCGTACTCGTAGTAGTCAACGCAGTCGGCGGTCATTATCATGGGCATGAGGTTGACGGACGCAAACTGCAGCCCTAAGAGGAAGAGCGAGAAATAGAAGAGCACGGTGAGCACCGTATTGCCGGGGTTTATAAACCAGAAGTGGGCTATCACGAACGAGAACACGGATGCTATAAAGCCGTAGACCGACAGGCCGATAAAGACCTTCTTTTCGTCGAGCTTCTTTATGAGGAACGGGCAGGCGGCCATGCTTATCATCGTGCCTATCGCGGTCGAGATGCCGAGCACGGCGACGAGGTTCTGCGAGCCGAGAAGAATGTTGGCGGCCTGAACCTGAATGCCCATAGCCATCTGACGGCCGAAGCCGAGGAAATATGATATTATAACGAGCAAGAACGGCTTGTTCGATTTGAGCGCGTTTAGCATATCCTTAAAAGAAATCTTTTCGCCCGCCGAGTAGGGCACGCGCTCCTTGTTGATGAGCGGGATGAGCATGAACAGCACGCAGCCGAGCACGGCCGTGAGGACGGCTGTGAACAGATACTCGTTTGCTATCATCGGCAGATCCGTCTCGCCGCTCTTGACGAGCACCTTGGAGCCTCCGGGAATGATAAGGCAGGCTATCGGCACTATAACGACGCAGGCGGAGAAGCCTATCTGCTTGAAGGTGTTCGAAATTGAGACGACATTTGTGCGCTCCGTCGGGTCGGGGGTGAGGACGGAGGCTATGCCCTGCGAGGGCACGTCGCCGAGGGTCATCGCGAAGCTCCAGAGCAGGTAGGTCACGAAGATCCATATGTAGACGGCGACCTTGTTCGTCTTGAACGGCACATCTATGAACACCGCCGAGGTCATGATGAGCAGGGGAAGTATCGACTTTGCTATCATCGATTTGAACTTGCCCTTTTTGCTCTTCGAGCGGTCGATCATGTTGCCGACGCCGCCGCCCGCGACCGCCAGGGGAGTTGAATCGCGGCTCGGCGTGTTGCGTCCGCCGCGTTGCGGGCGTCGCGCAGCGAGCCAGGCATCGTGCTGGGGCGACGTTCGGTCGAGGGCGCCCCAGCGCGGGTGCCGCTGGCGATGCCGCTCGCGTGTGACACGATGTCAACTTCCGTTTACGGAATGGCTACTATGCGGACGCGTTCCGTGGAGGCCCTGCGCAACTTAATTAGAATGACTCCAGTAATGGTATAGTCAGGTCTTCGGAATTATAAGGAGGCTCATCATGGATTTCGCAGGGATCGTGGACATCGCGCTGCCCGTCGTCTACGTGCTCGTCGGCGCGGTGCTCGTATGGTTCGTCGTGGAATTGGCGCTCACCATCCGCTCGACGCGCTCGACCATCGACGACGCCCATAAGGAGCTCACCCCCACGCTGAAGAACGTGGAGAAGATCACCGCCCAGGTCGATCCCCTCATCGCCCATGTGGATGCCCTGGTGACCGATCAGATCGACCCGCTGCTTACCCGCGTGAACGAGATCGCCGAGGAGGCCAAGCCCGCCGTGGGCCGCGTCGATCCGCTGGTGGAGCGTCTGTCGCTCACGGTGGACGCGGCGAATTTGGAACTCATGCGCGTCGACCAGATTCTGGAAGATGTGACCCA
>OKSB01001692.1_pt1 | contig 21406 bp, 24 predicted proteins | sample 1601171 | NCBI WGS metagenome assembly OKSB01 (sample SAMEA3541496, study PRJEB24748) | human gut metagenome | biome: human gut; feature: human-associated habitat; material: faeces | place: China | collected 2012 | reverse complement strand
AAAGAGTCGGTGGACCTCCTTTGTTATTTGGGTCTGTGTTATTTCACAGCCCCTTAACGCATATTTCTAAAATTCAAAGCCACCATTCTTTTTTTCTTCTTCATCCATTTCTGCCCGCATCTCTTGTAACCGTTTTTTCCATTCTCCATAAAGTTCTCTAGCCCAATCCGGCGCATCTTCTTTTAACTGTTCATTTCCATTGAGATAATCTCTAATTTTTTCGTCAATTTCTCTCCATCTCAATTGTTTTTCAGTCGGTAATTTCATTTTTAAGCTCCCCTATTTTCTTCTTAATGTAGTCAACTACCATATTGTCTACGGAATTTCTAATTGTAAAAGCTTCTGCCATCAATTCGGCTAGCCTATAATTCCCCATGCAGTAGCAATAAGCGTATTTTCCGATAAAAACCACCTGCATGGCCACAAGTCGTCTGTCACGATTTCGTTCAGGTTTCCTCTTCGTCTTCAAATGGGGCATCATTTTTTATTCTAGCAAGATATATTACCATCTCTCCCGGCGTATTAGCCCAGCCGTGTTCAATGGCATATAAAAGTTCTTCGGCCTCGTCTTCCGTGTCAATAAGCCCCATAATATCATTCAGCCATTTTTCATCGTCCCTATAGGTTTTCAGCGTTTTTCTCAGCTCGTCACGATACAGTGTATTTCTCTTTTCTGCGTCGTCAATCGTTTCGCGTTGTACGCTCTCCTTCTCTGCCAAGGCCCAAGCATACTCAACAATATCAGTCGGACTTTTGCAATGCTTCGTTTCAATAGCATCTATGAGGTTTTGTCTATCCTCTTTTTTTCTTATCAATAGTGGCATTGCTTGAATGGTAGACTCTTCATTATGGAGCGGATCCCTAATCAGATTTTTAAATACTTCATCATCCATCAGATCTGCGTTCATAATTATTCTACCTTTCTTCCTTGTTTATAAGCCTCTCTGGCTTCGTTCAAACTCATTTTGTTCGCGCCTCCCTTATAATCCGGCATGTCATTTTGTACACCATCATTTTCCCAACCGCAAACAGGGCATATATCGAAATCGTTGGTGAACTCAAAATAATATTGCTTGCATACGGGGCATACTAATTCTTCGTCTCTACCTTTTTCCATCTTTACATTTCCTTTTTAGTTATACTGCCACATTATATTTCGTTCAGGTTTCTTCTTCGTCTACAAATGGGGCGTTTTTCTTGATGCTTACAAGATATCTTACAATATCCCCAGGCGTATTAGCCCAGCCATGTTCAATGGCATATAGAAGTTCTTCACAAACATCTTCTGTATCCGCAACACCTATAATATTATCGAGCCATTCTTCGTTATCTCGGTAGGTTTTCAGCGTTTTTCTCAGCTCATCCCGATACATGATATCCCTCTTTTCTATTCTATGGGTTTCCCATTTTTATAGGCTTCTCTGGCTTCGTTCAAACTCATGTCATTGCCACAATTTTTTAAATCCGGTTTATCCCGTTGTACGACATCATTTGACCAGCCACAAACAGGACAGACATCATAATCGGCAAAGCATTCAAAGTAATGCTTCTTACATACGGGACATAATTTTTCTATATCCTTATCATTTTCCATGTCGTTTTCGTCTACAAATGGCGCATTATCACTAATTAGCCATGCATAGCGTATAAGATCTGCCGATGTTTTGACATACGCAACTTCAACAGCGTTGATTAGTTCTCTCCTTTGTTCGTCATCTTTCAGGAGTAAAGCAATGCTCTGCACGGTTTCATCGTCGTCCGGGATGTATTCTTTTAAGAATGCTGTGAATTTCGCAGTTTCCACGGTGCAGCTCCTCCTTCACTTTTTCAAATGATTAGCAAACTATGGGAAACAAAATGGAAAAAATATAAAAATATCCGAACCGTCACATGGACAGTCCGGATGCTTTTTTGGTTGGTGGGCCTACTTGGATTCGAACCAAGGACCAACCGGTTATGAGCCGGGGGCTCTACCGCTGAGCTATAGGCCCAAAGAGTGAAGCCCCTAAGGACTTCACCAAAATATTATAATACGCTTTGTGGTTCAGCGTCAAGGAAAATCTTATCTATCAAAGGAAATCCTTAATCTTTTCCCGCTTGCCCCAGTTGCGGAGCTTGCTCAGGGCTTTGCCTTCGATCTGGCGGATACGTTCACGTGTGACGTTGAAGTATTGGCCTACTTCTTCGAGGGTGCGGGGACGGCCGTCTTTGAGGCCGAAGCGCAGGTAGAGGACTTTCCGTTCGCGGTCGGTGAGACAGGAGAAGACGTCTTCGATTTGTTCCTTCAACAGGATGAACGAGGCTGCATCGTCTGGTGCAATGGCTTCCTGGTCTTCGATGAAGTCACCGAGGTGCGAGTCTTCTTCTTCGCCGATTGGCGTTTCCAGGGATACCGGTTCCTGGGCTATTTTCATGATTTCCCGGACGCGGTCGACAGAAATGTCCATTTTTTCTGCGATTTCTTCCGGTAAGGGTTCACGCCCTTTATCCTGCAGGAGCTGACGGGAAATACGGATGAGTTTGTTGATCGTTTCGACCATGTGTACAGGAATACGGATGGTTCTGGCCTGGTCGGCAATGGCACGGGTAATGGCCTGACGGATCCACCACGTAGCGTACGTACTGAACTTGTAGCCCTTGCTGTAGTCGAATTTGTCGACGGCCTTGAGGAGGCCCAGGTTGCCTTCCTGAATGAGGTCGAGGAAAAGCATGCCGCGGCCGACGTAGCGTTTGGCAATGCTGACGACAAGACGCAGGTTGGCATCGGTCAGTTTCTTTTTGGCAACCGTGCCGGCTTTCTTTTCTTCTTCTGTCGCATCGGCGGCGTTGCCCCGTTCGATGGCCTTAGCCAGCTTGATTTCTTCTTCTGCCGAAAGGAGAGGTACACGGCCGATTTCCTTGAGGTACATACGGACAGGATCATCGATGTTGACGCCTTCAGGAACACTCAAATCCATGTGGATTTTTTCCTTCGTGCCATCGCCGTCGTCGTCACCATCGTCGCCAGTGTTGACGTCGTCTTCAGCGAGGATATCGATGCCCTTTTCCGCAAAGACTTCATACATGCGGTCCATCTGGTCGGCATTCAATTCGTCTTCTTCCATGACATTCATGATTTCTGTATACGTCAGGCTGCCTTTTTTCTGGCCCGTCTTGATCAGCTGCTGAATGTGCTGGAGCGCTATTTCCTGGCGTTCCTTTTCACTCAGCTGATTTTCCACCTTTTTCGTCTTGCTCGAGCGGGATGTTTTCTTGGTCTTCTTTTTTGTTACCTTGTTTTCGTCTTTCGTAGTTGCCATGTATTACAGGCTCCTTTCCTTGATGATCAAGCCCAACGTTTCATTTCATTTTGTATTTTCTTGCACATTGCCAGTGTTTCGACCAGCCTGGGGTCATTCTGCTGGCCATACGCAGCGGCACGTGCACTGTATTCCTTATATTGCTGTTGCAGCTCAGCCAAACGGAAGCGTTTGACGTAATCCGTAATGACCGCTTCGCTCATGGGCACTTCGGGAAGCACCATGATGCGGGCCAGTTCGCCACTTTCTTCCTGTGTCAGGAGCGGCTGGAGATCGGCCAGGGTGTAGGTTCCTTGTGTTGCCTGCAGCTCCAGGATTTTTTCAAAAATACCGGACCGGGCAGTACTCGTGAAAAACTTCGGTACGACGAGTTCACGCATACGCGCACAGGCCTCCGGTTTTTCTACGAGAAAGCGCAAAATATTTTCTTCCGATACGGCGTTCTTGCCCTTGCCGCGGACGGCGGCGTTTTCCTGATAGACAGAACGGGAAATGACGACTTGCTGCTGTCGCGTTTCCGGATGGGCTGTGACGTACTTGTTGAATTCGTTGCGCACAGCATTTTCATCAACTTGCAGCTTGGCGGCAATCTTTTTCATAAACGTTTCGAGGACGATGCGGTTGTCTTCCTGTGCGAGGACCGGAATGAGCATGGCCACAATATCGGCCTTCCCGTCCAGGGTCGTATCGTCGTATTGCTTGAGCGCTGTCATGAGCATGTAATCCAGGACATTCGGCGCATTTTCAATGGCTTCGCGCAACTTTTCCGGACCGGCCGTGTTGATGTATTCGTCCGGATCCTTCCCTTGCGGCAACGTAACGACGCGTACGTGCAGGCCCAGGCCGCGGACGATTTCCATGGCCCTGAGCGTAGCCTGGCGGCCGGCAGTATCCATATCGTAGGATAAGACCAGCTCTTTTGCCTGGCGCTGCAGGAGCCGTGCCTGCTCTTCCGTAAAGGCCGTGCCCAAGGAGGCGACGACATTACAGATGCCCCGGTTGTGCGCCGATATGACGTCCATATAGCCTTCCACCAGAATGGCCCTGCCTTCGTCAAAGATGGCCTTGTGGGCCTTATCCATGGCAAAGAGAAGGTGACGCTTATTGAAAATCAGCGTTTCCGGGGAATTCAAATATTTCGGTTTACTGTCATCGAGCACACGGCCGCCAAAGCCGACGATACGGCCACGGCCATCGCGTATGGGGAACATGACGCGGTTGCGGAAGGCATCATAATAGTGGCCGTTTTTTTCCTTGGCCAGGCCGACTTCCAAGAGCTCCTGGCCTGTGACGCCCTTCTTTTCAAAGGCCCGGGTCAGCTTGTCCCAGCTATCCGGCGCAAAGCCCAATTTGAACGAATGAATCGTCTCGTTCGTCAAATGGCGCCGGTGAAAATAGGCCAGTCCCGGCTCACCATAGCGGGTCTTGACGAGACAGTTATGGAAGAAATTGCCTGCCATTTCATTGATCTCGTACAAGCGGTCCCTTTTTTTGTCGCGTGCCATGTCTTCTGCCGACTTTTCCACTTCCGGCAAGGGAATGTGAGCCCGTTCGGCCAGGCGTTCTACCGCCTCGCTGAAGGAAATGTTCTCCCTGGCCATGACGAACTGGAAGACGTCGCCGTGGGCGTGACAGCCAAAGCAGTAATAGAAGCCTTTGTCCGAGGCGACGCTGAAGGAAGCCGTCTTTTCATTATGGAACGGGCAGCAAGCCCAGAAGTTACGGCCCCTCCGCTTGAGGGATACGTAATCCGAGATGACGCTGACAATATCGTTTGCCTGGCGTACCTGTTCTATAAATTCACTGGTAAACCTCATATAGTACATCACCTGCAAAAAGAGTCTTCAACATAGCGCATAGTAGCATGCGATCTGGGTGTAGGCGTTTCTTATATACCCATAATAATAGTATTCCATAAAAATTCTCAAATTCCTTTTTTTAGGTAATTTTTCTAACAAAACCTGAATGGTCTTGTCTTTTTATTGATTTTACGTGTCACTTTCGCTACAATAAAGATATCCTATTTAACAGCTTGTGTTAATAGGCCCGGCAGCCTAAGACGCTGCAGGCATCCCTGTGTAAGGAGTTTAGTAGAATATGATTCAATTTACTGTAGGCTCGTTGCAAAAGAAGACGTCCCTCTTAGGCGCATTGCGCCATTTCGGTGTATCGTCGACCATGCGGCGGCGCATCAAGCACAGCGGTGTCTGTAAAATCAACGGCCATGACGCGACGACAAAGGATTTCGTCGTCGAAGGCGATCGCGTCGAAGTCACACTGCCGGAAAAAAACAGCTTCACCCCTGAGGCGATTCCCTTGACAATAGCCTATGAAGATGATTATATCATAGTTGTCAATAAGCCTGCAGGATTACTTATGCACCCTACGTCCGGCGCCCATACGGGTACCCTGGCAAATGCCCTGGCCTGGTACTATGAAAAAACAGGCCAAAGCTGTGCCTATCATCCCATGCACCGGTTAGACCGCAACACGTCCGGCCTCTGCCTCATTGCCAAGCAGCCGCAAATCCAGTACGCCTTCAGCCGTCAGGACCTGGCGTACCACCGTTTTTACGCCGCTCTTTGCGAAGGCGTCTTTCCGGCACCGCTGGTAACCGTGCACTGGCCGATCGAACGCCTGCCGGGCAGTATTATTCAGCGCCGTACAGGCGTAGCCGGCAAGGCGGCCCACACGGATATCCGCCGGCTTGCAGCCTGCGCTGACTACAGCCTGCTCGAAATGGTGCTCCATACAGGGCGGACGCATCAGATCCGCGTCCACTGCGCCAGCCTGGGCCATCCTCTCGTAGGCGATGACCTCTACGGCGGCTCGCGGCGCTTTATGGAACGCCAGGCCCTGCATGCCTTCCGCGTGCAGTTTATCCATCCCGTAACGGGAAACTATATTACAGTTAATTCCCCACTGCCGGCAGATATGCAAGCACTTGTCCACCGGGCTGGCTGGGATTATAACGGAGATTCTGTTTGAACGTCCGACTCGTCTCCTATATTTCACACAACGTTGAAGGAGGAAACACACATGTCATTAGTAACTACTACAGAAATGTTCAAAAAGGCCTATGAAGGCCACTACGCTATTGGGGCCTTTAATATCAATAATATGGAAATCGTACAGGCATTGGCTGACGCCGCTTCCGATCTGAGCTCCCCTATGATTTTGCAGGCTTCTGCCGGCGCTAGAAAATATGCCAAACCGAGCTACCTGAAACACCTCGTAGCCGCAGCTCTTGAAGATCACAGCGAACTCACCGTTGCCCTCCACCTCGACCACGGTGCCGATTTTGAAACCTGCAAGGATTGCATCGACAGCGGTTTCACATCGGTCATGATCGATGGCTCCAAATATGCCTTTGAAGAAAACATTGCCCTCACGAAAAAGGTCGTCGAATACGCGCACGCTCACGGCGTCGTCGTAGAAGGCGAATTAGGCCAGCTCGCCGGCATTGAAGACGAAGTCAAGGTCGCTGCCCACGAAGCATCCTATACGCGTCCGGAAGAAGTAGAAGAATTCGTTACCCGTACGGGCGTCGATTCCCTGGCAATTGCCATCGGCACGAGCCACGGCGCTTACAAATTCACGCCAGCCCAGTGCACACGGAACGAACAGGGCGTTCTCGTACCGCCGACACTGCGCTTCGACATTCTCGAAGAAGTAGCCAAACGCCTGCCGGGCTTCCCGATTGTTCTCCACGGCGCTTCCTCCGTCGTACCTGAATACGTCAAGATCATCAACGCCAACGGCGGCAACCTGGCTGACGCCATCGGCATTCCGGAAGACCAGCTCCGCAAGGCTGCTTCCATGGCCGTTTGCAAGATCAACATCGACTCCGATATCCGCCTGGCTATGACCGCCGGTATCCGCCAGCACATGGCCCAGCATCCGGACCACTTCGATCCGCGCCAGTACCTGACAGATGCCCGTCAGAACGTATACAACCTGGCCTCCCACAAGATCAAGGACGTACTCGGCTCTGATCACAAGGCCTAAATGTTAGGAATTTCATCTATCTCTATTGCTTTTTAAGATGGAGTATGGTAAAATTTCTTCTAGTGTTCTTGTAAATTAGGGAGGTGAACCAATTGCCGCAAATTAAATCCAACATCAAAACGATGGAAAAAGATGCAGCTCGTCATGCAGCAAATTCTCGCGTTAAATCTTCGGTTCATACAGCAATCCGCCGTACGACTGAAGCTATCGCCACAGGTGATGCTGAAGCTGTAAAAAAAGCATTTGATAAAGCCAGCAGTGTTATCGACAGCGCTGCCCAGAAGGGCGTTCTCCATAAAAATACTGCAGCCCGTAAGAAATCTCGTCTGGCTGCTAAAGTAAATGAACTGGAAAAATAATCGGAATGCTGACAAGCTCCACTAATTTAGTGGGGCTTGTTTTACGTATACGGCTATTTTCCCAAATCTAACCACAGGAGGTTCTCTACATGCCTACGAGCAAGCAAATACGTCATTTTCTCGTTCTCTTCTTTCCCCTGCTTTTGACGCAGATTGCCCAAATCGGCACGACGGTCTTTTCCAGCATCTTCAGCGGCCAGGCCAGCACCGTCGATTTGGCCGGTGTTGCCGTCGGCAGTAACATCTGGTACCCCGTCTTTGCCGGCATGTGCGGCATCTTCTTTGGCATTTCGCCTATCATTTCCCAGCTCCGGGGCGCGCAAAAATACGACGAAATACCGAGCTATATCCAGCAGAGCCTTTACGTGTCGATCTTTACGGCCCTGGTCATGCTGGCCCTGGGCTGGCTCTGTCTCGATCCCTTTCTGTCCATCATGGGCTTGGAACCGCAGGTCTACGCCATTGCCAAGGAATACCTCTTTGCCATGGCCTTAGGGATTTTTCCCATGTTCATGCAGGCTACGCTCCGCTACGTCACGGACGCCCACGGCCTGACGCACGTATCCATGGCTATTCTCTTCGTCAACCTGGCCATTACGGTCGCCCTCTTCCGCCTCTTCGTCTTTGGCGGCCTGGGCATAGCTCCTATGGGCGGCGTCGGCACAGGCTACGCCATTACCATTGCCGCGTGGATTACGTTCTTCATTTTCGTGCTCCTCTATCAGTTCGGCAAGCCTTTCCGGGCCTACCACGTGTGGCGCACGCTCCGCGGTCCTGACTGGCCCTTCATATACGACCAGCTGCGCATTGGCATCCCCATTTTCATTGCCGTCTTTTGCGAAACGAGTCTCTTCTCCATCGTCGGCCTCCTCATGGCCGAATTCGGCACGCTCTATTTGGCCGCCAACCAGGCAGCCATCAGCTACGCCACCTTGGTCTACGTCTTCCCGTGGAGCATCAGCCTCGCTTCGACCATCGTCATTGGCTACGAGGTAGGCGCCAAGAACGGGCACGCTGCGCGGCAGTACGCCGTCATCACACAGGCTACGGCCTTTATTATCGTCCTCTTTACGGCTTTCATTACGTACACCTTCCTGACGCCCATTAGCGGCCTCTTTACCAAGGATCCCCAGGCCCTGGAAACGATTCGTTACTTCATCGCCCTGGCCCTCATCTTTTCCTTCTGCGACGCTGCCGGCACGCCCGTCCAGGGCATCCTGCGCGGCTACAAGGATGTGCGCGTCATTACGGTCGTCGCCTTTACGACGTACTGGATCATTGCCGTACCCATGGGCTACGCCGCAGCCCACCTTACGCCGTACGGGCCCTTTGGCTACTGGTACGCCCTGATCATCGCCCTGGGCATCAATGCCGTAGCCCTCAACACACGCCTTTGGAAAAAGACAGCCTGGACACTATAAGGTGTGTACAAAGCGCACTCTTTTGGTGTAGAATAGGAACATACAGAAAGGGTGATTTTTATGACAATCGAACCAACCATTGAAAGCTTACTGCCCGGGTACGCCCAGGTATTATTAAAAAAAGGGATTAACCTCCAAAAGGGCCAGATTCTGGTCATTGCCGCACCGGTCGAAGCCAGCGATTTCGTGACCATCCTCAGCAATGCAGCCTATGAAAACGGCGCTGACCAGGTCGTCGTCAACTGGCGCAGTGATGATCTGGCACGGCTCCGCTACGAACACGAAAAGATGGAAAATTTCACATCGCTCCCGGATTGGCGCCGCGATTTCAGCCTCTACTACTATCGTAAAGGCGCAGCCTTCCTGAGCCTCATCGCTGCCAACCCGTACCTCATGGACGGCATCGATACGAAGAAAATTTTCGCCTGGCAAAAGGCCTCCAACGAAGCCCTGAAGGAATACGTAAACGGCGTCATGGCGTCGAAAACGACATGGCTCGTCGCCTCCGTTCCGAGCCTCGTCTGGGCCCGCATCCTCTATCCGGACCAGAGCGACGAAGACGCCTATAATTCCTTGTGGCGCCAGATTCTCGCCTCATCCCGTGCCGACGGTGCCGATCCATTGGCCGACTGGGACCAACACTTGGCCAACCTCAAGAAGCGCCGTGACTGGCTGACGCAGGAACATTTCGCCAAGCTCCACTACACGAACAGCAAGGGCACAGACCTGACCATTACCCTGCCGGCCCGTCATATTTGGCAGGGCGGTGCCGAAGAAACGACGTCTCACATTCTTTTCAACGCCAACATTCCGACGGAAGAGGTCTATACGGCACCACAGGCCGACGGCGTAGACGGCATCGTCTATAACGCCAAGCCCCTGGTATACAACGGCAACGTCATCGACGATTTCTGCCTGACCTTCAAAAACGGCCACGTCACAGATATTCACGCCGGCCAGGGTGAAGACGTACTCAAGCAGCTTATCAGCGTCGACGAAAACGCCGGCCGCTTAGGCGAAGTAGCTCTCATTCCCTACCATTCGCCTATTTCCCTGTCGAATATTCTCTTTTATGAAACCCTCTTTGACGAAAACGCGTCGTGTCACCTGGCACTGGGCAAAGCCTATCCGACATGCCTCGCCGGCGGTCCCGACATGGACGACGACGCCTTGCAGGCAAACGGCCTGAACGAATCGGTCATTCACGTGGATTTCATGGTCGGTACCGACGACCTGTCCATTACGGGCATCAAAGAAGACGGCACAGAGATTCCCGTTTTCCGTAACGGCGACTGGGCCTGATCCCATATAATTCCCATATAATATAGTATATAAAGAAATGCGCTCCCAACGCACCAAACCGGTGCTGCGAGAGCGCATTTTTTTTAGGTTCCGCTGTAACGGAAGCATTCCTTCGTATGTGAGTTAATGACCCCTACGGCCTGCAAATAGGCGTAGATAATGGTCGTGCCGACGAATTTCATGCCCCGCCGGCGCAGATCTGCCGAAATGGCATCGGACAGGTCCGAATGGGTCTTATCTGTTTCGTAGCGTATCTGGCCGTCGGTCCAATGCCACAGGTACGCACTAAAACTGCCCCATTCCTTTTGTATGCCCAGGAAAATAGCCGCGTTGCTTACAGCTGCCTTGATTTTCAGCTTGTTGCGGATAATGCCCGGGTTTTGCCGCAGCTCTTCACATTTGGCCGCATCATACTGGCTGATCTTTACGGCGTCGAAATGATCGAAGGCGGCTGCAAAGGCATCGCGTTTGTTGAGGACGCATTCCCACGATAAACCGGCTTGAAAACTTTCCAAGATGAGCATGGCAAAGAGTACGCCGTCGTCGTGAACCGGTACGCCCCATTCTTCATCGTGATAATGGATGTACGCAGCGTTACGGGGATTACACCAGGCACAGCGCTGCTTACCATCCGGCCAGGACGTCGTCATTATTCTGCGTCAAACATGGGCAACGGTGCCAGATAGATAATATCGTCGCGATCAATGGCATCGCCTTCCGCCAGGATAGCCGCCTGGGCGATGACCTTTGCACCGGCTTTTTCGGCCAGCGCTACGAGGGCCTTCATGGAGCCGCCCGTGCTGATGACGTCGTCGACGAGGAGGACGTTTTTGCCCTTCATTTTGGCTACGTCGTCTGCCGATAAATAGAGGCGCTGTTTGCCTGCCGTCGTAATCGATTCGTCTTCTACCCAGATGGGATCATCCATATAGGCTTTGACGGATTTACGGGCAACAATGTAGTGGTTGCGGCCGCTGAGACGGGTCATTTCATGAGCCAGGGGAATGCCCTTCGTTTCTGCCGTCATAATAATATCTGTACCAGCAGGAATCTTTTCAGCCAGGGCCTTTGCCGAAGCCGTGACAATTTCTACGTCACCGAGAATGACGAAGCCGGCAATGGCCACCTTGTCATTCAGATTGATAACCGGCAGCTGGCGCGTACAGCCTGCTACCTGCAATTCATAATATCTCTTTGCCAATGTGTACACCTCACAGTAGGGTTTCCAAAAAATTCCACGCTATATTATACCGCGAAATAATGCGACTGGCAACAAAGAGGGGGAAAGGAACCTCCCGTCCCGCCCTTTCAGCCGCTGCAGCCCTACGGGTAAAGGCCTGCTTTTTACTGTATATCCGGCCGGTCCTCCCGGATAAAGCCATTCGATTTGCGCATGTCGAAGAGGCACTGAATAAAGCTGTCCATATAGGGCAGGAAGAGGTCCTTGTGCATCAGGGCCAACACCTCTTCCCGCGTGGCATAGCGGGCGGCGCGTACTTCGTCGTCCTGAAGGCGCAGGGAATCGATAGGAACATCCTCGTTGAGGACGTAAATATCATCGAAGCCGTTGTTAAAGCGCAGCCGCATGAGCGGTGCCTGGTGGGTCAAATCGACGTGAAGCCCCATTTCTTCCTTCGCCTCGCGCATCGCTGCCACCTGGCTCGTTTCGCCGCTATGAACGTGGCCGGCAACGGTCACATCCCAGCAGCCATCCAGGACATCGCCGGGCTTGCGCCGCTGCTGAATGAGGAGTTCCCCCTTAGAATTGAAGACGCACACGTGAACGATGAGGAAATACTGGCCCTGAGCCAGCTCTTCCTCGTGCTTGCGGTCAATGGTCTGTCCCGTCGGCCGGCCAGCGTAATCATATATATCTAAGCGTTCCATACCTTTTTCTTTCTGAGTCCTCGGTTCACTGTTTCTTCAGAAAATCCCGCAGGAGCCGCCGCAAAAGGACCGATGGCTTTTCATCGGCCCCTTCACAATAGCGCTGCAAGGCACGCCAGTCCGTATCGTCCAAATACGTATCCACTTTGTGGCGTTTTTGTCTCGCTACGGCAATGCGCGTCTTGCGCTTAGGTTCTTCCTGCTTCTTTTCTTCCGGAAAAAAGTCCTGTATTTTACGGTGTGGCCGGTTGTCATCAAATTCCATCGATCTGTGCTCCTTCCTCTGGCAATGGTGGCACCGGGTCTGCCTCTTTCCACTCCGGCTGGCTTTGCCAAAAAGCCAGTACCTGCCGGGCTTCGTCCCGTTCCTTATTCAAAAGCTCAATCTCTGTCTGGCCTTTGTCATACGCCATTTCCAGCTTCTTGCCGTTTTCTGTATTGTTTTCCTTTTCGTCTTCCAGGCAATCCTGCAGGACGATGACGTATTCGCACAGCTCATCGCACGCATCGAGAATACGGTTGCACTGCCGTTTGAAATCTGCCCAAAGGGTGTAATACAATTCATGCAGCTCGTCTTCCCGGTCGGCCAAATCGTCCTTCATCTGTTCCAGACGGTGGCCACGGCGGCTAAAATCAAAGACAGGCTTGCGGCCAAAGGCGCCGGAATGTTCATATTCCGCTTCGGCCTCGTAAATATCCCGTTCTTCCTGGACAATATCCGAAATCCCTTGGAAATACGCATCCCTGCCGGTGAGCCAATCGAGCCAGAACTCCTCTGCTTCAATGGCCGTCTGTTCGTAATCACCCAAGGTGTGGGCCAGACTGGCTGCATCCGGAATCTTAGCGAAGGCTGCCTGCCACGAGGAAAAATTGCGGATTCCCTGGACCAGGCGGCCATAAAATTCACCCAGCCGTTCAGGCTCTTCGATTTCCGGCTCCCGCACTTCGGCGTACGTGTCGTCGTATTCCGTTTCCAAGGCGTCGACAGTCTGCACAGCCTGACGCAAGGCGGCGCGGATACTGTCCAACGCTTTGGCCCGCGTGGCCAATTTTTGCCGCGTATAGTCGTGGCCGCTGAAATACTCTGCCTTTGCGTCCCGTTCCGTTTCTACTGTAAAGATACGCTGTTCCAGCTGGCGGCACACATGCGGCACTTGCTGCCAAATGAGCTTCATCTGCTCCTGAGGCGCCAGGGATTCCTCATAGGCCAGCTGCCAAAAGAGCTTCGCTTCCCCCGTAAAGTGGCGGCAATGGACGAGGCGGGACGCACTGTTTTTGAGACGTGTCGTCAGCCGGGCATAGTCATCGCCCGGTACGGGCTCGGCTACGGCCTCATAGCGGCGTATATCGTCCAGCACTTGATGCGTATCAGGCTGGGCCTGCTTTTCTATTTTCTTTTTGACCTCGTCCATGGTCTTTTTGAACCAGCTCATGGAATGCCTCCTGCGTATCGGTTTTCGCTACTTATTATACCAAATTCGCGCCGCCTGCGCCACAAAACAGGCATTTTACGGTCTTAGGCAGCAGCGCGGACACACAAACAGAGAAGATACTATTTTTTATTTCAATCTATTATGAAATAATCCTTTTTTGTTGCCCAAAAACAGCGTATAATAAAAATATATAGAAATCCCCGTTTCCGGGAAAAACCGAAGACGGGGAACACGTGAAGTATGCAGTTACAGGCTCTTTCCCGGTATGCGGAAAGAATCAAAGCGTTTCGCCCCAGGCCAGAATACGATCGAGGGCCGGCGACCATTTACCGCACGGCAAATAGCCTGTCAGGCTGGCTCCGGCAATGCGGTACTGCTGTTGCAGCTCATGTAAGACAGAAAGGAGCGTTTCAGCGGCTATGCCGCCATGAAGCGTCGCAGCCGGGCTGGGAATTTCCTTCGCCTGCAAAAGGGTTACGCCCAAATGTACATAGACATAGGTCTTGCCGGCTTGCTGCAGCGCGTCCGTACAGACTGCCAGCAGGGCGTCTGCCGTCGCCGGGAACGACCGGGGCGTAACGATTTGCGTGCCTTGGAGGCCCTGCTTATTGGCCAGACCGGCCCGGGCCGCCACGAGGTCACACGGCGTATGATCGAGCCAGAGAATGGCCAAATCACCATGACAGCGTTCGCTCGCCAAGAGGATACTGGCCAGATCGGCCGTGCTTTCTCCGCCAATGGTAAAGAAATGGTCTGCATGGTCGTTTTCCAAAACATCCAGCGCCGCCCGGTTTTGAGCCTGAATCGTTTCCGGCCCATCGGCACGGTTGGCCGACGCTTCCGGTACGACGCAGAACGGCCGGTTTTGTAAGTATATAAGCTCGATTTCCCGGGCACCCTGGTAGAGCCGGTAATCGGCACTGTGCTGCCACTGCGGATTGAGTAAGATTTCTGTTTCCATGGTAAGTCACTTCCTTTTACATCACACACATGACTTTCTTGAAAGTCTTCCCTATAGTAGTACAAATGGTTAAGAAAGTCTATACCCTAAGTGCTATGTGGGGCCTTTTTGATCCCATGGAAAGTCATTATTTATTATTTTTCAAATTATTTTTTACATAGATTTTACATTCGTTTTACATGACTATGACATGGCCATCATATGATATAAGATAGGCTACTGTGTAATAGCACATTTAGGAGGAATACAATCCATGTTCAGCATTAGCAACAAGCACGAAGAATTTTTTGATTACCTGATTACCAACGCCAACTCTTTTAAGCGCGGCGCTATCATTGCCTATGAAGCCATGAACGATCTGACGGTTCTGCCGGAGCGGATGAAAGAAATTACAGAGCTCGAGCACAACGCAGACAAGACCAATTTGGATGTCATGGTACAGCTGGCACGGATTTTCATCACGCCTATTGACCGGGAAGATTTTTACAATCTCACATGCAGCCTGGAAGAATGCATCGACAACCTGCACGGCTTCCTCATGCGCGTTGACATGTACCACATTGAAAAGACAACGCCGGCTGCTGTAGAAGGCACGAAAGTTCTCGTCAATATGGGGGATGAGCTCAATGCAATTTTCGAACTCCTCAAGAATATAGACAAAAATCAGGCAGAACTCATGCACCACGCCGAACGGCTGAACCGCATGGAAACGGAAGTGGACAAGATTTACCGTCAGGAAATGTCCCGCCTTTTCATGGGCGACGTTCCCCTCTTAGACGTTATGCGCTGGAAGGACATTATGGGCGCTATCGAAGAAACGTCGGATAAAGTCGAAGCACTGGGCAACCTCATCAAAGGAGTGATCATGAAGTATGCTTGATACGTCCCTGATTATTCTCGTCGTCGTCCTGGCCCTGGCCTTTGACTTCATCAACGGCTTCCACGACACGGCTAATGCCATTGCTACGTGCGTATCTACGCGCGCCATCCGGCCGGGCCTGGCAATTATCGGCACGGCCGTTCTCAACTTCCTTGGCGCCATGATCTCTACGGGCGTTGCCAAAACAATCGGTGGCGATATTGTCATCTCGGCGACGATGATCAACGAACTGATTATCATTGCCGGCCTGTGCGGCGCCATCGTCTGGAACCTCATTACGTGGTGGTTCGGTATGCCGTCCAGTTCCTCTCACGCCCTCATCGGTGGCATGATCGGTGCCGTCTGTATTTCCGTCGGCTTTACAGCCCTCAACGGCTGGGGGATCCTGAAAATCGTTGCTTCCCTCATTCTTTCCCCAATTACCGCAATCATCATGGGCTACATCATTATGAGCCTGCTCTTTTATATTTGCCGCAACTACAAGCCTGCAGCAGTCAACATGACGGCCAACCGGCTACAGGTCGTTTCGGCAGCCCTCATGGCCTTCTCCCACGGCTCTAACGATGCCCAGAAGTCCATGGGTATCATCACCTTGGCCCTCCTTTCGGGCGGTTACATCGACAGCCTGGAAGTACCGACCATGATCAAACTCCTCTGCGCCCTGGCAATGGCCCTGGGCACGAGCGTCGGCGGCTGGAAAATCATCCGTACCGTCGGTGGCAAGATTTTCAAAATGCATCCGATCCACGGCTTTGCAGCCGACCTCAACTCGGCAGTCGTTATCTTTAGTGCGACACTCCTGCACCTGCCCGTTTCTACGACCCACGTCGTATCGGGCTCCATCATGGGTGTCGGCGCAGCCCAGCGCGTCAAGGCCGTACACTGGAACGTAGCCCAGCAGATGGTTTCCGCCTGGGTGCTCACCATTCCCTGCACGGCTGTCATGGGGGCTATTGCTTACCTCGTCATTACAAACGTGCTCTACGCAATCTTTTAACAGCAAAAACGGCGTATGTCCTCCCTTCGTTTGGGAACATACGCCGTTTTTTTGTTTTATTATAAAAGCTGGGGACGCGTAAAGAAGCTCCTGGCTGCCCAGCTCTTAGGTCAGACTCTGCGCCTGCGATAGGTCTCTACACCAGCCCGCATCTCAGCGAGAAAGGCCTCGGTCTCCGGATTATCTGAATGAGCCGCCAAGAGCCGTCCGTAATAGCCCTGGGCGTCAGCGATTTGCCGGCTCACAGGATACACCAGCTCAAAGTAGAGGCAGAGCATGCCCACGTAAAAATCCATGAAGGTCTTTTTGTACGCTGTCGGAATGGTCCGCTCCTGGCGCGCTTCTGCCAGGACGGCCGGCGAAAGGACCTGCTGGGCCGGCGCATTCCGTTCGTCATCGTTAAACGTGTTAATATCCTTTACGTGCTCAGCATAGACGCGGAAAATATCGATTTTATCAGCATCCCGCAGGATCTGGCAAAAGAGGCGTTGCCGCGCCGTCAGGTCTGGTCGCAGACGATACACGTTGTGCTGGCCAATGGCAACGCTGAGGAGGTCATCCTCGTCAGAAGATGTCATGAAATCCCGGATATGCCCTTCTTCAAAGAGATAGTGCACGCCGTACCGGGCGTGATCCATAGAGCGGTAATCAATAAACGTATCGTACTGGCGCAGCTGCTCAAAACGGCCCACATCGTGGAGGACGCCGAGGCACCAGGCCAGGTTCTGATCCTCTGGCGGCAGGCCCAGGGACCGGGAAATACGCCGGCAGAGCACGCTCACGCGCAACGAATGGCCATATTTGAGGCGCACAGCCGCATCAGCTGTATCAAAGGTGCCCACATAGGCGGCAAAGGCCTGGAGAACCTGCGTTTCATCGATTTCCATCGGCTTATAGAGTAAAGACAGAAGCCAGGTTTTGGAGCTGGCTTTCCTCTTTGATAATCTTGTACGACGCATTGAGCACCATGGCGTTGCGGTAAATCTTGGCGACCGATTCGAGCGTTTCCATACGGTAAAAAGCCTGGGCCAGGGAATCACCTACAGCGCAGGCACCATGGGACGCCATGAGAATGACATTTACCTGCTTCAAGGCCTGGGCACACTTTACGGCCAAATCGAGAGATCCCGGTTCTGCAAAAGGCACAGTCGTCACGGGACCGAGGAAATCCCGTCCCTCCGTAACAACATTACTGGGAAACGACTGGCCCGCTACAGACACAGCCGTCGCCGTCACAGGATGACAATGAACGATAGCCTTCACATCAGGCCGGGCCTTGTAAATTTCCAAATGAAGACTCGTTTCCGACGAAGCCTTCCCCTCACCCTTGAGAACATGGCCCTCCAAATCCATACGGAGCAAATCCTGCGGCACGAGCTCGCCCTTAGGCACACCGGACGGCGTAATCACGATAGCCCCGTCATCACGACGATAACTCAAATTCCCATCACAAGCCACCACCAAGCCGCTCTCCATCATCCGCCGGCCAATACGGCACAACTCTTTTTTAGAATCAATATGTGTCATCAAAATCACTCTCTTTCGCACAAAAAGGAATATCTTTTCTCTCTACTCTTGACTTATATATATCTAATATACACATTGTAGCCTAAAAAGACCCAAAATGACAATATGCAATCGCTGAAACCGGGCTAGGAAAAATTTGACATAAGCTACAATTCATGATAGAATATCTGAGTATCCTATGGAGCGGTATCGAAGTGGTCATAACGGGGCTGACTCGAAATCAGTTAGGCCGAAAGGTCTCGTGGGTTCGAATCCCACCCGCTCCGCCAAATCAAAAAGCGCAGTCTTAAGCCATTTGTGGGCCTTAAGCTGCGCTTTTTTTGTTGCTATTTCAATCCACACACCCGTGAAGGATGTGACTTGATGATTTTGCCCCGTACATCCAAGGGATCCTTATTTCAATCCACACATCCGTAAAGGATGTGACGGTAAGCAGTTGGTTTGCCAGCGATCCGAGTACCATTTCAATCCACACATCCGTGAAGGATGTGACACTCGGTCGGTATCGTGGACAACGGGTATCGGGGAATTTCAATCCACACATCCGTGAAGGATGTGACCAATAGATGAGTTCATCGTTGACTGCCTGATCAGATTTCAATCCACACATCCGTGAAGGATGTGACACGGGTGTAGCCAACACCATCTTAAACACCATGATATTTCAATCCACACATCCGTGAAGGATGTGACACAGCTGCCGGCGTGCGGCCTGTGCCAGTTAATAAATTTCAATCCACACATCCGTGAAGGATGTGACGGCACTTGCGTCTACAATGTCGTCATGCAAGGTGAATTTCAATCCACACATCCGTGAAGGATGTGACCGAAGGGCATTTGACCTGGCAATCATCACAGCCGTTATTTCAATCCACACATCCGTGAAGAATGTGACAGCCCGGACTACACTATTATCTGCTAGTCTACAGAATTTCAATCCACACATCCGTGAAGGATGTGACCAGATGTAAAATTACCGGAGATGATTCCAGGGACATTTCAATCCACACATCCGTGAAGGATGTGACAATGCCAGATAACCTGCTATTGTCTGTTGCGCTGATTTCAATCCACACATCCGTGAAGGATGTGACGAAAGCCACAAGTACGTCGTAGCAAAGAGACAGCGATTTCAATCCACACATCCGTGAAGGATGTGACCCATTTACAGGGAAAAGAGTGGCCTAGAAAATAAAATTTCAATCCACACATCCGTGAAGGATGTGACTCAGGTGTAGCGTGTGAACCAACATCAAGGAGAATTTCAATCCACACATCCGTGAAGGATGTGACTTTCCCCCGCCTCGTCGTCCATTGCAATAATATTTCAATCCACACATCCGTGAAGGATGTGACTGGCCTCTAAGGCAGCCAGCATCAGCGGCTTGTTTATTTCAATCCACACATCCGTGAAGGATGTGACCCAAATACAAAAAACAAAAAGGAGCGATAATTATATTTCAATCCACACATCCGTGAAGGATGTGACAAAAAAGAGCTTACAGAGCGAATTACGGGCTACGAATTTCAATCCACACATCCGTGAAGGATGTGACACCCTCAAAAAGAATACACATATTTGCTCAGCTCGCAGCCTATGTAGCGCGAACCGGTTCTTACCGAACTTATTTTTGTTCTCATCCTTGAGGCTTAACATGCTAAAAACCTGATTCTGGACGCATCGCGAAGCGGCCATACATTTTATGTTTGATTACACTTCGCGTTGTCGGGAATCTTTTCAAAGCAAACGTGAACTCCCCCCACTTAATGCTACTGCATTTGAATTGGGAGCTTCTAGGATGTAATCTCACATCCATTTAAGAAGGTTGGTATTTACGTTTCTACCTGATATCTCAGGCAATCCTTATTCTTACGGGCGTGTCCGCGTCGCCCCTAGTGTATAGAGCCTCCAGGCTCACAACATTACTTTTACGCAGGATGTTCAATGCGCCATTTACATCGGCATTGAAACACCTTCCATGAGCAGTGCTGTATAGTCCGCGTTCTACACGTCTGCCGCTAAAGAAATGCGGTATGGTATCGTCTGCGCCATATACGGGAATATCATCTCTATCCCAAAAAGAGGCTTTACATGCATACCGTCTATATGTTCTATTATATCATATTATGTTTTAATCTTACAATTGTTATCTTATTCAAAAGCGGCATTCATCCCCCACCTATAGAGGATAGAGGTCTTCTGCCTAATTCCGATAAATCGTTATTTCTGATTAATAACGCCATCCATATATCCTAAAAATGGATCATAGTGTCTTGTCCATTGATAGACACCTTTTGCAAGTTCTCGCAAGTTCCAAGGTTTTATTTTTGTAAGACGGATTGATACAGATTTTTTTTGTATTTCTCGCCAATTGCCTCTTCCCTGCAAGATTTCAAAAGCAAGTCTTTCATCTACAATGGCAGGTATTGTATCCGATTCTATGACTTTAAATTTCTGTTCCACCTCCTCATACGCTTGATTAGACTCTGCCTGTAACAGGTCTTTTATTTCTTTTATGCCAAAACCATGGGAAAGTTCATCTTTTATCCCTTGCGTACTCAATTCTGCCGTAATCAGACGTCCTTCCCTGAAGTAGTTTTTCAAAACGCTACTGGCATCACGCAAGGATTCATTTCTCGTCAGCCGTGAGTCATCCATCATAGAAAAACTCCACATTTCCGCATTTGAATATAATCCATGACGATTAACCCGGCCTGCCGATTGTAGTAAAGAAAGCAAAGATGATAATTCCCGATACCCCGTACGAAAAGAAAGGTCTACGCCGGCCTCTACACAGGACGTTGCAACAAGCGTCCAATCTGTGTCGTTTTTATTTTGCAATCGTTTTTTGATGCGCTTTATTGTAGTACTACGGTCTATCGGGGTCAAAGCTGTTGATACATGTTCTACTTTATCTCTACCGTATTTTTGACAAATCTCATTCGCTACTACGGCAGCCGTTTGTACTGTATTCATAATGAGTAATCGAGGTCCTGGCGCTTTCTGCGTCCATTGGATAAGTTCTTCACAGCGCAACGGTGTGTCGTTCCAACAAAATCTGATTCGATTCTGTTCATATTTCATAAGTTTGGTACGCAGTGACAGATCTACCAAGGTCTGAATATCTGGTTTTTCCAGCTCTATTCCTGGGAACACATCGTGTTCCCAGAACCGCACTAAAGAACCAGAAGCCATAACCCAATAACACCCCCACTCATTGGCAAGAGTATTCATCCACTGCCACCCTAAGGGTAACAGCTTAATAGGCAAAGCATTTGCACTGGTCAACAAAACTTGGACACTAAAATCTAAAAAATTAGAATCAGAAATA
>OKSB01001690.1_pt1 | contig 21417 bp, 19 predicted proteins | sample 1601171 | NCBI WGS metagenome assembly OKSB01 (sample SAMEA3541496, study PRJEB24748) | human gut metagenome | biome: human gut; feature: human-associated habitat; material: faeces | place: China | collected 2012 | reverse complement strand
CCAAATGGGAAAAGAAAGACCCGGAAAACGGGCGGTATATGTGGGACTTCTCCGTTATCAAAGACCTTTTGATGAATCCCGTCTACACCGGGGCGATTGCTTCCCAGAAAAAGGACTACCGTTTCAAAATCGGCACGATTGGGGAAAAGAAGCCGGAGGACTGGATTGTGGTGGAGGGACAGCATGAACCGCTGATTGACCGCATGAGCTTTGACATTGTGCAGAACAAGCTGAAATCCCGCCAGCGTCCGGGGCAGACCAATGAAATCAGCCTGTTTGCCGGACTGATAAAATGCGGCGAGTGTGGGAAGTCGCTGACGATACGCTACACAAACGCAAAACATCCCCAGCAGATTTACTCCTGCAAGACCTACAATGCCTTTGGAAAGAACCACTGCACCCAGCACCGGATTGATTATGACACCCTTTACAGCCATGTGCTGCGGAAAATCCGGGAATGTGCCAGAGCTGCCCTGATGGACGGGGAAGCGGTTGCCGACCGCCTGACCAATACCTGTGAAGCCGAGCAGCGGGAACAGCGGGAAGCAATGGAACGCTCCCTTACAAGGGACGAGGAACGGATTGAGGTTCTGGACAAAATGGTAATGCGGCTTTATGAGGATATGATTGCAGGGCGTATCAGTGAGCAGAATTTCAACACCATGCTGGAAAAGACACAGACCGAGCAGACGGAGCTTAAAACAAAAGTGTCCGAGGGCAGAAAGCGGCTGTCCGATGAAGTCCAGCTTGCCAATGACGCAAAACAATGGGTGGAAGCCATTCAGGAATACGCCAACATCACAGAGCTGGACGCAGCCACCCTCAACCGCTTAATCAAAGAAATCGTCGTGCATGAGCGCATTGACGAAGATAAAACAAGACACATTTCTATCGAAATTCATTTTAATCTCAAACCCATCCCGGAGGTGGAACAGGTCACTGCCTGACCTGTCCCGCCGGGACGGTTCTCTTAAAAACACCATATAGATTTTTTGTACGCCGCCGCCCGCCATCGAGCAGAGTTTTACACCTAATTGGGGATAAAACAGCTTATGGCGGGCGGCGGCGTTGCCTTGATCGGCGGCGTTCTCGTCCCCCTGCTCAAAGGGCTGTTCGGTTAAGCGGCGGTAATGTCCTATGCAGAGCATACTTGACGCGATTAACGAATGGATCAAGGAAATCCTGATCGGAGCGATCAACGGAAATCTGTCAACTATGTTCGGGGACGTAAACGAAAAGGTCGGTACGATTGCCGCCGAGGTAGGCAAGACCCCGCAGGGGTGGAACGCAAGCATTTTTTCCATGATACAGACGCTATCGGAAAATGTGATCGTCCCCATTGCGGGGCTTGTTATTACCTACGTTCTATGCGTGGAGCTTATCAGCATGGTAACGGAAAAGAACAATATGCACGACATCGACACGTTCATGTTCTTCAAGTGGTTTTTCAAAGCGTTCGTTGCGGTGTTTATCGTCACGCATACCTTTGACATCACTATGGCGGTATTCGACATGGCGCAGCACATTGTTTCCGGCGCGGCGGGCGTAATCGGCGGCAGCACCAGCATTGATGTTGCCGCCGCACTCTCGTCCATGCAAGCCGGACTTGACGCAATGGAAATCCCCGAACTGCTCTTGCTTATGCTCGAAACAAGCCTTGTCAGCCTTTGCATGAAAATCATGTCGGTGCTGATAACGGTTGTTTTGTACGGGCGTATGATTGAGATTTACCTGTACTGCTCCGTATCGCCTATCCCATTCGCCACCATGACAAACCGGGAATGGGGGCAAATCGGAAACAACTACTTAAAAGGCCTGTTTGCCCTCGGCTTTCAAGGCTTCCTCATTATGATATGCGTCGGCATTTATGCGGTTTTGGTAAACAACATGGTTATAGCGGACAATCTGCACACCGCGATATTCTCCATCGCAGCCTATACGGTGCTGCTTTGCTTTAACCTTTTGAAATCCGGCGCACTGGCAAAATCATTATTCCATGCACATTAAAAAGGAGGTTTTCCATCACCAAGAAATACAGCGTTATTTACGCAGATCCCCCGTGGCGGTATGAACGGAGCAAGGTGCAGGGCGCAGCGGAAAAGCACTATCCCACCATGAGCATTGACGAGCTGTGCGCCCTGCCTGTGCCGGAGCTGGCGGCGAAGGACTGCGCCCTGTTTTTGTGGGCGACCTTTCCGCAGCTTCCCGAAGCTCTGCGGCTGATCCGCGCATGGGGCTTTCGGTATCGGACGGTGGCGTTCGTTTGGCTCAAACGTAACCGCAAAAGCCCGTCCTGGTTTTACGGTATGGGCTATTGGACGCGCAGCAACGCGGAAATCTGTCTGCTGGCGACCAAGGGCAAACCCAAGCGGCAGTCGGCGGGCGTACATCAGTTTCTTATCAGCCCCATAGAGCAGCACAGCAAAAAGCCGGATGCAGCGCGGGAAAAAATCGTTGCCCTTATGGGGGATTTGCCCCGGATTGAGCTGTTTGCCCGACAGAAAACACCGGGGTGGGATATATGGGGCAACGAACTCCCAAACAGTATTGAAATGTAACGAAAGGAGATTTTTCTATGGCGTATGTACCCGTTCCCAAAGACCTGTCCCGCATAAAGACAAAGGTTGCCTTTAACCTTACCAAAAGGCAGCTCATATTCTTTGCGGCGGCACTCCTTGTAGGACTGCCGCTTTTCTTTTTACTCAAAGACAGCGCGGGGACAAGCCTTGCGGCGTTCGTGATGATCCTCGTTATGCTGCCCTGCTTTCTATTCGCCATGTATGAAAAGCACGGGCAGCCCCTTGAAACGCTGATTAAGAACATCATACAGACAAAATTTATCCGTCCGAAAGAAAGACCCTATCAGACGGAAAACTTCTATGCCGTCCTCGAACGGCAAAGACAACTTGAAAAGGAGGTATCGGCTATTGTCAACAGCAAACGCAAAACACGCAGGAAACAGGCGTAAGCTCACCCGCGCCGAGAAAAAGGAAATCGCCGCCCTGATCCGAGCGGCAAAGGGCGACGGAAAGGCGCACACCGCGCAGCAGACCATACCGTATCTTGCCATGTACCCGGACGGGATCTGCAAGGTTACGGAAAAGAAATACTCCAAGAGCATCGCCTACGACGACATCAACTATCAGCTTGCGCAGGCAGACGATAAGACCGCCATTTTTGAAAACTGGTGCGACTTTCTCAACTATTTTGACGCGACCGTTAGTGTGCAGCTTTCCTTTATCAACCGGGGAACGCGCAGCGGCGGCGCGGAGGAGGTCGTTGCGATCCCCGCGCAAAACGACGCTTTCAATTCCATCCGCACCGAATACGCGGATATGCTGAAATATCAGCTTGCAAAGGGCAACAACGGCTTTGTAAAGTCAAAGTACATTACCTTTTCCGTGGAAGCGGACAATCTGAACGCGGCAAAGGCGCGGCTTGCCCGTATTGAAACCGACATACTGAATAATTTTAAGGTGCTGGGCGCAGCCGCCCGCCCCATGACGGGCTATGAACGGCTGGAAGCCCTGCACAGTGTATTCCACCCGGAGGGAGAACCGTTCCGTTTCTCTTGGGACTGGCTCACCCCGTCGGGGCTTACCACAAAGGACTTTATCGCCCCGTCCTCGTTCCGTTTCGGCGAGGGCAGATATTTCCGCATGGGACGCAAAATCGGCGCGGTCAGCTTCCTTGAAATCCTTGCGCCGGAGCTGAACGACCGTATGCTTGCGGACATTCTTGACCTTGAAACGGGGATCGTCGTCAATCTCCATATCAAGAGCATCGACCAGACCGAAGCGATCAAGACCATCAAGCGCAAGATAACCGACCTTGACAAAATGAAAATCGAGGAACAAAAGAAAGCGGTACGCAGCGGGTATGACATGGACATCATCCCCTCTGACCTTGCCATGTTCGGCGGCGAAGCGAAAAACCTCTTGCAGGACTTACAGAGCCGCAACGAGCGAATGTTTCTCCTGACTTTCCTTGTGGTCAATATGGCGGACACGAAGCGAAAGCTGGAAAATGACATATTCGCAGCGGCGGGCATCGCGCAGAAATACAACTGCGCTCTCACCCGCCTTGACTATCAGCAGGAAGCGGGCTTACTGTCGAGCGTACCTATCGGAGAAAACCTGATCCCCATCCAGCGGGGGCTTACCACATCAAGCACCGCGATTTTCATTCCCTTTATCACGCAGGAGCTTTTTCAGGAGGGCGCGGCACTCTATTACGGGCTAAATGCCCTGTCAAGCAATATGATCCTCTGTGACCGCAAGCGGCTTAAAAACCCTAACGGCCTGATCCTCGGCACCCCCGGAAGCGGCAAGAGCTTTGCGGCGAAGCGGGAAATCACAAACGCTTTTCTTATTACCGACGACGACATCATCATCTGCGACCCGGAAGCGGAGTATTACCCCCTTGTGCGCCGCCTGCACGGACAGGTGATCCGCATTTCCCCCACAAGCACCCAGTATGTCAACCCTATGGATATTAACCTCAATTACAGCGAGGACGACAACCCCCTTGCGCTGAAAAGTGACTTTCTCCTTTCCCTCTGTGAGCTTGTCATCGGCGGCAAGGAGGGGCTGATGCCCGTGGAAAAGACCGTCATTGACCGCAGCGTAAGAAACGTGTACCGCCCGTTTTTAGCCGCCCCCGACCCGGCGAAAATGCCGATCCTCGGCGATCTTTACGACGAGCTTTTAAGACAGCCGGAGCCGGAAGCGGCGCGGGTGGCGGCGGCATTGGAGCTTTACGTTTCGGGCAGTCTGAATGTCTTTAACCACCGTACCAATGTGGAGCTTTCAAACCGCCTTGTCTGCTTTGACATCAAGCAGCTTGGGAAGCAGCTTAAAAAGCTGGGGATGCTCATTGTGCAGGATCAGGTGTGGAACAGAGTAACCATAAACCGGGCTGAAAAGAAATCCACCCGCTACTACATGGACGAGTTTCATTTGCTCCTCAAAGAGGAACAAACCGCCGCCTATTCCGTGGAGATTTGGAAGCGCTTTCGTAAATGGGGCGGGATCCCAACCGCCATCACGCAGAATGTCAAAGACCTTTTGAGCAGCCGCGAAGTTGAGAATATCTTTGAGAACAGCGATTTTGTCCTCATGCTCAATCAGGCGCAGGGCGACCGGGAAATCCTTGCAAGGCAGCTCAATATCTCCCCGCAGCAGATGAAATACGTTACCCATACCGAAGCGGGCGAGGGGCTGATCTTCTACGGAAACGTGGTGCTGCCTTTCCTTGACCGTTTTCCGCAGAATACCGAGCTATACCGGGTAATGACGACCCGCCCGGAGGAAGTGGGCGGCACATGAGATTAGACACCATCATCAACCGCGACGCGCTGTGCGCCCTGCGGGAGCTGCCCGCCGAGAGCGTCCATTGCTGCGTCACAAGCCCGCCCTACTACGCTCTGCGGGATTACGGCATGGACGCGCAGATCGGGCGGGAGGACACGCCGGAGCAGTATATCGCAAGGCTTGTCGAGGTTTTCCGTGAGCTGAAACGGGTGCTGCGCCCGGACGGTACGTTTTGGCTGAACATTGCCGATACCTACTGCGGCACAGGCAGCAAGGGAGCCTACACCGACCCGAAAAACCCGAAAGGCAGAAACGGGCAGAGCCTATCCCTTGCAAGACGGGCGGCAGGCTGCAAGCAAAAGGATTTAATCGGTATTCCGTGGCTTTTAGCCTTTGCCCTGCGCTCTGACGGGTGGTATCTGCGCAGCGCGATTATTTGGCAGAAGGACAACCCCATGCCTGAAAGTGTGCGGGACAGACCGAGCCGCTGCTATGAGAACGTCTTTTTGCTTACGAAGTCAAAGAGCTATTACTATGACGCCGCCGCCATTGCGGAACCCATCGCCCCCACCACGGCGGCGCGATACCGGGGCGGGCGCAGCGCGGGACACAAATACGACGGCGAGGTACCCGGACAGGGTAAGGTGCAGGGCATCAACCGGGCGCGGACAGGCGGCTACTACGATGAAGCCCTCATGCCGACCACGCGGAATAAGCGGGACGTGTGGCATATCAACACCGTACCCTACAAGGGCGGGCATTTCGCCGCGTTCCCACCGAAGCTGGCGGAAACCTGCATTTTGGCGGGCTGTCCCAAGGGCGGCATTGTGCTTGACCCGTTTTTCGGCAGCGGCACGACAGGGCTTGCGGCAAAAAGCCTTGACCGCCATTACATCGGCATTGAACTGAACTATGACTATTGCACCCTTGCAAGGGCGCGGATCGGAGGTGAAACGAATTGAGCAAAAAGCTGAAACCCCGCGATAAAGTTACGCAGAAAATGAGCCGGGACGGGCTTATCGAGGTCAACGAAACCGCAGGCACCGCCGAGTTGGTCAGCGGGCGCGAGCAGGACGCAGATTTTTCCAAGAAGCCCGAACAGGCGGCGCAGGAAGCAGCGCAGCAGCTTCCGCACCCATCCGGCGGCGCGGCAGCTCGTCCCCATACCCCGGAGCTTTCCCCGAAGCGGGACGACGCCGCAGCCGAGCGTGTTTTGGAGCATATCGACGCCGCCCATACCCGCGCAGCATCCAAAAAGGCGATAAAGCGGGCGCAGCGGGAAGCGGTGGCAAAAACAAAGACCTCGCGCCTGCAATTCACCGAGGAAGAACGGGCGACGCCGGAGCTTCAAAAGGCGATCCGCAAATCGGAAAGAGCCGCCAACCGCTTGGACGAAGCGTGGGCGGCTATTCCGAAAAAGAAAGTCTTGACAAAAGAGCGCACCTTTGACGAAGCCGCAGGCAAGGGCAAAACCCGCCTGCGCTTTGAGGAAAAGGAAAAACCCATACCGGGCGGCAGGCAGCAGCATAACCCCCTCTCCCGCCCTATGCAGGAGGTCGGCGTTTTCGTCCACAATAAGATACATTCCGTTGAAAAGGACAACTCCGGCGTGGAGGGAGCGCACAAGAGCGAGGAATTAGCCGAGCGCGGAATCCGGGCGGGGGCGCGGCAGGTGCGAAAGAGCCGCCGCAGCCGCAAGCTGAAACCCTACCGGGCGGCGGCAAAAGCGGAAAAAGCCGCGTTCAAGGCTAACGCCGATTTTCAGTATCAAAAGGTGCTGCACGACAACCCGCAGCTTGCCGCGTCTAACCCCGTTTCCCGGTTTTGGCAGAAGCAGCAGATCAAGCGGCAGTATGCAAAGGCGGTACGAACGGGCGGCGCAAAATCCGCAAGGAAAGCCGCAGAAAACACCCGCAAGGCGGCAAAGAAAACCGCCGAAGCGACGAAAAAGGCCGTCGCCTTTGTAGGGCGGCATTGGAAAGCCTTTCTGATTGCCGGGTGTGCGCTGCTCCTGCTTATCATGCTGATGTCCGCCATTTCCTCCGGCTCTGCTCTCTTTTCGGGGCTTGTCAACGGCGTAATCGGAACCTCTTACACATCGGAGGACAGCGACCTTGTAGCGGTGGAAAACAATTATGCGGCAAAGGAAAACGATCTGCAAAGCAGGATAGACAATATCGAGCGCGATTATCCGGGCTATGACGAATACCGCTACGACCTTGCGTACATCGGGCATAACCCCCATGAATTAGCGTCCTACCTGACCGCCCTGTTGCAGAGCTATACCCCGCAGAGTGCACAGGCAGAGCTTGACCGCATTTTCAATCTGCAATACAAGCTGACCGTCACGGAAGAAATCGAGGTGCGCTACCGCACGGAACGGCGCACAGGCAGCTATACGGACGCGGAGGGCAACACCCATACCTATACCTACACCGTTGAAGTCCCCTATAACTATTACATTCTCAATGTAACGCTGACGAACAGATCCATATCCTCTTTTGTATCGGAGCTTCTAACGCCGGAGCAGCTTGAAATGTACCGTGTCTATTTGCAAACAAGCGGCAACAAACCCCTCGTTTTTGGCGGCGGCTCTGCGGACACTTCCGCGTCCGAGGATTTAAGCGGCGTACAGTTTGTAAACGGTACGCGCCCCGGCAACACCGCCCTTGTGGATATAGCGAAGTCGCAAGTCGGCAATGTAGGCGGTGCGCCTTATTGGAGCTGGTACGGCTTTAACAGCCGCGTGGCTTGGTGCGCCTGCTTTGTGTCCTGGTGCTACGGACAGGCTGGACTTTCCGAGCCGCGCTTTGCGGGCTGTCAGTCGCAGGGCGTTCCGTGGTTTACCTCTCACGGGCAATGGGGCGCGAGGGGTTATGAGAATATCGCTCCCGGCGACGTCATCTTTTTTGATTGGGATTTAGACGGCAGCGCAGACCATGTAGGTATCGTAATCGGCACAGACGGAAGCCGCGTTTACACCGTGGAGGGTAATTCCGGCGACGCCTGCAAAATCAGAAGCTATCCTCTTGATTACGCCTGTATCAAGGGCTATGGGCTGATGAATTGGAATTAAAATTTGAAAGGAGTTTTGACAGTATGACAAACAGCAAAATTGACCGCATTGAAAAGGAAATGCAGAGAACGAGGGAGAAGATCAGCGAGTATCAGAACAGGCTGAAAGAGCTTGCAATGCAGAAAACCGAAGCGGAAAATCTGCAAATTATCTCTCTTGTGCGCTCCATGCGCCTGACCCCCGCCGAGCTTACCGCCCTGCTTTCCGGCGAGCCGATCCCCGGCATTGCCGCCGCAGGGACAGACTACATGGAACAGGAGGAAATCGAAGATGAAGAATAAAGGCTTTTTCAAAACAGCCGCCGCCCTGCTTGCCGCCCTTGTCCTCTTGGGCGGCTTTTCTGTTACCGCCTATGCGGGCGGCGGTGAGGACATTCCCACCAATGACAGCGGCGTGATCGTAGAAACCGAGCCGCAGCCCCTTACGCCGGACGGTAATCTGTCGCTGATCGACGACATTGAGGGAGAAGCAGCCGAGGACAAGCAGTTTATCATTGTGCAGAGCAAAAACGGCAACTACTTTTACATCATCGTTGACCGCGCCGCCGAGGGCAAAAACACCGTACATTTTCTCAATCAGGTGGACGAAGCCGACCTGATGGCGCTCATGGAGGACGGCAGCGGCAAGGCGCAGGCTCCCGTCGTTTGCACCTGTAAGGACAAATGCAAGGCGGGCGCAGTCAATACCGCTTGCCCGGTATGCTCTGTCAATATGACCGAATGTGCAGGCAAGGAAGCCGTGCCGGAGCCGGACGATGCGCCGCCGGAGAAAGAAAAAAGCAATGCGGGAGGGCTTGTGATCTTCCTTGTCGTTACCCTGCTTGCCGGTGGCGGCGCGTTCTACTACTTTAAGATTATGAAGCCGAAGCAGGGTATCAAGGGCGACACCGACCTTGACGATTTTGATTTTGACGAATACGACGAGGACGAGCCGGAGGCAGGCAGCGAGGAACAGGAGGACGAGGAATGAGGTTAGTCGTTGCAGAGAAGCCGAGTGTAGCGGCGGCACTTGCCGCCGCCCTTGGCGTAAAGAACAAAAAGGACGGATATATGGAGGGCGGCGGCTACCTCATTTCATGGTGCGTGGGGCATTTGGTGGAGCTTGCGGAAGCCGCCGCCTATGGGGAGCAGTACAAAAAGTGGAGCTATGACAGCCTGCCGATCCTGCCGCAGCCGTGGCAATATACCGTATTCAAAGACAGGCAAAAGCAGTTCAAAATCCTAAAAGACCTCATGCGCCGCAGCGACGTTTCCGAGGTTGTCAATGCCTGCGACGCAGGGCGCGAGGGCGAGCTGATTTTTCGCCTTGTCTACCATGCGGCGGGGTGCGATAAGCCCTTTTCTCGCCTTTGGATTTCCTCTATGGAGAAAAGCGCAATCAAAAGGGGCTTTGCGGAGCTGAAACCCGGCGAAGCGTATGACGCGCTCTATGCGTCCGCGTTATGCCGCGCAAAAGCGGACTGGATCATCGGCATCAACGCCACCCGCCTTTTCTCCGTCCTACACGGCAAAACTCTAAACGTGGGGCGCGTTCAGACGCCGACCTTAAAAATGCTTGCAGACCGGGACGCGGCGATCACCTCTTTCAAGAAAGAAACCTACCATATCGTCCGTCTTGATGTTGGCGGCGCGGAAGCGGCAAGCGCGAGGATCTCCGACGCCGCAGATGCGGAAGCCCTCAAAACGGCTTGCGAAGCGTCGCAGGCCGTTTGCATTTCGGTGAGGCGTGAGAGGAAAACCGAGCAGCCACCCCGCTTGTTTGACCTTACGGGCTTGCAGCGGGAAGCTAACCGCATTTACGGTTACACCGCAAAGCAGACCCTTGACCTTGCACAAGCCCTTTACGAAAAGCGGCTGCTTACCTACCCGCGAACGGACAGCAATTATCTGACCGACGACATGGGCGATACGGCGGTGCATATCGCCGCGGTGCTTGTCGGCAAGCTGCCCTTTATGAAAGGCGCGGCGTTTACGCCGGACATAGCCAGGACGCTTGACAGCAAAAAGGTGTCCGACCACCACGCCATTATTCCGACAATGGAGCTTGCGAAAGCAGACCTTGCCGCGCTGCCGGAAAGCGAAAGAAATATCCTCACCCTTGCCGGGGCGCGTCTGCTGTTCGCCGCCGCCGAGCCGCACGTTTTTGATACGGTAACGGCGGTGTTTTCCTGTGCCGATGCCGAGTTTACGGCAAAGGGAAAGACGGTTCTTTGCGACGGGTGGAAAGAGCTTGAACGACGCTACCGGGCGACGCTGAAAGGAAAGCCCGACGCCGAGGGCGGCGAGGAAAACGAGCTTATTTTAGATGCGCCGACCTTTGCCGAGGGACAGCGCTTTGACAGCCCAGCCGCAAGAGTTACGGCGCACGACACGCAGCCCCCGAAGCCGCACACGGAAGCAAGCCTGCTTTCGGCTATGGAACGCGCCGGAAGCGCGGACACCGACCCGGACGCAGAACGTAAGGGGCTTGGCACTCCCGCTACCCGTGCCGCTGTGATTGAAAAGCTGGTCAAATCCGGCTTTGTGCAGCGCAAGGGCAAACAGCTTATCCCAACCCAAAAGGGCAACAACCTTGTTTGCGTTCTGCCCGATACGCTGACCTCTCCGCAGCTTACCGCCGAATGGGAAAACGCTCTGACGCAGATTGCAAGGGGCGCAGCCGAGCCGGAGGACTTCATGCGGGGCATTGAAAAAATGGCGCGGGAGCTGGTGAAAGCCTATCCGTTTCTTTCCGAAAATCAGAAAGACCTGTTCAAAGAGGAAAAGACGGTGATCGGCAAATGCCCCCGCTGCGGCGGGAACGTCTGCGAGGGCAGGAAAAACTACTACTGCGAAAAGAAGGGGTGCGCCTTTGTCATGTGGCAAAATGACCGCTTTTTCGAGGAACGCAAAACCGCCTTTACCCCGAAAATCGCCGCCGCGCTGCTTGCGGGCGGCAGGGCGAAGGTCAAAAAGCTGTATTCCCCGAAAACGGGTAAAACCTATGACGGAAGCATTGTATTAGCCGATACGGGCGGGAAATACGTCAACTACCGTATCGAGCTTGCGAGGGACAAAGAACTTACGCAGCAAGCATAGGAAAGGGGTACCCTTTCCGTAAAATCCCCGTTCTGACGCTATGCGCAGAATGGGGATTTTGCTTGTTGGGAAGTTTCCCAAACCCTCTACACAAACGAACTGAAAGGAGCGAATGAATGAGCGAACAATTTTCTATCTTGATTGACAGCCACAGCCGTTTTGAAACGGGCGCACCGGGCGGTGCATGGCTTCCCATGCCCGCTACACAGGAGCAGCTACACGCGGCTATGCGTAGCGTCGGTATTACCGCCGACAACCCGCAGGATTTTTTTGTGGGCGGCTTTGCAAACACCGAGGATTGCCCGTTTGACGTGCCACTTGCCGTTATCCAAAGCGGCAGCATGGACGAACTGAACTATTTAGGAAAGCTGCTTGAAATGCAGCGTGACGAGGACAAAGCGAAGTTTGCAGCGGCGGTAACGCTTGGTGAGTACGCAGGAAATCTCAAAGATCTAATCAACCTTGCACAAAACCTTGATTGCTATTGGCTTTATCCCACCGTCCAAAGCGAAGAAGATTACGGCTATTGCCTTATCGACGAGCTGGACGAATTGGAGCTGCCCGAAGAAGCAAAAAAGTATTTCATGTATGAGGAATACGGGCGCGACGCCGCTATCAATGACGGAGGACGCTTCACCGAACAGGGCTATGTTTACAACAATAAAAACACCTTTTCGGAGTGGTACAACGGGCGCGATATTCCCAAAGAATACCGCATTATGAGCTACCCACAGCCGACGCACCTTGACCCGGAAAAGGTTGAAATGGACGTTATCGGCACAAGGCAAGCGGCGACGCTTACCACAGAGCCGCCGCAGCCGCAGCCCGTTATCCCTATTAACCTTACCGCAGAAAAGCCCGCTGAAAAGCTCAAGGAGATTACCGACCGCTTGGAACAGGGTATTACGGAGCTGTTCGACAGCGAACGCTACAAGGAGTATCTGCGCGTCATGTCAAAGTTTCATAATTACAGCTTCAACAACACCCTCTTGATCGCCATGCAGAAGCCCGACGCTTCCCTGATCGCGGGCTTTACCGCTTGGAAAAATCAGTTTCAGCGCAACGTCAAAAAAGGCGAAAAAGGCATTAAGATTATCGCCCCGTCGCCGTTCAAAATCAAGCAGGAAACGGAGAAAATCGACCCGCAGACCCAAAAGCCCGTGATCGGCAGGGACGGAAAGCCCGTAACCGAAGAAAAAGAGATCACCATACCCGCCTACAAGGTGGTATCTGTCTTTGACGTGTCCCAAACCGAGGGAAAGGAATTGCCGGATATTGCCGTGGACGCGCTGACGGGCGATGTGGAGCAGTACAGTGATTTTTTCGCAGCCCTTGAAAAGACCTCTCCCGTCCCCATCGGCTTTGAGAAAATCGAGGGCGGCGCACACGGCTATTATCACTTGGAGGACAAGCGCATTGCGCTTGACGAGGGCATGAGCGAACTGCAAACGCTCAAAACCGCCATTCACGAAATCGCCCACGCAAAGCTGCACGATATTGACCTGAACGCTCCCAAAGACGAGCAGCAGCCCCGCGTAGACCGCCGCACCCGCGAGGTGGAAGCGGAAAGCGTCGCCTACACCGTTTGCCAGCATTACGGGCTTGATACGTCGGACTACTCTTTCGGCTATGTAGCCGGGTGGAGCAGCGGGCGGGAGCTTGCGGAGCTGAAAAGCTCCCTTGAAACGATCCGCTCTGCCGCCGCTGACATCATCAACAGCATTGACGGGCATATCGCAGAGCTGCAAAAGCAGCACGAAGCCGAGAAAGCCGCGCCCGATCTTGCCGCCGCGCAGGAGCAGCAGACCGAAAAAAACCTTACGAACTTGCAGAAAAAAGCCGCCGCAATCGCAGAGAAATACGAGGCGCTTTCCACACAGGAAAAAATCGGAGTGATTGCGCAGGCGTTCGGCGGTACTGCGGGCAGGATTGAAACGTCGCCCTGCACGGGAAAATGGCGCGGTACAAGCGATATATCCATCCGCTTTGATAACGGCGCGTCCCTGTTTCTCGGCAACCGCCTTACGCCGAAAGCCAAGACCGCAGCGGTACAGCGGGAGCTTGTCAACGCTGCCCTGCTGCGGTACAACCCGGAGATCGTCAGCGCGACAAAGGAAGCCGCTCTCGTTTCCCTCATGGAGCGCGAAGCAAAGGACAATGCCATTGCCGCGCAGAAGGGCTTGAAGCCCTACACCCTGCTCAACGTTGAGTTCAACGACGGCGCGGACAGTCAAAGCAGCGGATATATGGGCTGGTACTATGTGACACTGGCGGTAGACGGAAATATCTGTTCCCATATCGAAACCGGGCTGAATTACGACATTGCGGATGGCAAGGTGAGTGCAGAACCCACACGGGAGAAGTATTTTGCGGCGGGCGCACTAAAAGATAGTGAAGTGGACTATGTTTTCAACAACGTCGGCTTTTCCTCTACTTCCGGGCTGTATGCGCTTCCCGTCAGCGATGCCGTTTTGCAACGTGCCGAAAAGACGCTTGCGGAGCGCACAAAGGCGCAGGCGGCGCAGCGTGCAGAAAAAGACGTGATATATACCATGCACACCAATCCCCGCAGCGAAAGCCTTGCCGACCGCTCTTTCCTGCAAGCCTATGAACAGCAGCCGGACGGGAAAGCCATACCGGGCGACTTGCTGTTTGTCGGGACGCCGGAGAAATGCCGGGAGCTGTTGCAGAGCTTGAACGCCGGGGAGCTGACGCAGGGCGAGGTCAAGGCACTTTATGCAAAGGCGCAGGAGCCGGACAGGGACAGCTTTTCCATTTACCAGCTCAAACGCGGCGACGAAACGCGGGATTTGCGCTTTGAGCCTTACGACCGTCTGACCGCAGCGGGACACGCGGTTGATCCTGCGAACTATGACCTGATCTATTCCGCGCCCCTTGCACCGGGTACGAGCCTTGAAGCTATTTTTACCCGCTTTAATATCGACCACCCAAAAGACTTTAAGGGACACAGCCTTTCCGTTTCCGATGTGGTGGTGCTGCATCAGAACGGGCAGGACACGGCGCATTACGTTGACAGCATCGGCTATCGACAGACGCCGGAGTTTTTGCAGCCGCAGAATTATCTAAAGCACGTTGAGGATATTGTTGAGCAGAACGACAACAATTTTGACGGTATCATCAACAACACGCCGCAGACGCCCACCGTCGGGGAATTGGAGCAGAAAGCAAAGGCGGGTGAGCCGATTTCCCTGATCGACCTTGCGAACGCCATCCATGCCGATAAGGAGCGCGGCAAAGAGGAAAAGCCCTCGATCCGGGCGCAGCTTCGGGCGGCAAAGGAGCAGACCGCCCAGAGAAAGGCGCAAAGGAGCAAGACGCAGGATTTGGAAAGGATCTGATCGTATGCAGAAGTTTGAAAATGTGGATATACTGGCTTGCCTTGATGCGGTGATGAAACAGAACACTGGCTTTTACCAAAGCGATTTTGAGATTGACAAGGAGATCATTCACAAAGCTGCTGCAAGCCCCGACCGTGAGGACAAAAACCTTTTGTGGCTCTCCCGTCCGTCCGGGACGCATTGCTTCCGGGAGCGCGACGTTTTTCTCAAAGACACCCGCCCATACAACACATGGAAGTTCCACGGGCAGCAGACACGCGACCGCATCCTTGCCTACGCCGTGGAGCTGACGGGCAGAGAGCGCGGCAAAATCCGGGGAAACCTCTATGAGCTGGACTATGCCGCCCATTTCCGGCACGTTCGGGAGCAGGCGCTTCCCGCAGACACCGTAACGCTTTTCTATGAGCGCGGCGAGCGCAGCCAGCCGACAAATAGATACCTTGGCGGTTCACCCGATCCGCAGTATGGCGCGTTTCTTCGCTTTGAGGTACAGCCAAACGACCCCGAAGCCTTGCGCGACATTCTGCAAGAGGAAAAGCACAGCCGTGAGCAGCTTTCGCCGGGGGACTTCAAGGCGCATATCGCCACCCTGCGCGACGGGCTGATTGAAGCCGAAGCGCAGCGCATCGTTGCTGAAATGAAACGTCAGTACAGCCCCAACAGCCCGAACAAAACCCACTACATGACAGAGCTTGCCCCGGCGTTTATGATGCTTGCATCGAGCAGGGACGTTGACCGCCTTTTCTCGCTACTTCCCTACAAGACGCTGACCTTTTCCAAAATCGAGGGCAGGCACGGCATCTATGCGCTGATCGACAAGAACGAAAACCGCGACCGGGATATTCGCAAGCCCCGCCCCTCTATCCGGGCGCAGCTTGCCGCCGACAAAAAGAAAGCCGCTCCGAAGCGGGCGGCAAAAACAAAACATCACGAAATGGAGGTATGAGCATGAACCGATTTACCGTTGAGGAAACAAATCTTATCAGCATCTACATCGCCGATACGCGCAGGGAGCTTATCGGGGAAATGACGGGTGCGCTGCCCTATATGGACGGCGAAATGCGCGAGCTTGCCTTGCGTACTCTTGCAAAGCTCCGCGCCATGAGCGACGCCGACTTTGCCGCTCTCGCCGTATCTGCCGCCGACGAAGTATGAGCGGGCTGAAACGGCTGACGCCGCAGCAGAGCCGCAAAGCGAACGCCCTTATCAAGAAAACCTGCTGCAACTGTATGGGCGGGAACTGCATTTTGCTGGACGATGGGGACGAGTGCGTTTGCCCGCAGCTCATTTCCTATTCGCTTCTTTGCAGGTGGTTTCAAAACGCCGTACTTCCCGCCGACAAGCTGCTTTACGCGGAGATTTACCAAGCCGAGGACAGGCGGCGGTGCGCCGAGTGCGGCGCGGCGTTTGCGTCCACCTCAAACAGCGTCAAATACTGCCCGGACTGCCGCAAGCGGATCACCCGCAGGCAAGCCGCCGAGCGGATGCGGAAACGACGCGCCCGCGTTACGCAGTAGGCGCAAAAAAGCCCTTACGCCATGCCGCTTTTCAGACGCGATTTGAGCATGACAGGGGAATTATACCTAAACCCGCAAAAACAGTGTTCTACTGCGTAACAGACACTTAAAGCAGCACCCACGAACAGACGGGGCGCGGTGGCCATCATCGGCTGCCGCGCCCCGTTCTCTTTTTTTGCTTATTCCTCGTCGATTTCTGCTACGCCGACCCTGCCGACGTTTAGAAGCCGATATATCGTCAGAGGGATATACCATGCTGCGACCGCAAGCCGCCATATCAGAATGACGCCGCCGATCAAGCCGCCCACAATGAAGTTGAGCGCAACGACGCCCACCGTGCCGGAAAGGTCGAAGCCGCGTGGGATAAGCCATACGAACATACGGCGTATGCCAAAGGGGATGCCGCAGCACAGCCACACATAAAAGTAGTTCGTTACCCCGTCCTTTGTGAATACCAGCGCAGCCCAATAAAACAGCACCCCGGCAATCAGAACGGTCAAAACCGTTTTCTTAAAAAAGTCTCTCCAAATCTCGCCCCGCGTCATAACCTCACCTCTGTTTCGTAAAAATTTGGATAGCGTTCAGCAGTCCTACATTGGGATAGTTTCATCATACCATGCTTTTTCGGGGATTTCCACACAAACCGCATTTATCCGCGCACATTTTCTTTACCCCGCTCCGGCTCACTTTCACGCCGCAAAATACTGTCGATGTTCCGTTTGATAACATCGTATTCCTTGACCTGCTTTTTCAGCCTGCCATAGTCGGCGTACAGCGTTTCTTTCTGTTCTTGGAGCTTTACATACTCCGCTTGCAGCGCGGCGACATTGGGGAGCTTGCCGCCGACCAACGCGGGCTTGACCGCTTTTGCGGCGGCTTCAAACAATATGATACTGCTCTCATGAGCGGCGCGGTATGCCGCCTTGTCCTTTGCTCTGCGGTATGCGTCATACACGGGCTTTGTCTTTTGATATGTTGTGATATGCTTGATCTGCACCGCCATATCCGCAAGCCGCCGTTCGACGCCCTTTAATGCGTCTGCCGCCTGTTCGCTTGCCGCATTCACCTCCGCGATTTTTGCGGAAAGCTCTGCATAGCTGCCAATCTTGTTTTCCGTGAGGAAGTTCAGCGTCCTTGCCGCCTGTTTGAGATTGTGGATTTTCGCCCAATGCTCATAACCCCGGCTTTCCTGTGCCTTGATGCTGTTCTGAATGTCGATAACAAGGGAGATACCGCCGCGCTCCTGCTTCGGGGCTTTGGCGGCGCGGGTACGCTTGCCCTTGATACGTTCGGTTATAGCTTCCTCTGTATAATCCGCGCCGAGAGTTTTTAGACGGGTAAAGCGTTCTTGCCCTGGTGCGCGGCACGATATGTATTTTCCGGGCTTTATCTCATAGCCCGCAGCTTGCAGCAGCCGCAGAAAATCGGCAAAGTCTGACGCTTGCGGGATAAGCGCGTCAACGGCAACTTTCAGCTTGCCTTTCCAGCTTGTACCCGTCTTTTCCGCTTGGTACTCCGCATAGCTCTTTCCCTTGCTGCCCCTGCCGGGGACAACGACGGACAAGCCGTTTTCCCGGCACAGCCTGTCGCTGATGTTCCGTATGCCGTAATAGCTCCGCTTGTTGGAATTGTACTTGCGGTGGTCTATGAAATTGACCGCACAAAAAATCACATGGTTATGGATATGCCCCTTGTCTATGTGGGTAGTCAAAACATATTCGTATTGCCCCTTTGTTACCGCGTCGGCAAGCTGCCGACCTATCTCATGCGCCTTTTCATAACTGACTTCCCCCGGCTCAAAGGATTGCATGAGGTGGTGGGCTAAATTGTTGCCTTTCTCCAACGCTTGCGACAGGGTATATGCAAACTCAATATCTGCCGTTTCATAGGAGCAGCCGAACGAGGACACAAGCAGTTTTTCTTCTGTCTTGGCGGGATTTTGGATATAGGCGAGGGCTTTGCTCAACGTGCTTTTAATAGGCTTAATCTTTGTAACCGCCATATCTCATTTAGCACCCCCTTTATCTCGTCTATGTCCTCCTGATACACGTTGCCCGTGGCGTTGGCGCGGCGGGCGATCTGATTGACGTTGACCCCGATCTTCTGTATCTCGGCGGTCATTGCCTTTATGTCGCTATGGTCTATTTGAATGATATATCCGTCGATTGCGATTTTCCGCAGATACGCCGCCATGTTCCGTGTTGGTATCAGCTTCATTTTTTCAAGGATTAAATCGCGCTCGGCTTCCGTCACGCGAAACTTTAGCTGCACCGTTCTTTTTCTGCCGTTCATGTGCTGTCGCTCCTTTCCGTTGTAGAGGGTTTGGGATGCTTCCCAACAAGCCCTTTTGCTGGAGCAAAAGACGGAAGTGGGTACCCGCTTCCTATGCTTGCTATTCTTCTGTTTGCTTTCTTCCACGCTAAAAACGAGGAAATGCCAAAACCTAACGCAGAAAAGAAAAAACACCGCAATTTGCGGCGTTCCCAATGGCTGTATTGCACGAAAAAACGGGGGATTTTATTCCCCCGCAGTTTCATTTTTGACTTCCTGTATTGCTTTTGCTGTGGCGGTGATAACCGTCAAATCCTTGTTGTCCATGCTGTCAAGCAATGTTTCAAGCTGCCGCCGTTGTGTGGACTTATCTGTTTCCTTGTTTGGGAAAAAGAATTGGTCTACTGAAACATCTAAAAGCGTAACAAGCTCATAAAAGATTTGCAGGCTTGGGTGCTGTCCGCTATTCTCAATGGACGCGATATAGCGGGGAGCGATGTTCATCTTATCCGCTAACTGATTGCGTGATATGCCCTTTGCCTTTCTTGCTGCTTTTATGGCTTGACCGAAAGCCTTAAAATCAAATCTTGCGACTTCTCTTTTCATCTCATTTCACCCTACTACATTTTACTGTTCACCTTTCGATTTCGATATGAGTACACATATCATAGACTTGACCGAAATAGAGCATATAATTCACAGATAGTCCCTTGATTTTTGTTCGGCTGTCCGTATATAATTATACTTGTAGAATTATGTGAAAGGGTGTATGAAACATGGAATATATGTCTTGTCCGCAAGCGGCAAAGAAATGGAGCATATCAGAGCGGCGCGTACAGAAGCTATGCGAGGAAAACCGCATACCCGGCGTTTCAAAAATTGGCTATATGTGGCTGATACCAAAAGACGCAAAAAAACCCGCTGACGGACGGCGAAAGGAGAACAAAGTATGAACAATAAAATTCTACTGGTTGAAGATGACAAAGAAATCAGTGAAATGCTGAAAAGTTATTTGACGGCAGAAAATTATGAAGTGATATGTGCGATAGACGGACAGGAGGCTTGTAATTATTTTGATAGTACAGATTTTGAAAATGACAATATAAATAAAAGATTCAGCAATAAAAACGAAAAGGAAAGAAAACAAAAAGAGAAAAGGGCAAATAAGAAAAAAGAAAAAGAAGAAATAACCTACAGAATGTTCTATGCGAACATTCTTTTTCATTTTTTTAAGAAACAGAGTAATTTGTGCTATCATTTAATTATGAAAACGCTTAAAATCAGTTACATATTCCTCATTCTTCCTTTGATCCTTGGAATCATTGGGTTAACAGAAGCACAAATTCCAATGTCGGATGCACTTTTCTATTCTTTTAGCATGTACTTTGTTGCCTATGAAGGACCTGCCTATAACTATTATGTTGAAGCGGCAAGATGGTTAGCACCAATTATGACATTTAGCAGTGTTTTGATGTTCTTTTCATATTATCGTCAACGTATTTATAATTATATAAAATATCAAAGAAATGATAGTGTTGTACTATATGGAAACGCTGAATTATGCAGTATTATAAAACAATCACTAAATAACCCAATTATTGAAACAGAAGATTTTGAATTTGTAAAAGCACATCGATATATCTTATGTGGAGCTGAAGAAGAGAATCTTTTGTTTTATGAAAACCATAAAGAAAAATTAAGGGATAAGAAAGTTTATATTCAATGCGAAACACTACGTTCTCAACTCATATCGAATGATAATGTTAAATTATTTAATATGAATGAAATTAGTGCTAGACTATATTGGAATAAATTTGATATTAAAAAAATTTTAGCGAATATTAAAGATGCACATATTGTATTGATCGGATTTGGGAATTTAGGAAAAGAAATAATTCTGCAAGCTTTACAGAATAACATCTTTGACCCTGGCCAGCATATTACATATGATGTGTTTGGAGAAGAAGAACATTTTACTTCAATTTATTCGAGCTTAGCTAATATTTCTGATACTGTTGTATTTTATGACCATTGGGAGTCACATTTAGATCTTATCAACAAAGCTGACGTGGTTATTGTCTGCGAACAAAATAATCAGTTATCTATCATTCAAACTTTATTGATGCAGACAACGATAAATGAAATCGAAGTCTTTGCCGATAACCCTTCAATCTATGATTTATTATCAGAACAAAATCGACTCAATATTTTTGATTTTAAACAATTATCTCTAACAAAAGAGAATATCTTTAATGAGAGAACTCTTGATGTAGCAAAAAGATTGAATTTAAGATATGCACATCTTTATAACAATGTTGAAGAAAATGAAGTGAATAAAGAGCTTGAATGGAATAAATTAGATACATTCACAAAATACTCGAATATCAGCAGTACAGATTATCACGTTACGCGTTTAAAGCTTATCCAAGATTGGGATTTAAATAATCTGACTGATGAACGGATTGATTACTTGGCACACTTGGAACATATACGTTGGAGTCGATATCATTACCTATCAAATTGGAAGTATGGAATTCCGGAAAATGGCAAAAATAAAGATCCTAAACAAAAAATACATATTGATTTGCTTCCATATGAAAAACTCTCGAAAGGGGAAAAAGATAAAGATCGCGATACAGTTAAATTATTATTAGAATTTAAATAAGGAGGTGTGAAAATGGAACAAACAGAAGCTAAAGAAATTTATCAAATGGGTGTAGAAGCTCTAAATGATTGCGATTATAGAATGGCTGTAGCTTATTTTCAAAATGCTGCAAAAATGAATTATAAGCCAGCTATTGCGGC